>Ga0070732_10001637_pt1 | contig 12189 bp, 7 predicted proteins | sample Coa_R1_5_FD_66449 | JGI IMG/M metagenome (GOLD analysis project Ga0070732, IMG submission 66449) | Surface soil microbial communities from Centralia Pennsylvania, which are recovering from an underground coalmine fire - Coalmine... | ecosystem: Environmental > Terrestrial > Soil > Unclassified ...
CTGCATCCTTCCGGCGCCCTGCTTTATCAACCCTTTCTTACGGGCGCCCCTGGAAGCCCAGCAGTCAAAGGTGGCGTTAACATTCTGGATGCCCACTCCGGCGCGCTTCGGCTGCGGATTTTCCTTCCTCAGCAGTTCATGACTGATATCGATGGCCTTCATGGCTCTTCCCTTGCAACAGATGAGAACGGCCAGCGGCTCTTCGCAATCACTTCTTCGGATGGAACTCCCCAAAACGCTGCGCTTACAATCGTCCAGCTTGCCGCCGTACCGCTTGGAATCGGCGCCATTCAGCCTTCCACAGTTTCAGCTGCAGGAGGGACAACTCTCACGGTTCGCGGCAGCGGTTTTCTGAACGGCATCACTGTCTCTCTCAGCGGAAGACCCGCAACGGTTACGTTCAAGGATGCCAACACATTGTCGATCACAACTCCCGCTCTGGCTCCCGGCCCTCAGCAAATCACCCTCACCAATCCTGACGGCGAAAGCGTCTCGCTGGATGCGGCAATCACCGCAAGTTGATTTTTTTTCCTTGGATTTTTCCTCGTGGCGTGTTTTAACTTTTCTCTCTGCTTGTTCATCCTATTTGTGAAGCTTAAATAGAATGAAATTAGCAGCGCGCGAAAGTCGTTCCCGCGCGCTGTAATGCGAGGCGTGAAATGGAAACACGTAAGCTTGGGAACTCCGATTTAAAGATCACACCCGTTGGTTTTGGCGCTTGGGCCATCGGTGGCTCAGGCTGGGAATTTGCGTGGGGGCCGCAGGACGACAATGATTCGACCGCCGCAATGCGTCGCGCGCTGGAATTGGGCGTCAACTGGATAGACACCGCTGCGGTTTACGGTACCGGTCATTCTGAGGAAGTGGTTGCCAGTACGCTTAAAGAATGGCGCGGTCCTCGGCCGTACGTTTTCACAAAGTGTGTTTTAACGTGGGACAACACGCGAAAGATCACGCCGAATCATTCTCCGGCCTCGATTCGGCACGAATGCGAGGACAGTCTGCGCCGCCTGCAAACCGAGACCATCGACCTCTATCAAATGCATTGGCCTCCGTCCGACAACGGCCCCTCGCTGGAAGAGGCTTGGCGCGCCATGGCGGAACTCCAAAAGGCCGGCAAGGTCCGCTGGATTGGCGTTTCCAATTTCAATGCCGCGCAAATCCAGCGCGCCGAAAAGATTGCACCGGTGACTTCTCTCCAGCCACCTTACTCGCTGATTCGCCGCAAAATTGAAGAAGAAACTCTGCCGTATTGTCTGAAACAAGGAATCGGCGTGATTTCCTACGCCCCGATGGCCTCTGGCCTGCTTACTGGAGCGATGACCCGCGAACGCGCAGCCGCGCTTCCCCCGGATGATTTCAGGACGCGCAATCCTGAATTTCGCGAGCCACGGCTTTCGAAAAACATTGAACTTGTCGAACGGCTTCGCCAGGTGGGGGCACGCCATGGCCGCGGCCCCGGTGAAGTGGCTATCGCCTGGGTCTTACGTAATCCAGCGATTACGGGTGCAATCGTTGGCGCACGAAATGCCAAGCAAGTTGAGGGCGTAATGCGCGCCGGCGAATTAAAACTCACCGGTGCGGAAATCGCCGAAATCGAAGGCGCCGCATTGACCGCTGTTTCCCGGTAGATCGAAACTCAAGACGAATCGCGGAGGCTTCTCAAGCGCGCAGATAATCCGGCCGCCAATTCTTGATGAGCTGCTTGATCGCCTTGCGCTGCGTCAGCTTTTCGTCCAGCACTTTCTTCACCAACGCGGGCAATTCTTCATCGCTGGCAAACCGCAGGGCAACGAATTGGTTCACCGTAAGCTCGTCGGCGCGCCAACGCAATTCCTCTGGCAACACGCGCTCGTAGCGCACGCGCTCCTCCAGCCGAATGAGGCGATCCTGCACCGCAAGCGCAAACAGCCGCGCGCGAAGCGCCAGGACAACGAAGGCTGCCGCCAGGAGCACTCCAAAGATTCCCGCGAAAGAAATTCCCAGGTACCTCAACCTGTACAGCGACCATACGAAATTGATGCCAAACACCGGAAGCGCAAAAAAATGATACGAAGGGACAAACCTTACATGATTTTTCAGATTCTGCTCGTTCATTGATTTTCCTCCCCCCTTACAAATCCGAAAGCAGCTTCTTCTGTGGGATTTCTCTATTTCGTCAGTTCATTCTTGAACACCGAACCGTTATGCATTACAAACCTCACGTGCTCGAGTTCGCCCACATCCTTTAGTGGATCGCCGAAAACCGCAATCACTTCCGCGAACGCCCCGGAAGCAAGCACGCCGATTTCGCCTTTCATGTCCAGCATCTCGGCCGCGCGCGACGTCGCAGACTGAATCGCATCCATCGGTGCCATGCCCATTTCCACCATGCGCTTGAACTCCTGTGCAATCGGCTCCGTCCAAGGCATTCCACCCATGTCGGTGCCGAACACGATCTTCAAGTGTGCTTTTTGTGCCCTTTTGAATGTGTCTTCATGCACTGCGGCGCGCGCGCGGTCGCGCTTTCCTTCCGGCGTGTCGGCAGGCGCCCAATCTTCGTAATACGGCGAAAGGGTCGGGCAATACCAAGTCCCTTGCCGCTTCATCTGTTCGAGTTGCGCGTCGGTCATTTCGAGCCCATGCTCGATCGAATCGCATCCGCCGTCCAGCGCGCGCTGCAACCCGATTCCGTTATACGCGTGGCAAGCCACTTTCTTGGTCCAGCCATGCGCCTCGTCCACGATGGCTTTCAATTCCTCCACCGTCAGCGTCGGCTGCGAAACCAGTCGCCCTTCCTTATCCACCCACGAGCGGTGCGTCATATACACCTTGATCCAATCCGCCCCATGTTCCAGTTGTTGCCGCGCTGCTTTCCTCGCTTCCACCAGACCGTCCACAAGCTGCGCGCCCTTTGGCATGTCCAGCTCAGGAGCATAATCCTCCAGGTTGTAGCCGCCGGTCGTGGAAATCGCGCGCGTCGCGCAAAAGAGCCTCGGCCCAGGAATCGTTCCCTCTGCAATGGCCTGCTTGATCTCAACGTCTCCATATCCCGCGCCTTCGGTTTCCAGGTCGCGCAGTGTCGTGAATCCTTGCTCCAGCGCCCTGCGGCACGCAAACGTTGCGCGCGCCGCCCGCAGCGCAATCCCGGCCTTCAGGATGTTTGCGTCATAGCCTCCTTTCGCCGGGTCCTCGCCCCACAAGAAAATGTGCGTGTGCGAATCAATGAGTCCCGGCAAGACCGTCGCATTTGAAAGATCAATCACGCTTGCGCCTGAGGGAATTGCTTCTCCGGCCCCGGTTATCCTTATAATCCGTTCGCCATGAACGAAGATCAGTTGGTTCTTCTTAGGTGCCTCGCTCACACCGTCGATCAAAGTCCCCGCTCGAATTACGGTCAGTGCCCCACTTTGAGGCATGTTCTGCGCCCGAGTGATCTTGCTGCCTGCCAGCCCCGTAATTGCAATGCACAAAACCACCACCGCCGCGCAAACAGTCAGTTTTCGCATTCCACCCTCCCGCACATCGCGCGTAGCTTGCCCCAAACCTGCCGTCCATGCAACATGCGAACGCCGCATCTGCTTGCGAAGGAAGAATCTAGTGCAGACAAACGGAAAGGGAGCACTTTCGGACTCCCTTCGGGTAAGAAGCGGTCTTTGTAGGAGCCGGTGGGGTTGTAGTATTCGAGCTTGACGAGAACGTCGGCAATCGAAGGCGTCACCACTTTCCGCAGGCGCACTACCGGCGTGTTGCCGATCGCCTGCAAAATTGAATCGCGAATTCCATTGCTTTGCGCCATGTTCTTCTCCCTGCGTCCCGCAAGAGCTTAGGCTTCCGGCGTTAGACGCGGCAACATCCACATTGGCGGGTGCCGCACCTACGGTGCTCGCGATCTTTATACAAGGTACCCAGCGCTGACGCGCTGGGCTAACTTCTGGGGTGCAGACCGGGGACATTCCTGACACTGCAGTTTGACAGGGCGTGTAGAAAAGCAAGATGCCCTGGAAAGCGAGCAGTGTGATGGATAAAAGAACGCGGTTTGTGTTGGAGCATGAACGTGGGCTGTACACGATGACAGCATTGTGTGAGATGTACGACATTGCGCGGGAGACCGGTTATTACTGGCTGCGGCGGTACCAGCAGGGAGGGCTGGAGGCGCTGCGGAGTCAGGGCCGAGCACCCGAGCGGCATCCGAACCAGACGCCCGAAGAGATCGAAGAGGCGGTATTGAAGCTGCGGCGCATACACATGACTTGGGGGCCGCGGAAACTGAAGCGCGTGTTAGAGCGAGAGATTCCGCAGCGGCCGTGGCCGGCGGCGAGCACCATCGGGGCGATGCTGGCGCGAGAAGGCTTGGTGATTCGGCGCAAGAAGCGGCGCCGCGCGCCACCTTACACGCGACCATTCGCCTCGGCGGACGCACCCAACCGCGTGTGGTGTGCCGACTTTACACAAAATGGCGAGCGCATCGATCCGCTGACGATCACCGATGCCTGCAGCCGTTACCTGTTGCGTTGCCAACAGGTGGAGAAGACGGACAGCGAACAGGTGCGGGCGATCTTCGAGGCGGTCTTTCGCGAGTGTGGCCTGCCCACGGCCATCCGAACCGATAACGGTCCACCGTTTGCTTCGCGAGCCATCGCTGGGCTGTCGCGCCTATCGGTATGGTGGATGAAACTAGGGATTGTGCCAGAGCGGATCGCGGCCGGACATCCGGAACAGAACGGACGTCACGAGCGCTTGCATCGCACGTTGAAGCAGGAGACGGTTTCCCCACCAGCAGCCGACCGACGGGCACAGCAGCGGGCCTTTGACCGCTTTCGCCGCGAGTACAATGAGCAGCGTCCGCACGAGGCGCTCGGCCAGGAAACACCGAGCTCTGTGTATACGCGATCTCTGCGCGCCTATCCGGCACGCGTGCCGGATCCCGAGTATGGCTGTGCACTACAGGTACGGCGCATACAGCTGCGAGGCACTCTTTCTTGGAAGCACCAGCATGTGTTTTTGAGCGAAACCCTGATCGGAGAGTTGGTCGCCTACTGCCCGTTGACGATCGGTTCTACACCGTCTACTTCGCGGCCTTTCCGATTGCGCGGTTCGACAGCCACAAACGGGTGATTGTACCCTTGGCTAAGCACGCGGATTTTGAACTTGGTACTGCAGGGGAAGAGGAAGTGTCCCCTTCCCCTGCACCCCATTCCCTCGATGAACCGGAGTCAAAAGTGTCAGGGATGTACCCGGTCTAAAATGTCAGGAATGTCCCCCACCAAGTATTCTGGCGCACCCACGGTGCTGAGGGAGCACCTGGCACCTAGCGCTGAAGCACCAGAGGGAGGCGCTAAGCGCGGCCTTAAAGGGCGGCCTCTACAACAAAACCCGGCCGGTATTGGATTCAATTCAGCGAATACGCGTGGCGAAGGCCTCGGGGCCACACGTGTGTTGACAGGCGGGGCGAAGCAGCATACCTTTCGGCACCAATGCGCTCGCGAGCAAGGGCAGAGCAGAGGCTAACAGCCGACAGCTCACAGTTGACAGTGACAGCTAAGAACCCCACAGGGGGAACCCCGCTCTCATGAAGAGCAAATTTCTGCTGGCGGCCGTCGTCTCCGCAACCCTAGCGATTCTTGCTTCTCTTTTCGCCGGCACACTGATCGCGCTAGTTCCGCCGCTTGCTGCCATGGCGCTGCGTTGGCTCGCCATTTTGCTGATCGCAGCCTATGCGACCTCGCGGCGGTCGCTGACCGGATGGATCCTGGTTGGACTGCTGGCTGGAGCGGAATTGGGCCACGACGCGCCTGCCGTCGCCGCAAAACTTCAGCTTCTCGGAACCATTTTTCTACGGCTGATCCGCGTCATTATCGCCCCGCTGCTTTTCGCGGTTCTTGTCGTGGGTATTGCGGGCCACCCGGACCTGAAAAAAGTTGGCCGCCTGGGCATCAAGTCGTTGATCTACTTCGAAGTTGTTTCCACCATCGCCATGCTGATAGGTTTGGCCGCCATCAACCTGAGCCGCGCCGGCGAGAGTGTTCACTTGCCGCCCTCTACCGGCGAGACTCTTAACGTTTCGCCACATTCCGCTACTCAGATCATCACCGATGTTTTCCCGGAGAACATCGCGAAGTCCGTCGCCGAGGGACAGGTTCTGCAAATCGTCGTTTTCAGCATTCTTTTTGCCTTCGCGCTCGGCCTGGTTTCCGAGGCCAAGCGCCGCCCGATGCTGGCTTTCGCCGAAAGCCTTTCGGAGACGATGTTCAAATTCACGAATATCGTCATGTACGCCGCACCGCTGGGCGTCTTTGGCGCGGTTGCTTACACCGTTGGGCACATGGGTTTGGCGGTTCTGCTTCCGCTCTTAAAGCTTCTGGCGACGATGTACATCGCTCTGGTGTTCTTCATTCTTTTCGTGCTGGCGCCGATCCTGCTCCTGGCGCGCATTCCCTTGAAGCAGTTCGTCCGCGCCGCCGTTGAGCCAGTCACGCTCGGCTTTGCCACCGCCAGTTCAGAAGCCACTTTGCCCATCGCCATGGAGAAAATGGAAAGCTTTGGCGTCCCGCGCCAGATCGTCGCCTTCGTTCTCCCCACCGGCTACAGCTTCAATATGGACGGCGCCAGCCTCTATCAATCGCTCGGCCTGATTTTTGTGGCCCAGGCGGCGGGAATTCATCTCTCTTTCGGTCAGCAAGCCGTGATGGTTTTGACGCTCCTCCTCAGCAGCAAGGGAACGGCAGGCGTCGCCCGCGCCTCTTTCTTAATTGTCTTCGCTGCGGCCACTTCCTTTCATCTGCCTATGGAGCCTCTTTTTCTTCTGTTTGCGATTGATCAGCTCATGGATATGGGGCGCACCGCCGTCACGGTCTTGGGGAATTGCGTGGCCTGCGTAGTCATCGCGCGGTGGGAACATGAACTTCCCCCTTCTGTGCCCCCTGCGCAGCAGGTAAGTGTTTAGCTTTTTTGGGTCAATTCGGGTTTGTCGCGCTAGGAGATTTGGCAGCGGCCGCACTCGGAGCAGGCGCGCGCAGGTACTTGTCGAAGAAATCGTCGACGCGATGCCAGGCATCACGCAGCACGTGCTCGCGGCTGAAGTAATGAAATTCGCCCGGGTAGATCATGAACGAAACCAGGTCGCCCTTGTGCTTTTTCAGCGCTTCATCCATCAGCCAGACGGATTCGAGGAACGGTACATTCACATCCGCGGTGCCGTGTAATACGAGCAGCGGACGCTCTAACCGGTCGATGTGGGAGATCGGAGAAGCGTTTTTGTAAACATCCGGATGTTCTTCGGGAGTGCCGATGCGGCTCGCGGTCCAATCGCCGTGGTAGGGATCAGAGTAATACATCACGTAATCGACGACGCCCGCAACGTCCACGCCGGCGCGAAACAGTTTCGGCTGATCGGTCATCGCGATGACCGTGAAGAATCCGCCGTAGCTCAAGCCCCATACGCCAATGCGGTTCGCATCCACGTACGGCAGCGTCTTCAAGTAATTCCCGCCCATCCAGGCGTCCTTTGCGTCCTTTCCACCCACATCCATATGGACGCCGGTGCGCCAATCGCGACCGTAGCCAATGCTGCCGCGATAATCGGGAGCCAGCACCACGTAGCCTTTCTGTAGAAAATACTGATGAATGCTGTAGTACACGGCGTAGTTTCGCTGCACGTGCCAGCCATCGTAGTTCTGATTCACGCCGTCGCCGTGAATCCACAAAATCGCGGGATGCTTTTTGGTGCGATCCAGATTCTTCGGCACAAAAAGCCACGCCGGAACCTGTTGCCCGTCGGGTCCGGTATAGTGCACGAACTCCGGTTCGACAAAGCGCGTGTGATCGATCTCCGGCGGCATGGAGTCTGTCAGCCGAGTTGGCTGCGCGCCCTCCCGCGCCGCGATGGTGTAGAGGTCCGCACTGTTGTGCGTATCGGTGTGCTGGTAAGCCAGCCGGCCGTCCGCCTCCGACCAGTGTGGCTCGATGTTTGTTCCCGTTCCCGTCGTGATGTAAGCGATTTTCGCTTGTGCCGGATCGTCGCCAATCGTGGCGATGCCAATCCGGCGGTCGCCGGGATGATCTTCCAAATTCGCGTCGAACGCGATGCGCGTACTGTCGTGCGACCATGCCGGACGCCACGCTTCGAACCTGCCCTTCGTGATCTGCACCGCCTCGCCTCCGGCTGAGGGCATCAGGTAAAGATGGTCCCAGCCGTCCTGATCGCTGAGGAATGCGATCCACTTGCCGTTAGGCGAGGGCCAGGGCTGCGCTCCCGCTTCGCCCCAATCGGGAATACTCCAGAATTTTTCTTCGTCCACCTCGTGAATGGTCTTTACGGAACCGTTCCTCGCGTCGGCGATATAGATGAAATACTTTTTGAAATCTTTTGACTGTCCATCGAAAACCAGCTGATTCGCATCCACCCAAGCCAGGCCGCCGTATTCGCCGGGCGTGCTGATGGCCACGGGTTTTCCGCCGTCCAGTTTCAGGGCGTAGATTTGGCCCGGAACGTACTCCGAAACGCGATAAATGAGTTTCGCGCCGGAGTAGGCCGGGGATTCATCGTGATGGATAATCTTGGAGCCGGCGGTATAGGCGACGGATTTTCCATCCGGCGACCAGATAACGCCGCGGATGCTCACGTCGTCATGCGCGATGGTGGATTCAGTTCCGTCGGAGAGCCAGCGGACGATGAGGTCGCTTCCTTTCGGGCCGGTCTTTTCGTCGGCGCGATTGTTTCGCACGAAGGCAACGCGCTTAGGATCCGGCGAAGGCACAAAGCCATTGCCGCGGTCCGGCTTGCTCCACGCAGGCTTGGATTCGCCCCCCGCGGCCGGAACCCTCCACAAATCCGCTTCATGCACAAAGTAGACACTTTCGCCGTCTTCGCTCCAGAAGGCGTCGGCGACTCCGCCTTCGGGAAACGACGTGAGCGCGATGGGCGCGCCGCTGCCGTCCGCGTTCGCCACGAATAGATTCCTGATGTCTGCGCGATCCCAGATAAACGCGACGCGTTTGCCATCCGGCGACCACACTGGATCCGACGGATGCTTGATTTCGATCAATTGCTCTATCGTAAGCGCAGACTTATGGCTCCCGGTTTGCGCTTGCAGATGGCTTGTGCAACCCAGCGCCGTGATGACCACAGCCACACGCAGTGCGTGCTTCCCCATGCACATAGCGCCTCCTATTCTTCCCGAGCCCCGGCAAAAGCGAGTTATTTGGAACGGAGTCTAAGCGAAAAGTCGATTGCCTGTCACTCAAAGGAATCGGCGGGTGGGCTTGATGATAGGCCCAACCCGCCGGTGTGAAGAGTGGCGGCCTCAATTGCAACGGCCAGCCTGGCTAGAATATGAAACGCAAACCAAAGCGAGTCACAAAGGGGTTGATCGCGAGCGCGGGCTTCAAATAGAAGCCGCCACCCGGAGAAGTGAACTGGGTGACTTCCGCGATAGTCGTTTGAGAGTTCGTCACGTTAAAGAAATCCACTGTCGGTGTGAGACGGTAGCGGTCGCCGAAGGCAAATTCACGAGAAAGACGGAGGTTCAATTGATTCACACTAGGCAGGCGCTGTATCCCCGCCGGCTGAAGAAAGACCGTCTCGGGTACGATAGTGCCCTGTCCATTGGGTATGTTGAAGGTTTCTGTTGGCTGGATGGGGAAACCAGTATAGTGCTGGAAATTGACGCTGGTTCCAAATTTCCAAGGAAGCTCGTAGGTGCTATCGACTTTGAAGACATAGGTAGAGTCGAGATTCAGGTAGTTGTTGTTGCGGTTGATGTCGAGGTTCGGGTCTGTAAAATTGTCACCCGTGGCTTCGTCAGAAAATCCGCGCCCATTGACGCCTTTCTGGCGTTGGATGGTAAAACCTGAGAGCACTTGCCACTTGTTGGACAAGCGCTTTACAGCCGTGAACTCGACAGCGTGATACGAGTTGTTGTCGAGTTGCGGAAAGTTCGTGATGAGGTTGCTGAACGCTCCGAACTTCGTGGGATCTGCTGGTTGAAAGCTAAACAGCGTCATCGGCTGGTTCGTAAGAGGATTGATGATCGGACTGCCGCCCAGGGTGGTGATAGGCACATAGTCCGATTTTGAGACCGCGGCGTTTTCTGATCCATAGAGGTTCTTCTTGGTCCGGTAGTAGTAAGTTGCACTGACGCGGAGGTCCCGCCACAATTGCTTTTCGTATCCCGCGGTGATTTCCTCCGAGTATGGGCGGCTCATGTTGCGATTGATTTGCGCCCCGCCTGAGGAGGCCACGGGCGTCGCGTTGGCGGGAAGCCATTCGCTGAGTTGTGGGATTTTGTCGTTGTTTGCGTCACATTGAGTACAACCCGCTTTGAAAGGTCCCCATGGGAAAGTCAGCGTAATCAAGCCATTGGGGTTCGCCGACTCGGCAAGTCCGGTGCCCTGCATGATGTAATAGATCCCGTAACCAAAGCGAATGACGGAGTTACCCTTCCCCGTAGGGTCGAAAGCCACTCCGATCCGCGGCGAAACGGTATTCCAGTCCGCGAGGTTTCCGGAAGCCGGGAAGGTGTGGCTAGCCTGGAAGAGCTGAGGAAAGGTCACGTTGGCGTCCGTTGTTTGCGTTGGATAGTAAGTCGTGAAGCGGTCGTAGCGCATCCCAAGGTTTAGAGTGAGGTGACGCTTCAGAGTCCAAGTATCTTGCAGGTAGAAACTGGTGTCCCGAAAATAATTCTTTTGTGTTGTTGGGGTATTGTAAGCCACAACGTCCAACGGCACGGAGAAGACCGGTTGGTTCGCCTTAGGGTCGGGGTTGCTATCAAACTGCGCGTTAATCCCCTGGCTCACTTTATAAATATAGGAGTTGTAGCTATCGCCCCACTTGAAGCCGAATTGGAAGTTATGACTGCCGCCCCAGTTGGCCTTGTACCACGAGCCGCTGGCGGACCATTTGAGCACCCAGGCCGGATTCTGAAATTCAAAGGGCGCAGCCCCACTCTCTTGTGAGTATCCCGTGTCTTGCAGGTTCAGACCAGTCGAGTTGGACTGATAACTCAGGGGGAAGATGATTTTGTTCCAGCCGACACGGAAATCGAGGAGGAAATTGTTGGTGACTTGGCTGGTCCACAGTCCTTCCAGGATGTACGCCGGCTCAATCTGTTTCCAACTCGCTTCCTGAGTAACGAAGTTAAACGCGGTGTCGCGTCTGAAGAAACGATTTTGTTCGTTGTACATCCAGATGAAACTGAATTTGTTTTTGGGATTGATCTGAAAATCGCTGCGCAAGTCGGTGTCGGTTTGGTGGTTGATGTCCACGACGGGAACGCCAGCCTGATTGGTCACTGCCAGGATTCGCTGGTTCAGGTCGTAGCGTCGATAGTCGCCGTAGAGCCACCATTTGTCGCGCAGGATGGGGCCGCCGAGACGAGCAGAAGTATCCCTGGTCATGTTAAACGGCGAGCCCGTTGCCACCGGGTTACCCTGAAACAGTGGCTGCGTTACTCCGGCCTGAGTGGCGGCCGTCAGGTAGTAGACAGCGGCTAGGCCGTGGAGCAGATTGGAACCGGACTGTGTAACCTGATTCATGTAGATGCCCCCAATAGGAACCGAGGCGGGCGCGTTGTCGGACACCACTTGGAACTCGTCGAACGAGTCATGATTCGTATAGAACTGGGTATACCCGCCGTTGGCACCGGGCCAATTCAAATCCAGGCCGTTGTAGCTGTAGATTTGCTCGGCTTGAGTACTGCCATGAACCTGCATGGCGGACTGCTGGTAGCTGTTATTGCCCGCCACATCGAAGGTGCTGGATGTGACGCCCGGCATTTGCGCGACAGTGGACCATGGATCGCGGCCGCTAGGAATGTCCTGAAGCAGGTTCTGGTCAAACGTAGTCGCCGTTTGATTGTTCTGCAAATCGACGACTGGCTCTCCTTCCACCCTCACAACGTCAGTGACTTCCCCCACCTGCAGTTTCGCATTTATTGTCGCCGTGAAGCCGGCAGTAAGAACTACGCCTGTTTCGCTGAAACCCTTAAATCCTTTGGAGGTGACTATAACCTCGTAAGTGCCAAGCGGCAGCAGATCAAAGAGATACGCTCCATCCGCCCCTGTAGTAGTGGTGCGTTCCGCCATCAGCGCCGTGCTTTTGACCGTTACAGCGGCATTCGGTACGGCCGCTCCCGAAGCATCTGTAATTACTCCCGCGATTTTTCCTGTGATCGCCACTTGTCCGAACGTCAGCCCCGCCAAGAGCCCTGT
>Ga0070732_10001638_pt1 | contig 12186 bp, 14 predicted proteins | sample Coa_R1_5_FD_66449 | JGI IMG/M metagenome (GOLD analysis project Ga0070732, IMG submission 66449) | Surface soil microbial communities from Centralia Pennsylvania, which are recovering from an underground coalmine fire - Coalmine... | ecosystem: Environmental > Terrestrial > Soil > Unclassified ...
GCGGCGATGTCGCGGGCGTCCGCGGCGATCGCGCGCGCGGCGTTCTGCGCCGCCGGCAACGCGGGAGCCGCGCCGACCGCGCGCTTCAGCGCCGCGGCGAGCTCGGCATACAGCGCATCCAGGGTCTTCAGGTGCTTGGCGGCCTCGGGCTGGGTGATGTGCGGCAGCGCGAGCGTGGACGAGGCCCCGGCGAACCCCGAGATCACCTGGCCGAGATAGTCGCTGGAGTCGGCGATGCGCTGCGCCACCTGGCCCGGGTCGCCGGTGCCGGAAGTGAGGGCGGCGACGTCGACCTGCAGGCGGTCGGCGCGCGACTCGAAGCGCTCGAGCGCGCCGGTCACCTGCGGCGACGCCGGCGGCGGCAGCGCCTGCGCCATGGCCGAGGCCTCGGCGAGCAGGCGCGGCACGAGGCTCGAGGTGTCGTGGGCCGCCACCGCGGCGTCCGACAGCGCGCCGCGCGCCTTGAGGACGGCGGCGGCGTTGTTCATGAGGCGCGTGAAGCGCGCGTCGGTGGCAAACGGCGCGCCCGGGTCGCGCGAGGCGGCATCGTCGAGTGCCTTCTGGCTCTGCTGGAAGCGGCTGAAGGCAGCCGCATCGCCGGCCACCGCGCCGTCGGCGTCCACCGCCAGCTCGTAGAGCGCGTTCACCGGCACGGTGTGCGCGGCGGCCGTGGAGTGCGCGGCCAGGTAGTAGCTGCTCGCGCCGCTGGCGATGAGCAGCAGCACCGAGAGCGCCAGCAGCAGCGCCAGATTGGAAGGGGCGCGGGCGCTCATGCCGCGGCCTCCGCGAACGACGGGCTCTCGAGCACCTGGCGCAGGCTCAGCACCGGCCACTGCTCGTGGGCGCGGCGGAATGCGCCGGCGAGGTAGCGCTCGCAGCGCGCCACGGTCGGCGGCGCATCCCCGGAGAATTCCCCTTCGGCGAAGCGGCGGAAGCCGAGCACCTCGTCGACCAGCAGCCCCGCCGGGATCTCGCGGTGGTTCACCACCACGATGCGGGTGTTGCGGGTGATGGGGGTGACGCCCGAGCCCAGGAACTGGCGCAGGTCGATGATCGGCAGCAGCTGGCCCCGCACGTTGGCGAGACCCTTGACCCAGCTCTTGGCGCCCGGCACGCGCGTGGTGCTCGAGGGCATGCCGAGCACCTCGCGGGTCTCCTCGCGCGCCACCAGGTACAGGTCGCCGGCCATGCGCAGCGCCACCCCGACCCACTCGCGCCCCGCCGAGGCCTCCTGGTTCAGCTGCGCGGACACGGCACGCCCGCGCCGCTCGAGTTCGGCGAGCAGCTCGAAGGGCCGGTCCCGGAGGGACTTCAGTTCGGCCTGGATGACTTCTGGCTCACTCATGTGTTCGGGGCGCGCACTGCCGGCGCCCGGGCAGTTGGGTCACGCGGACAGCGTCGCCTGTGCCTTGGCGACCAGCTGATCGGGCGACACCGGCTTCACCATGTAGTCGACCGCTCCCTGCCGCAGGCCCCAGATCCGGTCGGTCTCCTGGCCCTTGGAGGTCACCATGACGATGGGGATGGTGCGCGTGCGCGGATCGTTGGCGAGCGCGCGCGTCGCCTGGTAGCCGTTCATGCCCGGCATGACGATGTCCATGAAAATCAGGTCCGGGGCCATCTCGCGCGCCAGGCGTACGCCCTCGGCGCCGTCGGCCGCGGCGGCGGTCTTGAAGCCGTGCTTCTCGAGCGCCTTCTGCATGACGTGCAGCTCGGTGGGCGAGTCGTCAACGATCAGGATCAGGGCCATGACCTTCATCTCCCGATATGGGTCTCGATCGCCGACAGCAGTTCGTCCTTGGTGAACGGCTTGGTCAGGTAGTGTTCCGAACCCACGATGCGGCCGCGCGCCCGGTCGAACAGGCCGTCCTTGGAGGACAGCATGATGACGGGGATGGAGCGGAACACCTTGTTGTGCTTGATGAGCGAGCAGGTCTGGTAGCCGTCCAGTCGCGGCATCATGATGTCGACGAACACGATGTCGGGCTGGTGGTCGGCGATCTTGGCGAGCGCGTCAAAGCCGTCGATCGCCGTGAACACCTCGCAGCCCTCCTTCTGCAGCAGGGTCTCGGCCGTGCGGCGGATGGTCTTGCTGTCGTCGATTACGAGAACCTTGAGACCCTGGAGCTTGGTGTTGCTGCCGGTCACGTTCAGCGAACTCCTTCATAACTGCCTTGGCCCGCGGCATTCGTCCCGGCCATACGCACACGCGCCACGCGCGCGGGCGTGGCGGCCTGGGAGACTTTCGCGAGACTGGCGGCGCTGCGCTGCGGCGCACGCCTTCCACACAAGCCGTTTAGTCTCGCGGGCTTCCCAACCCAAGGGCAAGCGCGCACCGGTTTTAACATATCGGTATACCCCCGGCTATGCCATGCACGTCACGTTTTTCGAAGCTCGCACCGCAGCCCAAGTGCCGGGCTTTACAGGGGCAGACATATTCGTGCCGGGCTGAGCATAATCGGCGCCCTATGACGCGCCCGAAGCGACTGGGCGTGGTGATGGACCCCATCGGCGCCATCAACTACGCCAAGGACTCCACGCTGGCCATGCTGCTCGCCGCGCAGGCGCGAGGCTTCACCCTGAGCTACCTCGAGCTCCAGGACCTGGCGCTGCGCGACGGCGTGGCCCTGGGACGCATGCGCCCCCTCACCGTGCGCGCCGACAGTGCGAACTGGTTCACACTCGGCGCGCCCGCGCCGGGCGCCCTGAGCGAGCTCGACTGCCTGCTGATGCGCAAGGACCCGCCCTTCGACACCGAGTACATCTACAGCACCTACATCCTGGAGCGCGCCGAGGAGGCCGGCGTGCTGGTGGTGAACCGCCCGCAGGGGCTGCGCGACATGAACGAGAAGGTCTACACGGCCTGGTTCCCGCAGTGCTGCGCCCCGACGCTCATCAGCCGCGACATGGCCGACCTCGGCGCCTTCCTGCGCGAGCACGGCAAGATCGTGGTCAAGCCGCTCCATGGCATGGGCGGCCGCTCGATCTTCGTCCTCGCCCAGGGCGACCTGAACGCCCGGGTGGTGTTCGAGACCCTGACCGGCTACGGCGCGCGCTTCGCGATGGCGCAGCGCTACATCCCCGAGATCGTCACCGGCGGCGACTCGCGCGTGCTGCTCGTCGACGGCGAGCCGGTGCCGTTCGCGCTCGCGCGCATGCCCTCGGCCGAGGACCACCGCGGCAACCTCGCCGCCGGCGCCAAGGGCGTCGGCCGGGCGCTGAACGAGCGCGACCGCTGGCTGGCCGCCCAGATCGGGCCGACGCTGGCCGCCCGCGGCATGGTGTTCGTCGGCCTCGACGTCATCGGCGGCTTCGTCACCGAAATCAATGTCACGAGCCCCACCGGCATCCGCGAGCTGGAGAAGCAGTTCGACGTGCGCATCGGGGAGCTGGTGATCGCCGCCATCGAGCGGCGGCTCGCGGCCCGGCCGCGCCGCGCCGCCGCCGGGAGCTGAGGGCGTGGCGCGCCGGGCGCTGATGCTGCGCGAGGGCAAGGCACCGGTCTGGGACCGGCTGCTCACCATGCTGTTCCTCGCCGCGCTCCTGCACGGGCTCATCATCCTCGGGCTGACCTTCAACGCCTCCGCGGGACCGCCCTCGAGCGCACCGGGGCTGGAGGTGCTGCTGGTCTCGGACGAGCTGCCCGAGTCGGACAAGAACCCGAACGCCACCTATCTTGCGCAGCGCACCCAGGCCGGCTCGGGCAACACGCGCAAGTCCGTGGCGCCCCGCAACCGCGCGAGCAGCGTGCCGGTGCTCAGGCACGCCGGCACCGCCAAGGGCGACTCGCTGCGGGACTCGGGCGACATGGCCGGCAGCCCCGACGAGCGCGTGCTCACCACCACCGCCTGGAACACCCAGGTGCGTTATGTCGCCGACACCGGGGCGAGCGGCGCCACCAGGGACCGGCCGCTGCTCGTCGATGCACCGCAAAACGTGCAGCCCGGGCCCGAAGACGAGGCCGGCCCCGCCCAGCTCAAGGGACCGCAGCGCGACGAGCTGTGGGTGACTCCCGACACGCGCGCGGCGACGCTCGCACCCTACCTCGATTCCTGGCGCCGCAAGGTCGAACGCATCGGCACGCTCAACTATCCGACCGCCGCCAAGGTCGCCGGCGCTGACCTGGCGCCGGTGGTCGAGGTCGGCATCCGCTCCGACGGCACGCTCGACAAGGCCGTCATCCGCCGCTCGAGCGGCGACCCCGAACTCGACCAGGCGGCGCTCGCGATCCTGAAGCTGGCGAGTCCCTTCGATGCGTTTCCGCCGGAGTTGGCGGGCCAGTACCACGTGTTGCGCTTTGCCTACGAATGGCAGTTCGTCGGCGGCCGCGTGGGCAGCGGAACGGTGTCAACGGTTCCTTGAGACTCCGGGCCTGCATGCCCATACTGACGGCATGGGCGGCAAGCACGGCGTGGCAGGCGGCGACCCCCCGGGTGAGGAGACGGGCGGCGGTCCCGCATTCGGCGACGGCGACAGCGGCAGCCTGACCAACCATCTCCTGATCGCCATGCCGACCCTGGCGGATCCCAATTTCGCGCAGACGGTGGCGATCATCTGCGAGCACACCGACAAGGGCGCGCTCGGCATCGTCCTCAACAAGCCCCTGCCGATGAAGCTGTCCGACGTGCTGTCGCAGATGAAGCTCGAGCCCACCGATCCGGGCATCGCCGAGCAGCCGGTGCTGCGCGGCGGGCCGGTGCACACCGACCGCGGCTTCGTGCTGCACCGCCCCGGCGGCCAGTGGGACCACACCCACAAGGTCTCCGACGACATCCAGGTCACCACCTCGCGCGACGTGCTCGCCGCCATGGCGCGCGGCGAGGGCCCCTCGGACGCGTTCATCGCCCTCGGCTACGCCGGCTGGGAATCCGGTCAGCTCGAGCGCGAGTTGAAGGAGAACGCCTGGGCCGCCGTGCCGGTGGACCCGAAGGTCGTGTTCGAGCTGCCGTTCGAGCAGCGCTGGGCCGGCGCCTGGCGGCTGCTCGGCATCGAGGTCGAGCGCCTCAGCCCCGAGGCCGGCCATGCGTAGCCACGCCACCCGGGCATGACGCGCCCGCAAACCGTCCTCGCCTTCGACTTCGGACTCAGACGTATCGGCATCGCCTCGGGCGACACGCTGACGCGCGCCGCGGCGCCGCGCCCGGCGGCGCTCGGCGGCGCCGCGGGTCCGGACTGGGACACCATCGCGCGCGAGGTGCGCGCACTCGCCCCGGGACTCCTGATCGTGGGCTGCCCGTATAATGCCGACGGCAGCGAGGGGACGCTGGCCCGAGCCGTGCGCCAGTTCATCGCCGAGCTCGAACGCCGCTTCGCCCTACCCGTGCACATGGTCGATGAGCGCTTCTCGTCCCTCGAGGCGAACGCGGCGCTCAAGGAGCGCCGCGCGAGCGGTGCACGCCGCCGCCGGGTGGCGCGCGCCGACATCGACAGCGCGGCCGCGGCGGTGATTCTCGGGCGCTGGTTCGCGGGTGAGGGGAAATGAGTTCTTGGCCACCGTGACCGACAACCTTGCGCAGCTGCGGCCCGACGGCTCGCTGCGCCACCTGCTGACCCTCCAGGGGCTGTCGCGTGCGCAGCTCGAGCACCTGCTCGAGCGCGCCCAGTCGTTCGTGCGCCCCGTCGGCACCCCGCCTCCCATGAGCACGCTGCTCGCCGGGGCCACGGTCGCCAACCTGTTCACCGAGCCCTCGACGCGCACCCGCGTCAGCTTCGAGCTCGCCGCCAAGCGTCTCGGCGCCCAGGTGGTCAACCTGGAAGTGCAGCTGTCCTCGCGCGTCAAGGGCGAGAGCATGCTGGACACGGTCTTCACCCTCGAGTCGCTGTACGTGGACGCGTTCGTGGTGCGCGACGCCGAGGCCGGCGTGCCCGGAGTCGTGGCCGCGCACGTCGCGCCGCACGTGAGCGTGCTGTCGGCGGGCGAAGCGCACGTGTCGCACCCGACCCAGGGGCTGCTCGATGCGCTCACCATCGCGCAGCGCAAGCAGCGCTTCGCGGGCCTGGCGGTGGCGATCGTCGGGGACATCCGCCACTCGCGCGTGGCGCGCTCCGCCTGGCACGCGCTCGCCACCCTCGGCGTCACCGACCTGCGCATCGCCGCCCCGGCGGTGCTGATGCCGGAGGCCCGCGAGTTCGCCGGCTGCACGCGCCACACCGCGCTCGACCCCGCGCTCGCCGGCGCCGACGTGGTGATGATGCTGCGCATCCAGAAGGAGCGCATGGGCGAGGCCGACCTGCCGGATGCGGCCGGCTACTTCGCCGCCTGGGGACTGACGCGCGAGCGCCTGAAGCTCGCCCGTCCGGATGCCATCGTCATGCACCCGCAGCCCATGAACCGCGGCATCGAGATCGCCTCCGACGTCGCCGACGGGCCGCAGTCGGTCATCCGCGACCAGGTGCGCAACGGTGTCGCCGTGCGCATGGCGGTGCTGGCGGAAGCCCTCACTTCCCGCGGCGGCACGCGGTGACGGCGCGCGCCGCAGCGCCGGCAACCCGCGGCACCATCTTCCTCGAGCCGGCGCGCGTCGTCTCGCAGCTCGCCTACGACGCCGAGCAGTTCGTGCTGCGCCTGGCGGCGCCGAAGTGCGCCGCGCGCGCCCAGCCCGGCAGCTTCGTGCACCTGACCTGCGATGCCACCATCCCCATGCGCCGGCCGCTGTCGATCATGCGCGCCGACCCCGCCGGCGGCTGGATCGAGATCCTCTACAAGGTGGTGGGGCCGGGACTGCACGCGCTCGCTGCCCGCAAGGCGGGCGATGAGATGAGCTGCCTGGGACCGATCGGCAAGCCGTTCACCGTCCATCCCGAGCGGCCGCGGCCGCTGCTGCTCGGCGGCGGCGTCGGCATCCCGCCGATGGTGTTCCTGGCCGAGCGGCTGCGCGAGCGCGGCGCCGCGCCGTGGAAGCCGCTGGTGCTCATGGGCTCGGAGGTGCCGTTTCCGTTTCGCGCCCGGCCCTCGACCCTCATCGTGCCGGGCATGCCGGCCGGGACCCTCGCCAGCATGCCGCTGCTCGAGGAGTGGGGCATCGCCTCGCGCCTCGCGAGCCTGTCGGACTTCCCCGGGTGCTTCTCCGGGTACGTGACCCAACTCGCGGACGCGTGGCTCGCGACGCTGAGCCGCGAGGAACTGGCGCAGATCGAGATCTTCTCCTGCGGCCCGACACCGATGCTCAAGGCGACCGCGGCGCTGGCGCGCCGTTACCAGCTGCCGTGCCAGGTGTCGCTCGAGGAATTCATGGCCTGCGCGGTCGGCGGCTGCGCCGGCTGCACGGTGCAGGTGCGCACGCCGGAGGGACCGGCCATGAAGCGCGTATGCGTGGATGGACCGGTGTTCGATGCGTACACGGTGTTCTGAACGCGGCTGGCTGCGGCTGAGCGTGCGCGTCGCTGCGTGCGCAGTGCTGAGCTCCGGCTGCGCCAAGCGCGAGCCGCCGCCGCCTGCGCCGCCGCCCCCTGCGCCGCTCACCGAGTGGCCGAACGGCGTGACGCCGCCTCTCAAGATCACCGACGAGCTGATCCTCCAGATCCCGCTGCAGTACGAGCGCGGCGCGATCAACCCCGACCGGCGCCCCATGCGCGCCTTTATTTCCCAGCAGTCGGACAAGAATGAAGCGGGGTTCGATTTCTTCCTGCCGGACTTCTCCGGCTACACGCTGCAGAACTACCGAAGCGACACCGACCCCAACAAGGTCGAGGTGGTGTACCTGCACGCCAGCGACCCGCACGAAGCTGAGCCCGACGCGCCGGGCCTCTACCCGCCGAACATGCTGAAGCGCGCGCTCGCCGACTCGCTGAACCCCAAGGACTTCAAGGACCAGTATGGGCTGCGGTGCTACCGCAGCCGCGAACCCTCCTCCCGGCTCACCTGCTTCGGCAGGCGCGACGCCGCGGGCGAGGACATCGTGCTGACCACCGCCGAGCCGCCGTACGCCGCGGACCAGTTCCCGCAGGTGCAGGCACGCTACTTCTCGAAGCAGTACGGTGGCGTGCGCATCTACTGGCGCACGCACGTCGATAACCTGCCGCGCTGGCGCGAGATCGATGCGCAGATCTGGAAATTCATCGACTCCTGGCAGATGCGCGCGGCCGTCGGGCCGGTCGAACCGCCACTGCCGGCCAAGCCGCGACAGCCATGAACGTCCCGGTGCGCCGCGCCGTGGCCACGGATGCACCGGCGATGGCGCAGGTGCTGCGCCGCTCCATCACCGAGCTGTGCGTCGCCGACCACGGCAACGATCCGCAGCGCCTCGGCCCGTGGCTCGAGAACAAGACCGCCGCCCAGGTCGCCACGTGGCTCGCCGCGCCGGATAACTGCTGCGTGGTGGCGCTCCTCGAGACCGGCATTTCCGGCGTCGGCCTCGTGACCGCGAAGGGCGAGATCACGCTCTGCTACGTGGATCCGGGCGCGCGCTTCCGCGGCGTCAGCGCCGCTCTGCTGACGGCACTCGAGCACCATGCCCGCGCACTCGGTCTCGCCGAGGTCCGCCTCGAGGCGACGCTCACGGCGCGGCGCTTCTACGCAGCGCGCGGCTACCGGCCACAGGGCTGCGCCAAGCAGGCCTTCGGCACCCTCACCTGCCAGGCGATGGCCAAGTCGCTCTGAGAACCGCGGCTGTGCTCTACGGCTCGAGCGCGGGCAGCAGGTAGTCGGTCAGCAGCCGGTCGGTGAGGTTGCCGGCGCCGGCTACGCGGAAGTTGGTGGTGGTGACGACGATCACCAGCTGCTGCGCGGGAAACACGAACACCTTGTTGCCCCCGGTGCCGAACATGGCGAAGGCGGTGAAGGCGCGGCTGCCGGCGTGGTAGGTCGGCAGCCACCACAGGTACCCGTAGTCGGTGTCCTCGCGGGCGCGTGCGTGCGGTGCGATCGAGCGCGCCACCCAGTCCGCGGCGATGACGCGCCTGCCGTTCCACAGTCCGCCGTTGAGATACAGCTGGCCGAGCTTGAGGAGATCGCGGCTGCGCAGGTTCAGGCCGCCGCCGGTCATGGCGGACCCGGTGGGCTGGAACTGCCACTTGACTTGCGTGATCCCGAGCGGTGCGAACAGCGCCGCGCGCGCAAAATCCGGCACGCTCTGGTGCGTGGCGCGCTCGAGCAGCGGCCCCAGGGTCGTGGGTCCCGCGGTGCAGTAGCTCCACGCGCGCCCGTACGGCGAGGCCTCGGGGCGCGCCACCCAGTCCGGGAACCCGCGGATCGGCAGATCGAGCGTGAAGCGCGCCCAGTCCTCGACCAGGTACATGCGCTCCTCGTTGCCGCGCGAGAACTGATTCTCATCGTCGCACTCGAGGAGCGAGCTCATGGTGAGGAAGTCCTCGACCGTGATGCGCGCCTTGCGTGGATCGGGGTTCTGCAGCGGCTGCAGCTCCGGAAAGAAACCGAGCACCGGCGCGTCGGCCCCGGACAGCAGGTGGCGGTCGATCGCCAGCCCGACGAGCATGCCGGTGACGGTCTTGGTCGCCGAGCGGGTGTTGCGCAGGCCGTCCACGCCATCCGCATCGAAGTAGCGCTCGAACGCCAGCCGGCCGTTGCGGGCGATGAGCACGCTGGTGACCTGCTTGAATTCGCCCGCACGGATCGCCTGCTCGGCCTTGGCGAGCTGCGCGGCGGACAGGTGCACCTCCGGCGGCTGCGCGCGCGGCGGCTCCTCGGCCGCCACCGCCTGCGCGCCGGGCATCGCCAGCAAGGCCAGCACCGCCGTCCACCCTCGTGTCATCTGCGTCCTCTCGATTGCGCGCGCGCCTGCGCGGCTGCGGCGCTCACCCTGCCCCAGGGCGCCGGCGGCGTCTTGTCGGTTTGAAACCTCCCGCCGGCGAGCCCGCGGTAGAGGCCGGGCGGCACTCCGAAGCTGCGCGTGAAGAGGCGCGTGAGATGGGCCTGATCACCGAAGCCGCAGGCCTGGGCGACGTCGGCGAGCGGCGTTACCGTGCGCGCCAGGAGACCCGCCGCCTTCTCCAGGCGGCGGTACCGGGCGAACGCCGCCGGCGTGCAGCGAAAATGGCGCCGAAACGTGCGCGCGAGGTGGATCGGGTGCACGCCCACGGCACGGCTGATGTCCGCCATGGTGAGCGCGGCCTCGTAGCGGTCATGGAGCAGCTCGAGGGCGCGGCCGAGCCACGGCGGCGGCGCCGGGCTCGCGACGGGCGCCGCCCGCGCCAGGGTCCCGAGCAGCTCGACGCACAGCGCCTCGAGCGCCAGCGGGTCGAGCTCGCGCGCGCAGCAGGCGGCGATGGCCCGCGCGAGCGTGTGCTGCACGGGCTGATCGAGGTACGCCGGTGGCGCGGCGGGCAGGCGCCCGGGGAGTGTCTGCTGCAGATACTGCGGGGCGAGCGAGATGGTGAAGAAGCTGCCGCGACCGTACTCGAAGTGGTCTCGGTGCGTCGTGCCGACGGGGTTGTACACCAGCACCGGGCCGCCGGCAGGACGCGGCCCGGCCGCCGAGACGTACTCGCCGCCGCTCACGAGGATGAAGTGCAGGTCGGCGTGGGTGTGGGTAACGACCGAATCCGGCGGCCCTGCCGCGAGATGGTGCGTCACGCGGATGCCGGGCGTGCTGCGACTCAGCCGCGCGTTTCCGAAGAACTCTCCGGCGCCGAGGCGCAGCGCGCCGCCGCCCAGCGGGCTGCCTGCTTCACTTGCGCGGGGTTGCGTCGGCCGGGGCGGTTCGCAGGTCATGACCCATTATGACGTGCATGCGCGCCGCGCACGCCCCACCGGCGTGCTTCCGGGAACGCGTCCGTACCAGCAAGGTCCGCAGTTGCGGTCAGAGGCGGAACGAAGCGCGCTGCAGCTCATCGCGTCGTGCGAGCGCCCACGTGCCCGGTCGCGGTGCTAGCCGAAGTTGATCTTGGCTTCCAGGTTGGCGCGCGAGTCGGCGTTGGCGAGTGCCTCTTCCAGCGCCACGCGCCCCTGCTTGTAGAGGCTGAACAGCGAGGCATCGAAGCTCTGGATGTGCTTGTCGCTGCTGGTGGCGATGGCTTCCTTGATCGACACCACGTCGCCCTTCTTGATGAGGGTGGCGATGTGCGGCGTGTTGAGCATGATCTCGACCGCCGCGACCCGGCGGTTGTCCTTACCCATCACCAGGCGCTGCGACATGATGGCGCGCAGGTACTGCGACAGGTCGAGGAAGATCTGGTTGTGCTGCTCGCGCGGGAACATGTTGATGATGCGGTCGAGCGATTCCGCGCAGTTGTTGGCGTGCAGCGTGGCCAGCACCAGGTGGCCGGTGCCGGACAGGCTGATGGCCGCTTCCATGCCCTCCTTGTCGCGCACCTCGCCGATCAGGATCACGTCGGGGGCGGCGCGTACCACGCCGCGCAGCGCGCGCATGTAGCTCTTGGTGTCGAGGCCCACCTCGCGCTGGTTGACCAGCGAGCGCTTGTTGGTGTGCAGGAACTCGATCGGATCCTCGATGGTGACGATGTGATCCGAGGCGTTCTCGTTGCGGTAGTTGAGCATCGCCGCCAGCGTGGTCGACTTGCCCGAGCCGGTCGCGCCCACCATCAGCAGCAGGCCGCGCTTCTGCAGCGTCAGCTCGGTGACGATCTCGGGCAGGCCCAGCGAGTCGAGCCGCGGCATGTCGGCGGTGATGTAGCGCATCACCATCGCCGGATAGCCGCGCTGCATGAACACGTTGACGCGGAAGCGGCCGAGGCCGGGCTCGGAGACCGCGAAGTCGAGTTCCCACTCGTTGAGGAAGTGCTCGCGCTGCGCCGCAGACATGAGCGCAAAGGCGGTCTGGCGCACCGTCTCCGGGGTCAGCACCTGCTTGTTGACCGGCAGGATCTGGCCTTCGATCTTGATCTTGATGGGGGCGTTGGAGGTGAAGAACAGGTCGGAGGCCTTCTTCTCCACCATCAGCTTGAACAGCGGCTTGGTGTTGAGCGTCGGGTGGCGCGCGGTGACCGCGGCCGCCACCTGGTCGGGCAGCGCCGGATTCGGCCCGGTGGCCTCGAGGTCCTCGTGCGCCTTCATGTCCTTGGCGCTCTTCACAGGTTGCGGCCTTGCTCTTCCTCGACGATCTTGAGGGCGCCACCGTCATCGATGTGCTTGGCCTCGCGCTTGCTGTCGAGCTTGATCTTGAGGCGCAGCTCGTTCTTGGAGTCGGCGTTGCGCAGCGCGTCCTCGTAGGAGATGAAGCCGGTCTCGTACAGCTCGAACAGCGCCTGGTCGAAGGTCTTCATGCCGAG
>Ga0070732_10001639_pt1 | contig 12185 bp, 8 predicted proteins | sample Coa_R1_5_FD_66449 | JGI IMG/M metagenome (GOLD analysis project Ga0070732, IMG submission 66449) | Surface soil microbial communities from Centralia Pennsylvania, which are recovering from an underground coalmine fire - Coalmine... | ecosystem: Environmental > Terrestrial > Soil > Unclassified ...
CTGAGCCGCAGCCGCGCCGTCCAAAAAGTACGCGTCAGCATTCGCCCCGCGAAGGTGCTGCTGTCCCTGGTTCCCGGAAAGAGAACCGGAGTTGATCTGGAGTTGTGGGCGATTGAAAAGGACAGCACTTATTTCCGCGAAGTTTTCGGCCGCGAGCTCTCGACCGCCGTGTCATAGAGACTGCGCACAAGCTTGGGTGTCAGGCACCATTGCAGCGTGCCAGAACTGCGTCGAGCGTCCACCTTAGCCACCGCGCCTTTCTTGAGGTCCACCGAGGCCTCGCATCCGGAATCGCTGATGATCGTTCCCAGGAACTGGCTCAGGTTCGGATTGTGTCCGACCACCATAATCGCTTCCTGGCGCGCGTATTTCTCCACCAGCTTGCGAAAATCTGCGAACGTTGCGTTCGGCCGAAGCCCGTTGTCGACCTGCACTTTGCCTTCGTACCCCAATTCATTGCCGATCAGGAATGCGGTCTGCGTCGCCCTCTTCAGCGGACTAGAGACGATGGTGTCAACTTGGGCGTCCAACGCCGCTAACGCTCGCCCCACATAACCACACTGCTCGATGCCGTCCTTGTCCAGCGCGCGTTTCTCATCTTTCTTGGGATTCAGCAAATGCTGTCCCGCGCTGGCATGGCGCAAAAAGTAAATGATCATCGTCCGTTATCAGTCCTCTCCAACCAGAAGCTTACGTCTTCCCCGCGCGGAAGTCGACGGAAGCACGGCCGGCTGCTTGCCTTCCGCCACGCTGATCAAGAATTCCTGGGCATTGAAACCCGCGGCTACCGTAGGCCGTTTGCGGTTGCGTTTTCCTCGCAGGGGCTGCCACCCCCGAATGTAGGTGGCATCGCTCAACAGAATGCGGGCCTTCAGATTGTCCGCCAAATACGCCTCGAGAATCTCATGCCGCATCCGTTGGCGGAGAAGTTCATCGCGTAACGGCACCAGCACTTCCACCCGCTCGTAGAGATTGCGCGGCATCCAGTCGGCGCTACCAATGTAGATTTCTTCCTCGCCGCCGTTGGCAAAGTAATAGATCCGGCTGTGTTCCAGAAAACGTCCCACGATGCTGCGCACGCGAATGTGGTCGCTCACGCCGCGCACTCCCGGCCGAAGGGCGCAGATCCCACGCACGATGAGGTCGATCTCGACTCCGGCCTGGGAGGCCCGGTATAAAGCCTGCACAATATTCTTGTCGAGCAAGGCATTCATCTTGGCGATGATGCGAGCCTCGCGCCCCTGGCGGGCATGCTCGGCTTCGCGCTCGATCAGCCGGATGCACTCTTCCGCCAAATCGACCGGCGCCACGAGTAGGGGCCCGTAGCTCGGATTTTCCGAGTATGCGGTGAGGAAGCTGAAAACGTCGTGCACCGCGCGCGTGATTTCAGGATTCGCCGTAAACAAGCTGAGGTCGGTGTAAATACGCGCCGTGGTCGCGTTGTAGTTTCCCGTGCCGATATGCGCATAGCTGCGCGCCATGCCGTCGGGATCGCGGCGCACCAGGAGGCTTAACTTGCAATGGGTCTTCAATCCCACCAGGCCGTGAAACACCTGCACTCCCGCATCTTCCAAATCTCGCGCCCAGCGGATGTTTGAGGCCTCGTCGAACCGCGCTTTCAACTCCACCACCGCCGTAACTTCCTTGCGTGAAGCAGCATCAATCAACGACGGCACGATTAGCGAGTGTTCGTTGGTGCGGTACAGCGTCTGCTTAATCGACAGGACGTTGTCGTCGTGAGCGGCGGACTCGATGAACGAAATGACCGGGTCGTAAGAATCGTACGGATGGTGCAGGAGAATATCGTGCCGCCGCAACTCCTCAAAAAGATCTTTAGACTTAGCGGTCAGGCGCAACTCACGGGGAGCGAAGCTGCGGTACTTCAGATCCGGCCGCTTCACTTGTTCATAAATATTGAAGAGCCGGGAAAGGTTCACCGGTCCGTTGACCGGGAAGATTTGCCAGGGGTCGAGCTCGAACACCGTGCGCAAACGGTCGATGATCTCGGGATCTGCGCCCTCCTCAATCTCCATGCGCACGGCATCTCCCTTGCGGCGGTTATGAAGCTCGGCGCGCACCGATTCCAGCAGGCTGCGAGCTTCTTCCTCGGCAAGGTAGAGATTGCTGTTGCGCGTCACGCGAAACGGCGCCGAAGAAACGATGTCGTACCCGTGATACATGCGCTCGGCGTGGTGCGCCACTAAGTCTGCGAGGAAGATGAAGTCTGCCGTATTCTCCGATGGCAGGCGCACCAGCCGCGGCAACGCCCGGGGCACCGCGACCACGCCGGTGTAGGTCAGGGCTGAGCGGCGGCGGCGCCGTAACAAAAAACCCATGCACAGCGCTTTGTTAATGACTCGAGGAAAAGGATGGGCAGGATCCACGGTGACCGGCGTGAGCAGAGGATCCAGTTCCTTTTCGCAATACTCCTGGGCAAATCTTTTGGCTTCCGAATCCAGTTCGTCTAATCCAAGAACACGGATTCCATTCTCCGCCATTGCCGGACGCAGGCGCGTATTCCAGCAATCGTACTGGTCATCCACAAATTCGTGGGTCAGCTGGGCAATTACGTCCCGCTTTTCCACCAGAGTGAGCCCGTCGGGACCGGCTTCGTTAAAACCATCCTCAATCTGCTGCACCATGGCAGCCACGCGGATCTCGAAAAACTCATCCAGATTACTCGCGGAAATGGACAAGAACTTCAGACGTTCCAGTAACGGATTGCTGTCATCATTGGCTTCTTCGAGCACACGCCGGTTGAAGGCGAGCCAGGAGATGTCGCGATTGAGGTAATACTTGGGATTGTCGAGCGAAACGCGAGCCATGGCGAACACTTAATCGCACTGTTTCTGCTGTTCTTTTGACTGTGCGGATGCTTCGGGATCAGCAGTCTATCGCCGCCAATGCCGAGACAATGGGACCACTCAGTATAGAACATTCCGCAAACAGGAGCAGGCCTGGTCCCCCAGGCCTGCCAAATGGTCGCTCGTCGAATCTCGTCTCGGGCTTAGTGGACTTGCTTGATCGCTTCCTTCACTTTCTCCGCCACGTTCTCCGGTAGGGGAGCATAGCTGAGAGCGCTCGTCATCTTTTGACCGTCCGTGACCATCCAGTTCAGAAAATCAGCCAGAATCTTGCCCTTCGCCGGATCTTTTGACTGCGCGGGAATCAGCAGCCAAGTGAAGCTAGAAATAGGATAGGCATCCTTCCCGGGGGCATTCGTAATGGACACGCGAAAATCCGCCGGCATGTCCTTCATGGAACCCGCCGCGGCGGTGACACTTTCAAGCGAAGCTTTCACGAATTCCCCAGCGGCATTCTTGACGCTGCCGTAGGCGATTTTATTTTGCACCGCATAGATCAGTTCAACGTAGCCAATGGATCCCTGCAGTTGGCGAATCGACCCGGCCACGCCCTCGTTGCCCTTGCCTCCCAGCCCGATCGGCCACTTCACCGAAGTTCCTTTGCCCACCTGGCTCTGCCACTCAGGACTTACCTTCGAAAGATAGTCGGTAAAAATGTAGGTGGTTCCGCTGCCATCGGAGCGGTGAATCACGATGATGGGCTGATTCGGCAAGTTCACTCCGGGATTCGCGCTGGTTAGAGCCTTGTCATTCCAGGTCGTGATCTTTCCCAGGAAAATCCCCGCCAGTGCCTCAGGCGTGAACTTCAATTCCGCGGTAACTCCGGGGATATTGTAGGCAGGAACGTCAGCACCAAGAACGGTCGGAATGTGAAGAATCTTGATTTTGGCTTCCTTCAACTGGTCATCGGTCATGGGGCCGTCACTGGCGCCGAACTCCACCGTTCCGTTGATCACCTGCCGGATCCCGCCGCCGCTCCCGATGGATTGGTAGTTGATCTCGATATCGGAATGCAGCTTGTGGTAGTCGCTGAACCATTTCGAATAAATGGGGTAAGGAAAAGTGGCTCCGGCTCCGTTCAGGGTGGTCTGCGCACACACTGCGACCGGTAGGACTGCGCACAGCACAAGCAGAGTCAGTTTGCGAATCACTCGATGATGCCTCCTCGCGTCGATATCCTCGTTCTATCGGCGTCATGTTACAGGACAGTTACAGAGCAGTGAAATTCTGATGAATGGCCTGGCTGCAGCTATCGTGATTCCTGCAGGCGGACAATTTCCCTCGAAAATAGAGGGTTTCCGGGAAAATCTGAGCGGAGGGAACTGAGCAATTGCAGGGCGCGAGCGTTATCCCTTTCGCGCACATACGCGATCGCCAGTAGAATTCTTGCGAATGGAGCGAGGTAATGCCCGCGCTCGGCCGTCTGCCGCAGGTCGGCGATGCCGGCCTGCTTGTCACCCGGCAGTCCGCCCAGGCGAAGCATCCAGCGGACAGGCGCCGCCATGCTGCCGATGATGTACTTGCTGAATCCCGTAGCCAAACGCGCGTCATCACAACTGTTGCAAATGGAGAGCAGCTGCTGCGCCCATACCGAGGCTTCTTTCGTAAAATGCAGCGAGGCCAGATTTCGCTTTTCGATGAGCGCCGCGTAATCCGCCTGCAAGCCGGAGGACAGCGTCAGCGCAAACAGCGCGTCGTGGTCACTGGAATTTTTTGCCAAGCGGACACGCGCCAATTGATCCGCCCGGTTTACCGCGGCGCGAAAGCGCTCGCGCACCGCGGGGTCGGCGGCCACCTTCGACCGCGCAGCGAAGGCCGCGTCGCTCGCATAAAATTGCGTTTCCAACACTCCCAGCCGATTGAATTCGGAAAAAAGAAGTCCGGCAGCCTCGCTGACCGGCCCCATCGGATCATCGGGATGCTGGCTCTCCCAGGAAGCAAAGTCCTTTTGCGCATCCGCGAATTCCAGGTTGTAGAGACGGGAAAAGCCTCGATCGAGCATCGAACTGGCGGAAAGGTCGGGCGCCGGCCCAGCGATGGCCACGGTTGAGACCGCCAGCGCCGCCCCTAACAGTGCTACTATCCTCCAGGCTCGCGCATCTGATGAATTTGATCTCATCGCATATACCATGGCTGCATTCGTGTCCGCTATTATCGTCTACTCGAGCGTTTTGGCAAGCTACCCCACTTTACAACTTGGATGCCGATCGGAGGCGCAGTGAGGCCTGCTAATTTTGCAATTTCGGACCTGTTGTGGCGCCCATCACTGCTCAGAATCTCCGTCCCACTCCTTCAAGCAAGGAACACCTCGGAATGAGTGACCCCTTCTGGAAGTACGCTCCCGGATGGCCCGGCATTCCTCCGCGTTGGACCTCGAGCGCCAAGACTGGCGTCGGCACCGCACTCAGCGCGCACAGCAAAGTCTGGTTTACGCTCAGTCACGGCATTCTCAACGAAATCTACTTCCCGCGAGTGGATCAAGCCTGCACACGCGATATGGGCTTGATTGTCACCGATGGGAAAGACTTTTTCTCGGAAGAAAAGCGGCACTGCACCTTTGAGAACCGGCCCTTCGAACCAGGCACCCCGGCCTATGAGCTCATCAATACCTCCACCGACGGCCGCTATCGGATTCATAAAGAGGTCCTCACCGATCCCTATCGCAACGTGGTGCTGCAAAAGATTCGTTTTGAAGCCCTGCAGGGGCAACTTTCCGACTATCACCTTTATGCGCTGCTTTCCCCGCACCTGGCCAATTGCGGATACGGCAACACGGGATGGATTGCCGACTACAAGGGTTATCCCATGTTCTTCGCCGAGCATGACGGGGTCACGCTCGCGCTCGCCTCCTCCGCGCCATGGAAGAAGAGGTCCGTCGGTTTTGTCGGAAGTTCCGACGGCTGGCAAGACTTGTCGCAACACTTCCAAATGGAATGGGAATATACCCGAGCCGAGAACGGCAACATTGCAGTCACCGGCGAAGTTGATCTCGCCGCTTGCAACGGAGAATTTATCCTGGCTCTTGGCTTCGGCGCCATCTGGACCGAAGCCGGACAGCAGGCCCGCTCGAGCCTTTTCGAAGATTATGGGGAACTTCGAAACCACTACGTCACGCAATGGAAGAACTGGCACAAGGCTTTGCTCAAGCTGGACGTGCCGGAGCGCAAGCATGATCTCTATCGCGCATCGACCGCGGTCTTACGAACCCACGAATCCAAGGATTTTCTCGGAGGACTCATCGCCAGCCTTTCCGTTCCCTGGGGATTCAACAAAGGGGATGAAGATCTGGGAGGCTATCACCTGGTGTGGCCGCGCGATCTGGTCGAAAGCGCCGGAGCGCTGGTGGCCGCCGGCGCCGTGACCGACGCACTGCGCGTGCTGCGGTATTTGGAAGCAACCCAAGAGGCGGAGGGCAATTGGGCGCAGAATCTCTGGCTCGACGGACGGCCGTACTGGTCAGGGATCCAGATGGACGAGGCCGCCTTCCCTATCCTGCTTGTGGATCTGCTGCGCCGCGAATCCCCCAGTTCCCTTGGCAACTTGCAGCGTTGGTGGCCGATGGTTCGCCACTCCGTCAGTTTCATTCTTCGCAATGGGCCCGTCACCCAGCAGGATCGGTGGGAGGAAGACGGCGGCTACTCTCCTTTTACGCTGGCGGTGGAAATCTCAGCGCTGCTGGCCGCGGCTGAAATTGCTGACTTAACCGGCCATCATGACGCCGCCCATACTATGCGCGAAACCGCCGACGCCTGGAACGACAATATAGAACGCTGGGTCTACTCCGCGGGCGGCGACCTCGCCCAGCAACTTGGGGTTAATGGCTATTACGTGCGCATCGCCCCGCCCGATTCGGACTGCGCTCCCTCCCCCACGCAAGGCTTTGTTCCGATCAAGAACCGTCCGCCCGGGGACAACCTGGCGCGCGCGTTCCACATCATCAGTCCCGATTCCCTTGCCCTGGTGCGCTTTGGGCTGCGCGCTCCCGATGATCCCCGCATCCTCGACACGCTCCGCGTTATCGACGCGCTACTGTGCGTGCAGTTGCCGCAAGGCCCATGCTGGTATCGCTACAACGGGGACGGATACGGCGAGCATCGTGACGGTTCTCCATTTGACGGGACTGGAATCGGCCGCCCGTGGCCCTTATTGGCGGGGGAGCGCGCGCACTACGAACTCGCTGCGGGAAATCGCGACAAAGCCGAAGCGCTTCTCACGGTCATGGAGAAATCCCCTGCCGGCGACGGCCGCTTGATTCCTGAGCAGGTCTGGGATAGTGCGGACATCCCGGCCCTTGAACTTTTTCGCGGAAAGCCTTCTGGCTCTGCTTGTCCGCTGGTGTGGGCCCATTCGGAATACATAAAATTGCGCCGCTCCCTGCGCGACGGCAAAATTTTCGATCAGCCGCCGCAGACCGTACAGCGCTATCAAATCGAGAAGCCCACGCTGCAAACCTTTGGCTGGAGATTTAACAACAAATGCCGTTCCGTTCCGCGCGGCAAGACTTTGAGGCTGGTGCTGCTTTTCCCGGCCATGGTGCACTGGAGTCTTGACGGTTGGAAGACGTATCAGGACACCAACACACGAGATACCGGTCTGGGCATCTACATTTTGGACTTGCCGACCGCATCGCTCGCGCTGGGCAGCAGCGTGGTATTCACTTTCTTTTGGCCGCAAGAGAACCGCTGGGAAGGCAAGGATTATTCCGTTATTGTGGAGTAAGTGCGCTGGTCGAGATCAGGCGGAGTAGACGAGCTCAACCACGGTGCAGTCATCACTCAGGGGTCTACCGGAACAGAATTCGGATACCGCCGACAGAATCGATTCCAGCGCCGGAGTTCTGACCGCCGCCTCTTCCAGGCGGGAATCCTCAAAGAATTCTCCGCTGGGATTCTCCGCTTCCGTGACCCCATCGGTAACCAGGATGAAGCGGTCTCCCGAACTCAGCTGACAGCGGGCGCTTTCATATGTTGCATCGGGAAGCAGTCCGACCGGGCAATTGCCATTCGGCGGGCGCATGACCTCGCCGGCGCAGACTAGCAGCGGTTGCACATGCCCACAGTTTACGTATTCCAGTTCGCCATCGCGGCGGAGCCGCGCCAGCAGCACGGTCGCGTACTTTTCCCCCACCAACCGTTCGGTGCAGAACCGGTTCACCGCGCTGACTACCTCCAGCAGAGGCATATCAGAAATCAGATGCGAATAGATCATGCCTTGCAATGTGGATGCCAAGATCGCCGCCGGGACTCCCTTCCCGCTCACATCGGCGAGCACTACGGCAAGGCCCTGCTTCGTGTTCACGGCATCGAAGAAGTCTCCTCCAATATCCTTGCATGGCAGATTGCGCCCTCGCAGCGTGGCGTACGGCACCTCTGGAATTTTCACCTCCATCAGCCGCTGCTGAATCGAAGCCGCAATGGCCAGTTCCTGCTGATAGCGACGAGCTTGTTCCTCGGCCTGTACCAGGCGGGCGTTCTCCACCAGCGAAGCTGCTTCGCGCGCAACTGCCCGCAATATGTCCGGGCCCACGCCAGAAATGTTCCGCGCGGTGAATCGCGAATCCACGTAGAGAACCCCCATCGCTTCCGCCGTGGCTGAAGGGTGCGCCGCCATTTCGGGATTGCGCGTCGCCTGAACCTGCATTTTCCGCAGAGGGATGCAGACGACCGTCCGGATGTCGAAAGCCGCGATACTGTGACGGCCGTCCAGCCCGGCCGATTGGGCCGTGTCCGTCAGCAGAAATTCCGAGTTCGACTTTAGCGAATCCTCCAGAATGGAATGCGAAATCGTTTTGTCGTCGAGCAGCGGATCGCCGCTAGCATTCCGTCCCGCTGCCAGCCGCAGTTTCCCGTCGTCGTCCTTCAGAAAGACGTAGGCTCGTTCTGCGCGCGTCAACTGCAGCGTCACATCCAGCATCGTCACCAGAATCTCGTCAAGAACTCCGGCCGTATTCAACTTGCGTGCCGCTTCAAGAAATAGCGTCAGTTTCTGCAGGTCAGTCGTCTCTTGCGAGAGCTCCATGCCCGGGATCTGGCTGAGGAACTCGCGAGCCGTATTGGTCTTGGCGTTGAGTGGATGGAAGATGAGATAGGCCGAATCGCGCGTGCCAAATTCCAGTCTGTCATTGCGCTCCAGTTTCTGGCGTTGGACTCGCTCGCCGTTGACGAATGTGCCGTGCCTGCTCCCTTGATCGATCAGGAAGAAATCACTTCCTTCCATCACGATCTGAGCGTGATCGCGCGACACGCGGGGATCCGCAATCACGAGATCTTTATCGACCTTACGGCCGACGGTAAAAGGACTGTGATTGACGACGATGTTCTTCTGCTCGTTCCCCTGCACGAAAATCATTTCAGGAAATCCGCTGGAGGTGGAACCGGATTGGGCAATTGCGGACGGAGCCATGGGATCAGGGCCGTGGCGGCGCCTGCTCTTTGTGATCTGCTCACGAGTAGCGCCTGCCGGGACAGACTACTCTGTGGAGACGCGGTCTGCAATATGTTGCTGCTTAGGCAAGCTGAGGACGACTAGCGTGAAAACCAGCACGGGAAGCGCAAAGTTGGCGTATAGGGGGATCGTCCACCCGCGCAGCGCCAAGGCAGTCAACCCAAGCACATAAATCCCGCATAGACCGAAAGTCGCAAGCCACGGCCACGTCAGCGTAAAAAGCCCGAAGCCGAAAGAAACTCGCCACGCAAGGGAAAGGTCTCCTCTCCCCGCTCGCCATTTCGCGAGAATCAGAATTGCCGGCAGCAAAAGAACCTGATTATAAGGAGCATACATGGGGACAATTAAAACGGTCAGTGCGGCGGCCAGGGCGACCGCGGCGCCAAATTGATCGGCGTACGCGTCGGCCCCGCGCAACCTCCAGAGCCAGAGGATGCTCCATAGAGCGGCGACGGCAGTCAAAATCAACCCGCCAGTCCGTCCCGCCATCATGCCCAGCACGGACTCGTTCTGGGTGTAGCGGTGATAGTCGCGGACCGCCTCGAAGAACATTCCCCACCATCCCGGCAGCACAATTTGAGCAGCGACCAGCAGCGCTCCCCAAATGCTTGCAAAACCGACCACCAGCCGACTCCGCCTCCTCCAGTCGGCAAGAGCCCACAGCAGCAGCCACGAGGCCATCGGCCCAGCCAGCTGCGGCTTGATAGTCGCGAGCGCCAGGATCGCGCCCGCCAGAAATAAATGCCCGCCCACAACACAGGCCACGCTCCCTGCCAATAAACCTGAGACGAGCAGGCTCAACTGCTGCAACTTGATTCCCTGAACTGCCGGGAAGCTTCCTAGCGTGAGAACGACACACCCTGCGAGCGCAATGCAGGAGACGCGCCACCGCAGTACGCGAAGCCATAGCAACACGCTGAGTCCTGTCAGCCCGATCAGAATCCAGCGAAATATGAGTTGCGCAATTGGAAACGAAAGTCCCGCCAGCGGTGCGAGGAGAAATACCACATACACCGGGTAGGCAAAGCCTTGCTGGTCTTTTGGGTCATCGGACCGTGCGGAATCGAGTAGGCGGCCGTAGTACCCCTCCTGAATCTCGTGCGTGATTTCCTGGCTATAAGGGTTGCGCTTGTGCAACAGCAACTCTCGCGCTCCCAGCCAGCGCGGATAAAGGTCAGAAAGATTGCCGCGTGGCACATTGTGCGCTGCCGCATACTCGACTTGCACCCGTTTCATGATCCGGTTGACATAGAACCACATGCTTCCCGAGGCCAGAAGAGCCACGACGAACACAATTTGCGCACGCCTGGCCAAAGGAATTCGCTCTCCTCCACGCACATCGCCCACGAACCGCTTCATGTTACAACTGGGTGCGCGGAAATTGCGCTGACCCATTCCTGATGCGCCTAAGGTTGGCAATCTCGGCGGCTATCGGCATTGCTTCCGGCGTGTTCTGCTGGTTCTTGATGAAGCATCTTCACCAGGACGCCGCCGATTTCCGCTGGGCATTGCATCTCGCCCGCCAACTGCTTGCCCGGAAGAATCCATACGATACTCCGCTCGAGCAGTATCCGCTGACCGCCGCGATTTTTGCTCTGCCCTTCCTGCGGTTCCCGCCGGAAGTTGCGGCCGGAGCGTTTTGGGGAATCAGCTCATTTCTTCTGGCCTTGGGTCTCACTCGTAACGGTTATCGCAGGCTGTTGATCTTTCTCGCCTATCCTTACTGGGCGGGAATCTTGACCGTGCAGTGGTCGCCGATCATCGCAGCCAGCGCATTTTTCCCTCTTCTGTTACCTGTAACTCTTGCCAAGCCCCAGATCGGACTCCCCGTTCTGCTCACCCATCTGAGCCGCCGCGGCTTTCTGGCCTGCTCTGTTCTTGTGGCGTTGAGCTTGGCTCTCCTGCCCACTTGGCCCTGGGTCTGGGCGCACCAGTTCCATAACTATCAACACTTCCTTCCGGTTTTGATTCTGCCGGGCCCATTGCTACTGTTAGCGCTGCTTCGATATCGGGATCGCGATGCTCTCCTTTTGCTGTTCTCTGCGCTTATGCCGCAGCGCTGGTTTTTCGACAGTTTCATTCTTTGGCTGATTCCCCGTTCCCGCCGCGAGATTATCTGGACGGTGTTTCTCAGCTGGGGAGCGGGAATCTGGCGCTGGTATCACATTCCGCACAGTTTTACCGAAGTGGGTCGGTGGACGGTGATTTTCCTTTATTTGCCGATGCTCGCAGTCGTCTTGGGAAGAACTAAACAGTCGCCGCCAGAGCCGGTTCCGAACCAATAAACATTTTGCACTACACGCGAGCGGCGCGGCTCGCAGCATTCAGCTGTGAGATTTCCTCGCCCAACGCCCAGACCCACCACAAGAGTGCCGCCGCGACCACATTCAGGTGCATAGCCTTAAGCCACAATACAATCCAAAACGGGCTGACCAGCAGCGGCAGCACCGGATACAGCAAAGTGCCCGCTCGCCCATCAACAATGTGGGTCTGGAAATAATCCGCAACCAGGACCATCGGCAAAATCAGGAGGCTCAAATCGTGCGCATTGGTATGCCAGCCCACCAGCGCCGATACCACCACCGCCAACGAGAAGCGCAGGTTGAATGATTCCGGTCGCGAGCGGAGTCCCTTTCGTGCGGCATATGCCACGAGAAGCGCAGATACGGCAAAAACCACGATATCCGTCAGCCTGGAAACCTGGCTGAACGACCACCCCTGCAACAAACCTCGCAGGTTCGGCATGACCTCAGGCGGTACCGCTCCTAACCCGGGGGACTTCGCAATCCCGATCGCATAGGCAGGATACTGACGAATCCCGGACCAGCCGGTCAGCGCCACTGAGATGCCCGCCAGTACGCAGCAGACCATGGCAAA
>Ga0070732_10001640_pt1 | contig 12182 bp, 5 predicted proteins | sample Coa_R1_5_FD_66449 | JGI IMG/M metagenome (GOLD analysis project Ga0070732, IMG submission 66449) | Surface soil microbial communities from Centralia Pennsylvania, which are recovering from an underground coalmine fire - Coalmine... | ecosystem: Environmental > Terrestrial > Soil > Unclassified ...
CCGAAGGCGGTCTTCCCGCTCGCCACGGTGATCTCCGGCGTCGTCAACCTGCTCTTCGCGCTGGTGCCGACGCTGCTCATCGTCGTCATCTTCGAGCACGGCCTGTCGCCGGCGCTGCTGTTCCTGCCGGTGTCGATCCTGCTCGCCGCCCTGTTCACCCTCGGCGCCGGCCTGCTGCTCTCGCCGCTGGCGGTCTTCTTCAGCGACGTCGTCGAGCTGGTCGGGGTCCTGCTGACCGTGCTCATGTACCTGACGCCCATCTTCTACCCGATGGAGATCCTCCCTGCAAAGATGCGCTGGGTGGTGCGCTTCAATCCCGTGCGCTCGATCCTGGAGGTCTTTCGCGATCCCATCCAGCAGGGCAAGGTGCCGCCCCTCGCCCACCTCGCCGTCTCCGCCGGCATCGCCGCCGTCGCCCTGATCGTCGGCGGGCTCGCGTTTCGGCGCAGCAGCGACCGGATTCCGTTCTACGTGTGAGGCCGCGCCGCCGCCTGCACCTCGGCGTAGAGGTCGAGGAGGCGGCGGGCGACGGTGGCGGGGTCGTGCCGGCGGCACAGGGCGGCACGGCCGCCGGCGGCCAGGGCGGCGGCCAGGGCGGGCTCCTCGCACAGGCGGCGGCAGGCGGCGGCAAAGCCCGCGGCGTCGCGCGCCACCAGCAGCTCCACGCCATCGGCGGCGTCGAGGCCGGCGGCCCCTTCCGGCGTCGCGACGACCGGCACGCCGCGCGCCCAGGCCTCGAGGACCTTCATCCGCACCCCGGACCCGAAGCGCAGCGGCACGACGTGGATCGAGCCGCAGGCGAAGGCCGCCGCGCTGTCGGCCGGCGCGGCGTGCCAGGTGATGCCGCGCTCGGCGTCGCGCCTCGCGCCGGATGCGCTCGAGCCGCCCCCGGGCGCCGGCTCCGCGGCCGCACCGCGAGCGACCCCGAAGACGTGCAGCTCGGCCGCCGGCAGGGCGCGGCGGACCGCCGGCCAGATCTCGCCGGTGAACCAGGCGACCGCGTCCTCGTTGGGGCGCCAGCCGAGACTCCCCAGGACCGCCACCGCCGGTCTCCCCGGCAGCCCCGGCGGCCCCGGGGGCAGCTCCGCCGCGAAGGGCGCCGGTACCTCGACCACCCGCGCCTGCGGCGAGCCCGCGGCCGCGGCGAGGCGGCGCAGGGCCGCGGCGTCGATCGCCGTCAGGGCGGCGGTGGCGTCCACCGCGGCGACCGCCCTCCCCTCCCAGGCCGCCAGCCGGCGCGCTTCCAGGGCGAGCGGCCGGCCCGGGACGGCCGCCCACAGGACGCTCTCGACGTTCTGCGCTCGCAGCACCACCGGCCGGTGCCCCGCCCGCGCCGGCGCCAGTGCCTGCGGCAGCGCCTGCAGCTGCTCGGCGTGAATCACGTCGAAATGCCGCGCCGCCAGCAGCCCCTCGACCCGGCGCCGCACCGGCGGCAGGGTGTGGCGGGAGATGGTCAGCGGCTGGCGGTGGCCGGCCGAGCGCAGCAGGGTGCTCGCCGCCCCGGCCGGCCGGGCGAGCACCAGCTGCGGCTCGCACCACGGCGCCAGGGCGGCCGCCACGCTCTCGGGCGCATGGCGCCGCGGATCGATCGGCGCGACGAGCGTCGCCCGCACCCCCGCCGCCGTCAGGCCTTCGAGCGTCCGCAACAGCAGCAGCCGCCCGCCGTCGACCGGCGGCCATGGGGCCTTGGTGGCCACGACCAGGAGGCGCATCCGAGGCTTCATATCAGTTGTCGCCGTCCCGAGGCGACCCCGCGGGGCGGTGGCCCGGCCGCCGCCGCCGCCGAGCCGCCACCACCCGCGGCGATGCGCACCTCGCGGCGCGTTTTCCGTCTATCCAGGCAGGAATGCTCGCGACCACGACTGCGGCCACCCCCTGGGGGGTCGAGGCGCGGCCTGTCCAGGTCGAGGTCGACGTCCATAACGGCCTGCCCCAGGTGCACATCGTCGGGCTGCCGGACGCGGCGGTGCGGGAGAGCCGCGAGCGGGTGCACACCGCCATCCGCAACTGCGGCTTCCACCTCGATGCGCAGGCGGTGGTCATCAACCTGGCGCCGGCGGACCTGCGCAAGGAAGGCAACCACCTCGACCTGGCGATCGCCCTGGCGCTGCTCGCCAGCCAGGGGCACCTGCCGCAGGCGGCCCTGCTCGAGCGGCTGTTCTGCGGCGAGCTCGGCCTCGACGGCGCCATCCGGCCGGTGCGCGGCGGCCTCGCGATTGCCGATCTCGGCGCCAGGCTCGGCGTGCGCGAGATCCTGCTGCCGGCCGCCAACGCCGGCGAGGCCTCCGCCCTCGAGGCGGTGCGCATCATCGCGGTGGGCACGCTCACCGAGGCGGTGCGGCACGTGCTGGGCGCCGCCCCGCTCGGCGCCACCTCGCCGCCGCCGTTCGGCGCCGGGACGCCCCGGCCGCCGGCCCCCGATCTCGTCCAGGTGCGCGGCCAGGAGATGGCGAAGCGGGCGCTCGAGGTGGCTGCCGCCGGCGGCCACAACCTGCTGTTCCTCGGCCCGCCCGGCTCCGGCAAGACCCTGCTCGCGCGCTGCCTCCCCGGCCTGCTGCCGCCGCTCACCCAGCTGGAGGCGATCGCGGTGACCAAGATCCACTCCCTGGCCGCCGAGGAGCCGCCCGCCGGCCTGCTGCGCGAGCGCCCCTTCCGCAGCCCGCACACCGGCACCAGCACCGCCGGCATGATCGGCGGCGGCCCGAACCCGCGTCCCGGCGAGGCCAGCCTCGCCCACCTCGGCGTCCTGTTCCTCGACGAGCTCCCGGAGTTCCGCCGCGACACCCTCGAGGCGCTGCGGCAGCCGCTCGAGGAGGGGCTGGTGAGCGTCGTCCGCGCCCGCGCCCGCCTGGTCTTTCCGGCCCGGTTCGCGCTGCTCGCGGCGATGAACCCCTGGGGGTTCGTGCACCTTTTGTCATCATCTTGGGGAGAGGGGGAAGATGGGGGTGAGGGCGGGCGCGGCCCGGCCGGGAGGCAGGTAAGGGAGAACTCCACCTCGTCCTTCCCGACCGTCACCCGTTCCACGATGCCCTGGACGATGGCTCTGCGCTCAGCGAGCGGGATCTCGAACCAGTGGGCCGAGAGGTCGTCTGCGGCGGAGACCACCTCTGCCTGCGAGAGCTGCTGGATGCGGAGGAAGTCGATCTCGCCTTGGAGCCGGGGGATCTCCGCTTCGAGAGCCACCCTGCGGTCCTCGATCGGCTGGTGCCGCTGCCCGAAGCCGCGGGAGGTGATCTCGTGGGCCAGGTAGAGCTGGAAGACCTCGTCGGCCTCAGCCTTCAGGCGCTCATCCTCCCGCCGCAGAGCTTCGAGGAGATCGATCTTGGCTTGAAGCGCCTCGCCCGCCTCGGAGAGCGAGGCTTCGACGGCCTCCGGGGAGAGGGCGAGACGGCGCAGTCGGTCCTGGAAGATGCGCTCCAAGTCCACGACCGGCACCTTGGTGCGGCAGCCCCTCCGGGTGCAGACGTACTTCGGGGTGTTGCCCGGCACATACATCTTGGCGCCGCAGTGGCAGAAGGTGAGTCCGCCGAAGAGCTGCACCGCTCGCTTGGGTGCCGGAGTGCGCTTCGCCCGCCGCTCGGCGAGCATGCTGTTGGCCGCGTTCCAGAGTTCCTCGGGGACGATGGGCTCGATGGGGGTCTCGACCCACTCGGTCGCGGGCTTCAGGGTCCAGCCCTTGCCCTCGGCGCGGGAGCGGGTGTAGTTGGCGCGGCGGGTGCCCTTGGCGGAGGGGTCGCGGATCAGGCGCTCGACCGTCGTGTGGGTGAACTTGCCGCCGTTCCTTGTGCGGTAGCCGCGCTCGGTGAGGAGCCGGGCGACGGTGAGCATCCTTCCGTGCTCTATATATAGCTCATACATGAGGCGGCGGACGGGCGCTTCCTCCGGGTCGGGCACGAGGCGGCGCTCGTGCCAGCGGTAGCCGAAGGGGGCGGCTCCGCCCAGGGGCTTGCCGAGCTTGGCGCGGATCGGCACCGAGGCCGCGACCCGCGAGGCGATCTCCTCACGCTCCCAAGCCGCCATGCCGGCCACGATCGTGTAGAAGAAGCGGCCGGCGGCGGTCGAGGTGTCGATGGACTCTTCGAGAGAGATGAGGTCCGCGCCTTGGGCTTGGAAGAACTCCGCGAACTCCAAAAGCTCCCGCGTGTTGCGGGCTAGGCGCGCGATCTTCGAGAAGATGAGGCCCGTGATGCGATGGGCCTTCACGTCTTCCATCATCCGCCGCGCCTCGGGGTGCGCGAGGACGGCCTTGCCGGAGACGCCCGCCAGGTTATAGAGGGTCACGACTTCCCATCCGCGGATTTGGGCGTAGCTTCTCGCGCGGTGCTCGTGGTGCTCCGGGCTCTCGCCCCTGGCCTGGTCTTCGGTCGAGACTCTGATCCAGATTCCCACCCGCTTCGGAGCTACTTCCGCCTCGCGCGGGCCAGGCTCGCGCCAGGCGATGTCGACTTCGGGTCGCTTCGCCATCGTGTTCTCCTCGACGCCCCCGCGGGGATCACTCCTCCCGTTTCAGGCGCTTCAGGCTTTTCAAGATGAGGTCCGTGACCGCCTTTGACTTGTGGCTTGCCGCCTCGCCTTCCGCCGGCCGGTACTTCACCCGGACCTTGTACCCGGCGACCGTGGATTCCTCCAAGGGCGGGGCCGGCGCGTCGAGGAAGGTGAAGAATTCCTCCGGGCTCAGGCACCGGACGCGGCCCGCGGCGCCAGGCGGGAGGCGCAAGTCGAGCGCTTCCCGTACTTTGCCGAGTGTACCTCGATTCAGCGCGAGAAGGACCACTTCATCGAAGCCGGCCGCCAGGCACTTCTCCACGTTCCCGATCTCCTGCGCGACTGAGGAAGTGACGGAGATCTCGCAGGCCAGGGCGTGGCCTTCGCGGCGGAGAGCCACGTCCACCTTGCCGCCCGAGGGCAAGGGTTCCTCCACCGTCGCCCGGTAGCCCTTGGCCTCGCCCCACCGCTTCACGAGTTCTTGGAGGTACTGATGCTCCGGCCCACCGCGGCCGAGGGCCGCCGGAGCTGCCGGTGAGGGACGGTGCTCGCGGGCCGGAGGCGGCGATGGCGGAGCGGTTGGTGCAGTCGCCGGATCTGGTCGGCGAGGTTCCGGCTCCGGTGCCGCCGCTGGCACCTCGGACACCGGGACTTCGCGCGCCGGCTCGGGTGCTCTCTGCGGCTCCTCCCGCCGGACGGCATACCGCTCGCGCGATCGGGCGCTGATCGCCTCGCGCCGCTCGCTCGCCAGCTCCGAGGTGATCGGCGGGAGAAGGTACGTCTTCAGGTTGCAGTCGCCCTGAGAGTTGTCGATCCGGGCGATGGCTTCGCCCACCCGCAGGCTCATGAGATCCGCGGCGCCGAAGAAGGACAGTCCTTCGGCCAAGACCTTCGCATCCCGCTCGCCCACGCGGAAGGCGATGCGGGTGCCGGCGTTCCCCATGAGTGCTGCGCCAACCTCGGGTGTCTTGGCGTCGAGTTGCCGAAGATCCTGATGGGCGAGGATAAGCCCCAGGCCGTACTTCCTCGCCCCCGAGAGAAGGAGGGCCATGGATGGGGTGGCGACCTCCTGGCACTCGTCGGCATACAGGAAGAACGGCCGGCGCTCCTCCCGCTTCACCTCCTGGCGGCTCATCGTGATCTGGTGGAACTTGGACACAAGGAGAGACCCTAGGAGCGCGGCGTTCTCCTCGCCGATCGCGCCTTGGGAGAGCCGTGCCAAGAATATCTGCCCCTGGTCCACGATAGCGCGCAGATCAAGCCGGCTCTCTCTCGCGCCCACGATCTGGCGCACCGTCTTACTCCTCAAGAACCCGTCGAGACGGGTGAGGATCGAGCCCACACTCTTGCCGGCCGCCATAGCGAATTCATGCCGGAAGTACGAGAGGAGGTATGGATCATCGACTGCCTGAAGGAGCCGCTCGCGGGTCGGACGGTCCACTAGGAACTCGCGCAGATCAAGGAGCGTGCTTCCGGGGTTCTCAAGGAGCACGAGGACCGCGTTCCCGAGAACGCTGGTCATCTGGTCGCCCCAGGAAGTCGAGAAGCGCCGGAAGATGCCTACCAAGTCCGAGGCGAGCAAGGTGCGCTCAAGCTCCGAGTGCGCTTCGAGGATGTTCCACGCGACCGGGTAGCCGGCATCCGCCGGATCGAAGAGGATGGTGTCCTGAAGTCGCGCCTCGGGGATGCTGCTCACCAGCTCGTCTACCAAGTCACCCTGCGGATCGAGGACGCCAACCCCTCGGCCTTCCTCGATGTCCTGCATGATGAGATCGATGAGCAGGGTGGACTTGCCCGAGCCCGAGGCGCCGATCACATGGAGGTGCCGCAGGCGCAGCTCGGGAGGCAAGCGCACTGAGAGCGCCTTGCCGTGATGGACGTTCTCACCGAGGAGGATGCCCGCTCCCTGAGACAAAGCCGGCGCTGTCTTGGAGCGCCGGATCTCCCGGAGAAGTTTTGGGACGCGGACGGATGCACTCGGCAGGTGTGCCAAGGCGGTCAGCTCATCCGAGCCCACGATCATGCCCGGCCGGTGGCTGACCCTCTCGAAGATCTGCTCTCCCGCTTCCTCGCCCTCCTCGGCGGCGAGCGGTACAAGCTCGTTTGCATCGGGAGCGCCGAAGTGGGTCAAGCCGCCGGCCAGGTCGCGCACGATGCGCCAGGCGCCGGTCTGGTCGGCGCTCTTCGCCGCGACCCGGAGACAGGCCGCATACAAGGGCCGGGAGATCTTCTCCCGCGCCATCTTCGTGAGTTCGGGGTAGTCGGCGAAGAAAGGCTCGCCCCTGCCGGTCAGGACCGCTCGCATGACGCTCGCGGCCCACTCTTCCCGGACCCGCTGGAAGATCACTTGCACCAGGCCCGCTTCTCCGGGCTCAAGCTCGGAGAGCGCGCCGAAGAGGGGCAGCAAGGGATCGGGATCGAGGGACCGGAAGGACGCGAGCGGCAGCATGAACTCGCGCGCCAGGCCGAAGTGGACGAGGATGGTCTCACCCCCGGTTCTTGTCCACGTCTCCCGCAACCCTTCCGGCTCGCCGGAGATGGAGACCTCGGGGAAGAAGGCCCGGAGCTGGTTTGCGAGAAGCCCCGCATCCGGCGCGCGTGACACGAGCTGCACCCGGATCTGATCCGGGAGACCAACTACCTCAAAGGCCAAGGGCAGCTCGGCGCCGGAGAGGGCGAGGAGAAACCGCTCCGCGCTCTCGGGCTTCACCGCTTCCTCTCGCGGCAGGGAGACCACGCACTCTATGAGTGGCTCGTCTGTCGCGAAGCTCTCTACTTCCGGCTCCTCGATCGCCGGCAGTTCGGGCTCGGGCCGGGGCGGCAGGAGGAGACGGCCGAGGAGTCCCGGCCGGTGGCCGTCGTCCTTGATCGGCGGCAGGACGTATCCGGGGAAAGGCCGGAAGGGCGGCTCAAGCGCCACCGGCCGGGCAAACTCCTGCCAGCCCCGACCGCGCAGCTCCCAGGCGTAGAACTGCTCGGTCAGGCGTTCGGGCAGGGTCGGGCCGCTCATCTTGAGACGGCGGCTCTTAGGTCTGCTTGCCGCCGGGCTTCCAGTCTACCTTGCGGCCCTCGTCGGAGAGACCACGGACTCCTTGGGCCGAAGTCACCTGGTCGATGGCTTCGGTGACCGCATGGTGAACGGATTCCCGGAACATGATCGCGGTGTCCTCGTTGAAATAGGTCTGCGGGCGGAAGATGAAGCCGTAGAGCCAGCCGGTGATCGGCATGGAAAGCACCGTGGGCTCAATGCCGCTGTCTCCGTACCGGACGTAGAAGCCCAAGGCGATGAGGAGTGCCAAGGTCACGAAGGGGGCGAAGATCACCCCGCAGCCATGGCCCTCCCGGTTCCCCGCGAGGAGGATGATGGAAATGATCCACTGCGCGAAGAAGCAGCCGAAGAGGAAGGCAAAGTCGAGGAGGATGCGGGGGATGCGCGCCAGCCACCAGGAGAAGAAGTACCCGGTGCCGAAGGGCGCGGCGCAGATGTCGAAGTTCAGACCCTCGCGGCTGATTCGCAGGTAGGTGCGCTTGCCGGAACCCAAGCCGCTCTCCTTCCACTCCACCTGGGAGATCTTGAGATCCGGGATCTCCCGCCGGGCGATGCCGGCCTTCACCAGTTCGTAGAAGTCCAGGGATGAAGTGGCAAAGCCTTCGATCAGGGAGTGCCAGTGACCTTCCACCTGCGGCTTGCGCATGGCATATGCTCCCACTGCTCAGGCCGGAACCGCAGCCCAAGCTATTGAAAGTAGCCGGTCACGTCGATGAGGAAATTCGTCTGACCTTGGCCCGACGGCATGAAGCAGAAGACATTCACCGTCCCAAAGGGGCTCAAGCCGATCACCGTGCTGGCAGCTCGGGTCTGGCCTGCCCCAAACGCCACCGTATAGTTCGGCGGCACGGAACCTAGTGGATACACGCTCAGGATGCCCTGGCTCGTCGGACCGACCGCCGTTACATTGAGCGCGACCGCCGTCGCCGTTGACGGAACACCGCAAGGGCCTCCTACGATTGTGATGGCCGTACCCGAACTCGCGCTGATCGGAGTATTGACCGGCGGCCGGGTGTCGAGGATGCGGCAGGGAGTGAGGGTATAGAAAGAGCTGCCCCCGGAGGTGCCACATGGTAGGGTCGTAAATGAAAGAACCGGGCCGCCAGTGGCAGTCGCAGCGTTTAAAGCTATGGCGTAGTAGAAGTAGGTAGTACCGCAGTTTAGGCCGCTCGCGGAAGCCGAGAATGGAATTGCAGTATTCCCGCTGCCGAGGTCGATGGCCGGAGGCGGAATCTGGGTCAGAGAGGTACTCTGGTTAGTACCATAGGCAAAGCGCACGTAGGTGTCGAGGCCATTGGGGATAACGGCCCCGTGAAGAACGGCGCTCGTTTGAGTGATGCCGTCCGCGCTCTCGCTCGTTACGAAAGGAGACGAGGCAACGCAGGGCCAGGTAGTAAAGTTCAGAAACGTGCCGCGAGTCGTGCCCGCACTGTTCGCGCCAATCGCGTAATAGGTGTAGTTGGTGCCGCAGTCTAAGCCGCTGATGGGGGCTGCAATGGGCGCGGAACTCACAGAGCCAGAAATGGACTGCGGTGGCGTGCCGTTCACCGAGACGGAGGGGTTCATCCCGTACTGAAAGTACGCCGTGGTCGGGAGGCCATTGGGACTCACGGAGGCAAACAGAACCGCGCTGTTGCCAGTTACGCCATCGAAACTTTCCGCCGTGATGCTCGGCGCTGACGATGTAGGGCAGGAGAGAGTGGTAAACGTCTGCCACTGTCCTGAGTTCGAGCCTGCGCTGTTCCCCGCTGCCGCGTAATAGGTATACGTCGTCCCGCACGCAAGGCCCGTCGCAGGCTCGGCTAAGGGCAGCGAGCTCGTTCCAAAGCCCATAGGTTGCGCCGCTGTTGAAGTGACGGACTGACTCACATTCGTGCCGTACTCGAAGAACGCGGTGGTCTGAAGGCCGTTTGGATTCACCGTCCCATGCAGCATCGCACTCGTGGTCGTAATTCCATCGGCGCCGCCTGTGGTCACGGTCGGCTTGCCATTTTGCTGCGACTGGATATAAATGACGGAAACTGACTGATTAGCCGCTGGCATGAGCACGCTGTTAGTGGTCGAGGTGCTTCCGTCGCTCTGCGTACCGCTCCAGCTCCCGACGCTCCACCCGCTCACGGGAGAGGCCGTGAGTTGGATATTCTGACCGGCGACGTATTGGCCGGAAGCGCATCCTGTGCTGTTGGTCGGCGAGGCGGTTGGCACTCCACCGCCAGAGGAGGTATTTCGAGAGAGAGTCAGAAGGTAGCAGGTCGATCCACCTTGGCCGGCTGGACTCACCACTACACTAGCAACCGGGCTAAAGGCCGTTGCTCCTGTGGAACTCGAATGGGCGTGTACGACATACCGAACTGTCGTCGCTCCAGTAATAGGCGAACCGTCCATATTTTGAGTCGGCGCCACAAGGGTCAACGGGCTCACGGAAGGGCTCGTACTGGAGCTGTTCGTGCTCGTCACTGGTCCCAAGCAGCATCCGGCAGCCGTAGGATCAGTCGGGTTCCAATGGACGTTAATGTGGTCCGGGCTGCCAGTCACCGACCACGCTACCTGAAAGTTCGAGCCAGCCGTAACACTGGTCGGCGGGGGACTCGTCCAGGCGACATTGAGAAGCGGCGGGAGATTCAGCATCCCATAGCCGTAGGTATTGTCCAAGCCCGGTGCGCCAAAATCGAAAGCCGACGAATCGAGAAAAGTGCGAACCTGCGTCGCAGTCTGCGATGGAGTCTGAGACCACACATCTGCCGCCGCGCCTGCAACATGGGGAGTTGCCGCTGAAGTGCCATAAAAAGGTCCGTCAGGCCACGAGGCTGTACTTACCCCGTCCGGTCCTGTGATGTCGGGTTTCGTTGCACCTCGCGTCGTTGGACCATGCGAACTAAAGGTCTCTATCGTGTATGCATTGTATGCCATCGCTGCAACGGTAAAAGCGTTAGCTGACGGCGCAGGATCTAAGAGACTCGTGGACAGTACGCGAAAGAGGTTGAGATCATGATTCCGCGAGAACAACTCAAACTTCAAGTTTGTATTGGCAAAGAATGGCCTCCTAATAGCGATGTGATAGGTGCCACTCTGGGCCGCTGTATAGGTGATTTCCTCCGTTGGGGTCTCGAAGCAGATTTGCAAGCCAGTTGAAGATGCGACTTGTGAAAGGGTGTGATCTATTGGCGATTCGTAAAACAAGTAGAGATCGTAGTTATTGCAGGAGTTTGGCCAATCATCCCAAGTTAAATCTAGAAATATGATGTCGTTTTGAGAAACGGTAATAGGTATGGTTTCATCGCCTGTTGAGAAATTATTCCAACCGTCATTGCTAGGATCGATAAAGGTCCCTTCCCAGTGGCGCAAGGCGGAGTTGCCGGCTGCGTTGACCCAAAGGATGCCCTGCGCTGCGGCGTCCGCAACGACAGAGGAAATCGGGCCAGTGCCATCGTAGAATGATGTATTGAACCAGCCAATGGAATGCGATATAATCAGTACGTTTTGAGACATAAGGTATTGTACTGCCGCCGCAAAATCTCCTGCGGTATCGAAGTTCACAAGATATAGGGTGGCATCGGGTGCCATGTCGTGAACAATCTCGGCACATGCCGTGCCATGATAACTGTCAGGATTGCTGCCATCGCCAATAATGCTTCCGTTGCCACTTGTACTGTCGTAGAACGATTTCAGGACGGTACCGGCTGGAAGCTCCGAGCCAAGGAGAGAACTCGCACCATTAAAGGCTCGATCTAGGATGCCGATCTTAATGCCCTGGCCGCGAAAGCCTGCGTCAAGATAGTTGTGAGCGTTCGTCCTTGCAACCCCCTCGCTGATTACATCGCTCGGCGTTCCGACCGGCGGCAGTGAAACTTCTGTGACCCCTTGAGCTTGCCCAAGAGCCTCAAGTCGTGAAAGCGGCACAAGCGCCTGCGTGAAATGCCTGTAATGATAGTAGTGGTCGTCCTTGATGATTCCTAGCGAAGTCAGCAATTTGTCAGAGAGTTCTTGGTCGCTAGAGAGCGTGACCCACACTTCGACCATTCCCTTTGGATGGGGCACTCTCCTCCCGGCGAGGATTGCCTCCACGCGCGAATTGAGCAAAGATTCAGAACTGGCGCTGCGCGCAAGCATAACCAGCCGAGCAACGGCGCTGTCAAACTTACTAAGCCCGGGGGCGGGATTCTCTGAAAACGGAACGCCGCTCAGAGGCGCCGCATGGGCCGTGCCGGACCCATGACTCAGGAAGTAAACCAAAAGCACGACACTTGAGAGAAGCAGGTGGCGCTTGGGCATTGAGAACACTCCTATCGCGTCAGCAGGGTTCGCTGCGTGTTACCTGGCTAGCGGGGAAGTCCGAGATCTGCCCTTCCGGTGAGATCGACAGACGACCTGTTAGTGTGATAATTAAGCAGCAGCCGCCATTCTCAAAACTGTAGGCGAAAGCGTTTGGTGCTGTCCTCGTCAAGACGATTTGTGACATCTGCTGCGACACCTTCCGCCAAGCTAGCGGCAAGAGACTATCGAGTGTGGTGGGGTTGGAATTGCCGGTTGGCATTCCAAAGCAACTTCCAGGGTTGTATTTCTTTGCGAGAAAGTACTTGGCCCGCAGGTCACTAGCCTCAAGAGAAGTCGCCACGAGAAGATAGGCGACGGCTCCAAGGGCAGCCAA
>Ga0070732_10001641_pt1 | contig 12178 bp, 9 predicted proteins | sample Coa_R1_5_FD_66449 | JGI IMG/M metagenome (GOLD analysis project Ga0070732, IMG submission 66449) | Surface soil microbial communities from Centralia Pennsylvania, which are recovering from an underground coalmine fire - Coalmine... | ecosystem: Environmental > Terrestrial > Soil > Unclassified ...
TTGGCCTTGCCTCCGGCGCAAGGCCGGGGGCAGACAGGTAACGAGAGCTCGGATCCGCTCTCCGACCACCCGAAAACCCCCGCCCAAAGTCCGGCGCACGCTTCGATCCGTCGCATGGAGACGGGGAGCCGTAGAGCGAAACACAAAGCCCTCGATTTGAGCGGGGTTGGTCTAGTGGCTTTGGGCCTCTGCCTTCCAAGCAGAAGAGGCGGGTTCGATTCCCGCACTCCGCTCCAACTTATTTTTGCCGACAGTCCCACCGGGCGTGGGAACCGGATTGCTAATCCGGACGCGCTGCGTTCGAGTCGCAGGTCGGCAGCCAATCTGGCCACTGATGCGACAGGTGTCGCAGCCAAGCTGTCTACTTGGTGAGAGCGGATCGTTACCGCTAGTGGTCGCCATTCTTGCCCGGTTAGCTCAGACGTGAAGAGCGTCGGTCCTACAAACCGAATGTCGCAGGCACTCAATCTGCACCGGGTACCAGTTCGCAGCGTTAGACGGGGACGGACCCCGGCGAGGCCGTAACACTCGCGTCCACCGGACCTGCTTGGTTCGACTCCAAGACGCTGCACCAGGGCCCATACCGTCGTAACTCAACGGGCCAGAGTCCCGCCTCTTAAGCGGCGCGAAGGTGGTTCGAGTCCACCCGGCGGTACCAACCGTGAAGTTGTCGATAAACGCGGCCAGCGAATGCGAATCGAACGAGTGGTTGCCGTAAGCAACTTCAGTTTCTTGGGGTGCGGGCTAGGAACCCGGATTTGCCTTGCAAGCAGATAGCCTGATCGGTGCGATTCCGATGCGCTCCACCAAGTTCGAACGCGAATGCAAAGTAGCCGAGCGCCACGCCTCTCAAGCGTGTCCTAGCGAATGCGAGTTTCGCCGCGTTCACCAACCATGAACCGTGAGCCGCCGGCGCGGCGGGCGGCCTTTCAAGCCGCCGTGATGGGATCGACACCCATACGGTTCACCAATTCTTGTGCGCCGCTGTAGCCGAATCAGGCAGAGGCAACTCCCTCAGAAGGAGAAATTTGTGCGTTCGAATCGCACCAGCGGTACCAATTTGGTGGCAGAAGGCGAAGTAGATAGCCAGCGGGCCGTGACCCCGCGGTAGCTGGTGCAAGCCCAGCCTGTCACCCCACCCACCACGCCGTGGCCGAGCAGCTCGAGGCGGTCGCCTGCAACGCGACTTAAGGCAGGTGCAACTCCTGTCGGCGTGTCCACTCTTCAGGACGTAAGTCAGCAGCAGACAGCCGAGCCTGGAACTCGGAAGCCGCAGGTGCAAGTCCTGCCGTCCTGACCAATTCGGCTGCGAAGCTCATGCAGATGAGCACCGACCTGATAAGTCGGAGGTAGCAGGTGCAAATCCTGCGGCAGCTACCAATCACGCGGGCGCGCATGGTGCGCGGCATCGTTGCCAACGAGGCACGGGACGGTTCGACTCCGTTCGCCCGCTCCAATTCGCCCCGGCCGGCGGACCGGTAGACGGCCTTCTAAGCCGACGACGTTGGTTCGAGTCCAACTCGGGGCGCCACACCCGCGCCGATGGGAACGGCGGAGATCTCCTAAGTCTCCAACTGTCAGTTCGAGTCTGACCGCGGGTGCCGCCAAGCTGACGGGAATTAGCATACCTGGTTAGCTCAAACCTAACTGTTTCCCGGTGCGAGTCCGGGGCTTGGCACCATTCGCGGATCTGAAGGGAATTAGCAGACCTGGCTGGCTTAAACCCAGTCGCTTATCGGTGCAAGTCCGAGGATCCGCACCATGCGCCCGTGGTGGAATAGGCAGACACGCGGTCGTGAGAGGACTGTGCTTTAAGCGTGCCAGTTCAACTCTGGCCGGGCGTACCAATTTCGCCTCGATAGCTGAGACAGCTCAAGCGCTTCCCTGAAGAGGAAGAGACGAAGGTGCGAGCACTTCTCGGGGCACCATCTCCTGTGGCGTAGCACAAATAGCGGTGCACAGGTCTCATAAACCTGCCGGTGGTGGTGCAAGTCCACCCGCCACATCCATTTCATTGCCCGTGGCCCGAGGGATTTCGGGGACCGTGCTACGAACGCGGATCGCAGTGGCTCGACTCCACTCACGGGTGCCAATTCATACCCACGCCGACGGAAATTCGGCGCCGGCCCTCCGAAGGCGGGTTGCGAGTGTTCGACTCACTCCGTGGGTGCCATTTCGCCGTTGAAGCACATCGAGATGTGCAGCGCATTGGTAATGCGCAGGCAGCTGGTGCAAATCCAGCCATCGGCACCAGATCACGCCCTTCAAGCTCAGAGAGCGGAGCGCCGGATTCGTAACCCGGAGGTGGATCGTGCAATTCGATCGTAGGGCTCCACTCACGGGTCGCTAACTCAGCGAGACAGAGACCCGCCTTTTAAGCGGTGTGATCCAGGTGCGATTCCTGGGCGACCCACCAATTGCCCGTCACGCACAGGTAGCGGTGTGCCCGCCTTGTAAGCGGGAGTGGTGAGGTGCAAGTCCTCAGGCGGGCTCCAATCACGGAGAGCGAAGCAGGCAGGGCCTGCACGCGGTTGCTAACCGATGGGTGCCGTCATGCGGCATGGCCTTCGAGTGGTCCGCTCTCCGCCAATTCAGGAAGGTGAAGTGCGCAGGCGCGCACCCTCGCCTCGAAAGCGAGTGGCACCCTCACGGGTGTGTGGATCGAGACCGACCGCCTTCCGCCAATTCGGGTCGTCCCCTGGGGGGACACTGGTCTCCAAAACCGGTCAGCAGGGTTCGATTCCTTGACGGCCCGCCAGATTTTTCAGGTGTGGGTTGCTGGCATCCCAGCTGCGCTCTGAACGCAGCCCACGCAGGTCCGATTCCTGCCGCCTGATCCAATACACGAGCCGGGGTTGCCGGCATCCCCGTTGGGCTTTGAACCCAAAGCACGCAGGTTCGACTCCTGCCTCGTGTTCCATTCGGCCGAGAATTCCTGCCGGGATCGGGCCGTACAGAGGTCGAGACGGAAGTCGTGTCAGCGGTGCGGGCTCCTGAGTCCCGCCTGGCGCGCCGGCGCTGCGAATTGCGCTCGCGTGTACCGCACGAGGACGCGGTCTCGGTCGCCAGCAAGTTAGCTCAGTGGGTAGAGCAACGGTGTGGTAACCGTGGGTCGTGGGTTCGACTCCCATGCTTGCGCTAGCCAGTCAAGCTGGCTCCAGAAAAAGCGCGGGGCCTCGGCCTCGCATCGAGGTGCCCCGGCGGCGGCGCCGATCGTCCGCCTCGCCCGCAAGAGTAGAGCAGACGAGAAGTTACGACCGCAGCGCGCGCTCCGCCTTGAGCGGCGAGGGTACGCGGCGCTGGAAGTGCGCGGCGATGCGCCTGAACCAAAGCCCGGACGCGGGCGAGGGCGGGCTGCTGACCCGTCGCGCGGAAGGCGCCGCGACTCTCACTGCCCGTGGGACGGGCGTGGGTCACACCTCGACCTATTCAGACGTTTTCAACGAGAGGCGTGAAAGGAGAAGGAACATGCTGGGTTTCAAGCGAGTGACGATCGCCCAGCACGAGCGCGGCCTTGTGTTTCGGAACCGGAGCTTCAAGACCATTCTCGAGCCGGGCGTGTACCGGATCTTCGACCCGCTGAAGAGGGTCGAAGTCCACGTGTACGACCTGACGGTGACGGAGTTCGAACACGCGCGGGTCGACTTCCTGGTGGAGGAGGCACGCGCCACGATCGAGAAGTACTTCACGATCGTCGAGCTCGGTGACCGCGAAGTCGGTGTGGTCTACAAGAACGGCCGCGTGGCAGGTCTGGTCGCCCCGGGTAAGCGTCAGCTCTACTGGCGTGGGCCCGTGGACGTCCGGGTCGAGAAGTTCGACTTCTCCAAGGAGTTCGAGCTGCCGCGCGAGCTGGCGAAGCTGGTGGCCCGTGCAAAGCAGCCGCTCGCAGGTCAGGTGGCCGAGGCGGTAACTGCCGTCGAGGTTGCCGACACCACGGTCGCGCTGCTGATCGTGGACGGCGAGCTTGCCAGGGTTCTCGAGCCGGGTCTGCACGCGTTCTGGAAGTACCAGCGCGCATTGAAGACCGAGCTCGTGGATCGCCGCGTGCAGTCGATGGAGGTGGCGGGCCAGGAGATTCTGACCCGCGACAAGGTGAGCCTGCGCGTCAACCTGACTGCACTCTGGCAGGCGCTGGATGTGGTCAAGGCCCGCTCGGAGCTGACCAACTTTGTCGAGTTCCTCTACAAGGAGCTGCAGTTCGCTCTGCGCGAGGCAGTGGGAACCCGGACCCTCGATGAGCTCCTGGGCGACAAGGGTGTGCTCGATCGCGAGGTCGGGGACGCCGTGCGCGCCCGGGTCGAGGAGCACGGGCTGGCCGTCCGTTCGGTGGGTGTCAAGGACGTGATCCTGCCGGGCGAGATGAAGGAGATCCTGAACCAGGTGGTCCAGGCCGAGAAGGTCGCTCAGGCGAACCTCATCAAGCGTCGTGAGGAGACGGCGGCGACTCGTTCGCTGCTCAACACCGCGCGGCTCATGGATGAGAACCCAACGCTGCTGCGGATGAAGGAACTGGAGACCCTGGAGAAGGTGACCGAGAAGATCGACAAGCTCACGGTCTTCGGAGGTCTGGAAGGAGTCCTTAAGGACGTGGTGCGGATCCAAGTGCCGAGTGCCTGATCTGGCATCACATTAGCTACCCGGCGGGCGCAAGCCCGCCGGGTTTTTCTTGGAAGGGGCCACGTCGCCACGGCGCAGGACCGTCCGTCTATCGGCAGCCAACTGCAGTCAAAAACTTGCTTCGAAATGACTGACGTAAAGCGGCCGTTCGTGGCGAACTGCGGCTCTAGCGTTTCCCGATTACCTCCCCGATTTGCGGACAGCCGCAACCTGTGGATCGCCGCTGCGGCGTGACAATCCGCATTTTCACGAGCAGAAAGGCCAATGAGCTTCCCACTCCTCCTCATTGGAGGCGTCAGCACATCATCAAAGTCTGCTTAAAAGAAACGCAGAATCTTATTCAACTCAGCTTGGTCGATGCCGAAGATTTCGCTCAGACCCCGCCGAGATGCCCCGGCCAGCGATCTCTTAAGCAGCGCATCGAGCGAGGACGGCGTCTCACCCTGAGTGGCACCGCTCTTTATAACGTTGAACGTCACTTCCACCCCTCTTGGATCGATAATAGACAACCGGAGACCGTTCATCATCGCCTTCGCGATAACTTGATTGACGTGCAGATCGCGGAAGCCATACCCAATCACCATGAGCTTGGGAAATGGTTGAGTCAGTGCGTGCTCAAAAGCCTGCAGATATGCCGTTAGCAGAGGGAACCGTCCGATAGCCTGCTGCTTGGCCCCACCCATAACCATGATTCGCTGCGCGTTGTTCTCCGCCAGATGCACGTCGGGTCGGCCACGCCGATGTCCCACGATGGGGCAGGCGAGCGATGTCGGTCCGCCCTTGTCCTTGTAGTTGATAGGAAGCGCGCCCGTCATGACCGGCCTGGCTAGCGGCGCTCAACGGCCAAGAGCCGTCCTTCGCCCGTACCGCATGCGTTTCCACATAGCCGACACTCAACACGATGGCTCTAGAACGGTACTCTGCGTAGGATAGTGCAAGGGCTCGCAATGAAACCGTCAAATTACGCGCGATGGGCGGTCTTGGCTGTCATCGCCCTACCTTGGACGCTGACTTCATCGGCTGACCCTGCCGGCGACGAGGCGTTCTCCGCCCTCGCTACGATTGAGCAGGCCGCTGCCGAGGCCTACGGGCCACAGCGAGAGGAATGGCTTGAGCGCGTGAAGGCACAGCGGTCGAGCTTCGAGCGCGGTCTCGATTGGATGATTGAGAATGGACGAGGTGAAGAGGCACTGAGGTTTGCTTCGGCTCTCACGGTCTTCTGGCGAAGCCTGGGCGAGATCACGCATGCGCGGGAGCGCCTCACCACCGTCCTGGCATTGCCGAGCGCGGCCGCGCCCACGGCAGCGCGAGCGAAAGCCTTGTACGACGCAGGCGTGCTTGCGTTTCGACAGAATGACGAGGCTGAGTCTCTTGCCCGCAACAAGGAATCCCTCGCGATCGGAGAGCGGATCGGCGACAAGGCAGCCATCCAACTAGCGCTGATTGGACTCTCGCGGGTGGCCCTGCGCCAACACGACTATGAGGCGGTGCGGCGGAGCGCCGCACGGGCTTTAGGGCTTGCGCAACAACAGGACGAACAGGAAGGCGAGTTGCGCGCAGTTCACATGCTGGCCGCCGCCGCTCGGATGTCCGACGACACTGTCAGTGCAGCGAAGTACTACGAGTACACGCTCGGCGCCTACGCGGCCCAGGGCGATCGTGAAGGGGTTGCGGGGGAACTCATGAATCTGGGGTGCGTACACCTGCACCGGCACGACCCGGATTGGGCACTGCGACTATTGAAAGAAAGCATAGCCCTGTATCGGAGCCTGAAGTCCGAGCCGGGCCTTGCATTCGACATCGGTGGCCTCGCCGGCGTTGCTGCAGAGCGGCATGATGGGCTCCGAGCGGCCCGGCTGTTGGGATCCATGGACGCTGCGATGAAGAGGCTCGGCATCGTCCTGGACCCGGACGATCAGCTGGATCGTGATCGCTACTTCGCGATGGCCCGCGGTCAGATCAGTTCAAGGGCGTTCGACGCCGCCTACGCCGAGGGCCAGACAATGAGCATCTCGGACGCGCTCGCGCTCGGTCTGAGCGAATCAAACTAGCGAGACCTCGCGCTTGCGTTAGCCTGTTCACGACCCGGAGCAGCCAGTCAGGCCTCCCGGAACCGGCCATTAAAGATCGCGCAAAGCGGACAACACCCTCCCAAGAGCGCGGTTCTGTGAAGCAGGCCTGTGAGCAGGCACCCCGGAAGGGGCACAGTTCGCGCTGGTCTCATTGCCAAAGCAGGGCACCAATGCTGCGCCCCTATGTCTTGTTCTTGGCCGCTCTGCTGGCATTCGGTACCGCCGATGCTGTGTTCGCGGCCGCCACGGGCGAGCCGCTCGAGGATGCCGCCGTCAAGGCGACCGCCTTGGCCCTGCTGCTGAAGGGCGACTTGCGCGGATTCGATACCCTCGCAACGGGCTACCGGCACTCCCGCGAGCGAACCCCTTCGGGCAGCTGGAAACTGGGGCTCGCGTACCTCAGTGTGGCCCAGAGTTTGTTCGGCCCTGGGGATCCCCGCTGGGATAGATTGCAACAAGCAAGCGGCGCGTGGCTCGCTGAGAACCCCGACTCCCCGACGGCAGTGGTGGTGTGCGCCAGGATCCTGCGCGCCCATGCATGGGCATGGCACGATGCGGGCGGCACGCCCGGGGACAACAATCCGCAGTATCGGCAGTTACTTGAACAAGCGCGGCGTGTCCTCGACGAGCATTCCGAAGTTAAGAGCCAGGATCCAGAGTGGGATGCGCTGCGTATCGCTATTGCGCGCGAGCAGGGAGCCGACACGGACCGGATTCTGCAGATGGCCGGGGAGGCGCTCGATCGGGAGGCCTATTACTATCCGCTGCACGAGTCGGTGACCAACAAACTGATGCCGCGCTGGGGAGGCAGTGCAGAGGCGGTTGAACAGTACGTGCGGATGGCCCTGGGGCATTCGCTGCCACGGGAAGGCACGCAGGCGTATGCGCGGATCTACTACTACATTGCCCGCAGCAATACTGACGGCGACCCCGGCGCTGACCAGATTGAGATGGGAGTTCTCTGGCCACCCATGGAGCAGAGTCTCGCCGAACTGATGCATGCATACCCGACTGACTTCAATCGCGATATCGCCCGCTCCATGAGTTGCATAGCCGGACGCAATCAGGCCACCCGTAACCTTGGCCGCGCGGCGACGACGGACTTCGTCCCGATAGCCTGGTGGGATTCGAGCCAGTGGCGGGAGACGTGCAACGGCCGGGCATTCGAGGGCGAGCACATACATGGCCCGTTGCCGCAAAGGGTGCACGCGTACTTCCTCTATCTTCGAGCCTTCGGAGACGCCTTCTGGCAGCGCATTCGTCTGGCGGCGCTCGTCACATTCCTGTTGATAGAGGGCGGACTTGCACTGCTGGCAAGGCTATGGGCGGCCCAGACCGCGGCGTGGACTGGATTCGAGACAGCCAACCGCGCCTTCAACCCGATGGAGTATCCACGAACGTATGCAGTGGCGGCGGCACGCGAACCTAACTTCGTTCGTTTGGCGGTATGGATGCTCTTCCTGGGAGGTGCCAGCACGTTTCTGCTGGCCCAGGCGGAGTCGCCGGATCCACTGGAGACGCAGATCGTGATGGCAGGCTGTGTGATGGTGGCTATCACGGGCGCACTGATGATCGTCAGCCGCTTCACTGCTCGGGTGGTGCTGGACGCAGACGGACTTGCGGTGCGTGCACTCGTGGGCGGGACGGCGATGAAGAGGCAGGACATCCTCGGCGTTCGCGAGTACCAGCGGGGAAAGGGACCGCGGCTCATCGAACTCGTGTCCCGGCATCCCGCAGAGGGACCGCTGCGATTGCCGCCAGTGTGGAGCGAGGACGCTGCCTTCCGGGCCTGGTTTGATTCCTTGCAACAACTCGCGCTTCCGGAAACGCACGAAGCGCGAGTGCCCGCTAAGGCTCGGTGACCAACGACCGAGGCATGTCACGCGCATCCGCATCTTGTATCCAGCAGATTACGGCCTGCAAGCGCTCGGACACGGGCGAATGACTCGGCTCGAGAGATCGTAGGATCGCTTCTCTGAATGAAAAGGAAGTAACAGTGATCAAAAAGCTGTTGGCAATAGTGACGATCGGAGTTCTTGCCGCATCCTGCGCGAAGGAAAAGTCATTTGGTGAAAATTACCAGGCGGCTAAAGAGAACGCGGCCAGCGCATCTGGCGCGTCGTACGACAACGAGGTAGGCGCGGCTGTTCAAGGCGTACCGGGATACATGCTCTCTCTGCGAACCTGTATGGTTAACCATCCAGAGGAGCGCGCGTTGCATGGATATCTACTCATCAGATCCACGACAAACTATTCGGTGGTGCTCGAGCCTAAAGGCCCCCTTGCCGATTGCATCGCTGATGCGATGGCGAATCGTACGTTGCCGGCGCCGCCAACGACGCCCTACCTAAATCCACTCGAAATAGAAGGGCCACCGACAAACTGATGGTTAGTCGGCGCTCCTCCTACGAGAAGCGGATTTTTCGGGCACCGACCACATTCCGAGCGCTGATGCTTCGAGACGTCCAACCTTCGAGTGGCCGCTGTCGAGAAAGCTGAGCAACACCGATGACGGGCAGCTGTTGGCCGAACGCTGCCGTCTATGAGCAGGGCGTCACTTGACCGGCACCGCTTATTTCGGGCACTGGTGCCGGCCATTCTAGGGCGCGACGTGCAAACCCAAAAACGTGACGATGCGATGGAGGCGCTGCTGCCGGAGGCCGACACCGAGTTCGTCCGCGTCCGGATCAGGAACACGCGTCCGAAATGAGCGGCGGCAGACGCCGCTTGACTGGCTGCCCTTTGACAATAGCGGTATTGGTACGTGCGTTCTCGTGGAACCGATCCAGAATCGAGTCGAGTTCTTCAATCGTGCGGATGTAGAGCCGTCCGACGAAGCAATCCTCGCCGGTTACCCGATCACACTCGACAAATTCGGGTGTGTCCTGAATCATCCGCTCCACCTCGTGGAGCGATCCGGGCACGGGATTGATCCTCACAAGGGCCTGCAATGGGTAGCCGAGCCTGCGCTGATCGAGAACCGCTGTGTAGCCAAGGATGTAACTGCGCTCCTCGAGACGCTTCAAGCGCTCGGCAACGGTTGGCGAGGCCAGCCCTACCGCCCCGGCCAGCTGCTTCAGGGAGATGCGCGCACGCTGGGACAGGATCTCGATGATTCCCCGGTCGATGTGATCCAAGCCTGAGACATTCCTAAATTCGGAGCTTGTATCCATTTGCATATTTTATCACGGACTTATCCGCAATTGCCCGAACTTAGGCCATGCAGTTTGATGCCTCTTTCTAACAGAATAACGTCCGACGCCAACTTCCCTCGGAAAAATGATGCGCCAGCTCGAGGTTCCCGCCAGTTGCAGTCTCGATGATCTCATCCCTGTTGAGCGGCCCGATCCAGGGGAGCCGGGAGCGGGGCAAGTCTTGGTGCGCATGAGGGCGGTGTCACTGAACTTTCGGGATCTTCTGGTCGCGACGGGATACGACCGCTGGCGTCCCCCGCCCGGGCGCATTCCCGGGTCAGATGGCGTGGGCGACGTCGTCAAGGTTGGGACGGGCGTAACGCGCTTTAAGGCCGGAGATCGCGTGATGACGACAATCCTGCCCAACTGGATTTCCGGGCCGTTGACTCCGGAAAAGCGGATTGGCGGTCTGGGTGGCCCTGCAGCAGACGGCGTTCTGGCGGAACTGCGGATGATGGATCCGGAAGGGCTGGTTCTGGCCCCGGCACATCTTGGCGATGAGCACGCCGCCACGCTGCCCACGGCCGCACTGACGGCCTGGCATGCGATCACCCGAGCTGATGTGCTGCATCCGGGGACCACCATCCTCGTCGGGGGAACAGGCGGCGTCTCCTTGTTCGCGTTGCAAATCGGTGTCGCGGCCGGGGCGCGGGTTCTGATCACCTCAAAGTCGGCGGAGAAACTCGCCCGCACGAAGATACTCGGAGCCTTCGCCGGTGTGAATTACCGCGACCGAGCCGATTGGGCGGATGAAGTGCTCGCGCTTACGGACGGCAGAGGTGTGGACCTTGCAATTGATATAGGCGGGGCCTCCTCACTCAATGAGTCTGTCCGTGCGACAGCGGTGGGTGGGGCCGTCGGGATTGTAGGACTGGCAGGCGGTCTGATGGCGACGATCAATCTCGCCGAAATATTCCAACGTAATCTTCGGCTCGACGGGATCGAAACCGGCTCTCGGGAGATGCTGGAAGCGATGATTGCCTGGTTTGAACAAAAGGGCATCATGCCGATCGTCGACCGCGTTTTCCCATTCGAGGAGAGCGGCGCAGCTCTGAAGTATCTTCAAGAGGTTAGGCACATGGGAAAGGTGTGCATCACCTTCTGCCCGACGAATGCCATGCGGGGAGGCAACCACACTGCATTCCGAACTTCCCGGGCGCGGCGTCCGATACGCGAAGAATCTGAGACGCGCGTGCCGATCACTGCGCTCACAATCCCGTTTCCCAAACACTAGAAAGATAGCCCATGCGTAAATTGCTGATGAAGGTCTTTTTAACTTTTCGTCTGTTCGGACACGCGTCAAGCCGGGCGGAGAAAAGCTGTGCGTGGCGCCGCGTGGCGGGCGTCGCCGGCCTGGCGGTGCTCGGGATGACCGCAACGTCGGCAGGCGCACAGACCGACGCAGTGAAGGAAAAGCCGCTGCTAATAAGGTACGAGGCGTACTGGACGTTTCCGCCGGCTCACTGGGGTGACGTGGACAAGGACAACGCCACGTCTAACCAGAAGGTCCTTGCACCTGCGCTCGCCGACGGCACCCTCGTCGGCTACGGCGACGACGAGAACCTGGTGCGCTCCAGGGAAGCCTACACCCACAGCAACTGGTGGCTGGCCAACTCAACTCCCGGCGTGTTGAAAGTGCTCGACACTTTCGAGAAAGGCGGCGGCTCGAACTCGTCGCGGCTCATCAACTCGACCCAGCACTGGACTCAGAAGTACTCCAGCCCGTTTTACAATTGGAAGGCTGGCTCCTGGAAGGGCGCCTACGGGAAAAGGTGGGCCCTAACGCTGAGGAGAGGGATTGATCCCAACGACGCCATGCGGGCGCTCGCCTGGTTTTACGTGCCGCTGTTCGAGAGCCTGCTCGCCGACGGCACCATCGTCGAGTACGAGATCGACAAGGAGGAAGTCTTCGGCTACAGCGCCGATTCAGCGGGCCAGGTAATTATGGCTTTCGTGGCACCGACCGCCGACGGATATTCCAAGGTCGGCAAGGCCTTCGCCGCTGCTTACGAAAGGAGCCCGCTGATGTTTACGGTGATCTCGCTGGCGAAAAACGGCGCGTTCGTCAACGACGATGCGTTGCTGACCGAGACGGTACGGGTCGATGCAGTCTACAGATAGGTAACGCTGAACGAACGCTTCACGTTGGAGTGGTGGTGGCGAGCCTCTCGCACGCGGCGCTGGGGTGCCGGTCCGCCCACATCGGGGGCTGGTAATCATCAGCATGGTGCTCATGCGGTCTGGGCAGCGATACGCAGGCGGGGACTCCCGCGCAAAGGTCGGGCGATATTTCAG
>Ga0070732_10001642_pt1 | contig 12162 bp, 10 predicted proteins | sample Coa_R1_5_FD_66449 | JGI IMG/M metagenome (GOLD analysis project Ga0070732, IMG submission 66449) | Surface soil microbial communities from Centralia Pennsylvania, which are recovering from an underground coalmine fire - Coalmine... | ecosystem: Environmental > Terrestrial > Soil > Unclassified ...
GCCGCTGCGGCCGGTCGTGTATCACCTGTTGAAGCATCGCAAGGATTTTGGCCGCATCGTCCTGCTCCAAGGCGTGCGTACGCCGCGCGATCTGCTTTACCCCCTGGAGATGGAGGCCTGGTCGCACGAGCCGGATGTTCAGGTGCTGGTAACAGTTGACGCTGCTGATGCCACGTGGACCGGCCGCGTTGGCGTCGTGACCACTCTGTTCAAAGACGCCGTGTTCGCCCCGGCCCGGACCATGGGCATGATGTGCGGCCCGGAGGTAATGATGCGCTTCGCCCAGCGCGAATTCGAAAAGCGCGGTGTGCCGGAAGATCAGCTCTACGTTTCGCTCGAACGCAACATGCAATGCGCCATTGGCATGTGCGGCCACTGCCAATTCGGGCCGAGCTTTGTTTGCCTCGATGGGCCGGTCTTTCGATTCGATCGCATCCGCCGGTTTTGGGAGGTGCGCGAAGCATGATGTCGCCAGCGAAGCCTCGCTTAGGCGTGTTCAAATTCGCCTCTTGCGACGGCTGCCAGTTGAGCCTGCTCGACTGCGAAGACGAATTGCTGGCCGTGGCCGGGGCGGTCGAGATCGCCTATTTTCTGGAAGCGACCCGCCGGCCCTTGGAAGGCGAATTCGATCTGGCTCTTGTGGAAGGCTCGATCAGCGCCCCGGAGCAGATCGAGCAGATCCACGACGTTCGCAAACGCAGCAAGTTTGTCGTCACCATCGGCGCCTGCGCGACGGCCGGCGGCATTCAGGCACTGCGCAACTGGGGCCATGAACAGGAATATCTACGCGTGGTTTATGCTAAGCCGGAGTACATTCAAACGCTGGCCACCTCGACACCGATTGCCGACCACGTGAACGTGGATTTCGAACTCAGGGGCTGCCCGATCAACAAGGAGCAATTGATTGGCGTGATCGGCGCTTTTCTGGTCGGCCGCCGGCCGCACGTACCGAACCACTCCGTGTGCATGGAGTGCAAGCGCGCCGGCATCGTGTGTGTGATGGTGGCGCGCGGCGTGCCGTGCCTGGGCCCAGTCACTCACGCCGGCTGCGGTTCGATTTGCCCAGGGTATGACCGTGGCTGTTACGGTTGCTATGGCCCGGCCAGGTTACCGAATGTTACTTCGCTGGCCCGGCAATTCCAGGCCATGCGGGTGCCGTTGCCAGTGATCGATAACATGCTGCACACATTCAACGCCTGGTCGCCGGAATTTCGGCCTGGAGCAGTGGGAAACGGAGCAGGCCATGCCTGATGCACCTACCAGCCGCACGATTGCAGTCTCGGCCTTGGCGCGCGTTGAAGGCGAAGGAGCGTTCACCATCCGCATGCGCGACGGGCAGGTGGAAGGTGTGGAATTCCGCATTTTCGAGCCGCCGCGATTTTACGAAGCCTTCCTTCGCGGCCGCTCGGCCATGGAAGTGCCGGATATTACGGCCCGCATCTGCGGCATTTGCCCCGTGGCCTACCAGATGTCGAGCGTGCACGCGGTCGAGAACATCTTCGGCATCACACTGCCGCCGGAGCTGCGAGCGCTCCGGCGGCTGCTTTATTGCGGCGAGTGGATCGAAAGCCACGTGCTGCACATCTTCATGCTACACGTTCCCGATTTCTTGGGTTACGAAAGCGCGGTCGCCCTGGCTCAGGCCAGCCCGGAGAACGCCGATCTCGTGAGACGAGCGCTGCGGCTCAAAAAGGCAGGCAATCAAATTGTTCGTCTTCTTGGCGGCCGGGAAATCCATCCGATCAACGTGCGCATCGGCGGATTTTATCGCGCGCCCAAGCCGGAGGAGCTGGCAGCGCTGCGGCCGGAGCTGGAATGGGGCCGCGCGATGGCGCTGAACGCAATCGCCTGGGCTGCGAAACTGCCGTTCCCCGATTTCGAAGATGACTACGAATTCGTGGCCCTGCGCCACCCCAACGAGTACCCCATGAACGAGGGCCGGCTAGTTTCGAACCGTGATCTGGACATCAGCGCAGAGGAGTATCCGGATCATTTCGAAGAGTACCAGGTGCCGCATTCTAACGCGCTGCAATCGCGCCGAAAATCCCTCTCCCCTGGGGATAGAGGGCAGGGTGAGGGGGCGTATTTCGTCGGTCCGTTGGCGCGATGGAACTTGGACGCCGACAAGGCCCCTGCCTCGGTCCAGGAAGCCGCGGCGAAGACCGGCATCATATTCCCGAATCGCAATCCGTTTGTCAGCGTTGTGGCCCGCGCACTGGAAGTGTTGGTCGCCGTGGGTGAAGCCTTGCGAATCATCGCCGAGTACAAGCCGCCCGCCGCCCCCGCTGTGGAGTTCCAGCCGCGGGCCGGCGTTGGCCATGCGATCACCGAAGCGCCGCGCGGTATCCTGTATCATCGCTATGAAACCGATTCTGCCGGGATGCTCAAAAACGCCACGATCATTCCGCCTACCAGCCAGAATCAGTTGCAAATGGAACGTGACCTGGCAAGATTGGCCCCGGAGCTGATCAAGCTCCCCGATGAGCAGGCCAAGCTTCGGGCCGAGCACGCGATCCGCAATTACGATCCTTGCATCAGTTGTGCAACTCATTTCCTCAAGTTCAAGGTCGAAGGACGATGATCGCGCCCATCCGAATCGTTGGCGTCGGCAGCCCCAATGGCGACGATGCCGTGGGGCGGGAAATCGTGCGGTACCTGCGCGGCCGCCTGGCCGAGAATAGCAATATCGAGTGTTTTGAGATTGAAGGCGGGCAGCGCTTGTTGGAATTGCTGGACGGGCGTGGCACGCTCATCCTCATCGACGCCATAACTAACGGCGGCCTTCACGGAACGGTGGAGCGAATAAAGTGGCCCGACTCACGCTTGGAGACACTTTCGCCCGGATCAACCCACGCACTGCGGCTTGCCGAAGCGCTTCAACTTGCCGCCGCGCTCGGATTGCTGCCGCCGGAGACGATGATCTTCGCGATTGCAATTGATGCGTCAGCTTCGTTGGGCCACCGTGCAGGCCTGAGCCTGGAGCTTGCCTGCCGAGTTCCAGAAATCGTGCGCGAAATCGAAGCTGAATTGACCCGCGGGGCTCGCAGACTCGCCCCACGGCATTAAAGTGTGACCCAAGCCGCAGGGCGAGTCTTCGAGCCCTGCAGGTCACTTGATTGTCGTTTGCAGCCCCTCAATCACCAATTCCAAAAACTCGCGCGCCCGCTTGGCTAGCATGTCCACGCCTTCCGGCTGCTCCGGTCTCGGCAGCAGCGGCGCGAAGATGTTTTCGCAGCACAGCGGCATCGGCAGGCCGGTGAAGGCTACTTGTTGCAGCAGTTTGTAATGGTCGATCTCGCCCAGGCCAGGGCCGCAGTCTTCGTCTTTTGGTGTCATGCGGTGGTCCTTGATGCAGAAGCCGCGGACCTCGTCCACGCATTTTTTCAGGTCGGCAATCGGGTCGATGTGCAGGTAATCCATCACGTTGCCGGCATCGAAGTTCACCTTGATGTTCGGATGGTTCACTTCGCGCGTGATCTCGGCGCACGCCTCGCCGGTGCCGGTTTCGCCGCCGTGCTGTTTGACAACCAGGGTTACATTCAAGTCCTTGGCCATGGGGCCGAGCTCCTTGAAGCGCTCGATCCAGAGTTGCTTGTTGCCGCCCTTGGTGTGGCCGAATGTGAGCACGTGCGGCATCTTCGCAGCCGAGGCTTGCCGAAGCCGGCTCTTGAGCACGGTGAGACCGTCTTTCGCCTCCGGATAGACCATCGAGAACATCATCAGCGGTTCGAGGCCCATGTCGCGGCAGCGCTGGGCGAGTTCTTTTGCCTTTTCGGGCGGATCATCGGGTGCGATGACGGGAGCGGCCTTTCCGCCCGGAGTATTCACGTGCGTTGTTCCCCAGGCAACATACCGGTAGCCGGCAGACTTAATGCCGCTGAAAGCGCGCTCAAGCGGGAAGCGAGCGTACGGCAGCGTCATGCAGGCGATTTGGAATTCGGTGGGCTTCTTCTTCGCCGGCGGCTCAGCAGCGCGAAGAGTGGAAAGCACGCCGACGGTGGCGGCGCTAGCAAGTAAGAATTGACGGCGACCAAAGTGAAGATTAGGTTCTTGCAGCATGCTCAGACACCACGTAGAACGGAATTTATTCCGTTCAAGAGTTGTGAACGGAATAAATTCCGTTCTACGTATCAGCGGCAGTTATCAAACGACTGTCAACTCCCGCTAGCTGCCGTTTGCCAGCGAAGCCGCAAGCGGAGCGTGCGGTGTCTCATCGATATATTCGTAAAACACATTCCGCTGCCGCGGAATGTAGCCCGATTCACGGATGCTGTTCTTGATCTGGTCGAGCGTGAGGTAATGCACGGTGCCGGCGGCGGCGACTACGTTTTCTTCGATCATCAGACTGCCCATGTCGTTGGCGCCAAAGAATAACGCCACCTGCCCGATCTTGGCCCCCTGCGTCACCCATGAGGACTGAATGTTGGGAATGTTATCGAGGTAAAGCCGGGCGACGGCTTGCGTCTTCAGATACTCGAATGCGCCGGCGGCCGGGTGATCGGCCATCTTGTGGCCGGGCTGAAATGTCCAGCAGATGAACGCGGTGAAGCCGCCGGTTTCGTCTTGCAGTTGGCGCAGCCGCTCCAAATGCTCGATGCGCTCGGCCAGCGTTTCCACGTGACCAAACATCATGGTGCTGGTGGAGCGGCCACCAAGTTTATGCCACTGGCGATGCACTTCGAGCCATTCTTCCGTTAATACCTTATTCACGGTAAGAGCATGGCGAACGCGGTCTACCAGAATCTCGGCGCCGCCGCCGGGCAGGCTGCCCATGCCCGCTGCTTTCAGCCGTTCCAGGACTTCGCGCAGCGGCATCTTGTTCAGTTTGTGGAAGTGCCAGATTTCCGAAGCACTGAAAGCGTGGAGGTTGACACCAGGATAGCGCTGCTTCAAGTCACGTAGCAATTCTTCATACCATTCGAGCTTCAGCGACGGATGGTTGCCGCCCTGAAGCAGAATCTGATTCCCGCCCAACGCGATCGTTTCTTCGATTTTCTTGTAAAGCTCCTCGCGCGGCAGCACGTAGGCATCGGCATCGTTGCTCTTGCGGTAGAAAGCGCAGAAATCGCAGACGGCGGCGCAGACGTTCGTGTAATTGATGTTGCGGTCGATGTTGTAGGTGCGGAACGGCTCCGGGTGCCGCCGCCGGCAGACGGCATCGGCGGCGCGGCCCAGCGCGAGCACGTCGGCGCTTTCGAGCAGCGCCAGCCCTTCCGCGGGCGTCAGCCGGCCGCCGTCCACGGCTTTAGACAAGAGCTTTTGCACCGTAGTAGTCAAGGCTCACTCCTCGGCGGGCCAGGCCCAACTCGCAGGCCAGCGTGTAGAACATGTTCAGCCCCGCCTGTTCCTTCGGGCCAAGATCGAACTGAATGATATTGCTCAGGTAGCGCCGGCAGAAGCCGGCATCGAGGCCGAGCAAGGGGGCTTCGCGCTGGGCGATGATCCCCGTGTTCGCGCAGCCATGCTCCTTCGCTTGCCGCAAGGCCTCGTCCACGCCTTGCAAATCGACGCCTTCGCGCACCGCCCAGAAGGCATAGACGAAGGGCAGCCCGGTCCAGTCGAACCATTCCCGGCCCAGGTCAAATGCGAACGGCATCCCCGGCAAGCAAGCGCGCATGGCCCGATCGCCAATGAGCAGCACGGCGTCAATGTCAATCTGTTCGGGATCGGCATTGAGCGGCAGCGGAACCAGCTCAGGACGAATATCGTGCCGCTTCGTCAGGAAGATCTGCGTCAGCGCGGCACTGGTGCGTGAGCCCTCGTCCAGCGCCAGGCGGCGAATCTGCGCCACGGGCACCCGGCTAAAGAGGGTCACGCTGAGCACCGGTCCCCGCGAGGCAATTGATATTCCCGGCACGATGTTGTAGTTCCCCGCCCGGAAGTATTCGATGACCGGAATGAGCGCGACGTCCAACTCGCCACGGGCTAGTTGGTCGGCCAGCACGCTCGGCACGGCTAGCGACAGCTCGATGCAGGGGTGGAACGAAGCCAAATCATGGATCAACGGCTTCGTATTCAGGTAATTAACCGCGCCCACGCGAACCCGCACGAGCATGATGAAGGCCCTCCGAGGCTTGGCGTATTGTACAAATGCCTCACCGTTCGTTTAGCGGGCAACCCGAAGGCTCGCCCGCTAAACGAGAAACCGTAAATGCCGGCCAGAGCTCACCGAATTTCCTACAGCGTGGAGCTTGGAATTTGCTGAACCGGCCATACTGTGTAGGAAAATAGGCCTCCCCCCGACCCTCAGCGCGAGAATCATATTATGCCCGCCATCGTGGAATGCCCCAGCTGCGGTAAGAAACTCAAAGTTCCCGACGAATACATCGGCAAGAAAGTCCGTTGCTCCGACTGCAACGGGACTTTTGTGAGCGGAAAACCGCCGGCCAAAGAGCCGCCTCGGCCGGCGGCCGTGGAGTCCGAGCCGGACGACGCCGCGGACCAGACCGATGACGATGCTCCGGTCCGCAGGCGCAGCCGCAGTTCGATGGAGCCCGACCGGGGAGTGCTGATTCTAATCCTGGGTATCGCCGGAAGCGCTGGAATATTCGTGATCGGGATTATCGCGATCGTGCCCGCCATTCTCGCCTGGATTTGGGGCAAGGCTGATCTCAAGAAAATGGACGAAGGCACGATGAGTCCCGATGGGCGCAGCAACACGCAGCTCGGCAAGACATTGGGCATGGTGGGATTGATCGTCAATGCCGTCTTCCTTGTAATCGGCTGCGTGGGCATCATAATCTGGATCGTATTTCTGGGTGCCGTCCTATCCTCAGTGCCTAAGACGCCACCGCCGCCAGCCGCGCAGTCCAACGTACCTGCCAAGCAAGCCAGCAACAACCCCTTCGAGGATGTGTCGAAGACAGTCGAAAAGATGGACGTTGGATCGATTGATATCGCCGAATTCAGTTCCAACACCTCCAAGTACAAGGGCAAGATCGTCACGCTACTGTTGCTGGTTGCGGAACAGATCAACAACAAGGGTTCGCTGAAGGACTTCGTCGGGAAGGACGTCAAGTTCGCGGCCATGAGCAAGAGCATGAAGAGAATTGAAGTCAAGATAACGATACCTGACGGGGTCGATGTTCCCAAGGTCGGAACCGGAGACATCGTCAAGGTCACCTTCCTCTGCAAGGACGGGAACACGCAGCGCGGGAACGAGGCCAAAACGATTGAAAAAGGCTCGATACGTTGAGGGATCGCGAACGCTAAACAAAAACACCCCGGCGAGATCATCTCGCCGGGGTGCCACCGGAAGAGGAACCGTCCTCCACTCCATCAATCCAATCGGGCCAGGCCCATTCCCGCCTGGCGATACTGAAGCTGCAATTTCCAATTCGTGGCCGGAGGTGGCGCAGGCGCGGCCGGAACGGCCATGGGCTGCGTTTGAGCCGGATTGCAACCACAGCTCGGCACGCAGACCGGCACGCAAATCGGCACACGACGGCAGGTGAAGTACGTCTGGCAGTATGGCACATAACTGCACGTCGTGCACGGGACCGAGCGCTTGCAGACTTCCGGCACCATGCGGCAGGTCGTGTACGGCACCTGGAAGCAGCGCTCTTCCGGAATCAGCTTGCAGCGGCAGCACGGAATGATCTGCTCGTGTTGTTCATATTCCATCCGGCAGGTCGTATACGGCACGCAGCAGGTGTGCTGCTCCGGAATGCAATAGCGGCGATAGCAGGTCCGCGTTGCACAATGCACTTCGGGCACCATGCGGCAAGTCGTGTAGCAAACTTGCTGCACGTGCTGCTCCGGAACGCAATAGCACTTGCGCACCGTCTGCATGTAGCAATGCACTTGCGGCACCATGCGGCAAACGGTGTAGCACACCTGGCGGACGTGTTGCTCGCAAACCGTGTAGCACTTGCGAACCGTTTCGCAGCGCACGTGCATTTCCCGCTCGTAGTGGCAGGTCGTGTACGGAATCTGGCGAACGTGCTGCTCGGCCACATAGTAGCATTTGCGAACCGTTTGGTAGCAGATGTTCTCGACCGGCACCATCCGGCAAACCGTGTACGGAATCTGGCAGACGTGCCGTTCGGGTACATAGCGGCAGGTCCGTTGTGTGACCATGCACACATGCTCTTCGCGCACTTGCCGGCAGGTCGTGTAGCAGCATTGCCGCATCACCGTGTACGGCACGCAGCGGCAAACTGTGTAATTCTCGGTGTGGTATTCGACCTTCGGCACGTAGCAGCAGGTTTGAACCGTGCGGTATTCCGGCTTCTCCACCCAAACCTTGCGGCACACCGTGCGAGGCGGCAGTTGGCATTGCTGCCGGACCACTTCGCCCGGGCAGCAAACCGTCGTGCAGGTGCACGGGTCGAAGATAAGCTTCGACGGCATCCGGAAGCAGGTTGTTACCACGGGGCCAGGGCAGGTCTCCTGGATCGTATCCCAATAGCCGCGGCTCACGCAGACCTGCCGGCAGCTTACGACCGGTTCAAACGTGCGCGTGCAGCAAACCCGTTGCCGCGTTTCCGGCACCATCTGGTAGCACGTCACCGGCACCTGGCAAACGTGTTGTTCAGACACGGTCTTGAAGGTGCAATGGCGCACCGGCACCTGGCATTCCTGCACCACCGGCTTGCACGTTGTGTAGCACACGTTGCGCACGCACTGCTCGTAGACCGGCTTGTAGGTGCAATAGCGAATCGGCACCTGATATTCCTGCACGCACGGCCGATAGGTCGTGTAGCAGACATTACGAACGTGCTGTTCAAAGACCGGCTTATAGGTGCAGTAAGGAATGGAAACCTGATATTCCTGCCACACCTGCCTTTGCGTTGTGTAGGGAACGTTGCGAACGCATTGCTCGTACACCGGATGATAGGTGACGTAGCGGTGCGGAACTTGGTAGCACTGCTCGACGCGCTTGTAGGTCGTGTAACAGACGTTGCGGGTATGTTGTTCGTAAACCGGATGACAGGTGGTGTATTGGTACGGGACCTGGTAGGCTTCGCAAACCGGCTTGTAAGTGCAGTAGTTCACCTGGCGAACGTGCTGCTCATATACCGGCTTGCAAGTCGTGTAGCAGCGGCGGACGTTGTAGGTTTCCCATTCCCGCCGATAGCAGGTAACGCGGCATTCGCGCACGTGCTGCTCAAAGACCGGCCGGCAAACCGTGTAGCAGCATTCGCGCATCACGGTTTGATAAACGGGCCGGTAACAGACCCGCGTTTGCGGCTCCCAGATCGTCTGATAACAGACACGGTAGCGCACCTCGGGCACGCAGCATTGCTCGATGCACGCCGGCCCGGACGGGTAACTGCACGCCCCGCAATGGGCCGCGGTTGCCTTGCCCCCCAAACACGCCAGCGCGGCCAGCGCCAGCGTCCAAATTACTCCGCGCGATTTCATGCTCTAACGCCTCCCCGGTGTGGACGGAGTTGGTATCCTCGTCGTCCCGGCATCATGCCGGATTGGGCGTCCGTTCCCGACCATTCCAATTTTTGCCGATTCCGCAACAGAGGCAAAAGAAAGAGGCGGCAAAGCTTCAGAAAGGTGGGTGAAATTGGACCGATAATGCCGACCGGTGGGGTTGTGCGCATTGCGGCGGCTGAGCAGACCGCTCCACCATGTTTCTTGCCGGAATTCCGAAAGTCGTCTTTTTCGTTACAGCGGGTTTTGTTAGTTGGCCGCTCTTCGCAACTGCTCACAAAGCGAGGAAACGCCATGGCCGCCAGCACCGGTGCCCCGAAGACCGAACGGCTGCCCGTGCCGCGCTTGTTGCCGGTTTCCAGCACAGTCGATTTGCCGCCGGAATTCGTGCCGATTCGGCTGGCGATGATGCCGAGCGGCTTCGCGGTTGAACTGGACCGGCCCCATGCGTCGCTTGGGCGCAGCAAGCACTGCGACCTCTGGCTGCCGATGCCCGATGTGAGCCGGCAGCACGCCCGGCTCTTCTTTTTCAACGGCGAATGGGTGATTCAAGATTGCGGCAGCCTGAACGGTGTATTCGTGAACACGGAAAAGGTCATGCGGAAGACCCTGCGAATCGGCGATGAAATCAGGATTGGCGGCTTCACGTTGAAGGTGGAAGCCGTCAAAATGGTCGGAGCCGACGCCAGCGCCAGTCGGATTCTGCGCAGTATCGCCGACGCGCTGCCCCGCGTGGAGCATGCAACGCCGGCATGGAAGGCGTCGTGATTCCATCGTTTAGCCAGCGACCCTTCGGGCCGCCGGCTAAACGAATGGGTCTAAATCTTTAAGTGGTGCAATGTTTCCGGGTTCACTTGCCACCCGTGCCCCGGCCGATCCGGGGGAATCGCCTGGCCGTTTTTGATCTGCATTTGCGAAGTGAAGAGAGGCGCAAGCCACGGCACATATTCGACCGCTTGCACTCCTGGCAACGCGCACGCCAGATGCACGCCAATCTCCGGCATTAAAAACGGCACCACGGGCCGATGGCAAAGTTCTGCCAGCGCCGCGATCTTAAGCCAAGGAGTAATTCCGCCCAACCTTAGCAAATCCGGCCGCAGAATCACCGTGGCCCCGCTATCGAGCAAGCGCAAAAACTGATCGGCCCGGTTGAAACGGCTGCCCGCCGCCAATGGCGTGTCGATGCGCGATGATAGCCGCGCGTAACTGGTCACATCATCCTCGCGCAACGGATCCTCGAACCAGTCGGCGCCCACATCTTCTTCGATGAAGCGGCCCATCGGCAGCGCAGTCTCGTAGTCGTAGTGGCCCGGCCCCGTGACCGCGAACCAAATTTCCTCGCCCAGGGCATCGCGGACTTCTTGTACCTTGTGGGCATCGGCTTCCGGATCAATGCCGCGCACCGCGACCCGCACGCCGCCGAGGCCTTGATCCAAACATGACCGCGCGAGCGTGATGGTGTCCGATGCGGTCAAGAACGGACAAGCGGTTTCCGCCGCGTGAATGGGCACTTTGTCGCGAACGCCGCCGAGCAATTGCCACAGTGGCACGCCGGCTTGCTTCGCTTTGATGTCCCAAATCGCGATGTCGATCGCGGCGTAGGCCGGAATCGCCAGCGGGTTGTCGTGGGTCTGCACTTTAGCCCAAAGCCGCACGTGGTTGGTTGCGTCGTCGCCAATCATTAGCGGCGCGAGTTCATCCTCAATCGTGGCGAGCAGCGCCCGGCCCGTGATGGCGTACACGCCGAATCCGATGCCAGTAATCCCGGCATCGGTTTCGACATTGACGAGGAGCACGATGTACGTGGGCCGCGTTTTTTCTTTTGCCGCGCCGCTCATCGGCAATGAAACGCTCCGCGCTTGCGGAAGGCGGAGCACCTGAGCGTGGAGGCGGGTAATGCGCATAAGATTCAAACAAACCCGTTAGCCGCGACGCGCAGTCTGCCGAGCCGAGCGCGGGGGCGTCGTCGCGCCGGGCTCCGAAGACTCCGCCTCGCGGCTAACCATTAGGCGGCGGATTGCTCCACTTGCTTACGTAAATGGCTGTTCCAATAACCGTACGAAAAATAAATCACGAGACCGATGAGCAACCAGACCACGAGCCGTGCCCAGGTCATCGGCGGAAGAACGACCATCATGATTACGTTCACGAGAATTCCTAACGGAGCCACGATAAAAAGTACGGGCGTTCGGAAGGGCCGGTGGACGTCCGGCCGTTTAATGCGCAACATGAGCACGGCTCCACAAACGATGACGAACGCGAACAGCGTGCCGATGTTAACCATCTTTTCCAGATCTTGAATGGGGGTGAAAGCTGCCACCACGCAGATCACGGCGCCGGTCAACATCGTCGAAATGTGCGGCGTCTTGAACTTCGAATGTACGGCGCCGAAAATACCCCGCGGCATAAAGCCGTCACGTGCCATGGCTAAGAAGACGCGTGCTTGGCTGAGGAACGTAATCAGCAGCACGCTCGTCATGCCGGCGAGACCGCCGGCAGCAATCAATGCCGCGGATACCTTTAAGAGTTGCTTCTTGCCGCCCTCTTCCATGTTGGCCCTGTCGTCAAAGGCAGTTGCAATAGCTGCTTTGGGATCAATGAATTGGTATTGCTCCATGCCAGTTATCACGGCCGACACCAAAATGTACAGGATTGTACAGATCAGGAGCGACGCAATAATACCAATCGGCACATCGCGCTGTGGCCGCTTTGCTTCCTCCGCATGCGTAGAGATCGAGTCGAAACCAATGAACGCAAAGAACACCAGGGCCGCAC
>Ga0070732_10001643_pt1 | contig 12159 bp, 12 predicted proteins | sample Coa_R1_5_FD_66449 | JGI IMG/M metagenome (GOLD analysis project Ga0070732, IMG submission 66449) | Surface soil microbial communities from Centralia Pennsylvania, which are recovering from an underground coalmine fire - Coalmine... | ecosystem: Environmental > Terrestrial > Soil > Unclassified ...
AGAAGGCACTTGGCGGAAAAATTGTAGATATGTTGCCGTTTGAGGGCGCGCCTTCTGGAGATATTCCTCCAGAATGGAAAAAGAAGATCATGCATGCCCTGATGCACATTGATGGGCAATCCCTGATGGGCACTGACCCGACACCAAGCTATTACGAGCAACCCAAGGGGTTCTCAGTGTCACTCCAGATCAATGATCCCAACAAGGCAGAACGGGTTTTCAAGGAGTTGTCGGAGAACGGACAAATCAAAATGCCGATCCAGGAGACGTTCTGGGCCATCAAATTCGGGATGCTGGTGGACCGGTTTGGTATTCCGTGGATCGTCAACTGTCCCAAAGAAGCTTCCAGCTCCTAGCTGCTGGCTTGTGGTTCCTGGCTTGATCTCCTTATGGCTCCGGGAATGGGGAGACAGAAGTCAGGAGATTGATGAAATTCTCGTTCTGACGCACATAACAGACCAAAGGGGGACATGTGCAATCTGCTGCTTCAAAAGCCGTTGTTTCAAACAAAGAGCTCTGGGCCGGACGAATCATCTCAGGGTTGGTGATCGCCTTCATGTTCTTCGACGGCGCCATACACCTGATGAAGATCGCGCCAGTGGTTCAGGCGTTCCAGGAGCTTGGCTGGCCCATCAGCCAGGCTGTCGTGCTGGGAATCATCGAGCTTCTCTGCGCGGTGATCTACCTTTATCCACGTACATCCATACTGGGGGCCATCCTGCTGACGGGTTATCTGGGTGGGGCGGTCCTCACGCAATTGCGCGTGGGACATTCCCTGTTCGGAGAAGTCCTGTTCCCAGTCTATCTTGGCATCCTGGTGTGGGCAGGACTCTATCTGCGGGAGCCACGGCTGCATAGCCTGATTCCGTTGCAAACTTCTGCATTTACTGCCGTTTCCGGAAAAATGCTTTGGACTGGCCGGATTGTCAGCATCATACCGGCTATCCTGATCCTGTTTGGCGCTATCGTGAAATTGTTGAAGGCGCCAGGAGTAGCTGCGGGGTTCGCGAAAGCCGGACTTCCGGAGCACCTTATCCTCATTGTAGGCAGCATTGAGTTTCTGTGCGTCGTCATCTACCTGGTTCCGCGCACCGCTGTCCTGGGTGCAATCCTGATAGCAGGATTAATGGGTGGGGCCACGGCCACGAATGTCCGCGTCGGTGATCCGAGCTTTGCTATCACCCTGACTCTGGGCGTTCTGGTTTGGCTGGGACTCTTCCTGCGCAATCGCGAACTGCGTGAGCTTGTTCCTCTGCGGAGAGTGTAACTCAGAGGTCCTGGCGACAACCACGGGATTTTCCGGTAACGGAGCCTACGCCCTAAGAGGAAATAACAAAATTAGGAGAAGAGTCATGCGAGTAATGGTCTTAGTAAAAGCAAGCAAGGAATCAGAAGCCGGCATTCTTCCTGATAAGGAGATTTTTGCCAAGATGGGCGCCTACAACCAGGAATTGCTACAAGCGGGAATCATGCTCGGGGCGGATGGTCTTCATCCGACCTCAAAAGGCAAGCGGGTCAGGTTCTCCGGTGAAACCCGGACGGTCATTGACGGTCCATTCATGGAGACCAAAGAGTTGGTCGGGGGCTATTGGATCTGGCAGGTCGGGTCCATGGAGGAAGCGGTGGAGTGGCTCAAGCGCGCCCCATTTGATGGCGGCACAGAGGTCGAGATTCGCCCCATCTTTGAGATGGAGGACTTTGCCGCAAAATTTTCTGAGTTCACCCCTGAATTGCAGGAACAGGAAAAGAGACAGCGCGAGCAGTTGGCGTCAAAAAAATAAATGCAGTCAACGCGTCTGCGGTGTCGGGTTCATGGGTCCGGTATTCGACCCTGCAAGATAGAGTCCGGAAGCGGGCGATCCAGGGCCGGAGCGGGCGCCCACACAAATCCAAATACAAATACAAATAAATGATAAGGAGATCAAGAAATGCGATTCATGATGATAGTCAAGCATGCGGAGAATCAAGGCCGTCCGCCCAGGAAGCTTATGGATGCCATTGCGAAGCTGGCGGAGGAGGAAACCAAAACCGGCACGATGCTCGGGAGTGGAGGGCTGGGGCCAACTGCACTGGGTGCCCGCGTCAGGCTTTCTGGAGGACGGGTAATGGTCACGGACGGGCCTTTCGCCGAGACCAGGGAAGTGATCGGCGGTTACGCGCAGTTCGAGTTCAAGTCAAGGGAAGAAGCGGTCCAGTCGGCGGTCAAGTTCATGGAACTTCATCAGCAATACTGGCCGGGCTGGGAGGGCGAAACCGAAGTTCGTCAGATGTTCGGACCGGAAGATTTCGAGCGCCAGTGCAGTCCCCAGGAGGAGTCCCTGCACGTCTGAGCAGGTGGAAAAACTCTCATCTCGGGCGCAATACCTCATAGCGCGTAATGGTGTAGCCAAGCGCCGCGCCAAGAAATACGTCTGAGGGGAAATGAGCGCTCTGGGTTACGCGAGAAAAGCTGATGGCCGTGGCAAAGCTGTACATCACCCATGGGACCCAGCGGTGGGAGCGATAGCGGCTCGCGACAACCGTTGCAACAGAGAACGCGCCGGCGGCATGCCCGGAGGGGAAGCTGCTGCCTTTGAAGGGCGATTTACCGCCATTAAAGAAAGTATGGCTAAAAGAAGCTCCGGCGGGAACATCGGCAGGCCGTTCTCTGCGAGTAATTGCCTTGAACACCAGGTCAACCACCGCGCTATCTGCATAAGCCTCTGCGGCAAGTAATGAGGTTTTCACCTGGTATGGCTCGTGCTGCGCGTAGCCGGCAATCATGAATGACGCGGGAACCGCCACCACTTCTGCCGCGGTAATCGATGGATCGAAGACGTCGTTCAGGCGGTCGAGGTTCCGCGCATGATCACGAAAATAAGGCATGACATGCGGGTCGGCAACAATCAGTCCCGCAGTTCCGCCGGCAATACCCAGGGTTGGCAACCAATGGCGCCCTTTTGCCAATTGGACCGGAAACAACCAAATGTCTTTTTGGTCGCGGAGGAAGTCTTTGGGCAGACTGCGCCAGGAAACATCCCGATTAGATGGCGAGTCACCGCTATCTTTCACGGCGGCCTGCGCCGCAATGGGGGCGTCAGGTAAGTTTGAATCCGGCGCTTGTGCGCAGACCCAATTAGGGGCACAAAAAACATTTGCGCAAAAGACGAAAATAGACAGGCGTTTTGCGAATACGTTCACTGAAATGCTTGGATGCAAATCTTGGCCGCCGTGTCGGCTGGGCTGCGATTAGCGCACCGCATTGTGATCTCATCTTCCAAACCTCACGCTCACATGCCCGCCGTGCGGGATGTGGGAACCGGCCGGAGGCGATTGCATCTGGGCCACGCCGCTGCCGCTGACCTCTAATTCAATTCCTGCGCCTTCGGCTTCTTCAAGGGCTGTGCGCAGTGGCATTCCCGAAAAGTCAGGCACCTGCACGCCACCGGCTACATCGAGGACTACAGTGCTTCGTTCAGGCGGTTTCTCACTGCCATGGGAAGGCGCAGTCGAGGGCGACTCCCCGCCACGCGCAACAACGGCATGTGTGGGGGACCCCGGCGGCTGCGGGCCCGAACTGGATGATAGGAACGGCTGCGCTGCCGGTGTCGCAGACACCGGGGACTGCTCTGCCGGGACAGGCGCTACTGCTTCGGCCTCTACGGTGATATGTTCGGGTGAACCTTCCGCCACGTCTTCTTCCCTCACGTGAGTGCGGCGGGCAAATTGTTTTGGCTCCTCTACCTCGACATCGTGAGGCACGTTCCAATACGCCAGCACCTGCTGGGCCACGCGCGCGAACACTGGCGCGGCGACTTGTCCGCCTTCATGCAGTCCCACCGGGGAATCCAGAATTACCAGTACCGTAAGCGCAGGATTGTTTACCGGTGCAAACCCGGTAAAGGACGCAATATAGTGTGAGCGCGAATACGTACCCGTCGCAGGGTCGATTTTTTGTGCCGTGCCGGTCTTGCCCGCCGAGCTGTAGCCGTTCAAAATGGCCCTGGTTCCTGTTCCTCGCAGCACCACACCCTGCATCATCTGCTTCATCTCTGCGGCGGTCATCGGCGAAATCACGCGCCTTCCCGGCGCCGGATGAAAAGCCACAAGCTGCGCCGTGCTGCGGGGCGGCGTGATTCCCATAATGATTCTGGGGGGAACGTACACGCCGTCATTGGCAATAGTGGAAACCATGGAGATGAGTTGCACCGGCGAGACGCCAATTTCCTGCCCCATGGAAATGGCTCCAATGCTCACCTTGGACCAGCGGCTGACCGGCCGGGTGATTCCCCAGGTCTCGTGCGGCAGCTCGATTTTGGTTTGCGCGCCAAAGCCGTAGGCGCGGATGTAGCGGTCAAAGCGTTCCTCTCCCAGGCGCAGCGCCAGCTTGATTGCCCCCACATCGCTGGAGTGCTCCAGAATCTGCCGCACCGTTAGCGCACCGTAGGCATGATGATCGTGGATGCGCAGGCCATTCACCACGATCGATCCCATCTGGCAATCAATCACCTCATCCGGTTTGGTTAGCTTCTCTTCCAGCGCAGCCGATAAGGTGACGATCTTGAACGTCGAGCCCGGCTCGTAGATGTTGCTGACTGCAGGATCTTCAAGGGCTTTGGCATCTCTGGGAGTTACGGAATTGGGATTGAACGTGGGACGATTGGCCAGCGCCAGCACCTCTCCGGTATGCGGATTCTGCACGATGATAGCGCCCGTCTCGGCGTGCGTGTCCTTCATCGCCTGCTCCAGTTCACGCTCGGCGATGTATTGGATCTTTTCGTCAATCGTAAGGACAACGTTTTCGCCGGAATCAGGGTTCTTCTCTACGCGCCCGAACCACCGGCGCTTGGCATCCATGGAAATCACCATGGCCCCGGGCTTGCCTTTCAGCCGGGCATCAAATTCATGCTCCGTGCCAAAGAGTCCGTTATCGTCCAATCCCACATATCCGAGCACCTGGGCCGCCAGTTCCTGTTTGGGATAGAAACGTTTTGGTTCTTTCTGGAAATAAATCCCCTTAAGATTGAGCGCGCGAATGCGGTCGCTGGTATCGCCGTCAACCTTGCGCGCTACCCAGGCAAAAGCATGCGATGCCTTCATCCGGTTCTCAATGTCAATGGAGTCGGCCTTTAACACCTTGGCCAGGATGCCTGCTGTGCCGTGTATGTCCGGGATCTCAGATGGAACCGCAAACACGGAGTCCACATTCACTGACATTGCCAGGTCTTTGCCGTTGCGGTCGTAGATGACGCCGCGTGCCGGAGAGACTTCGATGCTCCGCTGTTGCTGGCGCGTGGCGCGCTGCGTGAAGTCCGCATAGTCCACCACCTGAAGCCAGATCAGGCGCACGCAGATCACGGTGAACCAGAAAAGAAGAAAGCCGGCCAGAAAGTAGAGGCGTCTGTTGGAATTTGCCGGGTTGGACATGAGCTGGTTGCGTTGGCTCTTAAGCTATATCGGTTTTAGAAATAGTGTAACCACTGCGTCGCCATTCCGAGGGGTGTCCGCGAAGCGGAGACCCGGAGGAACCTTGTGTTTCCTCTTCCAGTCTAAAGGGCACACTATTTGTAAAAATGGCATAAGGAATTGCAGTTGGTTTTCAGTTTTTGCAATTTGGGCAATCCCCGCCATGTCACAATCTATTCAACCCGCTCTGGCGATGGCGGGGCTGTTCCCTGTAACCTGTGCCCTATTCCCTATATTTTTGCTAGTTACCAACTGCTAATTACTAACTAGCCAAGGCTTCGCCTTGATATCGCACATCGGGTCTTGTGATTTTCAATTACCCGATTACAAAATTACTCAATTACCCAATTCTCAAATGGAGATACAGCCTGCGGAACAACGAGAACAAAATTCTCGTTACCGCGCGCATAAAGGCCTAACTACTGTCGAGAAAAAAACATGGCGTCCCCGGCTGGTTTTCCGGGCTACGCCATTCCGTTGTCCGCCATGGCGGACAATCTTTCCCCAACCAGGAAAAGTTCTTTCGGGAGCCTTAGTTGTTTTCTTCGGCTGACCCGATGACTCGATCGTATCCACGATCAGCTCAGCAAAGGCCCCAGCCCCGTTCAATCCGGGGACAAGGTTGTTATTGCCCTGGAATAATGGCTACCGCTGCCTGGGCGATTACAGGCCCGCTCTCCTGCGCATCAGTGTCCAGCCGAATGACCTGGCCTGGATGAGGCAGATCCATGTCCATCTGCCGCGCCAGCTCCGCAATCCGTCTGGGATCACGCAGCGATGCCTGTTCCAGAGTCAACGAGCGATTGAGTTCCACCAGGCGGTCGTGCTCCGTCTTCTGTGCTTCGATCTGGTAGCCATACTCCAGCGAGCGGAAATGCTGCCAGGTATAGACCATGGCCATCGCAAACAGCACGATCATCGCTACGGAAAGCATCCGCACTTCGCGCCTGCGCCGCGGGTCTGCCACGCGCACCAGCCGCGAGTTATCAATCGTCTTCTGAAAATAAAACTCCGGCGTGATCCCGGCCACGCTGCGGCGCGCGACCGGTGTGATCATTCCTGTAAGGGCCCTTGCTGCCATCTATGCCACCTCGACCAGTTCCTGTTGCTCCGCCCCTGCCATCCAATAAGCAGGCGAGACGGAGGATTGTCTTTCCTGCTCACGCGCATGCTGCTCCGCGCGCTCTACGCTGTTAATGAGTTCTTCAATCGTTCTGCCTGTAAACATACTTTGTTACCTTCGCTCTCTCGAGGGCCGTGCTTTTTGCTTCTAGCCACTATCTGAACCTGAGAATCGTCTCTGCTTCTGCAATTACCAACTTACCTGCTTGCCAACTTTTTCCGGGGAGGGCTGATTCTGGAGAAAAGGGTTCCCAAGTAAATTCGCCCGGTAATAAAGGAAGGCAGCGCCTCCCCGGAAACTTCAAAAAAATTTGCTCACCGCGCATTGACCGCTTTTATTTTCTCCGCCGCTCGCAGTTTCGCGCTGCGCGACCGCGGATTGCGCCCGATCTCTTCATCGCCTGCTTCTACCGGCTTCTTCGTCAGGATCCGGTAAAAGCCTTTGCTGGCTCCGTCCCGAATCGCATCTTTCACCATGCGGTCTTCCAGCGAATGAAAGCTGATCACCACCAGCCTTCCCCCTGGTTTCAGGACCTGGGGCGCTGCCTGAAGCAGCGCCTTCAGATCGTCCAGTTCGCGGTTTACGAATATTCGGATTGCCTGGAAAGTCCTTGTCGCGGGATGAATTCGCGCCGAGTCATGTTTCATTGACCGGAGCGCAGCCGATATAACTTTTGCCAGATGAGCGGTAGTTGTGATCGGCCGCGCCCGGACAATGGCTCTGGCGATTCTCCGCGACCTCCTTTCCTCTCCGAATTCGTAAATCACATTCGCGAGGTCTTCTTCGCGCATGTGGTTTACCACTTGATCGGCGGTTCGCTCGCCCTGCGGGTCCATCCGCATATCGAGCGGGCCTTCCGCCTGAAAACTGAATCCCCGCGCCGCATCCCCCAGTTGCAATGAACTCACGCCCACGTCAGCCAGAATTCCGTCCGCGCTTGCGGGCGGAACCTGCCGGCCCAGATCGGCGTATGAGCTGTGCAGCAAGGTGATGACCGGGTGTTCGCCCGGCATGCCTGCCAGGCGTTTGCGGGTCATCTCCAGCGCTAGCGGGTCTTTATCGAAGCCAATCAAATGACCCTGTGGGCCGAGGCGACTTGCGATTTCTAAACTGTGGCCGCCAAGCCCCACCGTTGCGTCTATATAGGTGCCGCCGCGCCGGATTGCCAAAAAGTCGGTCGCTTCTTGTAAAAGAACTGAAACATGGCCAACATCCGCTTTGCCATGCGCCCCCTCGGGAGCTTTTTCCCAACCTAAGTCCTCGTCCGCCACTAGATGCCCAGTTCGTCGAGTGTTTTCTCATCCTCAGCCGTGAACCGGTTCTCTTCGATGTCCTTCTTGTACCTCTCGATGTTCTGCACTTCGAGGTACGTCAGATTGCCCACTACCGCCACTTCCCCTTTGATCTCCGCTGAATCCCGTAACAGCGCGGGAATCAGCAGCCGGCCCTGTCCGTCCATCTCCACCACCTGGCCGTAATAGTTGGTGCGGTTCAAAAATTTCTTCTTCGTGGGATTGAAGTTCGAGAGCCGCGCCAGCTTTTCCTCGATCCGCTGCCACTCCTCGAAGGGATACACCTGAGCAACACTTCCATCCAGGCTGGTGATGTAAAATTGCGTGCCGTATTTCTCGTCGATCAGACGCTTGAATTCTGAAGGGACCTTGAGCCGTCCCTTTTCGTCCACGCGTGTTGGATGGTTGCCGCGAAACATGGTTCTTGACCGCTACTGCTACTAAAAAGGAGGCGAAAACGGTAAGTTCTTGCTGAATATCGGGCTCGGTCACCGCTTTTTGGGGCTGGTTTGGGTTCATTTGCACTCTGCTCTACTCTGGACCACTTACCCCTGAATCAAAGCTCGAACCTAATTTGCTTACCACTTTCTACCACTTTAGACCACATCCTACGCCTAAGCTGTTGCCTGTCAAGGGTTATTTTTCAGGTTCCCTGTTGATTTTTCTATTGCATCGAGGGGCAATCCGCGCTGGCAGAGTCTGACTTCGCGGGATTGTGGCTCCTCCCACTCTAACCACGATATGTTGTGTGTTTACTGGTTTGGTTCCTGAATTTATGCCGGCTGCCGCTCCAACTCAAGTCGCTCGCCCGCCACTCGGCAATATCGTTTGGGGGATCATCCTGAATGCTGTGTTTCCAGTCATTTTGTATAAGCTTTCCAAACGGTACTATTCGTCTTCAGAGTTCACAGCTCTGGTAGTGGCCGCCATCTTCCCGCTGGGGAAGAGTGCTTTTGAGTTGATATGGCATCGGCAGCTCGACCCCATCTCAATTGTTGTTCTTTTAGGCATTACCGCGGACGTGGTGGCGCTGCTTTTCGGCGGGAACCCGCGTCTGTTACTGGTGCGCGAGTCCATGTTTACCGGCGCCTTCGGCATGGCTTGCATTTTCTCCCTGCTTCTGCCGCGCCCGATGATGTTTTATTTCGCCCGCTATTTCATTGCCGGTACAGATCCTGGACGGCTGGCAAGATTCAATGCTGCCTGGCAGTTCTCTGAAGTCCGCTTCTGCCATCGGCTGATCACCACAGTTTGGGGTTGTGTGTTCGTGGGCGAGCTGATTATCAGGATCATTCTGATCTACCGCTTGCCTCCGGCGCTGGTCCTGATTATCTCGCCCATCCTCATCGGCCTGCTGACAATCGTCACCATGACCTGGGCGTTCAGCTATGGCCATCGAGTGCGGCTGCGTGCCCTGGCTCATTTCGGCCAATCCAACAGCGAACTGAGAGCAAAATTCCCAATTTAACCTAACCCAGCCTAGTCCCTTTTCTAGTTTTTTCTCAGGGCAATTCCGGACCCCAACTAGGGTTTTTGCCTCTACAGGCAGAGTAGATCGCTGTTTAGGGTTACCAGAACATTGTTCAGAACGGTGACTGAAAGAAAATCTTTAATTCCCCTGGAGTTTATTGTGAAGAAGTTTTGTTTATTGTTTTCGTTCCTGCTGTTCCCCCTTCTGCTGAATGCCCAGGTTCCTTCCTCCGCGCATGTGGTGGTGGTTTTAGAAGAAAATCACAGCTACTCGAGCGTAATCGGCAATTCGGCCATGCCCTACCTGAACAGTCTGGCTTCGCAGAATGCGTTGGCCACACAGTACTACGCGAACACTCATCCTTCCATTGGCAACTACTTCATGCTGACCACAGGCCAGATCATCACCAATAATGATGGCTTTTCCAGCACCGTGAATGTGGATAACATCGTCCGCCACCTGCTGACGGCGGGCAAAACCTGGAAAAGTTATGCCGAAAGCCTCCCCTCTGTCGGATATACCGGAGGCGATTCAGGCGCTTATTTGCGCCACCATAACCCGTTCTCCTATTTTTCTGATGTGGTCAACAGCAGCGCAGAGAAGCTGAACCTGGTTCCTTTCTCCCAGTTTGCCAGCGACTTGAATAATGATCGGCTGCCCGACTACTCTTTTGTGATTCCTAATGTGAATGACGATGCTCACAATGGCTCCTTGCAACAGGCTGATTCCTGGCTGCAACAGCACATTGCGCCCTTGCTCGGCAATCCTGCGTTTCAGAAGGACGGCATTCTCATGATCGTGTTCGACGAAAGCTTTGACAGCGACACCGCCTGGAGTGGAGGACATGTGTCTGCGGTGGTGGTCGGACCGCATGTGAAGAAAGGTTTCAAGAGCACCACTCATTACCAGCACCAAAACCTGCTGCGTACGGCCATGCAGGCCATTGGAACCGGAAGTTATCCGGGAGCGGCATCCGGCGTCTCTGCCATGTCAGATGTGTTCGGTACCGGCACTACCAACCCGTCGCCGGGAGGCTGCACGGCGTCCACCATCGGCGTGACCGTCTGTGCGCCTGCTTCCGGCAGTACTGATTCCTCGCCCGTCCAGGTTGTGGCCAGCGCAAAGTCTTCCGCACCCATCACAGCCATGCGGATCTATGTGGACTCCGTCTCCCAATATCTCACCTCTGCCAGCAGCCTGAATACCTGGCTGGCCATGTCCTCGGGAACGCATTTGGTGGTCGTACAGGCCTGGGACTCGACGGGAGCTGTATTCAAAACTTCGCGAACGATTGGGGTAAAGTGAAAGGCAGCACTGAAGTAAAGCGTTTTACAAATGTCGTAGCGAGCGGCCCCGAAAGTGCAATAGTTTCGGGGCCTTTTTCCCGGTCCCGGTAACTCCCGTCGCGTGTAAAATCTAGGTGCCGGAAGAAATCTCCTGGCGTGTTAAGGCTCCTCGTCGATCTGGAAATCCACTTGCTTCTACGAAAAGCTTGTATTGCACCGCGATCTTGCGCGGAGAAATGAAAGGAAAACTACCATGCGCTCCTTGACTATGCTGGGCCTGGTTACATTCGCCCTTGCTCTCTGCTCGCCTGTCCCGGTTGCCAACGCAATGAACGGACCTGGTTACCAGGACGACCGTGATCGCTATCGAGGTTTGCCGCCGGGGGATTACGTGCAGACCTGCCGCAACATTCGCGTCAGTGGCAACTATATGGAAGCTGAGTGCCAGGAGCGGGATGGCGACTGGCGCAGGACGTCACTCGATAATGTGAACCGGTGCAATGGAATCGCCAATATTAATGGAAACCTGGTCTGCGGCAATGAAGGAGAGGGCAGAGGTGATGACGATCGTGATGATTATCACCGTGGCTGGCAGAATGGGATTCCTCCCGGAACCTACATTCAAACCTGCAGGAACATCAGCGCTTCTGGGAACCGGCTCAATGCCGAGTGTCAGAACAGGAATGGCCGCTGGCGCAGAACCTCTTTGGACGATGTTGACCTGTGCATCAGCCCCATCGCTAATGACAACGGGAACCTGGTATGTCCGAAAAGCGGTGGTGGCTATGACTACAATGACCGCAGTCACTATATGGGTGGTTGGCGGGGCAATATCCCCTTCGGTACTTATATCCAGACTTGCAGGAACATCCGGGCCAGGGGTTACGCAGTGGCCGCGGAGTGTCAGACTTCAAACGGAAGCTGGCGTAACACTTCACTCTTTAATTTTGACCAATGCACCAGCGCCATAGCCAATGCTGACGGACACCTGGTTTGTCCCAAGGGCGCGGGTGGCAACGTCTACGATGACCACAGAGGCGATGATGATCGCGGCCGCCACGATGATGATCGCAATCGCCATGATGACCGCGACCGGTACATGGGGGGCTGGCAGGGAGATGTTCCCGCCGGCACTTATATTCAATCTTGCCGGAACATCCGGGTGAATGGTTACGCAATCGCGGCAGAGTGCCAGGCACGGAACGGAAGCTGGCGGAATACTTCCCTGTTTAATTTTGACCAGTGTACCAGTCCAATAGCAAACGATGACGGGCACCTGGTTTGTCCCAAAAATTGATACGCCTTTAGAGCAGCCCCGAAGTGCAAAACTTCGGGGCTTTTTTTATCAACCAGCCGGTTCCCGATGCGCCCGATTTTGGCTTTGCAGGTAGTGGTGACGATGCCCCGATGACCTGATTTTTTTCAGGCAACCAAATCTACGCACACCTATCGGCCTTGCATAAATTAACAGTCTGAGAGCTGCAACCGGTAACCCTCTGCTCCATCCCCGGAATCTAAACAAGTAAGTAAAAGCAAGTTGCG
>Ga0070732_10001644_pt1 | contig 12159 bp, 5 predicted proteins | sample Coa_R1_5_FD_66449 | JGI IMG/M metagenome (GOLD analysis project Ga0070732, IMG submission 66449) | Surface soil microbial communities from Centralia Pennsylvania, which are recovering from an underground coalmine fire - Coalmine... | ecosystem: Environmental > Terrestrial > Soil > Unclassified ...
CTGCCGCTGGTGCTGGTTATTGTGGCTGTATAGTTGCCTGCGCTTGTCGAACTGGCAGTCAGGGTCGCCGTCCCAGACCCGCCGGCAATGCTAGTCGGGCTAATGCTTGTTGTAAGGCCCGATGTGCCCGTGACAGACAGTGTAACTGTTCCACTGAAATGATTGGTAGGCGTGATTGTTATTGTGGATGTTCCGGATGTGCCTTTGTTTGTCTTGAAGCTGGTCGGGCTCGCCGCTATCGAATAATCCTGGACCTGGTCTGTTACAGTTGTAGTGTGTTGGAGTGAACCGCTATTTCCCGTGACCGTGACAGTGTAGTTGCCGGTCGTGCTGGAAGTTATGGAGAGAGTTGAGGTGCCGGTGCCTCCCGATGTGAGAGTCACACTGGATGGAGTTAGTGCCAAACTGGGACCGCTCGGAGAGCTAATGGCAGTTAGTGTTACAGTGCCTGCGAAGCTGTTGAGACTGTTGAGTGTAACGGTTGAATTCGACTTGGCCCCTGCAAGCGATACCAGGCTAGTCGGACTGGCTGAGATGGAAAAGTCTGCGGTTGTCTTGAAAAACTCTGGCATCGCCGATGCGCTTGCATCGTTCGAAGTCATTGTCGAAAGGCCCCAGTTTGTCTCGAGAGTCTTAGTGAACGAATAGTGGTTGTAGGCGTTGTTGCTGGTGAAGTTCGTTTGGGTCGAGGGTCCAGCCCAGACCGTGTACATACAATCCCCGCCGGGCGGGTTTGGCGAGGGACAGAATCCTACGCCCTCGTCGAACGTTATGAAGAGAGCAGCTCTCGTGTTCTTGAACGTGTTACTGCTGAGAATGTTCGGGACGAGACTGTTGAGGTACTGGTCTCCTTCCACGAAGCAGTTGCTGGTCCCGCTCGACGAGCAGCCTCCAGGGCAGCCGCTAGACCCGTGCATGTTATCGCAGTCGTTCGGTGTAAGCCATGCGAAGTTCGGGGCTGACCCTGAGTTGAGATCCTTGATGAGCGCACAGTCGGTTCCAGTGCATGTGGAATTATTCGCCGGGTTCGCGAGAGCGATCTTGTTACAGCGTGCCGTGCTTGTGTCGATGTCATGGAACGCGACAAACGGATTATGCGCGAATTCGTAGTGTCCGTGATCGCTGTTGTCGCAACCGTTGACGAGGGACTGGTCCTCCATGTACGCCTTCCATGATAGGCCGGCGGCTTCGAACCTGTCGACTAGATTTGTCTCGGTGAGACTGTTTGTTCCGCAGCTGCTAGTGCAACCGTTGAGTGTTGCGGCCATTATGCCGATGTAGTTCGGCTGGCTCGTGCCTGTAAGGTCCACGTACTGGGTTGCCATTCCATAATCGTTCGCCAATGTCGCCATGTACGGAGTGTTATTGCCGCTGCCGTCGCAGGGCGGCGGGTTGCTTCCTCCACAGATATCAGTGATCCCCGCGTTCTCCATTATGATGAAGACCATATGGTCGAAGTATGTGCCGGTGGGCGGAGCCTGTGGGACAACGATGGGCGTAGTCGTCTTGGGGGAGAGAAGGTTCGCCTGGGCAATGGGAAGAATAACTGCGACTAGTCCGAGGATTATCGCAGTGGTTAGTAGTACAGTCGCGCGATTAAGGTGCCGTTTCGGTGCGCTCATAAAGAAGAGTCACAGATCTCTTGTCAAGACATATCCGAATATTTTCGACTGGAAGTATTTGTTGTCAGAGTCACAGGACGCGGCGGGGTCGAGAATGGAATCATGATACTATTTGTACGGAGTAAACTGAGAAGTGAGTAGTCTCTACTGATCACGAGAGCGGGTTTCCCCTATGAAGGTATTAAGCCTTCATAGCATAGGGCGATACCCATGGCTACTCGTATATCCAAAGACATCGAAATACGCCATCTTCTACTAGATGATTCGAGGCTGGTTTCTGAAGTCAGTGCCTCTCTTCAACTAGAATGAGGCTCGGATGGAAAGCTCCTGGGACGGTAATGTGGGATTGCTTAGTCCTGCCAACCCGAGTCAGTGCTCTTCTCCTTGCGGCAGACTTCATCCATGTATTCGTGGGCTTCTCTCTTATTCTTGTCCGGGTCCAGACTGAGATTATGGCGACTATGGCCACGATCGAGAGTGTTCCGCTGACCATGGATAGGTTTGAGCCTACGATCCTAGTTAGGAGCGAGGTGGGTCCGACTTGCACTCGGATTGTAAGGTAGACCGCATGAATAATCGCTCCGGACATGCCTTGGATTGTGATCGTATAGTTTCCGGGCGGTGTGCTGATTGGGACTTGGATTGTCAATAGGCTGGTGGTATTGTCGGAGTTGAGAATGACCAGGGCCGGGTTGAAGCTGAGGCCGGGTCCTGTTGGGTTGCTCGTTGCAGCGAGGAGAACGTTGCCTGTGAAGCCGTTGATGCTCCAGAGGGTTACTGTCTTGGTGGAATTGGAGCCGGGCGGGATTGTTAAGGTGCCTGTGGGTCTGCTTATCCCAAAATCGCTGGCTATCAGAGTCAATGGCGCGGTGTGATTGAGGGTCCCGTCGGATGCTGTGATCAGTAGCGTGTAGTTGCCGGCCGCGACGCTGGTCGAGATTATGATGGTCAGGTTGGACTGCCGCGAGGATAATGAGGCTATGACGAGAAAGGCTGGGTTGAAGATTGGAACTGGCTGTGTCGAGGGTGGAGCGTTACGTAGGTTGCGAGAGCCGCCAGAGCCTCCTGAAGGACTTGAGACTACTTGTTGTGTTGTGACTGCGAGGCTTACGTTGCCTGAGTAGCCGTTGAGGCTGGAAATCTTGATGATCATGGTCGCGTTTGCGCCGATGGGAGATGCAATGGTGCTTGGCATTGTCAGGTTGAAGTCAGTGATGCGGAATCTGACCGGGGCAATGTGAGATAATGTGCCGGATGCTCCTGTTAGCTGCACCGTATAGTTGCCGGAGAGGCTTGCGCTACAGGAGAGAGACGCGGATCCCGAGCCTGTTATCATGGTCGGGGTTATCCCATTGCACGCTAGGCCCGTTGGAACAGTGTCAGTCAGGGAGACTTGGCCTATGAACCCATTGACCGCGGCTATGGTTATTGTCGAGTTTGTGGACTGTCCGATCCGGACTGCGCTTGGATTACTTGCGGTTAGAAGAAAATCTCCGGCGGGCATTGGAACTATCACGGTTGTGAGTGTCGAGTGGTTGAGTGTGCCGCTGGTGCCTGTTATTGTGACGTTGTAGTTTCCCGGGGTAGAGCTGGAGAGGTTGCATTTCGACGTGCCAGTCCCGGTGGGGATACTTGTCGGAGTACAACTAATGGTTAGGCCAGTAGGTGGGCTGGTTGTTTCTGTGAGGCTTACTGCTCCTGTGAAGCCGTACTGGCCTGTTACTGTTGCAACTAGGATTCCGCTGGAGGTGCCTGATGTGAATGATGTGGTTACAGTGTTGATGGTGAACGGTGATGTGGCGCTGCCGGTGTAGAAGATTGCGCCTATTGTTGTTGGGGGTGACTGGATGAAACATGTGATACCGTCTGGGTAGTTGACTGTGCCGGTGGCTACTATTCCTGTTGTCTTTGCCCAGGTGGTTGCGGCGCCTGTCCACTGGTCTATTGCATGGTTGGTGGCGTTCATCCAGAACAGATAGTACAGGTTGTTCGTGAGATCGTAGCCGGCCGCGTCTGGGAGGGAGGTGTAGCTGGTTGAAAATGCGGTTGTTCCTGTGTGTGATTCGCCTGTTCCGATCAGATTGCTAGTCCATGCTCCACTGGTGGAGCGAGTGGCGAGGCTGAATGTTTCCGTGGTGTTGTCATAGTAGATCTGGAAGAGGCTTGTTCCACTGTTGAACAGCCATGAGTTCGCGTCTGTCTTAGTGGTTGTTGACGAGATTTGTTCTTCAATCTGCCATGTTCCGTTGTAGAGGCGGCCGTGAAGGTCGCGGTTTGTGAGCCAGTAGCTGGCGTAGACTTGGCCGTTGCCGAGGCTGGCTAGGGCGATATGCCAGATGTCACTATGGCATGAGGCGACGCAGAGGGTGGTGTTTCCTGCCCATGACGCGTAGTTGGTTCCGGCTGAGTGGATTATGAGGGGTCTCGCCGTACCACTGCCACCGCATTCTGACTTGTCCTCTTTGAAGAAAGCGATCCAGGCCTGGCCGTTGCTGTCGACTATGATCTGGTCGCCGGGGTAGGCCTGGAACGAGGCGCTTGTCAGGACTGTCTGTTCGGGCTGCCAGGTGACTGTACCGTTCGTGTTGAGTGTTCCGGTTCGGAACTGTAGGCGTTGTCCACAGCTGGACTCGAAACTTGTCTCGTTGTAACGAACGTAGTAGATGTTCGAACCGTCGGTGTAGACGCTGAAATCGCCATCTGTGATATGGACGGGGACTGTTGTTGGCAGTGCCCATCGCGTCCCGTTTGTCGAAGTGGTGTATTCGAAGCATCCGCTCTCGTGCTCGCACGTGTTTCTCGGATCCTGGTAGAAGAACCAGATTACGCCCTTCGCATAGAACGAGTCCTTCTGGTATGAGTAGATGAACGAGCTGTGATCGTCCGTCGTGGATACTGTAGTTGGGGCTGAGCCGAAAGATCCCTGGCCTAGAACTAGGCTACTAGGACTTGCGATTGTAAAATTGGAGGGTGGTGTTACGTTGAAGACTAACGTCGTATTGTGTGCGAGTGTGCCACTTGTCCCGGTTACTGTTACTGTGTAGGATCCGATCGCGTTGGATGTGAAGGAGAGTGTGGAGGAGCCGGTCTTGTTGGCCGTGAGCGTGATTGTTGACGGGGAGAGTGTGAGTGTGGGTCCGATTGGTGAGGCGACGGCTGTCAGCATGATTGTTCCGGCAAGATTGTTGAAGCTGCCGAGTGTGATGGTAGAGTTTGACCTGGTACTTATTGGGAGGGTGATTAGAGCAGGAGACGCTGTTATCGTATAGTCTGGTCCCGTGGACTTGAAGAACTCGGCCATCGAATTCGCGTTCCCATCATTCGAGGTGAAGTTTGCAAGGTTCCAGTTCTTCTCGATCGTCTTTGGGAAAGAGTAGTGACTGTACAGGTTGGGTGTTGCGAACCCGTTCTTGGCTACGGGTCCTGCCCAGACGTTGTAGACGCAGTCTTCGTTGCTGCCGTTTAGTGGGCAGAATCCGTTGCCTTCGTCGTATGTTATGAAGAGGGCTGAGCGGATGGTTGTGAAGGTTTTGCTGTGGAGGATTAATGGTACGAGCTGTGAGAGGTAGGTGTTGCCGGTGGCGATTGATGAGGGGCAGATTCCTGTTGCTCCTCGCGTGTCGTCGCAGTCGTTGGGTGTGAGCCACATGAAGTTCGGCGCAGCGGTGGACGTGTTGTTGAGATCATTGATCAGTGCGCAGTCGACGACGCTGCCGCAGCTGGTTGGGTTGGCGTCAACTATCTTGTTACAACGGGCCGTGTTGTTGGTGATGTCTTGGAAGGGGAGGAACGGGTTGTGAATGGTCACGTAGGGCTCGTGATCGGTTAGGTCGCAGCCTGCTGCCAGGGTCTGGTTCTCCATGTACCCTTTCCAGGTTAGACCCGTGGCTTCGAACCGGTCGATCAGGTTGGGTGCTTTGATGACTGGACAGCCTGTTGCCGTGCATCCTTGTGTTGAGCCGCTGAGCAGGGCGACATAGTTGGGCTGGCTGGTCTCGATCAGCGAGAGGTACTGTGATCCGATCGTGAAGTTGTTGGCGAGACTCGACTCGTAGGGCGCGGGTCCAAGGATCGAACAAGGGGGAGGACTCTCCCTGCAAATGTCATAGACTCCCTGGTTCTCCATGATAATCATGACCACATGATCGAAGAACTGTCCGGCTGGCGGTGCGAACACGACCGTCTTCGGTGAGCTTCTCGAGTTTACTGTTGATAGTTGTGCCAGGATTCCGGGCTGGTAGAATACAAGCGTCGCGATTGAAAGAATGACCAGGACAATGGCGAAGAAGCGACTCCGGCGACCCTTCCAGTAAGACACCATTCATACTCACGCCATGGAGTGTTTAATCGCCCACTCGGTCTCGCTTAATCTTCCACTCTCGAAAGAGAGAATTCTTCCCGGCTATTAAATTGGAAGGGTGTGCGTATACCTGAATATTTCAAGGGAAACCCTGATCGGTGTGATGAAACCGAGAGAGAAAGAGATTCCAACGTCAACCCGCGAACCCTAAGCTGGATAAAAACCATGAGAAGAATTACTCATCAAGCCTGATGATTCTAGTACGAAAACGGGATAGAGTGCCCGGCTTGACCTTCTGGGTCAGGCTAGGCTTACTTTGCTGGTTGTGGAGCTGCTTCTTTCTTTCGCCGTCTGAACGGGTTCCGCATGTTGAATTTCACCGTTCTTACAGGTATAGGCCGTGAGCTATAGGCGTTTGGGAGGGCTGGGGCTGTTTCAATCCTTGATCAGAAAAAAAACCGTATTATCAGCGATTTTACGAATTGATCAGCGGTTGAACTAGCTGATTGTAGCTTCGACTTGAGGATTCTAGACATGTTAAATCGCCAGGCTGACTTTCTGGCCGTGTCCCATGTCTGAGCCTGTAGACATGCATCGCCTCAAGGCGGAGTACATTGCTCGACGAGCGAAGCTACTGGCAATGGCCGAGTCGTTTGTCATAGCAGGACTATTGCTCGCGCTCACGTTAGAGTACGAGGATAACGTGTACATGAGACTCTGGGTCTCACGGAACATCTGGCCCGTCGGATACCTGCTGAACGGTACTCTCGTCGGCTTGATATCCGGACTGCTAGTCGGCTGGACCCTCGCCTCATGGCAAGGCCGACGATCACGCGAACAGAAGATACTAGACGACCTCAGGAAGATAGTCTAAGAAGTGAGACCGGGACCCGCAGTGCATTCCGCAATTGTAGAGGACTTGTTTGAAGGTCCACTGACGAGAAGGGTCTTGGTGAATCTGAAAATCCGATCCTTGCGGAAACGGGTCTGGTACAGAGCGTTAGACAGGATGGAACGGGGATTAGTGGACTTGACCATACGATGGGTAGACAAAATACGCAACCGTACAATGACAAATGTGCTGCTACGGATACTAGGGAAACTGGTGCAGGCAATGGAACAGGGTATGGTCCGAGTCCTAGCATTAGGTAGAGAGATGGCATTGACGGCTAGCGAGCTGGCAGTCGGATGGGGGAACCGCAACGCATACGCATGGCGGTTTGACGAATCCTTCTGGCGAGGACTCCCGAGAACTAGGAACTTGTTAAAGTAGGATCACGGATTATTCCGGAACGCTATGACATTAGAGCAGAAGATTGCGGACAGAACGGCGTCTGTCTGCATTATCGGACTCGGCTATGTCGGACTGCCTCTAGCGGTAGCCTCGGCCGAAGCCGGCTTCTCAGTCGTGGGAGTTGACCTTGACAAGGGAAAAGTGGACATGGTCAACAAGGGAGTCTGCTACGTCGAAGACCCGTATGTCAAAGAACATCTTTCAACGCTCGTTAGTGCTGGAAAGATCAGGGCTACGGCTAAACACTCCGAGGCTTTGCCGAGCGCGGATGTTGTCATCGTCTGTGTTCCGACGCCGCTTGATGCGCGGGAGAATCCAGATCTATCATATCTGAGAACAACAGCAAGGATCATTGCTCAACATCTGACGGATTACAAGCTGATTATTGTTGAGAGTACGAGTTTTCCAGGTACGACTGAAGAGTTGATCCGGCCCATTCTGGAAAGATCTGGAAAGAAGGCAGGTGAAGACTTCGCACTGGTCTATTCCCCGGAAAGGATCGATTATGGTAACTCGCAGTTTGGCATGACCAAGATTCCCAAGGTTGTTGGCGGGCTGAATACAGAGTCGACGAAGCTGGGAGCCGCGTTCTACAGTGCGATTCTTCTGGCTCGTGTGGTGAGTGTTAGTGGTCCCTCGGTGGCGGAGGCGACGAAGATGCTTGAGAACGTGTTCCGCTACGTAAACATCGCACTCGTGAACGAGCTAGCTGAGCTGCATGAAGAGCTGGGTGTCGATTTCATAGAAGCCATTGACGCGGCTGCAACGAAGCCGTTTGGTTTCATGGCCCATTATCCGGGTCCGGGAGTTGGTGGCCACTGTATTCCGAAGGACCCATTCTACCTCGTCTACAAAGCGAAGAAGGCCGGCTTCAACCTCCGACTCGTCCAAGCATCGAAGGCAGTCAACAAGGAAATGCCCGCGCATTTGGTGGAGAGACTGTCTAAGAGTCTGAGGGAGAAGAAGAAGACTCCGAGAAAGTCGAAGGTAGTCTTGTGGGGTCTCGCCTACAAAGACGAAGTCAAAGATACACGCCGGAGTCCGAGTCTGGATCTGTTGAAGCTGTTCAAGAAGACCGGCTTCAAGGTTCAGGTCTATGACCCGTACGTTCCAAAGATCAGTGTAGGAGGATCAAGTTACGAATCAGCAAGTTCGATGCTCGACTCGCTCGATGGTGCAGACGCTCTAGTAATTGCAACCAACCACAAGATCTTCGCCAAACCCGAAATGTCAGAGCTGAAGGCGAGGATGAACACCGACCCGATTCTGTTCGACACTAGGAACCTGAGGGCAAGGAAGGAAGCCGAAGATGCGGGCTTCACCTATCTGGCCACCGGCAGACCATGAGCGTCATGGCCCTAAGCAGTCGAATCCTCAACGGAATGCTGTCAATTTCTAGGCACAAGTTTGCACTCGGTGCGTTTTTCATTCCTCTCTTGATCAGGTCGATTCCTGAATTCCTCGCTGGACCATATCCGGTGGGCTGGGACGTCATCGCATACTATGTTCCAAACGTGTTCGACATAGCGTCTGGCAGCCTGAATCTCTGGGGAATCATCGCCTCTACACCCGTAATGTATGGAATTGTCGTTCCTATCTACTCCGTGACAAGGATTAGCCCGATCCTGATTTTCAAGATTCTCGGGCCTCTACTCTACGGCTTTCTCGGCTGGTCCCTGTTCACTTTCTGCAAACGAAGACTTCAGTGGCCGGATAGCAAGTCGTTCTATGCTACGCTGTTTGTTTCAGCATACTTTGTTGTTATGAGGATATCGTGGGATGCATACCGGATGGAGCTTGGGCTCGCCTTCCTTCTTCTGGCTGAAGCTCTGGTTGGAGGTGTTACTTCCAGGAGGTTGGACCTGAGAAGGGCTGGTCTGCTGTCGCTGGCCGTCCTTTCGAACCAGCTTGTGGCAGTGATTGTGGTTGGAATCGTAGGCATTGAAATCTTGCGGTCGTTGGGAAGACTAAACTTCCGATTTGTCTCGCAACGAATTCCACCAGTCGCGTTCTTTCTCCTGATTGTGTATGCGACTCTGCAGACGCCTCTCGCTACGGGACTCGGGGTCGTTGGATCTGGAATCAATGCCGCCGTCTTTCCAGAGGTCAGCGTCTTTCTGCTCTACGCGTACGCTTGCGTCATTCCTTTGTTGTTGCTTGGATTGAAAGCGCGGCAGAGGTCTGTCTTTACATCGTGGGTTGGAATATGCGGGGTCGGAATCGTCCTTTCGATCCTTCCCGGCCACGTGTTTCAAGATATTGGATACAGATGGGTTCTGCTTCTCTCGATTCCCTTTCTTATCCTCGCGTTTGAAGGATACTCAAGACTTCGAGCAATGATCTCACGCCTGCCTGTTATTTGGGCCAAGTCGCTCCAAGTGACCGTCATAGTGGGACTGGCCATTTCAGCAGGTCTGTTCGCAGTTCTTCCGGCCCAAACCGCCTCTCCATTCTATACCGCATTCGGCCAGTTTATTCCGTCCTCAATGGTTCAGAGCAGCCTGCCCTCCTCTGACTATCAGAACGTCGCAAATGCCATTGCCTGGATTAACACGCACACGCCCTCGGACAGCGCATTGATAACTCATGAAGCATTCTACGGCTGGGCGCGAGCATACATCTCACCTGGAGTGACGGTTTTGAACTGTTATCTCTTATCTCCAAACTCGGCACTTGGACAGGCGGAAATTTACACGCACGTGTTTACTGTCTGGTGGGTTCAAGGCAGCGGCTGGTTCCAAGCATCTACTCCATCTGGAGCTAGGCCGATAGCGACATTCGGCGACCTAGTCGTCTACCAGTATCGCTAAGCATTTCCGCTTTTACATTGAATAATTCGTTACCGCCGCATACACCAGCCAATACAATTAGCGTTATCAACCCTGCAATTTAGCCAATGCCAGCCTTGATCCAGAACACGGAAACGGTAAAGGCTCGAGACGAGGTCGAGGAGAGGCTTTCCCTTGACCCTCAAGCTGCCGTTCCGCGCATAGTCGAATTCATTCGAACTATATTCAGACCTTCTGGTTGCTCGGGAATTGTTGTCGGGTTGAGCGGCGGCATAGACAGCGCGCTCACCGCTACTCTTTGTGTCAAGGCAGTTGGGCCCGAGAAGGTAGTTGGCGTTTTCATGTTCGAAGAACGAATGCATGGCAGTATTGACGCGCGACACGCTCACGAGGTTGCGAATAATCTTCGTATCCGAACCGTTGACCTGACACTAGATCCTCTCACCAAGCAATTCTCGGAGACCTTCCCGGTCAGAGTCGAGGACCAAGTAGCCAAAGGCAATCTGAAGGCGAGAATGCGAATGATGAGCCTCTACTATCTAGCCAACGCGGAGAACTTACTGGTTGCCGGAACTGGCGATAGAAGCGAGGACCTCATCGGCTACTTCACGAAGTATGGTGATGGAGGAGTCGACTTTCTCCCGATCGCACATCTCTACAAGTCACAAGTAAGATTCCTTGCGAAACATGTTGGCATCTCGCCTGAGATTGTCGAGAAGCCTTCGTCGCCGAACCTCTGGGAAGGTCACAAGGCGACCGACGAAATCCCGCTGGACTATTCCATCTTGGATCGTGCGCTGGTCTGCCTCTTCGACCTGAAGATGACACCCGAAGAGGCGTCGAAACGAGTCAGAGTCAGCAAAGACAAGATCCAAGATATCCTATCGAGGTTTCGAAACTCGGCGCACAAGAGAGCATACCCGGCGATGATTGGGAGCTGGTAGCTTGAATCTTCACTCCCTACTTCGTAGCCACAAGGCCAAGATTGCAGTCTGGGGGACCGGATATATTGGACTCTCAACAATGGCGTACTACGCCAGATACGGAATAAAATGTGTCGGCTACGACATTCTTCCAGAAACCGTCCGGACCGTTAATGCTGGTAAGATTACAATGCCTGGCCTAGGCCAATGGCTAGGCTTCTCGATTGAACCGCTTGTGAAGAACGGCCTCATGTACGCAACAAGCGATGTGAAAGAGATAATCGAAGATCCCACTGTCAAGGCCCATTTCGTTTCGATTCCGACCGAACGTAACGGCAAGCCTTGGGATGGCGCGCTGCAAGACGTTTCGAAGAAGATCGCAGGAAAGATTGTCGAGAATGGTCCCGACCTTGTGATAGTCGAATCGACGCTCTCGCCAGGACAGTGCGACAAAGTACTAATCTCAACTCTAGATAGAACAGGTAGAAAGATTCCGACTGAGTTTGAAGTCGCCGTAGCCCCCCGACGCGACTGGTTCGACAACCCTGGCTTGAATGTCCATACGATTCCCCGAGTCGTTGGTGGAGTCGACGAAAAATCATTGAAGGCCGCTCAAGAAGTTCTGGGAATCATTTGCTCCAAACTCGTACCTGTCTCAGACCACCGAATCGCTGAACTCGTAAAGTCCACAGAGAACTCGTTCAGAGCCCTTAACATTGCATTTGCCAACGCACTCTCCCGCGCTTATCCGAACGTTGACACCATCGAGTTGATCAATGCAGCCGCGACCAAATGGAACTATGTTGCCCATTATCCAGGACTTGGGACGGGAGGATACTGCATACCCTTGGCCCCAGAATACTTGCTTGAAGGGTCCGCTAGCAAGGGAGAACATACGGACTTCCTATCATTGATCAATCAAGTCAACCGTTCACAGACGAGATTCATTGGCGAGTTGATCAACAAGAATCCGTCGGGAAGCACCGTAGGGATTCTCGGACTAAGCTACAAGAGAAATCTCAAGGTCCACGTCCTCTCCCCGTCGATAACTCTGGCTGAAACACTGGAGAAAGCGGGCAAGCGAGTGCGAATACAAGACCCATACTACTCGGAAGATGAGGTGAAGAAGATAGCCGGCGTAGGCTCCTTCAAGTATCCGGACGATCTCAAGGAGTTCGATTCACTAGTCGTTTCCGTACCACATCTTGAGTACACGGAGACCCCGGTTCCA
>Ga0070732_10001647_pt1 | contig 12148 bp, 9 predicted proteins | sample Coa_R1_5_FD_66449 | JGI IMG/M metagenome (GOLD analysis project Ga0070732, IMG submission 66449) | Surface soil microbial communities from Centralia Pennsylvania, which are recovering from an underground coalmine fire - Coalmine... | ecosystem: Environmental > Terrestrial > Soil > Unclassified ...
CGTGCTCGATGGAAGCCACACCGCCTTCCGCCGCATTGTGGGAGCCTTGTGCGGTCGAGCAGTCGGAGGCGACCTTCAATCCGGCTCGAGCAGCTTCTTCCACGATGAAGCGTATGTCGTCGGCCGTGTAAATGTAGCGCTGGCCGGCGGCGACGATCTTGATCACCTTGGCGCCGTAGTGGATAGTTTCGCGGATGGCCTTTTTCATCTCGTCGCGCGTGTCGGCGAAGATGTAGTCCGCATTGACGGCTTCGCGCGTGTCCTGCTGCAAGGTGAACTGGCCGCCGTATGCGCAGATTTTCTTTCCGGAATTGATAATGGTGGGCCCCTCGACCAATCCCTCCTCGATGGCGCGACGCAGGTCCGTGTCAGCATAGTTGCCGGCATGGCCCAGATCGCGAACGGTGGTGAACCCGGATTCGAGCATGTCTCGCGCATTCTTGACGCCGACGATGGCGCGATATCCGGTGGGGTTGACGATCGTGACAAGGAAGAAACCGGGCCAGCCGGGCGTATCCCAGCGCATCGGCACGGGCGGTCCTTCGGCAAATGATTTCGTAATGCGCAGGGGCGGCGTGCACAGGTGCGTGTGGCAGTCGATGAGCCCGGGCATTACGGTCGATCTCGAGAGATCGATCACCGTGGCTCCGGCCGGGACGGCTCCGCCGACAGCTTTGATCTTGGCACCCTCGATGAGGATTACCTGGTTGGTGGAAACCGTGCCAGTCTCCGGATCAATCAGGTGGCCGGCTTTGATTGCGGTCAGCGGCTGAGCCGAGGCCACCGTGGCCAGCGCGAGATACAGAGCGAATTTTCGAATCGTTTCCATCATGCCTCTTAAGCCGCGAGTTATGGCGAAATCGCCAGAGCGATAGGCCTTCCCAGAACGCCCTCGTACTCCCGATAATCGAGGCCGAGCAGATCGAGAATCGTCGGCGTAATATCCCGTTGGAAAACTTCCGGGACACGCGACGCCTCACCGCGCGCGGGCGTATCGGGACCGATGATCGCGGCCCAGATCTGAGCTGCTTCCGGCTCGTCCTTTCCGTGGCTGTGCCAGTTCTCCACGGTCGATCCGCGTCCATGGTCCGCGGTCACGACCAGCGTTGTGTGATCGCGAAACTCGGGCGAGTTCTGGATCGTCTCCCACAGCTTGCGAAGGCAATTATCGAAATAGCCGATAGCGTCGAGTACGCGGTCGTAGCGTTTATCGTGCGCCCAGTCATCCGTTTCTCCAAGCGCAATATACAGGAAACGAGGGTGCTCGGTCCTCAGGTATTCGAGCGCCATCTCGAAGGTAATGTAATCGTGCCGCACGCTCGGCCATGGCGTGAGCACCTCGAACTGCATCGCGCTCAACTCCCGCAAGCGGGCCGAGGCTGGCGCGGGATCGAGCGCGCGATAACCGCTATTGACGAAGATCGAGCCAGCGGTGTGTTCGCCGATCAGTTGAAACATGTCCCAGGAACCGAACAGAGCCACCTGCGACGCGTTCAGGCCGAGCTTCTGACGAACAAATTCCAGCACGGTGGTCGTGGGGTTGCGAACGGCGTCGTTGCCGCGGATGATTTCATCCTGTGCGCGGCCCGTGAGAATCTCCGAATAGCCCGGATAGGACACGCGAAACCCGTTCGTCACGCGCATGGAACTTTCTTTGTTCACATTGCCGAGCACCACTCCTTTGTGTGTCAGGGTCGTCCAAAAGAAAGGCAGCAGCACTTGACGCCTTTCCTCGGGGGAAGGCCGCCAGAGCCTGGCGCGCAACTCGGCCGCTCCTTCCTGTTCCATGCCGGCGCGCTTCTCGTCCTTCAAGAGCGGATCCATACCGTTGAACAGTTCCTGCCAGCGCAAACCGTCGGCGGTGACGAGGACAATGTTTCTCGTCTCACGGGTTGCGGCGGCACAAGCGGCGCATACCAGCGCCGCGACAACCAGTCTCTGGAACAGGCGCATCACCGGATCATACCGTAGCGGATTGGTCTGTGATGTCTTGAGCCGCGAGCGGTCCGGCAGACTCTGTGCGGCTAATGCAGGATCCGGAAAATCTGCTCGGTGCCCTGGAGACTCCACAGCGACATCCAGCCGCCCAGGCTGGTGGCGGTCAGTGCGACTAGTAACAGCAGCAAACCGAAGCGCGCGAGTTCGGCGTAAATGACATATGGAACTTTCGCGGCGAGCAGCAGCTTCGAGCCGTCAAGGGGCGGCACGGGAATCATGTTGAAGATCGCCAGATAGAGGCTGAGGCGCACGCCCGAGGCCGCGTATGCCGCGAACGCGGGCGCGAAGTTGGCAGCCATGACCGCCGCTACGGCCAGAATGATCGCGAACACTACATTGCTCGCCGGGCCGGCCAGCGCGACCAGCGCAAGTCCTTTGAGTCCCCAGCGCAGCCGCGAAGGATTGGTGTTCACCGGTTTGCCCCAGCCCAGGAAGCCGCCTCCGAACAGCGACGTGAGCGCAGGCAGCAGAGCGGTGCCGATCCAGTCCACATGCGCCAGAGGATTGAGCGTCACGCGGCCTTCGCGACGCGGCGTGTCGTCACCCAGCTTGGTCGCTACCCAGGCGTGCGCGAATTCGTGCGGCGCCGTCAAAATCCACAGCAACGACACGTTCCGAACCACAGCTTCGTAATTCATGTATGGCGGCGCTGGACCACCCACGCCCACAAGAGGAGAAGCGCGAGCACTGTAAGACCGGCGGCGAGTTTCACGTTACCCTAGGTTCATTGTATGCGCATCACGGCGATCGAAACTATCCGCCTGTCGCGCGGGATCACGGTGCACGCGGGACCAATCCGCTGGCTCTGGGTGCGCATCCACACCGACGCGGGCCTCACCGGGCTTGGCGAAACCTATCCCCAGCCGGACGCGGAATCCGCCATCATTCATCGCGCGCTCGCGCCGGTACTGATGGGCCGCGATCCGCTTTCGATCGACCGGCTGTGGGCGGACATGTTCCAGGCGATCTCCTACAGCGGCTGGGCCGGAGCCGAGATGCGCGCCATCAGCGCCGTCGATATCGCGCTCTGGGACCTGGCCGGCAAGGCCGCCGGCGCGCCGATCTATCAATTACTCGGCGGAGCATCACGCGCGGCCATTCGCACCTACAACACTTGCTACGACCACATCGACTTCCTCACCCAACCGGTCGAGCTAGCCCGCGATCTTGCACGCTCCGGCATCCACGCCATGAAGATCTGGCCCTTCGATCCCATCGCGCGCGAGACCGGCGGCCAGTTCATCACCGCCGCGCAAATGCGGCAGGCAATCGAGCCCCTGCGCCTCATCCGCGAAGCTTTGGGCGACTCGATGGAGGTGGCGATGGAGTTCCACGGGTACTGGAACCTGCCGACGGCCATCCGGATTGCGCAGGCGCTCGAGCCGTATTCGCCGATGTGGCTGGAAGAGATGCTGCCCCAGGACAATCTGACGGCCTACGCGGAACTGGCGCGAGCCACGCGCCTGCCGCTTTGCCTGAGCGAGCGGTTGATGACTCGCTGGGGCTTCCGCGAGCTGGTCGAAAACCGGGCCGCGCGCATCATCATGCCGGACATCGCGTGGTGCGGCGGGATTTCCGAGGCGAAAAAGATTGCGTCCATGGCGGAGACCCATTACCTGCCGGTGGCTCCGCACAACTGCGGCGGGCCGGTGCTGCACGTAGCATCCGCGCATCTGGCGGCCAACCTGACTAACCTGCATATCCTCGAAACCGTGCGCCGGCATTATCTCGAGGAGTACCGCGGCATCGTGACCAACACGCTCGCAGTGGTGGATGGAACGGTGCCGCTACCGCCGGGTCCGGGCCTGGGCGTGGATCTGGAGCCCGCCGTCCTGGCGCGCCCAGATGCGGTGGTCGAGCGGACGGGAGTTTAGGAACTCCAGGATGGGCCGTGCGGATCAGACCCCCACTGTGGCGGATGAGGACACACTTTCCAGTTTTCCTCTCACTCGCTCCTCAATCCACCCGTACGTCCGTTTGAGCCCTTCCTCCAGTGAAATCTTCGGTTCCCAGCCGAGCACCCGGCGCAGCAGCGTGTTGTCTGAGTTCCGTCCGCGCACGCCCATAGGGCCCTGCACGTGCTTTCTCTCTATGCGCAAGCCGGCGATTTCCGCTACCATGTCGGCCAACTGGTTGATCGTCACCATCCGGTCTTGTCCCAGGTTCAGCGGCTCTTGGAAATCCGACCGCATCAGCTTGTGGATTCCCTCCACACAATCATCGATATAACAAAACGACCGGGTCTGCTCGCCGTCTCCCCAGATTTCGATCGTCCGGTTTCCCGTGAGCTTGGCCAGCGCAACCTTGCGGCACATAGCCGCCGGCGCCTTCTCGCGGCCGCCGTCCCAGGTTCCCAGCGGTCCGAAGATGTTGTGGAATCGCACGATACGCGTCTCGATGCCGTAGTCTTGCCGGTAATGCGTGCACAAGCGCTCAGAGACCAGCTTCTCCCAACCGTAAGCGTCCTGTGGTTGTGCCGGATAGGCATCCTCTTCCTTGAGAGGGATGACGTTGGCTTCCAACTGCTTGAACTCCGGATAAACGCAGGCCGACGATGTATAGAGGTAGCGTTTCACGCCGTTGATCCGGGACGCTTCGAGCGTGTGCAGGTTGATGAGTGAGTTGTTGTACAAAATCAGCGCGTGATGTTGGGAGATGAAACCCATGCCGCCCATGTCGGCCGCCAGCGCGTACACTTCATCACACCCGCGGGTGGCCTGGAGGCAACTGTCCCACCGGCGCAAATCCAGCAACTCAAACTCATCGGCGCTTGTGGGACGGTATTCGGGGACCTTGAGGTCGACGCCGCGGACCCAATATCCCAGGCTCTTCAGGTAGGTGACGAGATGATGGCCGATGAAACCACCCGCGCCTGTAACTGTGATGCGCAGTTGCTGCTGCATGCCCCTAATCTCCTTGCACCTGCGCCTTGGCGAGTGTCGCTTCATCCTCTAGCCCTGCCTTGGGCCGTTGCCGCTCAACGCCCAGGCCGAGCGTCACGTAGTTGGCGACCGCCTCGAATTTCTGGCGCGGCAGAAGTCGCCAACAGTCGATTACCGTTGGACGCCCGTTCGAGCGGTTCAGACCTGACGGCCGGATGCTCTTGAACTGGTTCCAGGCGGTAGTGATGGCGAGCACATCCGCCTTCGACACGCACTCCTCGAGCGAATCGGCGAACGTTACCTTTCCCGCCAGCAGCGGCCTGGCATTGTCCATCGCCAGCGGATCGTAGACCACCACCGCGGCGCCCTTCGAAAGCAGGTATTTGGCCAGCGCCATGCCCTGCGATTCTTCCACCACACTGGTTTCGGGCTTGTAGGAGAGTCCGGCAATTCCCACGGTTCCACCCGCCGGCAGTCGCGCCAGAATCATCTCCGCAAGCCGGGGCGCCTGGCGACGGTTCAACGTGTCGGTCGCCTCGGCTAAGGTGGCCGGGACACCCTGTTGGCGCGCCAGGGCGGCGAAGGCCACGTTGTCGCGCGGAAAGCATGGCCCGCCATATCCTAAAGCCCCTGTCAGATACTTGCGCCCAATGCGCGAGTCGCTGCCGATCGCCGCTGTCACCACATCCACGTCTGCCCCGGGGAGCATTTCGCAAACCTGGGCCAGCATGTTGGCGTACGAGATCTTGGTGGTGACGAACGTGTTGACCGACAGCTTGGTCAACTCGGCGTTCACGAAATTCATGCGGGCGATTGACGGACGGCTCTCGCATACGCTGCGGTATAACTGCTCCAGAATGTCTCCCGAGCGCCGGTCGGACTCGCCGATGAGAATCATGTCCGGGTGGAGCATATCACGGATCACGCTGCCCAAAGCCACGAACTCCGGGTTATAACACAGGCCGAAATCGCTGCCGCACCGCTTCCCGGAGGACTTCTCCAGCGCTTCGAGCAGCCTGCCGCCAGTCGAGCCAGGCATCACCGTGCTGGAAAGCGCCACTACGTGGTATGAGGACTTGCGCCGCAACGCCTGCCCGATCAATTCCGCCGCTTCGAGAACGTAGCGCAGTGAGAAAACTCCGTCCGCCTCGGATGGGGTCGGCACGATGATGAACGTCACCTCAGTGTCCGCCACCGCCTGCTGGAAGTCCGTCGTCGCCGAAAGCCGCTCGCGATTGTTTCCGATCAGCTCGCCCAAACCGGGTTCGTCGACCGGCGCGCTGCCTCCATTGACCGCGTTTACCGCCGCTTGGCTGACATCCACCCCGATTACCGTGTTGCCTTTTTCGGCCATCACGGCGGCCAATGGCGCACCCAGTTTTCCTAAACCGACGATCGACAAACGCATGTGCTCCTGTTCCTTTCTGAGCGATGGCTTAACCGGGCTTCGCGGGCGCCTTGGATGATCCGGAAGTCGTTTCCAACCAGATCCTCAGCCGTGCGGTTGACTCGCAATAACGCAATGCGCAGCGCCGGCGTCAAGAGCAATATTTCTGAGACGCTGATTTTGGTAGTTTAACGTTTTCTCCTTATACGATCAACCGTTCCAGCAATATGCAGCGAAAATGTTCCGAATAGCGGCCGAATTACCGTCACCAGTGGCAGTATCCGGCAAATTTCGCATTGTGCGCGGCTCTTCGGGGATTGCCGGCCACAATGCTGCACGGGAAGCCCGCAGGCGCCAGCCTGGGCAAGCGCACACCTCTCACGAAACAATTGAGGTAATGGAGCTGCCTCTGGTTGGCGTCGTTACGCCGTCGCACAACATGGCTCCCTTCCTGGAGGAAACGATCTAGAGCGTTCTCAGCCAGGATCATCCGCACATCGAATACATCGTGATGGACGGCGGCTCGACCGACGGTACGCTCGACATCCTGCGCAAGTACGAGGGCCGATTGCGTTACGAATCCAGGCCGGATCGAGGCCAAATTGGAAAGAGTGGCTCGAGCTGGGCAGCCTCCGCCTCAGCGCCAGGTTCAAGGGCGCTTCACCGCCCTGATCCGGCGGCGACGAGATCGCGTGCCTCACAACGGCATGGCATGCTTGCTGACGAAGTCCTCGACATCGGATTCGTCTGGCGGAACGTAGTGGAAGTACTCGGCATATTCCAACCCGTGAGCTCGCCCTCTCTGGCGATCACGCGCCAGGGCAAATTGTTTGGTGTATCCGCGATTCGCCGCGTCGTCGTTATTACCGAGGATCGCAAGTCTTCGTCCCTCCGCCGCCAGCTTCTTGCGGAGCCGCGCGCCGAGGTTGCCGGCCGGACCCTGCGTGACATTCGCCATGTTCGCGTAAACCTTCTGATCGATATATCCGGTGATATCCACCACCCGGTTGACCAGTTGAGGGCCTCGTCCGAAGTAGTACCTTTCCTGCGGTCCATGGGGCTTCAGGCCTGCCTTGAAATGCTCCGGATAGTCCCATTCCGAGGAGGCCATCCAGCAGGCAGACTCGACCGCTCTGGCCGTGACGTAGTGATCCGGATTTCTTTCGTAGAGAGCCGAGGGGTCGTAGACCAGCACAGTGTCGACCTTCAACATCCGGAACAGAAAGACCAGCCGTGCGCGCATTTCCAGGATCGGCCAGCCATCCATGTTGTGGTTGGGATAGTTGAGGAAGTATGTCTCGGTAATGCCCAGGCGCCTGGCCATCTCAACGGTATCGCGCTCGTTTTTGAAAACGATATCGCCGATCGACGCGCCTTCACCCGCCATCGAGTCATTAGACATCGTGATGAGCACGCCCGTGTAGCCCTCATCGAGAAGCTTGAGCACCGTGCCGCCGGCGAAGATCGGGATGTCGTCGCAATGCGGCTGGATAGCAGCCACAACCTTACCCTTGTGAGGCTTTCCGGGCCGTTTGCGTTCCACCGTGACATCCAGCGCGTACGCCGTGCTTCCCGTTCCGCCCGCCTGAAGTTCAGGCTCGGTTTGCGCCGTACCATCCGTCAGAAACATGCCCGCAGCAAGCGAGCTGCCAAGGAAATTTCGTCTTTGCATGATACCTGCCTCCCAGGAATAGCCATTCTAGCGGCATGAGCGGGAGGGAAGGATGGGCACCGGACAGACCTTGCGCTCAAATCTCTGCTATGCCACACGACTTAAGGTACGCGGCAATTGCTTCGTAGCTCGAGGCCGGGCGCGTCCAGTCGAGCGAATTGCCATTCGGCACCCAGATAATCATCCCTTCACGCGCTCTGGTGAGCAAGACACGATACTTGTTGAGCACGTACTGGCGCCTCGTCGCGTCATGCACGGTCTGCCAGCGGGTCCCCTTCAACCGTAATTAGCCTCTGGAAGAGGCACCCGACCCCTCTGCCGTTAGCCCATTGGTCGTGGCAGCGGCCTTTCGCAGACTTTTCCTCAATATTTCTCTTCACTCTCCATTGTGCCGGGTGCTCACCATAGCGCCCAGGACTGCTAGGGAGCCTGTGCTCGGTCCTCGAACCTATCCACTCCGTTGCCGGGTCTATCCCTTCAGATAGGTTTTGGCCTATCCCAAAGTCGGCTTATTTCCTCCGGCACAGTGCGTAGACCGCCATCCTCCTGCAACGCAACGCTTTCTCCGGAAATCAGTGCTGAAGCTGTGCAGTGCTTGCTATTGGCATACGGGTTGCTTTGAGAAGTTCCGAAAGGAGCAAGACCATGAAAACCAAGACGAATTTGAAGGCTGGCAGACCGTCAGAGAGCCTTTCCTTGAATTAGCTGGGGGAAGGTTCACGGAATCGTGAGACGGAACCAATTCAGAAATGATAGGAAGCAACCCGATGAAAAACCAGACGAATTTGAAGGCTGGGGTTAGTGGTCTGATGGCTGCGCCAGGGGATGCGGAACCACTTGCCGAAAAGGTGAACTGAAGAGGGGTTACGTCACAACATACGTCACAATCAGGCCGTCTCCACGATATATTTCTGTTACCTATGTCTCCGGAATGGACGTTTGAAAAGATGGAGCGGGAGACGGGACTCGAACCCGTCACGTCCAGCTTGGGAAGCTAGACGAGGTTTTCAAATCAAGTACATAGACTCGCGGGCGTGAATTCTGGGAGCGAATACCGCCTTTGAGTTTCCAGTGATCCGGATCGATACACGCTAATGTAGTGCAAATGTAGTGTTGGAAAGTCCAAAGAGAGTTGGTACCCTTCGCGCCCGTCCGAGAACTGAGAAGTTCGTGAGTTCCGCTGCCTGCACCAAGCCGGTTCGGGAATGGAAAGGTACTCCCGGTCTCGGTTGCCCGTCTTCCGGCCAGCATGGTATGAGAGAGTGGTGAATGGGCGGCCGTTCCAGCTCGAATGGGACGAGGCCAAGGCGGATGCGAATGCACGCAAGCACGGCATTACGTTTGAATTGGCTTCCACCGTTTTCTTTGATCCTAACCTGCTCACGGTCGCCGATGTGGAGCACAGCGAAACCGAGGAGCGGTGGTTTTCCGTCGGCATCGCCAGCAATGGTGTGGTGCTGGCGGTAGTCTACCTTTGGTCCGATGCCGATCCGGCCACGATCAAGGTCCGACTGATATCAGCCCGCAAAGCGACGCACACTGAGTCCGAACAGTACCAGGAGGGCTTATGAACAATCGACCGATCGATGATGACGAAATGCCGGCCGAGATTGACTTCAGCAAAGGAATTCGCGGGCTTCACCACATTCCACCGGGTGCCAAGGTGCTGATGCCCGTGTCCATCGAGAGGGGTGTGTGGGAATACTTCTCCGGGAAAGCCGAACAGCGAGGCGTCGATCTGTCCGAGCTTGTGACCGAGGTGCTGAAGCGCGATATCGAGATCAACGAGGCGTTGAAGTAGCGCGCTACTACCTCATAGCAGCCTTATACTGCCGCTTGATAAAATCTCCATGAGACGGTCGAGGAAATTCGAGATGGAAAAATCGTTATTGACGCCGCTGCGCCGTTCGTGGTCGGACGGTTTACCAAGCGCAGTCAGGAGCAACGTGAGTTTTCGGCAATTAACCGGCTAATAGTGGCAGAGAAGGATGGCCAGTCGAAAGGCGTTATTCTTTTCCAGTCGGGATTTTACTTGGGAGGTGAGGGCCCCGCGAGTTCCAAGGGCAGAAATTGATCTTGACCGCCGCCCACGTGTCTTAACTGAGAAGCCGTGCGGCCAATCGGCCGATCTGGTCTTTCTGCCCATGCCCCATGGAGGGTTCAAGATCTCGAAGTCGCTGGAAGGCGGCATCTATCCCCGGAGCCAACGCTGGGATACCTCCCAAATTGTCGGCGACAGGCAGACGGACCTCGCAGCGATATTGTTCCAAACTCCGCCGCAGTTTGCGTTCTTTGCTATTAAGGACGAACTGATGCCGCTCCCGGCGCCGGGGAGGCCTGTGGCAATATGCGGATACCCAAAGGCAAAGTCGAAGACGGCGGAGATCGGGAGCGTAGCCACCGATCTAGCCTTCGCTGATTTTCAGCGAGCCTGGGTTATTGACAGCAGTTCGGTCGCTGGGATGCAGCCTTTCAATTCAATTCCCCATCGTCTAGCCGGTCGTCCTTGCGGGTGTGATTAGCCGTACGCGAAGTGGATTCGCCACGATGACCTCATCCCAGTTCCACTCTAGGTATCGACTTACCTGGGCAAAGCCTTTCTTGGTCGTCGCCACGCTACCCTCCGCCAGTACCTCGCCCTGCTCGTCCAACATGCAGTAGCGACTACTTCGATCGCCCAGATCGATGCCCACCGTCAGCTTCCGGTCGGCTTGCTGCCTGGGGGCCCAAAGTTCCTTTTGTAGCGGATAAGTTTGCTCGCTCGCGAGACGGACTCAGGGGCCGCAATCGGCCCCGGGACTCCGTTTAATGTTTGAAAATGTCGACACGAATGCTGCCGGTGATGTTCCCCCCCGACTTTCCAGTTCCACCTACGTTACAAACCTGAATCAGGACCGTATTGGCGTCTGTGCTTTCCCAGGCTTGATACATGACGCCTCCTCCTCCTCCCAAGGACATCAATGCATCGGGTATACCCAGGGCGATGGTGTCGGTGACATTCGGAGTGGTCGTGATGCCAATTGGGAGGATGATCTTGGGTAAGATGGTGCAAGTACCGGGAGACGGCTTGGAGACGGTGATGAGAATGGTCACAGATTGGTAAGACGTGATTGGAGTTCCTCCGGCGCCGATAGTGACCGAACCGCTGGCAGCGACGTCTCCTTTGCCGTCGACGCTGAACTTCGTCACTTGGCCGCTCTGCCCGAGGAGGATGTTGCCGGCAGCCTGGTTGTCGAACACTCCTGCGGCTGTCGTCGCGATCGTGCTTGAGGTGGACGCAATAATCCCCGGGCCGCTAGAGCTTGTCCCTGCCACGCCGGGGCCGGAGTTGGTGCTGAACCCATAAACTCCGATACCACCGCTCGCGCTGCTGGATCCCTCAACGCCGGGACCGGCGCTAGCCGTCCCAGACACGCCGGTGAAAGTGCCGATGCCGACTATGCCGACGTACCCCGTGCTGGATAGCGCCCAGCCATTATTCGCACCGTTCTTCACCGTGAGGACGGAGGACCCGTTATTCCCGGAGAAGTTCCCGAACTGTGTGACTGTGAGTCCTGGCATGGTCTGGTTGCCGGTGAAGCTGTTCGCTCCCACTGTCGCCGCCGTCCCGTTGATTTTCGTGGGGCTGATGGCTGCCGAGGCACTTATATTCGAATCAACAATGGCACCAGATGCGATATCGCTGGAGGCCACGCTGCCAGCGGCCAGCATGGCATTGGTAATTCCGCCATTCTTTACTACTAGGGTGACGTTGCCAGTATTACCGCCGCCGCTTAGACCCGCGCCCGCCGTTACGCCCGTGATGGTGGCGCTTGAGGCGGTCGTTTGCGTGGTGCCATCGGCAAACATGACCCCATTGCCGTTTCCTTCCAGCTTGACATTCCCGACCACATCCAAGGCCTGAGTCGGGCTTGCCGTCCCGATGCCGACGTTTACGCTAGAGGTCGCGCCGTTGATGCCGTTGATACTGCCCAAGACCAGGACGTTATTGGCCGAAACTACGGCATTCGCTCCAATCGCCGTCGCGTTGGTCAAGGGCATCGCGTTGCCGTCGACCCCCGGCCCCGAGCCGGCGCCGATGAAGGTGTTATTGGAGCCGGTGATATTGGCGTTGGCCGCGCTTGTAAATCCGGCGTCCCACCCGAGGGCAGTGTTGTTGCTGCCGGTGCTGTTGAGGGTAAGGGCATTCGTGCCGCCGGCGGTGTTGTT
>Ga0070732_10001648_pt1 | contig 12143 bp, 9 predicted proteins | sample Coa_R1_5_FD_66449 | JGI IMG/M metagenome (GOLD analysis project Ga0070732, IMG submission 66449) | Surface soil microbial communities from Centralia Pennsylvania, which are recovering from an underground coalmine fire - Coalmine... | ecosystem: Environmental > Terrestrial > Soil > Unclassified ...
GGCAAATGATCGGAATTTGGTAGTCAGTTGGTAGTCACGTACTGTAAATAGCAGAAACTAAAGGTCTGGCGGAGAGGGAGGGATTCGAATCCGCGTGAAAACGTAAATTCAATAACATGCTGGGCCACGGATGGCACAGAAGTACATGGAAGGCAGCAGAAAACCGGAAAACGGATTGCAAATGGATTGCGTTCCGTATCGGTCACAAAATCCGAGAAATCATGGATGCGTAGGGTGAGTGAGCAGAGGCACACTCTTGTCTCCGACTCGCGAGACGGTTTGAACAGGCACAGTCGGAATCCTCAGCGATGCTCCGCGCTCTGCCACTCCTGGTAAGGTCACCGGCAACTTGGCAGTGGTCTGAATCTCTCCAAAGACCGCCTTCACTGCCGCGATTTCGGATGTTGGGGCCATCGAATACGTGCAAATATACGTCTGAATCTCAGGGTAGCTTTCAATTAAGTAAGGACTGCCGAGAGCGATCACTAGAGTCTTATCCGCTGCAACTGCAAGGGTCTGTTTCAGCAATTCGCCGCTTGCGCCTACAAGACCGAAAGACTGCATTGTCTTGCCATTCACGGTGACAGGTCCAGATGCAACATGGGAGACGTAGGCGGCGATCACGATTTGGTCGGCACTCTTGAGGATGCCTAAAAGTTTCGGGATCGACGGACCGGCATATCGACCATCGAAGTAGAAAACCTTCGCATCCGGGCGACGCGATCTGAGAGCACTTTCCAACTCGTACCCATTTGTTTCTTCTAGGGCATCAGCAAGGATTATCACAGCAAGATTCGGCTTTGTGTCGGCTGCCGGACTAGAAGCATTCGCAACTACAACTCGCGAATCAGCATTTCGCAGCGGCAACAGCGAACGCCTATTACGCACGAGCGTGATCGCTCGATCCGCCACATGCTGCGCGAATTCCATGTCCTCTGGGGCACTTGTCCGAGCCGCGACTTGGTCCAAGTCAACAAACCGCGACTTGTCCAGACCGACTTCAGCTTTCATGGTCAAAATCTTGCGGACGGAGTCGTCAATGCGCGACTCTGGGATTTCGCCATTACGGACAGCATCCACAATGGCGTGAAACGCGCCGTCCAGATCGGTAGGAAGCATGATTACGTCATTTCCGGCTTTCACCGCATCTACAGCTGCACGAACGGTTGGGCTGCCTTTCTGCGGGTCATAGAGTTTCGTCAGTCCTTTCATTTCTAGAGCGTCCGTTAAAACCAACCCTCTGAAGCCAAGCTCGCCTTTTAGGGTTTTATTTACGACGTTCGCTGAGATTGTGGTGATTTTGTCCTCGTCCGGTTCCAAAGCTGGAACTCTTGCGTGCGCCAGCATGATTGAGTCCACACCTGCTGCAATAGCCGCTTTGAACGGCAGAAATTCGATTGTTTGTAGGTGGGCAAGGTCGCTGTCGATAGATGCGATCTCGTGATGTGAGTCCGCATTGGTATCTCCATTGCCGGGAAAATGCTTGGCTGTGACCAGCATTCCGTTCTCATGCGCGCCACGGATGTAAGCGGCGATCAAAGCTCCCACCTGGGCTGGGTCTTCGCCAAAGGAACGCACATTGATTACGGGATTCTTTGGGTTGTTGTTTATATCGGCAACGGGAGCAAGTGTCCACTGAATGCCAACCGCCCGCGCCTCTCGCGCAGTGATGGCGGCAAAGCGTTCGACCTCTTTTGGATCATCAGTAGCGCCCAGCGCCATGGGCCAAGGAAATGAGGGAACATCGCTCAGGCGGGAGGCAGCTCCGCGCTCCACATCCGCTGCTACGAGTAAAGGCAGCTTCGAGTCATTCTGCATTTGATTGGCAACTCTCGCGGCATCTAGCGGAGGAATTCGGATGGGCCCTCCATGCGTGAAGTGCATGCCAAACACAACAGACCCCATGTGGTATTTCTGCAGATCGTCACGTAGCCGCAGGTAGCCAACGCTCTCGAAATTCCGATAATCCCCGTAGTAGCGGATTTGAAGCATCTGTCCGACTTTTTGTTCTAATGAGAGAGATTTGAGCGTCTGCTTAACCCATTGCTGTCCGTCTTTTCTGAGTCGTACAGGTGCTGGCCCATTTGAACTTGCACTTTCTTGAGCGGGATAGGCTAATGAAATAAGAAAGACAATTTGAATAATTCGGAGTTTGGTCATCGGCATTTTCGCCGCACAAGAAATCCGAAACCGAGCAAACCTGTGTTCAACTTCGCTTCTGGGCTTGAATATTGAAGCGAACTGCTGAAGCTATCTGTAGCTTTTTCTGTCTTCTTTTCGCATTCCAGATGTATAGTACATTCATCTGCTTAGTTCACGTTCTTAGTCACTACGTCCCTGAGTAGAGTGCAAACTTGGATATGGTCTTTGTCACTGCGACTGCAAGCCTCGTCTTCTGCTGTTTCTCCTCGTTTGTTTTTCACTCTGGGATCACCACCCGCTTTTAACAATTTTTCGGCGGCAATCACATTGCCAGCGGATGCTGCGCTCATGAGAGCTGTATATTCACTGTCGCTTTTAGCGTTCGGATTAGCCCCCATATCCAGCAAGAATTGCACCATTTTCCCATCCGGGCAGGTCTGAGAAGCGGACATCAAAGCGGTTTCGCCTTTAGAGTTCGCGGCGTTGACTGATACGCCGCGACCCACTAATATCTTAGCGATTCGCAGATCGCGATACCAAGCAGCAACTATAAGCGCTGTGCCATTGCCATCCGGAAATTTTGGGTCCGCGCCTGATGACAAAAGCTCCTCGGCGAAATCTGTATACCCGCCGCGAATAGCCTGAAGCAACGGCGTGTCGCCGTAATTATCGATTACATTGGGTTTTGCTCCGGAGCGAAGAAGTCTGTGCGCCTCATCTAAATCCCCTTCCCTAAGAGCTTGGATCAGTGGAACAGTACTCGGCGGGGCAATTGTCGGTCCTTGTTGCGACCACAACGAAGCGCTCGCCCATAGAGAGAACGCCACCGTAAACATGAACCATGCCGCAGTACCTTTTCCATGAATCATAATCTGCTCCAGTTCCGTTAGAAATACTCTCTAGAGACCATTATGAACAAAAAAAGCGTCGCTAATGGTGCATGTTCTGACATGCTTGTTTAATAGCATCCGTCTGCCCCGTCGCTGAGTCAAACTGAAAGGCAGTATTAGTCGGGCTCCACTGGTACATGGGCATGCCACGTGCAGCCCAAGCAGCACTCCCGAAAGTTGCTACGCCCGGTGACATCAGGCCGGCGTCCCCGCAACTCCCAGGCAAACTTCCAAGATGAAGGCAGGAAAGTAAATAATGACCCCACTCATGTGCGGTAACAATGCCACTAGCTATGGGATACCGTGATTGAGAAAAATCGACCATGGCCGGATTGCTAAAACTGTCATCTCCGAGGACCACACTACCTGGATGATCGGGATTGAAATTCGGATTGAGGTTCGCGTCGATAACAGTCAAGTCTGCGCCCGGGCCATCAATGAAATCGATGCCAACACCCGCCTGATTAAATATCTGCTCAATCGCACCTTGGGAAGCTTGCGGAACTCCGGATGCAGTAAACGAACAAAAGCCCTTGTTTGGCAGCGGAGGATTAAACGGTGGTAGATTCGGCCAACCTCCCCCTGCTCCGGTTGATCCAGTGCCCACCGGAGTAGATGATCCGCTAGCTGGGAGAAGCGAATAGATGTCGATTACGCCGTTCGGCATCCCAGACCCGTCTGAATCCGCGTAAACGCATGCGTCGTAATTGCACTCGCTCATGCCGTCATCCCAACGCGCCAACGGACTGTTGCCCACGTATGCAAACCGATTCCACGTCTGTGGGTCCGCGAAGTTGACAGCCGCCAGTCCCGCCGGGTCCGGCGAAATCCATCGGCCTGCGTTCGGATTGTACTCGCGGAACGCAAAATCGTAGCGGCCAGAAACCGCGTCCTGGTCCACTCCCGTGAACGACACGTCCGTCGTGCCCGACTGCTTATAGCTCTCTCCAAATGGCCCATACGAACCTGCCGAGTACAGGGTCCGGCTCGGCGTGGTCGCAAGGCGCGAGCTGCCGATGTAATCCTTATGGCGATAGTACGTCAGCCCTGTGCTGGTATAGATCGCCTGCGCACTCGGCAGCGGAATGAATGCTTTTACCAGCGTCTGCACGCTCATGGTGGCAAACTTACCGCCGAGCGGCCCGTAGACGATCTGTGTGAAGCTTCCTGAGATACTCTCTTCGACCGTTCGACCCAGAGCGTCGTGCGTTACCGTCGTTGTGTCCACGGTGAGCATCTTGCCCTCCGCGTCCCAGGTGTAGTGGTGAGTTCCATCGTAGGTCACCTGCCCATTGTTGTCCGTGGTCGTGGTGATGCCTCCGGGAAGGCCCGTGATCCAGTTCGTCGAAGTCGAATAGGTAGGCTGGAACGAAATACCCGTCCCTCCGCTGGGGACCGTCTTGGTGATATTTCCGAAGACATCGTAGGTGAAGTTCTGGTTCCAAACGTTGGTCGTGCCATTCTTGCATCCTACGCTCGAAATGCGAGACAGGTCGTCGTGCGTGTAGCTACAGCTTTGGGTATCGCTGGTACTGGGAATCGTGTCGGTGATTGTAAAACCTCCGAGAGAGCCATTCTGGTTCCAGTTCAGCTGCCCAGTATCCGAATTGCTGCCCACGTTGAAAACGTACTTTGTCGTCCGGCCCGTACTGGGATCCAGCGTGAATTGGTCTGAATCTCCAGACCCGAACGTGGTGCTGTAAGTGTAAGTGCTGAGATTATAGCTGGTGCTGGTGACAGGATTCTGACCCGAACCGGCGCTCACAGTTGCCGTCCGGCCCATTGCATCCACGCCATAGGTCTGGTTCGGCACACCAGTAACGTTGCTGCCCAGGGACTTGAGCGCGTGGTTCTCCCAAAACGTGGCACTCACGTGATAGTAGCCGCCCGAATTCAGGGTCGATTCCCACACGTCTGTCAGCTCGCCACGAACGGAGTAGCTGAAGAATTCGTCCGTCTTTTTCGAGGTCGAAGAGCCGGTATACGCCTCAGCAAGGTGCCCTTTGGCGTTCGACATGGCCGTGCCGCTAAGCGTGGCGCTGTCGTAGACAAAGGTTTTGGCTGGAGTATTTGTTGAATCGGGACCAGAAGGATACGTAACCTGAGTGACTCGATGGATAACGTCGTACTGATAGCAGACTGTGTTTCCCTTGGTATCTACGCGCTTCACCAAATCCCCATTGAACGTACCTGTGCAGGTTCCCGATGAGTCCGAGTCGTAAGTGTAGTTCGTGGTCAGGCCGTTGGTTTCGGGGTTGGTCTCGGAGATGAGCCTTCCGAGTAAATCGTACGTGTAGACTCGCGTCTGCTGGCCGGAGGAAGCCTGCGCGTTTTGGGTAACCGTCACGGTCGGATTTCCCGACGAATTCACGCTGTACGCATGTTTGGTCCAGTAGCCGTTGGGTTGCAAGGTGTTTTGGCTGCATACTCCGGGTGCGGCCAATTGGGTGATTTCACAAACAGAAGTCAGCCTGCCAATTCCGTCAAATTCCAGTAGTTTTTGTTTCAGACTTTCGCCTGATGGAGGTGGTCCGACGGCCTGCGTCACGTCGTTCTGGTTGTATGTATTGCTGACGAAGCCACTGCCCCCGTCAGCAGTTTTCGTCACCCTTCCAAGCGCATCATAAGAATTCGTGGTTGTTGCAGAACTGGGGCAGCCTTGCCCTTGGTTCGCCACGCACGGCATTGTGGACTGGCTCAGCCGGAGCAGCGAATCGTAAATGGCTTGAGTCGAATCCCAGTTGCCGGATGTTGGCCCCTCGTGCTGCTGCGAATACACGACCTGCCCAAGCTGATTTACCGTGGTCAGCTGCTCCACAACAGAGTTATTGCTGTTGAAAAGCATCTTGCTATCCACATTGGCAAGCGTGACCGGGCTTGTGTTTCCGTTATACGGTGTGTAGGTGAAGGCCGAAGTTGCCCCGACCGGGTCTGCAACAGAAGCCGGACGCCAGAAGTCCGCGTCGCTATACGTAGTTGTGATGGAGTTTCCGTCGGCGTCTGTTACTTTCAGCGGTACTGCACCGAAACAATCCCACTGAACTTTTGTGGACAGGCCGGAAATGGGCAAATCAATTTCGGTCGGAAAGCTGTTTCCGCATGATGCAGTGGTGTTTCCTTGAGTCGCCGTACTGTAAACGTTCGTTGTGATCGCGCCATTTACGTCATAGCTCTGGTACACAGTTCCCGTGTCGTAGTAGCTGAAGTGCCGCGTTAAAGTTTTTGCCCCGGCCACGGCGTAAACGATTGTGGTCGGATTTCCTCGCGTGTTGGTAACCGTTTGGTGTTGGGGAGTACCTGAAGACGCTTGTAACGGATACGTGGAATACTCGTCATAGGTGTACGTGGTGCTTGAGAGTGTGTTGCCGCTCCCATCGGCGACGGTGACAATCGACGGACGATCACTGATTGCATTACCAAAATTGGCATAACTGATGCTCGTTTTTCTCAGCGGACTTCCAGGGCCGCCGGTTCCGTAATCGTACTGATCTCTTTCAGTGACTAGCCCCGCACCGTTGTAGAAACTTACGGCTTGCGCTTGTTTCCCACTATTCGGCTGGGCGGTGACGTTGCACTGGCTAATCGGGGAAGATACCGCGGTAGTCGTGCAGTTGGAGGTGTTCCCGTTCCAGCAAGTAGTCGTATTAAGTAGCAGTACATTTGACGATTGCGCGCCTTGAAAAACCTGTCTTCGTACTTCATAAAAATTGAATGTTTTGCTCTGAACGTTGGTATTGCTGTCCTGTTGAAAATCGATGATCGTGTCGTTTCCGGCAGAACCAGAGTTATTTGTATCCGGCGGAGTGGTGACGGTCGTCGTCCAGTGGCTCGCCATGCTGGAATCTTGCGTGCGCGTATAGGTCCACTTTCCACCCGGCGTAAGGGTACGAGTCAGACCTGCTGTTGTCCCATCGTTGACAATGCCGTTCGCACCGCCGGTGTACCCGTATGTGATCGTTCCCCCGGTCGGTACCGTGACCTGGGCGAGCCTCCCGGTAACGCAATTGGTAGCAAAGGTTCCAGGCAAGGGGCTGCATGAGATCGGCGTCTTTTCGTACAGGAATGCGTACTTGGTTCCGTCCGGCAGGGTAATGTTATCCACCAGTGAAACAGAGGTCGCGCCGTACTCGCCAATAGCGGCCCCGCTGCTCGTCTTTGCACCGAATCCAGTCTTAACCGTGTACTGCACATAATTTATGGTCACTGAAACTCTTGTGCCGGTGCTTTCGTTGGCTGGCGGAATATACTGAAGAACCACAGGGCTGCTTGGCGACCCAGAGCCGCTGACGGTCAATATTGGGGTCGTAGCCGAAAGCGTGTCAAAAAACCCGCTACTGGTCACAGTGATCAGGTTGCCATTTGGGTCGGTTGTAGTTCCAGAACCCGTTGGACTGGTGGGAGCGGCAATAGCCGTACCGTCCCGCGCCGTCAGGCTGATGGCGCCCGTAGAAACATCGACGCTCATCGTGTAACCCGAGCCATCAGTAGCCTGGGAGGTAAAGCCTCTTGGAGTGACATTACAGTTGTTGGCTGGAATGAAATCTCCAGCAAAGTGATGTGGCACTCCCCACGGGTCGTGATAGACGTAACCTGAACGGTCAATCCACACAAGCCCCTGTTGCTGATTGCAGAAATTTGTTATCTGACTTGTGAAATTTGCCCAACCGGTGGTGGCTTCCGTTTGCCCGTGCCAGCCGAAATTGAAGACAGGCTGCCAGGTTACATTGCCACTAGAGCCGACTGCGTTCCAAATAGAGCTGTCATAGCTCAGGTTGTAGGTAAAGTTTCGTCCGGCACGCCCAGCCCTTGCAATGATCGGAATGGCAATGTGCGCATTGAGGTTGCCTAAATTGACTGTGTCTAGCGGCCCTCCGCCGAAACTGCCGAATTGAGGTGTTCCCGTCGCAATCTGAGCAGATGCGACTTGCGCCAGGCCAATCAAAGCCACAACCAGATATAAGCGGCCGAGATAAGTACGTTTCACGTTCACCTCACCCATTATTGAAGTGTGAACAGACTGTCGGCCAATCCAGAATTGAAAACGGAGCTTGTCACTGTTGCATCGAGTACCACGCTACCGTTGAACATCTTTTGAAAGTGAAAAGGGACCTGCAGACCATTTACACGCTGGTAATTTGCAAATAGGATTTCAGTGGGAATGTTCGTGCCCATGTCCTTGTCGGGATGCGCATTCGACGCTACGGCCACAGGAAGAAACGAGACTGCATCGAGAAAAAAGTCCATCGCACTGACTTCCTGAAAAGGCCCTAGTTGGTACACGCGAATATGCTGGGTATTTGCGCCCCCGTGCTTCTCCTGGCCGATATAGGAAAATACGAAATTGGGATTACTGGTTTGCGTGAGCGAAGATAGCTCGGGAAAGAACCATCCGGCATCGGTCCAGCAGTTATGCAGTGCGTATTGGCCGGGAACACCCCCGTTCGTTTCCCAAGATCCACCTGGAATCCCGTTAGTAGCGTTTCGAACATCTGACCGGCTTTCGCTGCTAAGTTTCAAATCCACCCGACTCTCGTTCATGCCTTTGGCCTGAAATGTCCCGGTTCCGGTTTCGTTGTCCGGGCCGAAAATCCAAATCACATTGGCGTTCAGCGTGACATCGCCGATTCGAACGCCGCCGGTCAGTGCTGTCACGGAATTTTGAGCGAGAGAAATGGCGAAAGGATCACTCGACGCTGTGCTTTGTGCAACCGCACAACGCCAAGCGAGAAATAGGCAAACCACAGCGAGAACGCGAGGCATACGCACCTCCGCACAGAATTAGTGTTATGGCTTCGTTGTACTGATGGCCTTACTGCCGTAGATGCTCCGGCAACTTCGGGGAAGTGAAGTTGCTTCAGTCGAGTGAGATTCGCCCCCGAATCCCACTTCAAGGATCATCTACTTACGATGGCCTGAACAATATCCCTGCGATGTTGTGAAAATCAAGTAAAAAGATTGATGAATGATCCCCATCACCAATAACCGTGACGAGTATCACGGAATTCCGATAACTACTAGGTAAATACTGTAACCGTTCAGGGCGTCCGAAACGGCTGATACTAGACGGATTGCTGTTATCCGGCTTCCCTAACGTTACGTACGTACGTTACGTTACGTGTTGAAGGAATTAAATATCGCACTGCCGTCCAAGCCCGCATTCCAGTTCAGCGGAACTTCGGCTTCGCACTTCGGGCAGGCAAGATTTTTCGACCGTCCTTTATATCTGCACGAGCATTCGATCCACACCTCAACGCGAATGATCTTGTGGGCGCTTTGAATCCTGGCGCGTTCTCTGGCGCAAATATCGCGAGATGAACGCGGCGTGACTGTGCCCTCCCCACCAAGCGAATCCGCCAAGAAGTTGATTTGTGCCTCACGCCGTTTCCTCGGAAAATCGGGGTCGCGCACGATCTGAAGCATGACATCGGCCATCCGCACAAATTCAAGCGCGTAGCCGCCGATCTCGGTTTCTCGAAATGACGCGAGGACATCTTCGCGCGTTTTGGATTTCAGCAGATGCGGCCCGACTCGATCCCAAATCTGATTGAAAACGTAACGATAGTTGTCTGCCCTGCCGCGCACCCAAGACGGCTGAATCTTTCTGGGACGGCCTCTTTCGGGTTTTTTTGAAAACCTGTCAATGGCTAAATTGCCCATTTTTGAAGCTTTCGAGCGTTTTTTTATTTTTGCGGAAATTCGCGGCATATCGGCTCTGAATTTTACGGGAATTTCTGACAAAAGCAGAGAAATTATGCGGACAGCGGAAAGGCATTCTGTTCCGCTGAAATTGCGCTAACGGCAAAATTCTGGAAACAGGCCTTAAACTTGGCTCTGGACGCGGCATTCCGAGGAATTTGAGAATTTGCCCGCGAGGGAGGTTTCAAGACGTGATTCTGAACACAAAACCGATGTTTCCTTGTCCCGTATGTACGGGGCCAAGAGAAGTGCTGATGACCAAGAAGGACAAGCCGTATATCACCTGTGATCCATGCGGTGTGCAGGTATTCGTTCGCGGTCCCGCCGGAATTAAGGAATTCAATCGCCTGCTCGAAAGCACGAGTCAGGAAAGTTTACTGGCGCGACTGACGCATATCGAACATCAATACCGGCTCACCTGCCCGAAATGCGCGAACAAATTCTGGATCACTCCCGCGCTGATTAAAACCAGCGTTTTCGACGCACGTGTGCAAGGGCTGCGCTGCCCAGAACGCGGTTGTGGCGGCGTCGCGCCCTGGGGAGATAACAAGCAATGAAAATCACAGTTGTGGGAGTCCTGATTATTGTGGGCACGATTGTTGTGCTTATTTTCATCGCGGACAAGCTGATCGCAAACAACATAAACAAGCAAAAGGGAATGGACGATGACCAGCCGAACTCCAACGCCTAGTTTTTGGCTGACGGCGAGCGAAGCCGCAGCGTACTTGAAGGTCAAGGTACGTACGCTATTGCTTTGGGCCAGACAGGGCAAAGTGAAAGCGTATGCACTCTCGGGGACGGAGCGCCGCGTGTGGCGCTTTCGGCGAGAGGATTTAGACGCCGCCCTTGTGGAATCTGCCGTGCTACTATCCCTAACGTCATCCGTGTGCCCTGCCGAAAGGATGGGGAAATGAAAAGGGCAGCACGGTTCAAAACTGGAAGTGTAGTTTTCGACAAAAGGCGTAAGACGTGGAATTTCCTTCACTATGAGAACGGCAACAGGCGCACAAAGGTCATCGGCACTTTGCAGGAATATCCAACAAAGGGTGCTGCGTGGCTGGAGGCAAAGCAGTTTCTTTCTTCGACTGAGACTCAACCGAGAGAGGCAGGAACTACCGTGAGCGAAATTGCTGCACGGTATTTATCAGAGCGTCTGCCATCGCGTTTTTCAACCGCGCGGATGTACCGCTCGTGGCTCAACAACTACATCGTGCAGTATTGGGGTGAAAAACAGGTGACCGATGTTCAGCCCAGAGAGGTTGAATTGTGGCTTCGGTCCCTGAGCCTCGCCCCGAAAAGCAAAGCCCACATCCGGGCAGTGCTCCGCATCCTTGTGGATTTTGCAATGTGGTGCGGCGTAATGGAGGTCTCTCGGAATCCGATTGAGCTGGTCGTAGTCAAGGGAGCAAGCAAACGTACACGCAAACCCAGAAGCCTCACGGTCAAAGAATTCCAAAAGCTCGTAACTGAGCTAGAGGAACCATTCCGCACAATGGCGCAGATCGCGGTGTGTTTTGGTCTGCGCGTGAGTGAACTGCTCGCGTTGCGATGGTCGGATGTGGACTGGCTGAATTGCAAGCTCCGCATCCAACGGGCAATCGTGATGCAGAACGTGGATGAGGTCAAAACGGAAGAATCACGGCGGGAGATGACCATTGCTAAGGAATTGTTAGAGGTTCTCAAGCAATGGCGGCATGTAACGCAGTTCTCAGCGGACATGGACTGGATTTTTGCCAGCTCCGTTCAGCTTGGGCGTTTGCCGATCTCCTACGCCTGGTTCTGGCGCAAACTCCAACATGCAGCAGAACGCGCTAGCATCGGCAAGCTGGGCACTCACACATTCCGGCACACCTACAGGTCGTGGCTGGATGCGGTGGGCACTCCAATTGCCGTGCAGCAGAAGCTCATGCGGCATACGGACATCAGAACCACGATGAACGTGTACGGTGACGTTGTGACCGATGAAATGGCCGAGGCAAGTTCTAAAGTTGCTGGTTTGGCGCTAAACGGATTGCACGACGGATTGCAGAGTCTCTAACTCATTGAAATACTGGCGGAGAGAGAGGGATTCGAACCCTCGATACAGGTTTTAGCCCGTATAACGGTTTAGCAAATGAGTCGTTCTCGCCGCCCTCACTCGTTTTCAAGCACTTCCAAGTCGTAGTGGAAGCCTGCAAGTCGGGCTCATCGCCTCTCATTCGGCAGCTTCTGTGCTCCGCTTTGTGCTCCGCCACATGGAGAAATCCTGCGCTTCTGCCCGAAGCATTTTGAGTGCTATGGGGATGTATCACCAAGCGGCGAGAGTCACCTTATGATGTGGCTTGCTTTGAAAAAAAGGTAGGGGCCTGCTATGCGGCTTCAGGCCCATAGTAAAGCTCGACCTGCAAATTCCATTCCTTGAGCAGCCATTCAGGT
>Ga0070732_10001649_pt1 | contig 12141 bp, 12 predicted proteins | sample Coa_R1_5_FD_66449 | JGI IMG/M metagenome (GOLD analysis project Ga0070732, IMG submission 66449) | Surface soil microbial communities from Centralia Pennsylvania, which are recovering from an underground coalmine fire - Coalmine... | ecosystem: Environmental > Terrestrial > Soil > Unclassified ...
TCGGCGCTGCGCCACTGCTCCTCGAGCTCCCGCTTCTTCTGCGTCAGCTTGCGCTCCTTGTCGCGCAGCGACGCCGCCTTCTCGAACTCCTGGGCCTCGATCGAGGCCTCCTTCTCCTTGCGGACCCGGTCGATCTCCTCCTCCAGCTCGCGGTAGCGCGGGGGCGCGCTCATCGAGCGGATGCGGATGCGCGACGCTGCTTCGTCGATGAGGTCGATCGCCTTGTCGGGAAGATGGCGGTCCTGGATGTACCGGTCGCTGAGCTCCGCGGCCGCATGCAGTGCGTCGTCGGTGATCTTCACGCGGTGGTGCGCCTCGTAGCGGTCGCGCAGGCCGCGCAGGATCTGCACCGTGTCGTCGACCGACGGCTCTTCGACGCGCACCTGCTGGAAGCGGCGCTCGAGGGCGGCGTCGCGCTCGAGGTACTTGCGGTACTCGTCGAGCGTCGTCGCGCCGATCGTCTGCAGCTCGCCGCGGGCGAGCGCGGGCTTCAGGATCGAGGCTGCATCGATCGCGCCCTCGGCGGCGCCGGCGCCGACGAGGTTGTGCAGCTCGTCGATGAAGAGAATGATGTCGCCCCGCTGCATGATCTCCTTCATGACCTTCTTCAGGCGCTCCTCGAACTCGCCGCGGTACTTCGAGCCGGCGACGAGAGCAGCGAGATCGAGCGTGTAGATCTGCTTGTTCTTCAGCAGCTCGGGGACCTGATTGGTGGCGATGCGCGCGGCGAGGCCCTCGACGACGGCGGTCTTGCCGACGCCGGGCTCACCGATCAGCACCGGATTGTTCTTCGTGCGGCGTGACAGGATCTGCATCAGCCGCTCGATCTCGGTCTGGCGCCCGACCACCGGGTCGAGCTTGCCCTCCGCCGACTGCTTGGTCAGGTTGCGGCCGAACTGGTCGAGCAGCTTCGAGCTTTTCGACTTCTCGCCCGCGGGGCCGCTCGCGCCGGGGCCCTGGCGACGACCGGGGCCGGACAGCATGCGGATGATCTCGTTGCGGATCTTCTCGGCATCGGCGTCGAAGTCGAGGAGGATGCGGGCGGCGACGCCCTCGTTCTCGCGCACGAGGCCGAGCAGGATGTGCTCGGTGCCGATGTAGTTGTGCCCGAGCGAGAGCGCCTCGCGGAGCGCGAGCTCGAGGACCTTCTTCGCGCGCGGGGTGAACGGGATCTGGCCGGTCGTGACCTCATCGCCCTGGCCGACGATGCGCGCGACCTGGGCGCGCACCTCCTCGACCGTGATGTCGAGCGACTCGAGGACCCGCGCTGCGAGCCCTTCCTCTTCGCGCAGCAGCCCGAGCAGGATGTGCTCGGTGCCGATGTAGTTGTGCTTCAGCGCCCGCGCCTCGTCCTGTGCGAGAACGACGACCTGGCGTGCCCGTTCAGTAAAGCGTTCGAACAAAGCGGATTACTCCCTTTCGCCTAGGAGTGCCCATCGTAGCCGACTCCCATGCGCCCACCGAGCCCGCCAAACGCTTTTCACACCTCTGTTTCTATCCGGTGACGAGGTCCGAGAACGTCTCCTCGACGAGCACGTCGAAGCTGGCCGGGAGGCTGCCGTCCGCGCTCGCATAGGCCCGCAGCGAGTACAGGTACGAGCGCCATTCCTCCACGCGGTGCGGGAAGTCCGGGCCGCGCTGCTCGACGAGGCGGTCGAGGGCGAGCACGTTCCAGCGCCCGCTGCCCTCGGCGAAAGCAGGCTCGGGCTCCGTCGCGGGGGGTGAGTCGACCTGCGGCGCCGGCTCCGGTTGAACGGGCGCAGGCGCGGGCACGACCTCGAGCTCCGGCGGCGGCGGAGGAGGCGTCGGCGCGGGCGGAGCTGGCGGAGGCGGCGGGAGCGGCGGAGGCGGCGGAGGCGGCTCTGGCGGAGGGGGCTCGGGCTCCCGTTCGGCCCATTCGCGGGCCCTGGCGAGCGCTTCTGCCTCCTCTGCGAGCTGGCGCTCGCGGAGGGCGAGCTCGGCCGCACGGCGCGCCAGCTCCATCTCGCGCTGCGAGATCGTGGCGACGCGCGCCTCGAGCGCGGACTCGCGGTCCTCGAGGTCTCCGGCAGGCCGGGCGCGCTGCTGCGTATCGAGCTCCGCCGCGCGGCGTGCGAGCGCCGACTCGCGCGACGCGAGCTCGGCGGCTTTTTGCGCGAGCTCGAGCTCGCGCGAGCGATAGAGCTCTTCCGCCGCGGCCTCCTGCGGTGCGAGCTGGGACTCGCGCCCCTCGAGCCGCTGCTCCCACTCAGCCAGCCGCGCGACCCGCTCCTGCGCCGTCTGCTCGAACTCGGCCTCGGAGCCGGAGAGCTCGGCGAGCCGCTGGTCGAGGCGCCGCTCCTCCGTGCGCAGGCGCTCGAACGAGCTCTGGAGATGCTCCTCGAGCTGCTCCGCGAGGCCGCCCCGCAGCGGCATCGGCGAGTGGAACTCGTCCTCGGCCGTGAGGTCGTAGGTCTCCTCCTTTCCCGATCGCTCCTGCCGCTGCCAGCGAAGCCGGACGAGAAGAAGCACCAGCAGGAGCAGCAGGAGGGCCACGACGACGACGAGCTCGACGAGGTGGTGCCCTTTGCTCAACCAACCGGACGCGAGAAGGCTCGAAACGACCATATGCCCATTATCTTTCGGCGGCTGGCTACCATCGCCCTGCTTTGGGCAGCGCACTGATCACGGGCGGCGCCGGATTTATCGGCTCCCATCTCTCCGAGCTTCTCATCGACCGGGGCGAGGAAGTCTTCGTCCTCGACGACCTCTCGACCGGATCGGAGCGGAACGTGGCCCATCTGCGCGAGCGCCCAGGCTTCCACCTCGTGGTCGAGTCGGTCATGAAGTCGTCCGTCGTGAACGAGCTCGTCCACCGCTGCGACGTCGTGTACCACCTCGCCGCCGCCGTCGGCGTCCGCCTCATCGTCGAGGAGCCGGTGCACACGCTCGTGACGAACATCCAGGGCACCGAGAACGTGCTGGACCACTGCAACCGCTTCGGAAAGCGCGTGCTCGTCGCGTCCACCTCGGAGGTGTACGGCGACCGGCGCGAGCCGGAAGCACTCGCGGAGGAGAGCCCGCGCATGTACGGGCCGACCACTGCGCGCCGCTGGGCGTACGCAGAGTCGAAGGCGGTGGACGAGTTCCTTGCGCTCGCATATCACCAGGAGCGCGGGCTCGACTGCGTCATCGTGCGGCTCTTCAACACCGTCGGACCTCGGCAGAGCGGTCAGTACGGGATGGTCATCCCGCGCTTCGTCGCAGCCGCGCTTGCCGGCCGCCCGCTCGAGATCCACGGCGACGGGACGCAGACGCGCTGCTTCTGCCACGTCCAGGACACGATCCGGGCCCTCGTCGGGCTGATGGAGGCCACCGAGGTCTCGGGCGAGATCTTCAACGTCGGCTCGACCGAGCGCGTCACCATCTCCAACCTCGCACAGCGAGTGCTCGCCTTGACAGGCTCCGACTCGCACCTCGTCCCAGTCCCTTACGACGAGGTGTACGGCCAGGGGATCGAGGACATGCTCCACCGCCAGCCGTCGATCGAGAAGGTGGAGACGGCGATCGGGTGGCATCCGACGTTCGGGCTGGAGGAGATCCTCCACGACGTCGTGCACTACGTACGCTCGGCTCCGGCGTACGTCGCCGACGAGGCTTGGTAACAGACTGTTACTTGTTAGCCCTGCTCCCGCAGGAGCGGGAAGAGGATGACGTCGCGGATCGTGTCGCGGCCGAGCAGCACCATGGCCAGGCGGTCGATGCCGATGCCGATTCCGCTGTTCGGCGCCATCCCGTACGACATCGCCTCGACGTAGTCGGGGTCGCCGGGCTCGGCCTCGGCGTCCCCGGCCTCGCGCTCTCCCGCCTGCGCGGCGAAGCGCTGAGCCTGTTCCTCGCTGTCGTTCAGCTCGCTGAACGCGTTCGCGAACTCCATTCCGGCCACGACCGTCTCGAAGCGCTCGACGATCGAAGCGTCGTCGTCGGTGGTGCGCGCAAACGGAGACAGCTCGATCGGCCAGTCGTAGACGATCGTCGGCTGGATGAGCTCGGGCTCGACGAAGTGCGAGTACGCATGGTCGACGAGCTGGGACCACGTTCGGTCGTGTGAGACGTCGACGCCGGCGCCGGTGAGCTTGGCGCGCAGCTCGGCTTCGTCGCGCGTCCAGACGCCGTGCGCGTCGAGCACGTCCACGAACTTCACGCGCTGCCACGGCCTCGCGAGGTCGACGTCGTGCCCACGGAAGGTCGCATTCGTGCCGCCGATCGTCGCCTGTGCAGCGCTCTCGACGAGCGTCTCGCAACGGTCCATCGTGTCGCGGTAGTCGGCGTACGCCTCGTACCACTCGACCTGCGTGAACTCGGGCGAGTGCTTGTACGAATAGCTCTCGTTGCGAAAGTCCTTCGACAGCTCGTACACCTTCTCGAGCCCCCCGACGATGAGCCGCTTGAGATACAGCTCGTCGGCGATGCGAAGGTAGAGGTCCTGGTCGAGCAGCTTCGAGTGCGTGACGAACGGCTCGGCGAAGCCTCCGCCGTAGCGGGGCTGGAGAATCGGCGTCTCCACCTCGATGAACCCTTCGCCGTCGAGATAGGTGCGTATCGCAGTGACCATGCGTGCGCGGAGGATTGCGTCGCGGCGTGATTCCTCGTTCATCAGCAGGTCGAGGTAGCGGCGCCGGTAGCGGGCCTCGACGTCGGTGACGCCGTGGAACGTGTCGGGCAGCGGCGTCCGGATGCGAGCGAGGCTCTCGAGGGAGTCGACGTCGATCGACGGCTCGCCTCGCTTCGACTTCGACGGCGAGCCCACCGCGCCGACAATGTCCCCCAGGTGGACGTCGATCTCGCCCGTTCTCTCCGTGTGGCAGAGGAGCTGGATGCGGCCGGAGCGGTCGACGAGGTCGAGGAAGACGAGCTTGCCCATGTCGCGCCTTCCGAGCACCCGGCCCGCGACGCGGCGCGTCGTCTCGGCGGCGGCCCCGTCCGCGAGCGGCTCCGTCTCCGCGCGGACGAGCGCGATCTCGTCGCGGTCGGGAAAACGCTTCGGCGCGGTCATCGCGCGAGTCTATGACTCTCAACGTCGAACGCGTGCCAACAAGACAGCCGAAGCGTAAGCCGCAGGCTTACGCGGAGGCGAGCTCACGCGGGCGGGGAAGCGCGCAGCGCACCGCCGCACGCGCAGCACCGTCACGTCGCCCATCACCCTAAGCGAAGCGGACCCTTACCCCGCGGGAAACGCGCAGCGTTTCACGCGGCCTTGATGTCCATGATCTTGAAGGTCATCTTCCCGCGCGGCGCGGCGACCTCGACCGTCTCGCCCTTCTTGCGGCCCATGATCGCCCTGCCGACGGGCGACTCGTTCGAGAGCTTGTTCGACGCGGGGTCGGCCTCGGCCGATCCGACGATGTGGTACTCGACGGTCTTCCCGGCCTTCACGTCGCGCAGTCGGACCTTTGTCCCGATGGAGACCTCGCCCGACTTGATCTCCTTCTTCGTCACGACGCGAGCGTTCTTGAGCCGCTCCTCGAGCATCGCGATGCGAGCCTCGAGATGCGCCTGCTCGTTCTTCGCGGCGTCGTACTCGGCGTTCTCGGCGATGTCCCCGAACTCGCGCGCGACGCGGATGCGGTCGGCGATCTCGCGACGTCGGTCGTTCGACAGGTACTCGATCTCGTCCTTGAGCTTCTCGAAGCCCTCGGGCGTGAGAATGACTTCCTTCAAGTGTCCTCCTGGAAGACCCCGCGGCAACAAAAACGGACGGCGGCACCGCCTCCGGCGGGGGCGGATGGTACCCCCGTCCAGGACGCTCGTCAACAGGCGTCGGGCTACCATCTTCGCCTCTATGCAGACCTCGTTGCGCGATTCCTGGCTGCTCCGCGACGTCGCGATACCGACCCGGGTCGTTCTCGCGCCCATGGCCGGCGTGAGCGTCCAGGCCTTCCGCCGCCAGGGCCGCCGTTTCGGCGCCGGCCTCGTGTGCTCGGAGATGGTCTCCTGCGCCGGAATCGAGCACCGGAACGAGCGGACGCTGGGCTACCTCCGCGTCGGGGCGGATGAGCATCCCCTCGCAATCCAGATCTTCGGCTCAGAGCCGACGACGATGGCCGAGGCCGCGCGGATGGTCGAGGCGGCGGGCGCCGACATCGTCGACATCAACTTCGGGTGCCCCGTGGGCAAGGTGACGAAGACCGGGGCAGGAGCGCACCTGCTGGAACGCCCTGAGCGCGCCTGCGCGGTCACGGAGGCGGTCGCCTCCGCCGTCTCCGTTCCGGTGACGGTGAAGATGCGCCGCGGCGTCCTCGACGGCTCGCGCGCGTGCCTCGAGCTAGGGCCGCGACTCGTCGACGCCGGCGCCGCCGCGCTCACGCTTCACCCCCGCTCGGCCAAGCAGATGTACACGGGCGTCGCAGACCACACCCTCACAGCCGAGCTCGTCGAGATCGTCGACGTGCCGGTGATCGCGTCCGGCGACATCGTTTCGCGGGCGCGTGCGGAGGCGGTGCTCGAGTCGACGGGAGCGGCGGCGATCATGGTCGGACGGGGAGCGCAGGGCAATCCGTGGGCTATTCGCGAGATCGTGCTCGGTGACGACACGCCGCCGTCGCGCGAGGAGGTGGCGGCCGAGCTGATCCTGTTCGTCCGCGAGACCGTGCGCGAGCTCGGCGAACGACGCGCGTCCGGTTTCTTGAAGAAGTTCTACGGCTGGTACCTCGGCCACGGGCGGTTCCCGAAGCCGTTCAAGAACGAGCTCGTGCAGCTGCAGACGACCGACGAGGTCGTCACGCGCCTTCTCGCCGCCGCGCCCGCCGCCGCGGAGATCCTCGAGCGGCTCGAGGCAGAGCTGCCGGATCCCGAGGACGAAGTGCTCCTCGACAACATGCCGATCTCGATCTACGGGGGAGGTTGAGCAGGCAACAGACTGTTACTTGTTCCGCTCCCACACGATCCGCAGCCCCTCGAGCGTGAGGAACGGATCGACCGTCGAGATCGTGCGCGAATGCGGGGCAATGAGGTCGGCGAGCCCGCCGGTGGCGATCACGGGCGCGTCCCCGTCGAGCTCGCTACGGACGGCGTCGACGATACCGTCCACCTGCCCCGCGAACCCGTACACGAGCCCCGACTGGAGCGCGCTCGCGGTCGTCTTGCCGATCACCTGCGGCGGCTCGACGTAGTCGACCTTCACGAGGCGCGCCGCCCGCGCGAAGAGCGCGTCCATCGAGATCTCGATCCCCGGCGCGAGCACCCCGCCGACGTAATCCCCCGCTGCCGAGACGACGTCGAAGTTCGTCGAGGTGCCGAAATCGACGACGATCGCCGGCGCGCCGTAACGCTCCTTCGCCGCGACCGCGTTCATGATGCGATCCGGGCCCACCTCGCGCGGGTCGTCGTACTGGATCTGGATCCCCGTCTTGACACCGGGGCCGATGACGAGCAGCGGTGCGCGCGCCCAGCGCTCGGCGACGTGCTCGTACTCACGGATCAGCCGTGGCACCGTGCACGACAGACAGATGCCCTCGAGATCGGTCAGCTCGAGGAAGTCGGCGAGGAGCGCGCCGAGCTCGTCGCCGGTGCGATGCGCCTCGGTGGCGATGCGCCAACGTTCCCCCAGCACGTCCCCGTCGTAGAGCCCGAAGACGGTCTGCGTGTTCCCGACGTCGACCGCGAGCAGCATCAGTGGTTCAGCCCTTGCTTCCGTTGCGCGAAATTCGTTCGGCCCTTGCTTCCGTTGCGCGAAAGACCGGTACCTGGTACGGGCGTACCTAAATTTCTCCCGTACCAGGTACCAGTCGTTCGGCCCTTGCTTCCGTTGCGCGAAAGACCGGTACCTGGTACGGGCGTACTCAGAAGTCTTCTTCGCGAGGCGTCGACTCGCCGAGGCGCTCGGCGAGCGTCTCGGGCGTCAGCGTCGGCTCGTCGCCCTCTCCGCGCAGCTCCTCGATGGTCACGTCGCCGGCGGTGAAGATCTCGGTGCGCGGGATGATGCGCGTCGGGCGGTTCTTGTCCCACACCCAGACGTCCTCGAGCTTCAGGTGGAAGAACGGGTAGGTCTGCTGCGGCACGTAGGTTCGCTCGAGCTTGTTGCAGAGATACGTCGCGTCCTGGGTGAGGACGCAGAACCGGAAGAGGCCGAAGACGGCCTGGTACTCCTTCTTCAGCTGGAGCTCGAGGTCCGCCTCGTATTCGTCGAGGTCGTCGAGATGCGACATCCGCGGCTCAGTGTAGCCGCGCCCTGAGGGTCTGGACCCGGCCCTTTCCAGGCACTTCCAGGTCCGGAGCGAGCTCGGCGAGGGGACCGAGCACGAACTCGCGCTCGTGGAGACGCGGATGCGGAACGCGCAGCCCGGGCTCGTCGATCACGGCGTCCCCGTACAGGAGGAGGTCGAGGTCGAGCGTCCTCGGCCCGTGCGGGGCGAACGCCTCCCGTCGCCGGCCGAACCGCCGCTCGACGGCGAGCAGGACGTCCAGGAGAGCCCGGGCGGGGAGCTCGGTTTCGAGCGCGGCGACACCGTTCAGGAAGCGCGGCTGCTCGCCGACGCCGACGGGGGCGGTGTCGATGAGCGCGGAGACCGCCGTTACCTCGATCCCCGGCTCCTCCCCGAGCGCCGCCATGGCGCCGCGGATCGTCTCCTCACGACCACCGAGGTTCGAGCCCAGGCCGACATAGGCGCGCGGCACGCGGGCAGGCTACGCTCCGAGCGCGTGCGTCGCCGCCTGCTGATCGCCTTCCTCGCCGGAGTGTGCGCGTTCGGATCGTCGGCGGCTGCGGCCGACGCGCCGATGGAGTGGTGGCTCCACTCGATCGGCGCCGACCAGGCGACGCCGCCGGGCCCAGGCGTTCCGATCGTCGTCGTCGACGGCGCCGTCGACGCATCGCTGCCCGTGATGAGCGGACGGCCGAACACGACGTATCTCAACACGCAGGTGCTCACGGGCCGAGACGACTTCCACGCCACCGCGGTCGCATCGTTGGCCGCCGCACCGGGGAACAACGGCTATCTCGGGGTCTATCCGCAGGCAAACCTCCTCGTGTGGGACGCCGGCCACGGCCCGACGCAGATCGACCCGAACGAGGCCGTGCTCGGGATCTCCACCGCCGCGCACCACTGCCCGGCGGTCATCAACCTCAGCTTCGGAGGCAGGATCCCGACGCCCGATCTCCAGAACGCGATCCTCACCGCCGTCCACAACGGCTGCCTCGTGGTCGCCGCTGCCGGCAACGACGGCGACAGAGGGAACCCCGCCGAGTACCCCGCGGCGTATCCGCACGTCTTCAGCGTCGGGGCGACCGACGAGAACGACGCGCCTGCCGCGTTCACGAGCTCGGGCGCCTGGATCGACGTTGCCGCGCCCGGCATGGACGTGACCGTCCCCGTACCGCTGTCGCAAAGCTCGACCGGCCTCGCCCCGGAGGACGGGACGAGCTTCTCGGCCCCGCTCGTCAGCGCCGCGGCGGCATGGGTGTGGACCGCGCGTCCGACGCTCACGGCGAGCCAGGTCGCGCAGATCCTGCGCGACACGGCACGGCAGGTCCGACCTGGTGGGTTCGACCTCCAGACCGGATACGGGATACCGAACATCCCGGCCGCGCTGACGGCGCCGGCGCCGCCGAGCGACCCGAGCGAGCCGAACGACGACATCGTCCAGGTGAGACCGGGTGCGCTGTTCCCGGCGGGCGAGCCTCCGCTGACGACGGCTTCGCGACCGTCGAACCGAATCGCAGGAACGCTCCTGCAGACCGACGACCCGCGCGACCTCTACCGCATCTGGGTCCCGGCCCACCGGGTCGTGCGCGTTGCAGTGAGCGCGGGCGGTGCGGCCACGGCGCGCATCTGGGGCCCCGCGACGCTCAGCGTCGGCGAGTCAGGATCGTCGCGCGCGCGCGACCTGAAAGGCCGGTCGATCACGGGCGGCAGCGCAGGCGCCTTCGCGTACGCGGACGTCGAGCTCAGCCCGGAGAGCGACGCCGCAAGCTACGTGCTGAGCGTGACGGCCTCGAAACGCTGATCGACGCCCCGCCCTCGAGCCCGGCGGGGCGCACGGCGGGCTTCGTCACGCGCACGACCACGCGGTCGGCCGCAAACCGCGTCTGGAGCTCGTCCGCAACGGCGCCGCCGAGCGCTTCGAGCAGCGAGTACGTGTGAGCGTCCGACACCTCGCGCACCGCGCGTGCGACGGCGTTGTAGTCGACAGCGTCCTCGAGCCGATCCGACGAGCCTCGATCGCCGACGTCGAGCTCGACGTCGAAGAGAAAGTCCTGGCCCTTCTCCCGCTCGTCCTCGTAGACGCCGTGGTGGCCGAAGACGCGCAGGCCGCGGAGAGCGAGGGTGATCACACAAACGCCTTCGCGACGCTCAGTGCGTCGACGTGGGCCTCGACGTCGTGGGCTCGGATGATGGTCGCACCGCGTTCATATGCGGCGAGTGCGGCGGCGACGCTTGCGCTTCGGATGTCCGTCGCGCCGAGATGCACGAGCGTGCTCTTGCGCGAGAAGCCGATCAGCACCGGTCGCCCGACTGCGAGGAGCACGTCGAGGCGGCGGACGAGCTCGAGGTTGTGCTCCACGGTCTTGCCGAAGCCGATGCCGGGATCGAGGCAGACCGCGTCCTCGCGGATCCCTTCGGAGACTGCGAACCCGAGGCGCTGCTCGAGGAACGCGGCGACCTCGGAGGCGACGTCGTGGTAGCTCGGGTCGAGCTGCATCGTGCGCGGCTCGCCCTGCATGTGCATGAGACAGAGATAGACGCCGGACTCGGCGACGACGCCGGCGAGCTCGGAATCGCCGCGCAGCGCCGTGATGTCATTGACCATCTCGGCGCCGAGCGCGATTGCCCGGCGAGCGACCTCGGCCTTCGAGGTGTCGATCGAGACCGGCACCCCGCCGCCGAGCCGCTCGAGGACAGGGACGACACGGCGCAGCTCCTCGTCGCCGGTCACGCCGTCGGAGCCGGGCCTCGTCGACTCGCCGCCGACGTCGACGATCGCAGCTCCTTCCTCGAGCATCCGACGTGCGGAAGCGGCTGCCGTGTCAGGGTCGAGATTGACGCCGCCGTCCGAGAACGAGTCGGGCGTGACGTTGAGAACGCCCATCACGGACGGCCGCCGGAAACGCTCTTCGATCGGGATCACGCGCGCACTTATATCGTCTGGTCGTACGCCCCTGGCCGGCTACGACATCGTGGAGGGACGACCGTGATTGCAAGGATCGCGAAGTTCGAAGGCGGAGACGCTGACGAGATGCGTCGCCGCAACAACGAGATGCTGGTCGGAGGCGGAGCGACTGAGCTCCCGCCCGGGATTCTCCGAGTGATGGTCCTGATGAACGAGGGTGATGGCACGTGGGCGGTGATCTCGTTCTTTGAGGACGCGGAAACTGCGGCTGCGGCCGAGCAGCGGTTCGAACAGATGGGCGACGAGATCCCCGAAACCGTCCGCGGCAAGCGTGTCAGCCTCGAGAGCTTCGAAGTCGCCTTCGACGTGGAGATGGTCAGATAGAGCGAGCCGCGCGGTCCTACCGGGCGGTCGTGAACAACGTCAACTGCATTCCGTCGGGCGCTTGCACGCGCACGTTGCGATCGCCCCAGGGCGTGAGCACGGGCGGAGCGACTACGTCAGCTCCGGCTGCAATGAGTCGCTCTGCGGCCCGCTCGCTGTCCTCCACCTCGAGCCCGAGCCGGACGACGCCGGAAACCCGGCGCCCCGCCTCGATCGCGTCGACCTTCTCCGCCTGGGGCTGATCGAGGATCTCGAGCGTCGCACGGCCCGCAGAGAGAAGGATGACCCTTCCCGCTTCGCCGCTCCAGTCGGCCAACTGTTCGAGGCCAAGCGCATCTCGATAGAACGCGAGGGCGTCATCGAAATCGGCGACGGTGAGCGCAACGCGTAGTTCGGCGACCTCTGTCATTCCATGTCAAACGTCGACCGGGTCGACGGACATTCCCGCGGGCCCGTGAAGCCGTAGCCTTCACGCGATGCGGGACAGAGCCGATCTCCCTGACAAGGGCGCCGTTCGCGAGCGGGCGTTCCAGATCTCACAGACGGCAGGGGCGGGCACACCCGAGGAGAACTGGCTCCGGGCCGAGCGGGAGCTGCACGTGGCGCACGGGTACGACACCGTCGACCGCGATCTCGAGCGGGTGGGAATCACGATCGCGCGACTCCCGTCTGAGGCGGGAGTGGTCTGGC
>Ga0070732_10001650_pt1 | contig 12139 bp, 13 predicted proteins | sample Coa_R1_5_FD_66449 | JGI IMG/M metagenome (GOLD analysis project Ga0070732, IMG submission 66449) | Surface soil microbial communities from Centralia Pennsylvania, which are recovering from an underground coalmine fire - Coalmine... | ecosystem: Environmental > Terrestrial > Soil > Unclassified ...
CGAGCGAGTTTGCTCGCAAAAGCATCATTGCCCGAGTTTCCGGGAGCGGAAGAGGAGAGCCAACGCCGAAGGCATGCGATCGGACTAAGTTCACTTGCAGTTCGCGGATTTGGTCGCCGAGGATCCGAACATCACTCAGTTTGCCGACTCCGGTCGTGATCGCGTACCCCAACTTATTCCCGGCTACGATCTCGTCGACCACGGTGCGAGCTAGATTGACGGCCTCGCGGGCATCCGGCGACAGCAGTACCGCCTGGCGCGATATTGCGACCTCGCGCACATCCTCCAGTCTGAGATCGTTTCCAGTGATGTGTAGGGCGTTCAAAAGAGTCCTCGAGTCGTCCGTCATTTCCCAGTTGCGGCGCGGAACACGCTAAGGTACTTGTCCGGCAGGGCAGAGACTTTCATCTCTGAATTCGTAACGATATGGGTGGTCTCGCCTTCCGCCAGCACCGCGCCTGTATTGGCCCGAGCCAATTCGTAGCGGAACTTAATCACAGATTCGCGTACGGTCTTTAGCCAGGTGCGCACAACGACTTCCTCGTCGTAGAAAACCGGAGCGCGGTACCGGCATCGGACCTCGGCCACAGCGATGAAAAGTCCGTCTTCGCGTTCCATGTCGCGGTATGAAAATCCCATCTGCCGCATCAGTTCCACACGGCCCACTTCGAACCAGATCAGGTGGTTCGAGTGATACACGACACCCATCTGATCGGTTTCCGCGTAACGCACACGCAACCGCGTTTCGTTCGTGGCGGGGTGATGGTTGGAACTCATTTTCCCGTCCACATCGGTTTGCGCTTTTCCAGGAATGATGTAATCCCTTCGCGGAAGTCGGCCGTACGTCGAATCGCCGCATTCTCCCGCACCGCCGATTCAATATGTGCGTCCAGGTCCATGCGCGCATGGTCGGTAAGCAACTGCTTTGTGGCTCGAAGTGAAGACGCGCTGTTTTCCATCAGCAATGCGGCCAATTCCCGGGCCCGAGCCATCAGAGTTTCCGCGGGCACAATTTCGTTGATTAGCCCCATGCGCGCCGCCTCATCGGAGCTGAAGATTCTTCCCGTCAGCAGCAGATCGCGCGCCTGTTTCTCCCCGACCTGCCGGAGCAGGAATGTCGACACAATAGCCGGCACGAATCCGATTCGCACTTCGGTGTAGCCAAACTTCGCATCGGGCACTGCCAGCGTAAAATCGCACAGCAGCGCTAGCCCCGTTCCGCCCGCGATAGCCGACCCATTCACAGCGGCGATCGTCACCTTCGGGAATTCATAGAGTGATCGAAACAGTTGCACCATCGTTTGCGAGTCCTGCAGATTCTGTTCCGGAGTGCGGCCAAGCAACCCCTTCAGATTGTCCAGATCCATTCCCGAACAAAAGGCTCTTCCCGCTCCTGTCACGATCAGCACAATCGCATCGGACTTCGCCACTTCGTCGAGCGCGCGCACCAGATCGCCGATCAATTCGAAGCTGATCGCATTGCGCTTCTCCGGACGATTCAGGGTAAGCGTTGCGACCCTACCCTCGTACGCAAGTTGAACCGTGTGGTAGCTCATAAGAAAAACTGATATTCCGTGCTCGCTTTCACAATGTTCGATCGATAGCGACTAATCCGCGACGTGAGACTCCGAATACTTCGCCGCGAGGCCCCCTGTCGCCTTCAGAAGAGTATCGAGTGATTTCAAGGCTGGCAACTGGGCACCCCGTTGGCGAAGCGCCTCAATTACTTTTTCCGTCGGAATGTTCCCCACCAGTGCATCTTGCGCGAAAGGACAGCCTCCCAGTCCCCCGATCGCGGAGTCGAAACGCCGGCAGCCCGCGTCGTATGCTGCAAGGATCTTGTCCCCGGCTTGCTCAGGGCGGCTGTGTAAGTGCACGCCAATCTCGAGATAATCATATTTCGTTTGGACAGCCTGAACCACTTCCGTGATCTGCTCGGGACTCGCCATCCCCACTGTGTCAGCGAGGGAGATCATGTGCAGGTTTTCAATTTCGAGCAATTCTACTGCGTCCAAGACTTCCTCGACGCTCCACTGATCACCATACGGATTGCCGAAGGCCATCGAGATGTAAACTACGACGTCAAGCCCAGCGTCGTCGGCCTTTTTCTGAACCTTCTCCAGTTCCTCAAGTGCATCCTCGGGAGACTGATTTTGATTCTTCCTCAGGAATGTTTCTGATATCGAATACGGGAAGCCCAACGTCGACACAGCCTGTGTTTCAGTGGCCCGCTGTGCGCCCTTCTCGTTGACGACGATTCCGATAATCTCGACATCATCCGGCGGGTCAAGTTCGTTCAACACATCTTCGGAGTCTGCCATCTGGGGCACTGCTTTCGGCGATACGAACGAAACTGCGTCGATGTGTTTGAATCCAGTGCTAATCAATGTCTTTAGATAGTTCGCCTTCAGGTCGGCGGGAATCATCCCCCTGAGCCCCTGCCATGCATCGCGAGGGCACTCGATCAGTTTTACAGTTTCGGCCATAGAATCTAGGTCACGAATTACAACGGATTGTCACGAATCTGTGATCAAGTTGATTTGCTTCTAATCCGTGGCCATCCGCGCGAATCCGCGGCAAATGGAAGTTGTTGTTACGTTTGCAGCACTCCCACTTTGAACTCCGGCACATCCGGATTCAGCGCAGCCGCTTCCAACGCCTCGGTGATAGCTTCTCGAGTCTCGATAGGGTCGATGATTTTGTCGATCCACAAGCGCGCCGCGCCATAACGTGGATCGGTCTGCTCATCGTAGGTTCGCTTTACCGATTCGTAGAGCTCTTTCTTTTCCTCATCGCTCAATTTCTTCCCACCGCGCTCGAGTTGCTTCACTTTAATCTCGACCAGAGTGCCGGCCGCCGAGTCTCCGCTCATGACTGCATAACGCGCTGTGGGCCAGGCGAAAACAAACCGTGGATCATAAGCCTTCCCGCACATGGCGTAGTGCCCAGCCCCAAACGACCCGCCCACGATCACTGTAATCTTTGGGACCACAGAATTCGAAACGGCGTTCACCATCTTGGCTCCGGCTTTGATGATTCCGCTCCATTCCGCATCGCGTCCCACCATGAAGCCGTTGACATCATGGAAAAAGACGAGCGGAATCAGATTCTGATTGCAGTCCATGATGAAGCGAGCGGCTTTCTCCGCCGACTCGGTGTAGATCACCCCACCGAACTCCACCCGCTTGTGCCCCTCGTGATCGGTCTGCTGAGTATGAAGTTTCTGATTGGCTACGATGCCGACGGCGAATCCACCGATCCTGCCGTATCCGCAGATCAGGGTCTTCCCGTACTCGGGCTTGTATTCATCAAAACGGCTACCGTCAAGAATGCGCGCCAGCACTTCCTTCATGTCATACGGACGCGCGGGCGACGGATCATAGATTCCATAGATCTCCTCCGCAGCCAGGACCGGCTCTACGGGTTTCTTACGATCCCAGGGCGATAGCCGTCGATATCCCCATTTCTCAACGATCGAGCGAATCCTCTCGATGCACGCCTTGTCATCCGGTTCGCGGAAGTCGACGGTTCCGCTGATCGCCGCATGCATCGCAGCGCCGCCCAACTCCTCTGCTGATACTTTCTGTCCGATGGCTGCCTGCACCAAAGCCGGCCCGGCAAGGAATAATCCGCTACCGTCCGTCATCAAAACGTGATCGCACATGACCGGCAGATACCCGCCACCCGCCACGCACATCCCCATGATCGCCGCAATCTGCGGAATACCCATCGCCGACATCACTGCGTTATTGCGAAACACGCGCCCAAAATCGTCGGTATCCGGAAAAACATCCTCTTGTAAGGGAAGGAAGACTCCCGCAGAATCGACTAGATAGATTGTGGGAATGCGATTATCAATCGCGATGTTCTGTGCCCGGATCACTTTCTTGGACGTCATCGGAAAGAATGCGCCGGCTTTCACCGTGGCGTCATTTGCGATGATCATCACCAACCGCGTTTGCACCCGCGCCATGCCGGTAATGACGCCTGCAGCCGGCGCGCCACCCCATTCTTCGTACATGCCGTACGCCGCATAGAGTCCAAGTTCAGAGAACGTGTCAGGATCGGCTAGTAGCGCGATTCGCTCCCGTGCTGTCAGGCGGCCCTTCGTATGCTGGCTCTCAATGGCCTTGGCGCCTCCTCCCTCGCATATCTTCTCTCCTTCATTTCGCACCTGCGACATGAGATCGGCCAGGAAACGCATATTGGCTTCGAACCGAGCCGACGTGGGATCAACCTTCGTCGTGAGCACGGTACCGGCTGTAGACGTGTTTACGGCCAAGGCTTCATTTCGGTTAGCCATGAGGATGTTATGACGGACTGACTACGGTATACCAGCTGGGCGGAACGGCGCAATGCAGCATAGTCCGGATTGGAACGGTTAGCGGATGTCGCGAATCCATCGACACGCTTCCGCAATCGGATCTTCGGCGATCCTATCAATCATACCTACGCGAAGCGCCTGCGCCGCGCTTACTTTCTCAGCAGCAACGAACATTTCCAGTGCTCGCGCCTTCCCGATCAATCGTGGTAGCCGCTGCGTTCCACCCCAGCCCGTGATGAGTCCCAACGCGGCTCCTCGGTGTCCGAAGATGGCATTTGGCGAAGCAATCCGCCGATGACAGGACAGGGCGAGATCGAGTCCACCACCCATGCAGTATCCGGAAATGGCGGCGTAGACTGGGGCAGGGAAGTTCTCGATCGCTGTCATCAAACCTTGCCCCAATCTCGAGAACTGGTATGCTGCGGGGCCTTTAATTGCGGCAATTTCCGCCAGATTTGCTCCGACTGAAAAGAATTCGGTGTTCCCGGCAATGACCAGCGAGCGTGCCTCGTGCCTCAGTCCATGCAATGTTTCCGTAAGTGAAATGACGCAGGACTGGGTGAGGCGGTTCGTGCCGTTGCCTGACTGCAATCGCAAGACGCTGATACCTTGATAATGTTCGAACTGAAATGAAGTCTGCGACATCGATGTCAGGGGACGAGCGGAAGCCGTGGCTTACGATCGATCGATCCACTCCGCCAGGCGGCAGCCATCCTCTTCCAGCAGAAACGTCCCCACCCCGAAGCACTCCCCCAGAATCCGCTGCGACTCCGGATCGCGGGCGGCTCGCGTGATCCACTGCTGCCCGACCTGATACTGCGCGGCCGTGAACCACTTCTGCGGTAGCACTTCCACCAAGCCCGCCTGCAAATAAAAGACGAACAGCGCAAATGCGGGATCGTCCTGGGTCATTGGCTTATAGCTGGTCGGAACGATGAGTTCATCAATCGTGGAGAACTCGGAAGGGGTCTCTATCTTGTGCGTGCCGACAGCCAAAGACAGCGAAATCTCGAAGTCTGCAATCGGAGCGGTGGACGAGTAGATCCGCTCCGAGGATTGCTTGAACCAGCCTGCTACCTCTGCCACGTCGAACGCTTTGAGCTGATTGGGATCGAAGCACACCAGACGAATATTGCGTCCCTCAGGACACCATACTCCGAGAAAATTCGGAGCTAGCAGAAAAGGGCGGCAGTAAGTATTGAGCGCGAGACGGACCGTGTCCTGCTGCTCTAGACCGAGAGTGACGAGGTGAGCTACCGGCCCTTCGGTTCCATGATGCGTCCATACAAAGCGCTGTCTGGAATTGGATTGAAAGGAGGGAAAGGTTTGCCAGTACCAGGGTGCTGGTCCGACAGCCGCAGAGAGGATTTTTTTGGCCCGGGCCGCGTCCATACCGAGCATCACGCTGTCGCCACGCCCGGACCCTTTACGTGCGTGCGGATAAACTTCACGATGTCGTCCATGGCAGTGCCTGGCTGAAAGATCGCTGCCACCCCGGCTTTCTTGAGACCCTCGATGTCCTGATCTGGAATAATCCCGCCCACCAGCACGATCACGTCATCCATTTTGTTTTGCCGGAGCAGATCCATCACGCGCGGCACAATCGCGTTGTGGGCCCCGGAGAGGATCGACAGCCCGATGACTTGTACGTCTTCTTGAAGGGCAGCGGTGACGATCATCTCCGGAGTCTGCCTCAGGCCGGTGTAGATGACTTCCATCCCCGCATCGCGCAGAGCCCGCGCAATCACCTTGGCGCCCCGATCATGGCCGTCGAGGCCAGGTTTTGCCACCAGCACACGAATCTTCGCATCAGCCATCGAACACCATTTAAACACAGGGGACGTAGCGGAGCACACAGGTTACAAGGTTTTGATATCTAAACTCCGCCACATATACCAGCAGGCAACGCTTCGATACGGCTCCCATGGACGGGCAATCTTTTCCATGTCCTTCGGCTTCGGCAGCTTGCGTTTTTTGTAATGCTTCTTCACGGCCACCTGCACGCCATAATCCCCCGTCGGCAATACATTGGGACGCCGCAACGAGAACATCAGGAACATGTGCGCCGTCCACACTCCGATCCCTTTGACCTGCGTGAGATGCTTGATCACTTCCTCGTCTGACAACTTTTGTAGACGCGAAAAATCGAGTACGCCGGACGCTGTCTTCGCCGCCAGATCCTTCAGATATGCCGATTTCTGTTTCGATAACCCCACGCCCCGGAGTTGGTCATCACTCAGTTTGAGGATGCCTTCCGGCGTGAGGGGCTCCCCCGCCAGGGTCGCGAAGCGCTTGAAGATCGTCACAGCGGCCTTGCCATTCAGTTGCTGATAGACGATCGCCTCGGCCAGGCTGGAAAACTCCGCCGGACCAAACTCCATCCGGCACGGGCCCACACGGTCGATAATTGCGCGCAGGACAGGGTCGGACTTCTTGAGATGAATAACCGCCTTTCGCATGGTCTATACATTTATCACATTCGACACGAGCAGGCGAATAAAATACGAATAACGATGGTCTACTGTGATCGTTTGACGGCTACACCCAGCACTTCGTAGCGGCCGTTGCGAAGTAGTTTGTCAGTGCCGATGAACGCCCGTGCGGGGAAGTCGCCGTGAAAGTAAGTCTTATAGACAGCGTTGAACGTGTCGTAGAGCTTCAAATCGGTACAAAAAATCTGCATCGAGACCACGTCGTCCATGGACATCCCGGCCGATTCCACCGTTTGCTTGATCCCATCCATTACCAAGCGGGCTTCGTCCTCTGCGCTCGCAGGAGGCAGATCGGTTTTCGCATCGAGTCCAATGTGGCCCGCGATATAGAGTGTGTTGCCCACCAACACGGCTTCGCTGAAGGGCAGCGCCTTCCGATCACCCGACCGCGGTTTCACAATGAACTTCCGGTCTCCTGCGTTCGCCGCGATTGAGAAGGTCAGTACAAGGAGCAAGCAAGCGATCCTGCGTAGCGTCATGATTATCCTCCGATAGATTCTGACTTGTTAATGAATCATCGCCAAAAACAATCCCACAATTCCTCCGCCCAGCACAATCCACGCCGGACTGATTTTCCACCGCAACAAGATAGCGAGCGAACCAAGCGAAATCAGCCAAGCCGGCCATCCCCTCAGCGCATCCATGCCCAGGCGAACGGTCACGCCGACCATGAGAGCCACTGCGCACACATTCTCCGAATCAAGAAATGCCGCGATCCAAACTGATTGCCGCAAACGAAATAACACAGGCGCCAATAACCCTACATAGAAGAATCACGGCAGGAATATCCCCACCGTAGCGACCACAGCTCCCGGAACGCCGCCCAAAATATATCCGATGAATGTCGCCGTAGAAAGGACCGGACCCGGACCATATCGAAAAACTGCTGCCCGGTGATCCATTCCCGCTTGCGGACAATTTCGGTCTCCATGAGAGCAATGTGCGCTGCCGGCCCACCGAAACTGATCGCGCTCAACTTCAGGAGGAGGGCCGCCAATTCGCGCAGTCGGCCAAGGTGGGTTGTGGATTGGCCGGTTCCCGTCGGACCGGTATCCGCGCTGTTCACGCGCTTTGGTGCTCGCCGCGGTGAAAGTTTTCGATCAGATGTTCTGAGGTACGGAGGGAGAACGCCAGAATGCTGATCGTCGTCGTCTTGTCGGTGCAGTTCAGAAACACGCTCGCGTCGCAAACGTACAGGTTCGATACATCGTGGGCCCGGCCAAATCGATTGGTCACGAATTTCTTCGGATCATTCCCCATGCGGCAGGTTCCGGTCTCGTGCAGGCTAAAGCCGGGAATCTCGGGAGCATCTCCCGATTCTTCCAGTTCACCTCCGGACGCCTTCAACACCTCGGCACAAACATGCTTGGAGTGCTCCCACATCTTCAATACGTTCTCATCCCACTCGAAATGCATGCGCGCGACGGGGATGCCGTAAGGATCCTTGACCTCAGGATCGAGATCCATGTAGTTGGTATCCGATCGCAGAGTCGGCGCCTGGATCCCGAAACTCACCGGGGAGGGATAACGCCGTTTGATCTCACGCTTGAACGATGAACCAAAACCGTCGATCGAATTCGCATACCAAGGGAACTCGGTGCATCCGCCGTCAGGATAGACTGAGTATCCGCGAATAAACGTCTCTTCATGTGGGTTCTTCAGGTTCTGCCAGCGAGGCATCCATGCGATCGTGCTATCGGCAGCGTGGTCGGGAAAACTTTGCTGTCCCAGCAACTGCGGGAGGTATCCGCGGGCCGATTCGCCGTAGAGATGGTCGCAGAGATTGCGGCCCAGCTGCCCGCTGGAATTGGCGATTCCGTTCGGCCAGTGCCGCGATTTTGAGTTGAGCAGGATTCGTGACGTCTCGACGCATCCCGCCGCGACAACCACTAGGCGCCCATATACTTCCACTTCCTGTTTGATCTTGCGATCGATGTAGGCTACGCCTGCAGCGTTCCCGTTTTCGTCTACGAGGATGTTCTTGGCCAAAGCATCAGTGCGCAACTCGAGATTCTTCGTCGCCTCCGCCTTCGGCAACAGAAAATACGGTGTTGAGAAGAACGCGCCCACATCGCAGCCGGTCGTGCATTCCCCGCAAAAGTGGCATGCTGGGTGCCCTTCATGCGGCTGTGTGAGTTGCGCGCAACGATCCGGCAGGTACGGCACTCCCACCTTGCTACAACCCGCCTCCAGGATGTAATCGAGGCATCGAAACTTGAAAGGGGGCAAGTAATTTCCGTCAGGATTACTAGGACGGTTCTGCACGGTGCTGGCCACGCCGATCATCTTCTCGACGCGAGTATAGAAGGGATCGATTTCGGCGTAGGTGAGCGGCCAATCCACGTCGTAGCCGTCGAGCGATGCCGCACGGAAGTCGATATCGCCAAAGCGCGCGGAGCTCCGCCCCCAGAAATTCGTCTTTCCACCAACCGCATTGCAGCGTGGCCACATCCACTTGGCTCCAGGCGCGACTGTGAATGGAATTTCGTGATCCCATGCGGCCTTAGTGTATTCGTTGTCCATGTAGCCGTAGGATTCGCTGTGACGCTCCGGATCGTCGAGCCCGCGAAACTTCATGTCCCATGGCATGCGGTGATAGCGGAAGTCTTTCTCCGGATCCAGTCTGCGCCCCGCATTCAGCGCACATACCCTCAACCCAGCCTCGCACAGCGTTTTAATGGCCATGCCGCCGCCGGCTCCGCTCCCGATCACAATCACGTCGTAGATTTGTTTCGCCATGCTGGTTATCAGGATTTCGCCGGTGTCAAATGTTTGTGCTCGCGATCATCCTTGTGCGGACATTCGGGCGATTCGGCATAGAACTTCAATGCAGGATTGTCCAATTCCTTAAAGCCGATCTCACTCGTATAGAACCCGGTAACGGTGTATTCGCGCATTAGCGAAAAGAATCGGCGCCCATCTTCTTCGCCGGGCCGAGCCTTGTCCTTGAAGCCGAGCGGTTCGAGCAGGGAAGTCTGTTGTTCGGAGGAGAGTTCCAGGAATTTCTTGCCCGTGCTCCGCTTGCTATGCGCATTCAGCCAAGTCAATCCCGTGCGAAACGGATATTGCACTTCGGGATCGCTGGCCACCATGAAATCGATAAACTCCGCAACGCCTGCCTCTTTTGCGCCCAGCGTTTCGTCGCTCGGAATAATCATATCGGCGAGTCGTTCGACCATCGCATACTCCTCGGCTTTGAAAAATACCGGATGGTAGGACGCAGGCCTGATCGATAATGCCGCATTCCCAACGTGGCCGCACGCGAATCCCCACTTACTGAATCCTGGAAAGGTCGCCGCCGCCGCAGCCGTCCCCAGAATGCGTAAAACCTCGCGCCGCTGAATTCCTTGTCCCGCCATTGCTTTTCGTCTATTCCCCAGTCGACGATTTGTCCCCCTTCGTTGAAGGGCAGACTCTCGAAGACTAGTGCTTAAGAAAGATACTTGATCGTCGCATCCACTAGCGCTGCCGTCGGTTTGTAGGGATCGCCGGGAGCGTCATATTCGATCGAGCAATATCCCCGATAGCCGTGCTTCTTCAGTACCGCAAATGTCTTCGCAAGGTCAACGTGCGAAGCCTGACCCTTGTCGTCCACCTCCCCATCCTTGACGTGGCAGATCCCGTAGGCATGAGCGAACATGAATTCCATGGCGCGATTTTGAAAGGCTTCATCGTGCGCCGCCAGTGAATTACCGAAGTCCGGCAGCGCACGCAGCCACGGACTATTGACCTTCTGAATCACCTCGACGATGAAGAACGGATCCTCGGTGACTGGATTGTCGTTTTCCAAATGAATCACAACGTTCTTCTTCGAGGCGTAATCCGCGACGCGGGCAAGGGTGTCCGCTGTGCGTCCTACATCCGGCTTGGAATCCTTGGCGCCATCAATGTGCGTGCGAATGCTTGGGGATCCGAGAGCAACTCCCACGTCCACCCACTGATTGCTCGACGCGACTGCCTTCTCGCGCTCAGCCTTGTCTACGGCATACTGGCTATGCCCGCCATCCACCGCGATATCAACGACACTCGACTTTGCTTTCTCTACCGCTGCACGGAATTGTTCAAGATACTTCGGATCAGTCGAAGGGAAGATTGGGCTCCACGGCTCGATGTGATGCACATTGAACTTTTCGGCTACGTGCGCTGCGAAATTCTTCAACTGCATCTGCTGCTCACGCGGCACCTTGCTCGGAGTGTTCCCATCCCACCCTTTCCATCCGACGATGAACTCGCGAAACGGGTAGGCTGCGACTGCCACTCGTTCTCGCGGGTCAGTGGGGAAGGGAATGGAAGGGCCTGAAACCGCAGCCCGTCCTAGACTTGGTAACAGACACGCTCCGGCAGCCGCACACGCGCATTGCTCGACGAACTGTCTTCGTGTAGTTGGACTCATGCGCGAAAGTGTAGCAGAAAGCTTTTTGACGACAGCAACTCCTTCCTCAAGACGTGGAGAGTTGATGGCCCGTGAGGGATTGTTCCGGTCAAGTGTGCTAGGAGACTCCTGCTGGGCCCGGACTTGCGACCCGGAGGTGTTTCTTGTAGTGTCTCTTGCGCAATAGCCTCCCCGCCGACGATACTGGAGCAACACACTAGTTACCTGCAATCTAAATATGAAAACAAAAATTTCTTCCACTGCTCCGTCTGCCCTTGAGACCGAATCCCTGGTTGCCATCGTGCTCGATTACTCAAATGCCGCATCCAATGAGAAGGACAAGAAGCCCGAATTGAAAGTAGCCGCGTCGGACCCAGCGATCCAGGCGGCCGCATCCGACTTGTTGGCGAGCGGCGAGGTAAGCGGCAAACCTTTTGAAACGAATCTCCTGCATAAACCCTCTTCTTTGAAGGCGAAGCGTCTGTTGCTGATTTCGGGTGGGGCAGCAAAGAAATTTTCGAGCTACGACCTCCGTCGGGGCGCGGGGGCAGCCGTGCGCACGCTGAAGGCGAGGGGCATTCGGAGTTTTGCCTTCATCGCTCCTCCAGGAATTCCCGCGGACGAATCGGTCCGAGCGATTGTTGAAGGGGCGCATGTTGGGAATTTTGACCCTGACTATTACCGCAGCGACCGAAAAGATCAGAAGATTGACGAAGTTACTGTTATTGCAAGCGAGGATTCTGGCGCGCTTGAGACAGCGGCCAATGAAGCCCGGATCATAGGCGAATCGCAGAACTTTACACGCGATCTCGTCAATGAGCCTTCGAACCGCATGACCCCGACGATTCTCGCGGAGCGGGCGAAGAAGATGTGTGCTGAAGTCGGCCTGAAGTGTGAGGTGTACGGGGCCGACAAGATCAAAGAGATGAAGATGGGAGCCTTCTGGAGCGT
>Ga0070732_10001651_pt1 | contig 12139 bp, 13 predicted proteins | sample Coa_R1_5_FD_66449 | JGI IMG/M metagenome (GOLD analysis project Ga0070732, IMG submission 66449) | Surface soil microbial communities from Centralia Pennsylvania, which are recovering from an underground coalmine fire - Coalmine... | ecosystem: Environmental > Terrestrial > Soil > Unclassified ...
AGGCCTACCTTGCGGAACACAACCGCGACCCCAAACCGTTTCAGTGGACGGCAACTACCGACTCAATACTCAAAAAAATCGAGAAAGTTTGTAAACGAACTTCTAACTCAGGACACTAGTATCCTTCGTAGATACCCTTCGGTATGATCAACTGGGTTTCAAGTTTTTCGCCAGGTTTGGAGGCGGTAAAGACCATCATGATGTCGTCACCGCCGCCGTTTTCGAAAACACGATTACGTCCGGACGAAGTCAGCGTCGCGCGCAAATCACTACCGACGCGCTCTACTTTCCAATGAAATTTTTCACCCCAATGGTCGAAAGTTACTGTTTCCGGCCGAAGGGCTTGCTGTTTGAAGAAATCGAGCTTATGCCAATGTGCCACCACGTCATCGATCGACTGGAACTCGGCCAGATCGTAACCGTATTTCCAAGATACTTGAAGCTGATCCTCAAACATCCACATCCGATGGACTGTCTCGGCGACGGCTTGATTCTGATCGGATTTGGTGTGCGAGCATGAATCGAACGAAAAGAGCATGGCCGAACACAGCGCAAAGCGCTGCGCAAAAATCAGGGCCGAGCTAATTCTACTTGTTTTTCCGGTTCTGAATTTTAACATACAAATCCTCGAGCTTGTCCAGAACCTCGTCAAATGACTGCACGCCATTCACATCCCAGACTAGGCCTTCGTGGTTATTGTCCATTTGCAAGAAGAAGCGCGCGAACTCGTGCGCGGTCCAGTAGGCCTTTGAATATCCTTCTGTTGCAGACAAATCCCAAAAATGAATTCGAAGAACGATGGTTCGCTGGGACCAATCAATCCAAAGTGCGCGCCATTCGTCCGTGTACATTGGGTTTCCGTCTGAATGCGTTTCGTTTGTTTTCAGACAACGAATGTACCTTCCTTTACTTGACTTCAGTCCTTCAAGGATTTTTTCGAAATACTGGATGTAGTAGGCATCGTTGGAGTTAAGGAATTTCCAAAACGTGGTTTCATCATGGCCGATGATTTCAACCATCTTGCCATCAACCATTATTTGCCGTCGCACTTCTCGATACCGAAACCTTTCTTGCACCTCCTTCCAATGGTTCTTTATAACATACAAGGCCCGTCGGATGCGCTCGGCCGCATCGAGCATTGCCTGCCTTGTTAATCTCAACTCGTCCTCTGAAAAATCCCCTTCGAACTTGACACGAATTGGGTAGTCCGAACTGAGAGGAGGCATGTCCTTCAACCCGCTCGGGTCAAGCCGGTTGATCGGGCTATCGGATTCAGTGCGATACAAATTGGGTTCAATTCCCTCAGTACCGATCGGGTCGAGCTGGATGAACCGGCCTAATTGTGGATCCATCATTGCTTACTTCTCCTTTGTTAGGTCTACTCGAATCCAAGTAGGAACACGACTTTTCGGCTGCCCTCCCTCTCGCAGCGGTCTCCACCAATCCTCCTCGTGCTTCGGGTGGTCCAAGCATTTCTGGATGGTTTCCAACATGCGAATGTGGCGCTCCATCGGCCATGGTATGCGCTCTGCGGGCCACCGGCGCCGGTCCGACCGGACTTCGATTTCGATCCTGGGAAATTGCGGCGGAAAGCCTTTGCGCAAATGTTTTTCCCATTCGCGCATGATGAATCGCACCATCACTGGGTACATGGACCGAACGGGATCGACGACCGATGCCCAAATATACGCATCGACGCATTGAGCCCAATCGTCCTCGTCCTTAAAGATGTTGGCTCGCCCGTTGATGAACAAGGCCAGCTCTTCGCGCGGAGACATTGACTCAAGGAAATGAAATTCATCTTCCATTTCCGGATCGATCTTGGTGGGCCAATTTCGGTAGTAATTATCGGGATGGGTTGTCAGACCCAAGTTCGTTGCTTCGATGTTGAAGCGTTCTCCCGTAACCGGATCGTCCCAGCGGCAAAAGCCATGATTCTTCGTTCCGACCAGTTCTAGCGGGTAACCCAGCTTGCGCCCGACCGCCACGTACAAAACCGGAATGGTCATGCACGTGCCGCCCTTTCCCTCGAGAATGCCGTGAAGGAATTCGTCGTCGATTTCCCACGGCGGCCCCTCGCCGAGTCCGAGCCCGCGCTTGTTGGGGTCGTAAACCACACCGCATTGCTGTTGCAGGACCGTGCACATTACCAGCATGCGGAAATATGCTTCGGAGTGATTGAATTCATGAAGCTTTGCCCGAAACTTGGGCAGCGCGCGATCGGTTTGCGTCTTGACTCGCCCGGCAAAGCGGTCAATTGTTTCCAGACGCTGCTCGATGTCGCGGCCATCATATCTTTTAACACCGACAGAGCAAAGCAAGTTTACGCGACCCGTGCCAAGTACCGCCAACTCTTCGTCCGACATGCGCATTAGCCTGATCCAAGGCGGCAAGGACGGGTCATCGGGAATTCCTCGGCGGCATGCTTTAAGGCATACTCGCTTGAGTTTGAGCCAAAATGCCGGGTCGTGCCTGACCTTCTCCCATTCAACCTGTAGTTCTGGTATCTGCTGGGCGGTGGAGCAAATACGTTCTGAAACCGTTGGGGTCATGGTTCGGCTCCGATTCCACCCTCGAATGTAGCCAGACCATGCAGAGAATCAAGAAAATTCCGGTTTTTTGCTTCCGTCTGGGTGCTGGAGCGCATCGGCACACCGGACGCGAAGAAGTTCCTCGAGGAGCTTGCGAAAGGCCACGAATTCGCCCGCCTGACCCGTGAAGCCAAAGCGGCCCTGGCCCGGCTAGGTTCGTAGCGTAGTCAGAGCCGCGCACGGAGCGCAGCGCAGTAAGCGGCCAGCCGGCATTTGCCGCTTACTGCGCTGCGCTCCGTGCGCGGCTCTGAATCCTCGATCCAAGCGTCACGGCTTCCTGTTGCGATTCTTTCCTCCTCGCCGTACGATGCAAGCATGAGCACGCAACACACATTTCAGATTACCCTGCCGGATTCGCTCAAAGAGTTCGTGGAAGGCCAGCTTGCTGCTGGGGCTTATTCGTCGGCCAGTGACTACATCTTGGCGTTGCTGCACGAAGCCCAAAAGAAGCAGGCCTGGGAGAAAGTAGAAAGCCTCGTCCTGGACGGGCTAAATTCCGGGGAACCGGTTGAAGTGAACCCAGAGTGGTGGGAGGAAAAGCACCGGCGGCTCAAAGATACACATCCAGAGGCGACCGAATAATGAGTCGCTCCATCGTGGTCCGGCCACGGGCAAGTGTGGATCTGGACGAACAGGCCGAATACATTGCCCAGGACAACCCTAAGGCCGCACTTCGTTTCCTCAATGCGGCTGAAAAAGCGTTTGCATTCCTTGCTGATATGCCCGAACTTGGCGCGGCATGTGAGTTTCGTAACCCCGCTGCCGCCGGCTTACGCATGTGGCTAATCCGGGGCTTTGAAAAGCACGTCATCTTTTACCGCTCCACCGAAACTGGAATTGATGTCATTCGCGTGCTTCATGCGGCCCGGGATATCGAGGCATTTTTTGGAAACTGAGCCGATCGTACCTGGCGGTTTGTCTTCCGCGCTTCCTGTTTCGATTCTTGACCGCTTCGTTGTACCATCAAGCGCTGCGCAGCAGCCGCGCCGTCTGGGTGCTGCAGCGCATCGGCACTCCGGAAGCGAAAGCCTTTCTACAAGCGCTTGCCAAAAGCCACGAATTCGCCCGCCTGACCCGTGAAGCCAAGGCGGCGCTCGCTCGGCTAGGTTCGTAGCATAGTCAGAGCCGCGCAGGGAGCGCAGCGCAGTAAGCGGCCAGCCGGCGTTTGCCGCTTACTGCGCTGCGCTCCCTGCGCGGCTCTGACTAGACAAATCAATCCGCTTCTCCCATCGTCAGGGCCACTTGCTGCTCCTTGCCGTCGCGGATGATTTGGAAGACGGCCTTGTCGCCGGGTTTCTTGGCGTCCAGGTGGCTGAGCAGGTCATCGAGCGTTTTCACCGTATGCCCGTCCACGCCCACAATGAGATCAGCAGTGGAGCGGTCGAGCACACGGCCACGCGGTGTGGACCGGATTTGTGGACCGCGCAGACCAGCCTTGGCCGCCGGACCGTTCGGATCGAGCCGTGAAATCAAGAGACCATGATCCGTCTGAAACACACTCAGGATGCCGCTTTCGCCGCGAACTACCTTGCCGTGGCGGATGAGATCATCCACCACGCGGCGGGCAAGGTTCGACGGAATCGCCAGTCCCACGCCGGAACTCTGGCCGGCCCGGCTAATGATGGCCATGTTGATGCCCACCATGTCGCCGCGCTTGTTCAGCAGCGGGCCGCCCGAGTTGCCGGGGTTGATGGCGGCGTTGGTCTGGATCAGGCCGCGGAACGTGCGGTTGTTGTCCATCGGCAGGCTGCGATTCAGGTTGCTGACGATGCCGTCGGTGAGCGTGCGGTCGTAGCCGAATGGATTGCCGATGGCAAACACGCGCATGCCGGGCAGCAACTGGTTGGAATCGCCCCAGGTGATCGGGTAGAGTTTTTCCGCCGGCGCGTCGATCTGAATCACGGCCACGTCATCGATGGGGTCGGCGCCGACGAGCCGAGCCGGGTACACGCTGCCGTCCCAGAGCAGGACCTGGATTCGGCGAGCATCTTCCACCACGTGGTTATTCGTGACAATATGCCCGGACTGATCGAGCACGCTGCCGGAGCCAGTGCCCTCGCGCACTTCTGAGAAGAAACCAAAGTCGTCATTTACCTGTGAACGCGTGGTGATGTGGACAACACTGCGATTCACGTTTTCGTATACATTCACGGCCGTCTGCTCTTCCGGCGACAGCTCCAGTTTGCGGGCATCCACCTTCATGGGCGGCGGCGGGGCCGGGAAGACCATTTGCCGGGCCGGCATGATTACCCACGCAAGTCCGGCCGACAACACCGCCACAGCCACGTACGAAGCCAATCTCTTCATAATTCTGTCCCCCTATTGACTCCGGGTCACCCGGTCGGTTGCTATGTACCACTATTTTATTATTCGGGGAAGGGAAATGGCAGCGTTGACATCTATCCCGACGTCTATGATCCGTGGTCAGTAGCGGCATCGAAAAAAATGTAAGTGCCGGTGCAGTAGCGACTAGCGGCGAATGGTCGGCAGCTGCCTTGGAACAAATGGCCGCTGACTTCGGGCAAATTCCTGGCAAATGCACATCCGTTTACTATAACATCGACAAGATTGTTGTAACACTTCCGCCCCCTGTGCCAAAAAGGATTAGCAACCCCGAAGGAGGCGAATCTTGCCGGCCAGTGTTCCGATTACTTCTGTTCATCTTCCACCGGCCCCAACTTCGGCTTTGCGCAGGGCGATCGAGCAGGATTATCGAGCGCTGGAGCGCGGAATCCGGCTGTTGGTTTTTCGTACGACCGGCCCGCTTCGCGATCACGAAATCGACGGCATCGTTCAGGAAACGATCAATGAGACCTGGATTCGAGCGGTGCGCAACGAACATCGTTATGATTCATCGCGGCCGGCATTGCCGTGGTTACTCGCCATCGCCACGAATGTGTTGCTCGAGCGCCGGCGGGCGAACTTCCGCGATGGCCGGCAGCAGAGCGAAACCGATCTTTCGGCCGGCGACGAACTGCTCGAAAACATGCTCTCGGGTTCGGATACTCAAGCCGATACGAACTCCGATCGACTGGCGGTGCGGGCCATACTCGCCAAGCTGCCTGCCGAGACCCGCTCCCTCCTGGAAGCGCGCTTCATGCAGGGCCTGGATGGCCCCGACTTGGCCGAGCGGCTGGGCATCAGCCACGGAGCCGCCCGCGTTCGCTTGTGCCGGGCATTGCAGCAATTCCGGAAGCTTTGGTTGGCTAGTAGGGGCAACTCCCATGACTGATATGGACCTGATGGCCCGGAAATTCTTGCACGCGCTCGACCATGGCGACTTGCCGAGCCTGTCTTGGCTCTGGCAGCAAGCCGGCGAGCAGCCGGAACTGGGCCAGCTGTTTGCCGAGATGATGGAAGAAGCCGCGCGCGCGATTGAGCCGCCCAACGGCTGGCAGACCGACGTAACCAAAGTGCAAACGCTGCTGCGGCAGCACATTCCGAGTGCATTCCCACAGGAAGCCGAAGTCCGGCCGCTCATGACTTGCGACGTCGCAGCGAAACTGCACGAACTCATGAATGGCTTCACGGAGGCAGACCAGCGGGCCAATGATTCACTGCGCTACGATCGTACGCTAATTCCCGTCGAGCTGGGCGTGCCGCAATTGCAGGCCTGGATTGAAGGCTTGAACGTCCCAGCTTCCGAGCGCTACTGGAAACAATTCCGCAAGACGGCGGTGCTGCTGAAAATCAGCCGCGGTCAGCAAGGCGCGAAGTTGCTGGCCGCCCGACAGGCAGCCGAACAAAAGCAGTAGGAGGGTCAAGCGTGCATGCGCTCGCCCCTTTGTTTCGGAGGTCAGAAGTCAGAGATCAGAGGTCAGAAACCAGAATTGCATTTTTCTGATCTCTGACTTCTGCAAGAGAAAATCACCATGCGTCTCTACGACATTGCGGCTGAGATTCGACGGCTATTTGGCTCCGGCGACGAATCCGGTGAAGTCTCGCAAGACGTATTCGATCAATTCTCAAAGCTTAACCTGGCCTTCGACGCCAAGGTCAACGCCATCTGCGGGCTGATCCGCGAGCTGTCGGCCGAAGCAGAAGCAGCCAAGGCGGAAAGTAAGAGACTTTCCGAACTGGCCAAGGTTCGATGCAATCGCATTGATTCTCTCGAAGAGTACCTCATGCATTGTCTCGACCGCCTGAATGAAACACGGTATGAGACGAGTCTGTTCAAGACCTGGATTCAGAATAATCCGGTATCGCTGGTGCCAACCGTGGAACCGGAAGCGTTGCCCAAGAAGTTCCAGCGTGTGAGGATCGATGCCGACGTGCAAGCCGCCAAGAAGGAATTGGAGCAGACGGGTGAGGTGCCCGAAGGATTTGAGCAGAAGTTCGGCCGGCACCTGCGAATCAAGTGATCGCCTGGAAACGTGCGTGAATTGGCAAGAAGAACATGCGATGATTCTGGCGGCCCTCCAGCGGGCCGCTACCCAGGCGCATTTGCCCTGGCCGCCGGAGAAATCCGGCCCGGCGCCGCTGCGCGAATTCATCGCCGCCTTCAACCTCACGCATGATGAGGTGCCGAAACTGTGCCGGGCCAAGGTCGCGCTGGCGTTTGAGAAAGTAGGCCTTGAACCGCCGCAGGAGTTCTGGAAGAACAGCGCGCCGTTGGCGGGATTCCTCTTTGCCAATGTTGATGGCGGTTACATCCTGGTCAACGCCGATGACCCGGTGTCGCGCCGCCGCTTTTCCGCCGCGCATGAGCTAGGGCATTTTCTCTTGCATTTTCGCCCCGACTATGCGGTCCCGGTGGGCGGATATTTGCAGGAAGATGAGACCATCACGGAAGTCGACGACGAGAAAGACCTGGCCGCGATGGAGCGGCAAGCGAACCGGTTTGCGGCCGAAATGCTAATGCCAGAGGAAGCGTGCCGCAGGATCGCGGCCGAGGCGCTGAGCCGCGGCGGCCATTCACCGGCATACCTGGAACACAAATTAGCGGGTGAATTACTGGTCAGCCGTGAAGCCGCGCGCTGGCGCATTCGCGGGTTGAGATTGAATTAGTGCAGAATCGTCAGAGCCGCGCACGAAGTAAGCGGCCAACTGTTGATGCCGCTTGCTTCGTGCGCGGCTCTAAAGGTTGGTGACTAATGGAGTATTTGTAATGGGCCTGGAATTCCTGCAACAATACGGCGGCCGGCGGCTCCAAATCTACACTCCACAGGCGCCGCCGCAAGATGAAGCCGCGGTCGATGACGAGCCCAAACACTCGCCGCCGCGCCGCGACCTCGAGCGCCCGGAGCTCGACTGGCGGCCCATCGACACCGGGAGCGACATGCCGTCGCCGGAAGAAATGCCCTGTCGCTTTATTGACGGCTGCTACCACGGCGAAAACGTAGCCTGGGCGCAAAGTCCGGAAGGGTTTCCGATTCCGATCCGGTTGGCGGAAATAGGCGGCGTCTGCATTCGCGTTGAGGATCGAACCCTGCGGCGTGAGTTCGCCATCACTGAGCGCGTGGTCGCTTCAATCTTCGATCCATTCCCATGGGACGATGTGGAATCGTTCGCCGCGGCATTGACGGCGGAGAGCTTGCAATGCCTGCCCACGCGGCCCCATCGCGAAATCGCTGAGGACGGCGAGGAACCGGGCCTGCCGAAGCTCTCTTTCGACTTTCGCCGCAACAGCGAAGCAGTGCGCATCGGCGTGCTGCACGAAATGACAGCTCTGGAAGAGCTTGCACTGTGCCACGATCGCGAAGTGCCAGTGGTGGTCGATGGCCGCATCGGCAAGTATCAGCGCTGCGGGCTCGACGGCTGGGATGTGATCGGCGTTATCAAGCGCCACGCCGGCGAATATTTGCATCCACAGGGTTATCGCACGTTGCTGGCGCTTCAACCTGGCCAGCGCACGCCGGTTTTCGAGTTGCCGAGCAAGCACCTCGACGTAATTTCCTGGTATCTCAAGCTCGAAGGCGGCGCCGGCAGCATGCCTGACTGGGGTTACGTGCGGGTCGAGATTTCCCGCGATTGTTTCGAGCGGCATGAGAGTAATTTCGAGTACATCGACCGGCAATCGAACGGCATCCTGCACATCCGTTGCCGGCAGAATAGCTATGGCCGGCAGCCGGTTTCGCTTGAGCCAATTGTGCGCGCGGAGGATAGTCTGAAATCATTGTTTCAACCCATGAATCCGTTCATCCACCATTTCTACCGGTTGACGAAATTATGATTTTGCGCGCTTGTGGCTTTGTTCCCACCCCCCTTGTGGGGAAGGGCTAGGGTGGGGGGACGTAGGCTCTCACTCCCACCCCAACCCTTCCCCACAAGGGGGGAGGGAAAATCAAACATTGCAAGCGGAGAGGAGAATTGAATGTCCAGCATCGGTAAAGTCGCCTCGCCGCCCCGGAAGGAGTCGACGAGCGAGGAATTCTTCTTCTGGATCAAGCCCGACACGCTGATCGAGAAGACGCAGATTGTGAAGACCAAAAGCGCGATCGGTTCGCAGGAAGTGACCTTTTACGGCCTGGTGACGGAAGTCTTCCGCCAGAGCCGGCAAAGCGACATGGGGCAAGAAATCGACCGCTACGATGGCGACGTGAACTACGAGCCGCCATTCGATAGCCCCGGCTTCAACTACGCCCAGGTGACCATCCTGCGCACCGTGCCGGCCGTGCTGTGCCCGCCAAAGGAGGGCTGTGACGTGTTGTTGGGAGAAGTGGCCGATGCGCAAATGGCTTATGGGGCCGACGAAATCGAAAACAAACTCGCCGTCGGCGTGGTGAAGAATGGCGCGGTCCATCGGGCTGGCCCCGGCTTCATTGACACCGATTACCTGCTGGGCGCCAACGGCGGGCACATGAACGTCAACGGCGTGGCCGGCCGCGGCACGAAGTCGAGCTTTCTGCTGCACTGCAACTACTTGCTGCTGCGCGAAGCCCGCCGGTTGGAGCACGAGCGGCCTAGCGACCCGGAGCGCTTGCGGGTGGTGCCCATCATCCTCAACGTGAAAAACTTCGACCTGTTTCATATCGACCGGCTTAGCAAGCGCTTCAAGCCCGACGAGCATTTGCCGGTTTGGAAAGAACTTGGCATTTCCGATCCGGCCCCATTCCGGAATGTCGCCTACTTCGCTCCGCAGCAAAAGGACATGACGATCCCGGTCGATACCGGCCGGCCCACTGCCGACGTGCGGCCCTACAGCTGGAGCCTGCGCGACATCATCGAGCGCGGCTTGTTCACTTATCTCTTCGCGGAAGAGGACGTGTACGACGCCAACTTCGGCGCCCTGGTGATGGATCTGGAGAATAAGTTGACTCAGGAATCGGAACGCGGCGACAAACGCGTCCGAACGCTTCAGCCCAATCAACCAGCGACGTTCGACGAGCTGCTCGAGATGCTCAAGCCGGAGTCGCAGGGAGAGAAAACTTCGGCGCTTCCGGGCCACGCGCCGCAGACCGTCAAGAAGCTATACCGGCGCTTCCTGCGCCTGCTCCTGGAAGGCGGGGCCGGCATCTTGCGCCGCCGCGATCAGCATGGCCATCCGCTCGACGTGACCGCGAAAGACACTCGCGACCCGGTAGTGATCGATCTGTCGGCGCTCTCCGGCCTGCCGCAGCTGCAGCGCTTCGTGGTGGCCACGATCTTCCGCCAACTGGTGGAAGAGCGCACCGGCTCCAACGTGCAAAAGGGGCTGGTGTATCTTGTAACGCTCGATGAATTGAACCGCTTCGCTCCACGCGGCTCGCATGATCCGATTACGGAGCTCATCGAGCGCGTGGCAGCTGAAATGCGCTCGCAAGGCATTTTGCTCTTCGGCGCCCAGCAGCAAGCGTCGCTCGTTTCCGCCCGGGTGATCGAAAACGCCGGCTTGAAGGCGTTGGGCAAGAGTGGCTCACTCGAACTCGACCAGCAGGTTTGGCGCTTCCTGAGCGACTCAGCCCGCAAAAAGGCCGTGACCCTGTTACCCAACGAGAAGATGTTGATCCAGGACAGTTTCCGGGAGCCGATGCTCGTAGAAGTGCCGTTTCCACCGTGGGCGCTGCGTGGGCAGGATGCGGTGCTGGAGGCGGGCGGCAAAAATTCCAGTGGGTTCTCGGAATTTGAAAATGCCTGAACCGTTTCCGCTTAGCAGGAAATAACTCATGCGCGTCCTACACACCGGTGATTGGCACTTGGGCGACCGAATTGGCCGGCGCGGCATTGACCGCACCGAAGACTTGCAGCGCGCCGTCGAGCGCATCATGGAGATTGCGGAAGACAATTCGGTCGAGACGATGCTCATTGCCGGCGACTTATTCAGCGATAAGCTGCACCGGCAGGAAGACCTGGCCGATATTCTCGATCACCTCGGCCGTGCCGTCCGGCCATTTCTGCTCAACAGCGGCACAATCCTGGCCGTCACCGGCAACCACGACAAGGAGCAGGCGTGTCACACGCTGAAGAGTACATTGGCACTCGCCGACCCAAATGAATACCTGGCCGGAAGTTTGATCCGGCCCGGCCGTCTTTACCTGGCTATGGGGCCGACATTTTATCGCTTAGCCGACCGCAAGAACCAGGAAGTGCAATTTGTGATGATGCCCTATCCCATGCCTTCGCGCTACCTTACCGGTGCAGGCACAGGTACGCGGGCAGATCTGAATGCGCAACTGCTGGCCGCGTACAGGACTGCCTTACTCAAAATTCTCGCCGACCGCGAGCGCTTTCGCGACGACTTGTCCACGGTGCTGGTCGCCCATATCTACGTGGGCGGCGCCATGATTCGCCAGCGCTTCCGCCTCGATGAGAGCCATGATGTGAACTTCCGCGATGGCGATATTCCCGCCGGCTTCGCGTATGTCGCATTGGGCCACGTGCATCAGCCGCAACTCATCGGCAAGGAAGAGCACATCCGTTATTGCGGCAGCATCGACCGGCTCGACAAGGGTGAAAAGGATGATCTGAAGAGTGTGTGCATTTTCGATGTTGGGCCGAAAGGCCGCGAGGGGCCAGTGCAGGTAATTCCACTGGAAGCCACGCCATTTTACGACATTGACATCACCAATCCCGACACGCAAGTGCCCCGGCTGACGGACGACTATCCGGAGCATGAGCGCGCCCTGGTGCATTACACCCTGCACTGGAAAGCCGGCGTGCATAACCGCGATGAGCTTCTGAAAAAAATCGAAAGGATATTCCCGAACTGCTATGACCGCGACGTGATCGACGAAGGCCGCCATAATGAGCCCACGCATCATGAGAGCTTGCCGGGCGATACGTCCGATCCGCGGCAGGTAGTGTTGCATTTTCTCGAAGACACATTGACCAGGAAAGGCGATGCTGACCGCGACGAGATTCTGGCGCTGGCCCGGGAACTGCTGGATGAGAAGCCCGTCGGCCGAGGCCGCAAAAAAGCGGAGACGAGCCCATGATTCCCCTAGCTATTGAACTGGAAGGCTTCCTCTCCTTCCGAGAAAAACACCGGCTCCAATTTCCCAGCAACCAGATCACGCTCCTCTGTGGCGAAAACGGCTCCGGCAAATCATCGGTCTTTGACGGCATCTTGCTATCGCTTTTTGGAGGCTGCCGTCTGGGCGGCGAGCCGAGCGTACACTTGATCAACAAAA
>Ga0070732_10001652_pt1 | contig 12138 bp, 11 predicted proteins | sample Coa_R1_5_FD_66449 | JGI IMG/M metagenome (GOLD analysis project Ga0070732, IMG submission 66449) | Surface soil microbial communities from Centralia Pennsylvania, which are recovering from an underground coalmine fire - Coalmine... | ecosystem: Environmental > Terrestrial > Soil > Unclassified ...
GAGATGTCATAGCCGTCATCGCGCAACGGCGACGGGAAGAACGGCAGGAGCCAGAGGCACGTGACCCCGAGATCCTGGAGGTAGTCCAGCCGCTCGATGAGGCCGCCAAGGTCGCCGATGCCGTCGTCGTTGCCGTCGGCGAACGCGCGCACGTGCAGTTCGTAGATGATGGCGTCCTTGTACCAGAGCGGGTCGGAGGCGCTGCCGGGGCGGCTCATGGCGTGAGCCTGCCATCGGCCCTGGCATCACGGTCCGGACCCGCGAGACTCGGCATCCGCAGCACGTGCGCAGGTGTGACCTCCGGTGCGAGCGCAATGAAGACGCGCGCGCCCTGCCACACGAAACGCTGATCGTTGAGGAGGTCGTGCACTTCGTAGGTCTCGTCGGACCTCCGGGCGAGCGCCGAAAGATCGAGCGTGACCCAGCCCGACTGCCGGTAGACGGTGTCGAGGTTGACGACGGTCAGAATGACGTTCGCGAAGCCGGGTGAGGACTTGCTGTAGCAGATGAGACTGGGGTTGTCCGTCTCGTGAAAACGGAGGGTCGCGTCCGATTGAAGGGCCGGATTCTCCCGCCGGAGACGGTTCAGGTGGCTGAGGAATCCGCGCAGGCTGACCGGCGCGTTGAAGTCGCGGTGCTTGATCTCGTACTTCTCGGAATTCAGGTACTCCTCGCTTCCGGGTTCCCGCGCGACGTGTTCGCAGAGCTCGAACGCCGGGCCGTAGACGCCGTAGTTGGCGCCGAGGGTCGCGGCGAGGACCGCACGGACCCGGAAAGCCGGAGAGCCTCCGCGCTGTAAGTACTCGTGCAGAATGTCAGGCGTGTTGGGCCACAAGTTCGGCCGGCAGAAGTTGCGAATTGTGGGGTCGGTCAGCTCGCGGAAGTAGTCAGTGAGCTCTTGTTTTGAGTTCCGCCAGGTGAAGTACGTGTACGACTGCGAGAACCCGAGCTTGGCAAGGCGGTAGAGCAGGGATGGGCGGGTAAAGGCCTCCGCGAGGAAGATCACCTCGGGGCGTTTCGCCTTTACGTCTTCGATCACCCATTCCCAGAAGGCCAGGGCTTTGGTGTGCGGATTGTCAACGCGGAAGATTCGCACGCCCTGGTCGATCCAGAAGACGATCACACGCCTGAGTTCCGCCCAGAGCTGCCGCCACGCGGCACATTCGAAGTCGAGGGGATAGATGTCCGGATACGACTTGGGCGGGTTCTCCGCGTGCTGGATCGTCCCGTCGGGACGATGCCGGAACCACTCCGGGTGCTCGGTCACGTACGGATGATCGGGCGCGCATTGAAACGCCAGATCCAACGCGATCTCGATTCCCAGGCGGGCGGCCTCGGCGGTCAGTCGGCGGAAGTCGTCGATCGTCCCGAGCTGCGGGTGAATGGCCATGTGCCCGCCTTCGCGAGCGCCGATCGCCCAAGGGCTGCCGACGTCGTCGGGACCCGCGTCGGCGGCGCCGTTCTTTCCCTTGCGGAACATTCGACCAATCGGATGGATCGGCGGAAGATAGACGACGTCGAAGTCCATCGCCGCGATCCTGGGCAGAGAGGCCAGGCAATCGAGCAGCGTGCCGTGGCGCCCGGGCTCGGGCGCGCACGACCGGGGGAAGACCTCATACCACGTCGAAAACCTGGCCGTTTCGCGATCGACCACGACGCCCAACTCGCGTTCGTACCGGCAGGCGCATGTACGATCTGGATAGCGACGCGCCAGGGCGACGAGATCCTCCGTGAACGGGGGAGGCGTGCGTCCGGCGGCGACCTTGGCGCCGCGTAACGCCTGCGCCCACGCACGCAACGTGATGGCGTCATCACCGGTGGCGCGGCCTGCTGCTCGCTCGACGATATCCGCTCCAATGAGGGCATCGACGCGAACGTCCCGGCCGGCTGCCGTTCGGGCCGCAATCGCCTTCCGCCACGTGCCAATCTCGTCGATCCAGCCTTCCACGGTGTAACGATACGGGCCGAGGGCGGCTGTCCGAAACTCGCCCTGCCAGCGGTCGTTGCCGAGCGCCGCCATGACGACTTCTTGCCAGGCGCCGTCCGATCCGGAGCGATAGAGAAGTCGGCACGAGAGCTCGTCGTGGCCGTCGGCGAACACGCTCGCCGCGACCACGACGACGTCGCCGATGACGCGCTTGATCGGAAATCGGCCGCCGTCGATCTCCGGTTCGACGCGTTCGATGACGACACGGGGAGGCGGAGGCTCGTGAGCGGCTGGCAGGCGAGTCATGGGGTGACTGGCGGTTTCGCGATTATCGTCAGAAACAAGATAGCATCACACCCGGAGGCTCCATGACGACGATCGTGATCACCTGGATTGCGAATTCTCTCGCGATCTATGCCGTGGCGTACCTCATGCGCGGTGTGGACGTCGCGTCGTTCCGGGACGCGCTGCTGGCTGGCGCCCTTCTCAGCATCGTCAACGCCCTTGTCAAGCCGATCGTCGTCGTGCTCACGCTCCCCTTGACGATCGTTACCCTCGGGCTGTTCTATTTCGTCGTCACGGCCTTCTGTCTGTGGCTGACGGCGCAACTGGCGCCGGGCTTCATGCTGCATGGCTTCCTCACGACGATCGTTGCCTCGATCCTGATCAGTATCATCAGCGCGGTCCTGCACAGCGCGCTCAAACGGGTGGCGGACGCCTAATTCCTGGTCCGCCAGGGGTTCGTGGCCGTCCCGCTCTCGGTGGCGAGGCGCGTGGCCGTTGAAACGACCCGTCGCCCTCGGAGTATTTGGTAACGATGGCCGTTCGTCTCGGGCGTCGGGTGTTCCTAGGCGGCGTGGTCGGGGTGGCCATTGCGGTCGCTTTGTCCGCCCGGCTGGTGTCGCCCGAGCCCAACCCGATTGACGACTGGCATCTCGTGGTCCTCGGCATCGCCCAGGACGGGGGCATTCCCCAACTCGGATGCGACGAGCCGATCTGCGTGGCGATTCGGACCGGCCAGCGGAAGCGCGAGCGGGTCGCCTCGATCGGCCTGGTCAACCCGATCTTGAAGAAGGCCTATGTCTTCGACGCCACGCCGGATTTCCCATCTCAGGTTGAATCGCTGACCGGCGGACGCCTGCCGGATGGCATTCTCCTCACGCACGCGCACATCGGCCACTACACGGGCCTGATGTACCTCGGTCGCGAGGCCGTTGACGCGAGGCACGTCCCGGTCTGGGGGACGGAGCGCATGATGGCGTTCCTGACCAACAACGGACCGTGGAGCCTCTTGGTGACGCGCCAGAACATCGACCTGCATGGCTTGAGCCTCGGTCAGCCGATCTCCCTCGGCGACGGGCTGACCGTCACTGCGTATCCCGTGCCCCACCGCGACGAGTTCACCGACACGGTTGGGTTCCTCATCGAAGGGCCACACAAGAAGGTCCTGTACATCCCGGACATCGACCAATGGGACAAGTGGTCCCGTGACATTCGCCAGATGGTCGATCACGTGGACGTCGCGTTCCTCGACGGCACGTTCGCGGCCGCCGATGAGCTCCCCGGCCGATCGATCGCCGACATCCCGCACCCGCTCATCCCCATCACACGCGAGTTGCTCCGCGGGACACGCGCTCGCGTCTGGTTCATTCACCTCAATCACACCAACCGGGAGATCGACGCGCCTGACATCGCCAGGGATGGCATGTCCTTCACGATGTAGAACATTCGATGTACCATGAGCGCCCAACGCCCGAGGTCCCCATGCAGAAATCGGTTCTCAAGGCCGGAGTGCTTACCATCGAAAGCCGATCCGTTCAGGTGGCGGTGATTACGGCGATCGCCCTGGCGCTGTGCGTCGCGCAGCCGTGGCGACTCCTCGCGCAGGCGCCCGAGCCGGCCAAGGGCGTGAAGTACGCGCAGATCAGCGCGAACGACATGAAGGAGTGGCTGACGTATCTGTCGTCTGATGAACTCCAGGGTCGGCAGGTCTTCACCGAGGGTTATGGACTGGCCGCCGCATACGTGGCGGACCAGTTGAAGGCGTGGGGCGTCAAGCCGCTCGGCGATGACGGGACGTACTTCGAGAACGTCAAGCTGAAGGGCTACCGCGTCACGCGGAATTCAACCGTTGGCGTCACCGTCAACGGCGACACCAAGACGTTCAAGCAGGGCGACCACATCGCGTTTGGAGTCAACTCGGGCGGCAAGCAGTCGCTGTCGTTCGCGGAGGTCGAGTTCGTGGGCTACGGTCAGCCGGCGGATTTGCAGGGACGCGATCTCAAGGACAAGCTCGTGGTCATCGTACCGACTCAAGCGCCGGCCGCCGCCGCCGGGCGCGGGGGGCGTGGTGGCGGAGGCCGCGGCGGCGCCGCGGCGCTGACGGCCGGCGCGAAGGCGGTCGTGACCTTTGTGCCAGCTCCTGCTGCGCCGACGTCAGCCGAAACAGCGCTGGCCGAGGCCCAGGACGCGCTGGCGAAGGCCCAACAGGCCGTTCAACAGGCGCAGGCCGAGGCCGCTGGCCGGGGAGGCCTGCGCGCTGGTGGCGCCGGCGCCGCGGGTCGAGGCCGCGGATCGTTGCCGGCGGCTGACCTCACGACGGTCGCGAACGTCGATCGGATCACGCCGCCCACCTTGACTGGTGACCAGGCGTTCTTCGATGCGCTGTTCGGCGGTGGTCCGGTGAAATTCTCGGACATCCTGACCAAGGCGCAGAATGGCGATCCCATTCAGCCGATGACGCTGCCCGCGCGCGTGACCATCACTATCGACAACACGTTTGAAGTCGTCTCCGAGCAGCTGAGTCGAAACGTCGTCGGCATGGTCGAAGGGTCGGATCCGAAGCTGAAGAGTACATACGTGATGTTTGGCGCGCACCTGGATCACATCGGGTACAGCTCGACGGGCGGCGGCGCGCCGGCGAGTCCAACCCGCTGCCGGCAGCGCGGCACCGCTGCGCTCGAGGCGCTCGCCAAGGCCGGCAAGAAGCCGGAGAACCCCGGTCGAGGCGGCGCCGGGGGTGGCCGGGGAGCCGCCCCTGCCCTCAATCCCGTGCCCTTCGACCAGCGCGACATCATCAGCAACGGCGCCGATGACGACGGCTCCGGGTCGACGTCAGAGTTGGCGATCGCCAAGGCGTTCGCCACCGGACCGAAGCCAAAGCGATCGGTCGTCTTCGTGTGGCATACGGGCGAGGAGGCGGGACTGTACGGATCGCTCTACAACGCCGATTTCCCCGTGGTGCCGATTGACAAGGTTCAGGCCCAGCTCAACATGGACATGGTGGGTCGGGACGATTGTGACGACATCGAGGGGGATTACACGAACACCCTGTTCGTCGTCGGCGCCGACCGCATCAGCACCGACCTCCATAACGTGATCGTCGAGACCAATGGCACGCTGACCAAGCCGCTGACGCTCGACTATGAGCTGAACGATCCGGCGGATCCAGAGAGCGTCTACACCCGCAGCGACCACTACAGCTATGCGGCCAAGGGGATCCCCATCGCGTTCTTCACGACGGGCCTCCACCCCGACTACCACACGGTGTCCGATACGGTCGACAAGATCATCTTTCCGAAGATGGCCCGGATCGCGCAACTCGTGTATGAGACCGGCTTCTCGATCGCGGACACTGATCGCGTACTCGTCCGAGACAACAAGGGGCCGCGGACCGGATTTGGGTCGAAGGCGGAGGTAATCAAGAAGTAGAGAATCGACGTCTGGGGGTTCGTCCCTTTGGTGTCCGGCTAACCCGAAGACCTGCTACACTTTAGGGCAGCCGTGACCCTAACCTGTTGATTTATCAGGATTTCCATTGATCTCTGAGTGTGGATGCGTGTAATATTGAGAGACGGTCTTACGCCCAGCCAGCCAGCCTACAGGCGTCCTACACAGTCGGGGGTCACGTGGCATTCGAGATTGGCGACAAGGTCATTTACCCGAATCATGGTCTCGGTATTGTCGAGCGGATCGAAACGAAGACCATCATGGGCACGACGTGCGGCTTCTATCAACTCCGCATGGCCAATGAAACGACGGTCTTCGTCCCCGTGGACAACGTCGATGGCGTCGGGTTGCGGCGCGCCATTAGCGATTTCGAAGTCCAGCGCTTGTTCGACCTCCTCGGGAACGGCAAGATCGACAGCCATCAGAACTGGAAAGGCCGCTTCAAGGACAACTCCGACCGGATGCGGACGGGCTCCGTCCACGATGTCGTCGAGGTCCTGAAGAGCCTGACGTTCCTCAGCAAGTCGAAGAGCCTGTCGTTCCGCGAGAAGCGCATGCTCGATCGCGCGAAGTTCCTGGTGGTCTCGGAGATCACCGAGGTGCTCGCCGAGAAGACGCCCGTGGTCGAGGTGAGAGTGGAGCAGGCCCTCGAACGGTGCTTCGCGACAAAGGCGCGGAATGCCGCCCGCGCGAAGGCCGCCAAGGTCGCGCGTGCGACCAAGGCAGCGGCGCCAGTGGTGGCGGCACGCGTGGCTCCGGCTCGACGGGCGGCGCGGGCTTCGTGATTGTCGCCGTCCTCCGGACGGCGGCCACGACCCTGACTCTTTCGCTCTACATCCTCATCGCAGGGCCGCCCACGCTCCTGTGGACGCTCCTCACGCAGAATGCCCGCGTGATGTACGCGGCCGGCGCGCTCGGCCTCCGACTGGGCCTTGGTCTGGCCGGAATCCGCGTGGACGTGCGGGGCGCGGAAAACATCCCCAACGGCCGACCGGCCGTGTACGCCGCGAACCATAGCAGCAACGTCGAGCCCCCTGCCGTGTTCTTCGCCTTGCGGAGGCTGTTCCCACGCTTGAGGGTGCTCTACAAAGCCGAACTGCGCAAGCTGCCGGTGCTTGTCTGGGTGTTCGACGCCGCCGGATTCGTACCGCTCGAACGCGCCAACCGGGAGCAGAGTTTCCCGGCGGTCGACCGGGCCGCTGACGCTCTGCGCGCGGGCGCGTCGTTCTTGATCTTTCCTGAGGGGACGCGAAGCCGGACAGGCGAGCTCCTGCCGTTCAAGAAGGGTGGATTCATCATGGCGATCAACGCCCAGGCTCCGGTCGTTCCGGTGGCCGTCTCGGGCGGGCGGACCGTCATGCGGAAGGGCAGCCCGCTCATCTGGCCGGCCACGGTGACGGTCCGGATCGAGCCGCCCGTCGAGACGGCAGGACTCTCGATCGACGCGCGCGACCAGTTGGTGACCAGCGTGCGCACGTCGATTGCCAGAGCCCTCGGCCAGACCGGGGCAGCCGGCCCGCAATCGCTGTAAAATCGAGCGCTCGTGACCGATCGGAACAAGCCGAGGAGCGCAAGCGAACAAGTGTCCGAGCTGACGGCCGGTCGGCTCTCCGTGTACTTGCGCTGCCTCAATACGCTCGACGCTGCAGGCGTCAAGACGATCTCTTCCAAAGCGCTCGCTGAGCAGTTCCATCTGAATGCGGCGCAGATTCGCAAGGACCTCGCGTACTTCGGAGAGTTCGGCGTGCGCGGGGTGGGCTACTACGTGAAGGAACTGAAGCGCGATTTGCGCGTCATCCTCGGGCTCGATCGCACGGTCCGTGTGGCCATCCTGGGCGCCGGCAACCTCGGGCTCGCCCTCGCAGATTATCCAGGCTTCCGCCAGGAAGGATTTGCCATCGTCGCGCTCTTCGACACCGAGCGCACGAAGATCGGGCGCCGATCGAGAGGCGGCGTGAAGATTTACGACATCGGCGAGTTTCGCAAGGCCGTGAAGAAGGAGGCGATCGACATCGCCGTCGTGGCCGTGCCCGCGGAGTTCGCCCAGACGGTCGTGAATGCGGTGGTCGCGTCAGGCATTCGCGCCATCCTGAATTTCTCGCCCGGGTCGCTGAAGGTCCCGCCCAAGGTCAAACTCAAGAACGTGGACTTGACCGTGTCTATGGAGAGCCTCTCGTTCTTTCTCGCGCGAATCGAGGAGCGCGACGATGCCGTCTGAGCGCCGGCGGCGCGCCGGCCGGCGGTTCCCCCGCCACGTGGCCCGCCAGTTCGCCCGCTTGTCCCATGTTGACGCGCGGGGACGGGCGCAAATGGTCGACGTCAGCGACAAGAGCGCCAGCGCCCGCGACGCCGTCGCGGCCTGCGACGTTCGCATGAGCCGAGCGGCGCGACAGGCCATCCGGACCCGGGCCGTGAAGAAGGGCGATCCGCTGCAGACCGCACGTCTCGCAGGCATCATGGCTGCGAAGCGGACAGCCGAGTGGATCCCCTTGTGCCACCCGCTGGCCCTGACGCACGTGGACGTCTCCCTGGAACCCAACGCCCGGGGCTATCGCATCACGGCCCGCGTGGCGACGATCGGTCGCACGGGTGTCGAGATGGAAGCGTTGGTCGCCGTAAGTGCCGCGGCACTCACGCTCTACGACATGCTGAAGGCCGTCGACCGCGCGATCGTCATCGACCGGGTACGCCTGCTCGAGAAACGCGGCGGGCGCAGCGGGACGTACCGTCGACGCGGACTCCGATGAAGATTGTCGTGTCGATTCACGACCTGCCGGTCTGGTCGATCCCCGATGCCGAGATCGATCGCATCGCCGCGGCCCTGCCGGATGACGAGGTGGTCTCGGCGAGGGAGGCCGATGCTCGTGCGCGCGAATTTCGATCGGCGGAGGTGCTGTTCGCAACCCGGATCCGCGGCGAGGAGTTCGTGGCGGCCCCGAACCTGCGGTGGATGCACAGCTCGGCGGTCGGTGTCGGCCCTCTTCTGCCGCGCGAGGTGGTCGAGAGTCCGGTCGTCGTCACCAACTCCAGAGGCGTGCACAGCGAAGCGATCGCTGAACACGCCGTCGCGCTTCTTCTCGCCCTCCGGAGGGGACTCCACCTCGCGCGGGACCGTCAGCGGCACGCCGTCTGGGCGCAGGAGGAAATCCAGGCGCGCCGCGTGCTCGTGGCCGAAGCGTCGGAGGTGCTCGTGGTCGGCCTCGGGTCCATCGGCCTCCGGATCGCCGCGATGTGCGCGGGCTTGGGTATGCGCGTGACGGGCGTTCGCCGGCACTCCTCGAGACCCGTCCCGCCGTTCCTGACACGCGTCTTGCCGCCGAGCCGCTTGCACGAGCCGCTGGCCACCGCCGACGCCCTCGTGCTTGCCGCGCCCCAAACCGACGACACGCGTGCGCTCATCGGACGTGACGAGATCGCAGCCATGAAGCCCACGGCCGTGCTCGTGAACATCGCACGTGGCCGGCTGGTGGAGGACGACGCCCTCGTTGAGGCGCTTGAGGAAGGGCGGATTGCCGGCGCGGGGCTCGACGCCTTTCGCCGCGAACCGCTGCCCGCCGAGAGCCCGTATTGGCGCTTGCCGAATGTGCTCATCTCGCCCCACACGGCGTCCTTCGCGGGCGACTATTGGGCGCCCGTCGTCGACGTGTTTCTCGAAAACGTCCGCCGCTTCAAAGCCCGGGAACCCCTGCTGAACCCGGTCGACAAGCGGCTGGGGTACTGACGGATGGCTGACCAGATTGTCGCGCCGACATCGCTGCCGCTGACGATTGCCGCGCTGCCGTTCTTTGCGAGCGGTCGGTATCCGAAGCCTGACCTGATCGGGCGCTGCAGCGCCGCCGGCATTGCGACGACCAGTGGCCGGGATCTCGTCGAGCGGGTGCGGGACCTCGGACTCGGCTTCGCACAGCTCGGCATGGGCCGTGGAGATCGCGTGGCGATCATCTCGGAGAGCCGCCCGGAGTGGCTGTTCGCGGACTTCGCCATCGTGACGAAGGGCGCCGTCACGGTGCCGATCTACCCGACGCTCTCGGTCGAACAGGTGGCCTACATCCTGCGAGAGAGCGAGGTCCGGCTGGCCGTGGCGTCCAACGCGGCGCAAGTCGGCAAGCTGCAAGCCGCTGCGGCGCTCGCGCCGGGCCTGGCCACGATTGTGTGCATGGACCACGCACCCGCCGGCCCCGGTCGGGCCGAGGTCATCACGATGGCCGACGCCGCCGCCCTGGGACATCGTCAAATCACGGACGGGTGGGGCGTTGCGAAGGCCTTCCTCGAAGAAGCCCAGAGCGTGGCGCCCGATGATCTGGCGACGATCATCTACACGTCAGGCACCACCGGCGAGCCGAAGGGCGTCGAGCTGACCCACGGCAACCTCGCCTCGAACGTCGCCGCGTCTCAGGAGCGGTTGAAGCTCGAGGAGACGGACGTGGCCTTGTCGTTCCTGCCCCTGTGTCACGCGTTCGAACGCACAGTGGCGTATCTGTACCTCTCGGCCGGGGTGTCGATCGCCTTCGCCGAGTCGCTCGATACCGTCTCTCGCGATCTGCTGACGGTGCGGCCGACGTTGATGACAGGCGCGCCGCGCGTCTTCGAGAAAATCTATGCTCGCGTGGTCGAGCGTGGCCGGGCCGGCGGCGGCCTTGAGCGCCGGCTGTTCGACTGGTCGATGCGCGTGGCCGCCGTCGCGGGACGATCGGGCGGCGGGCCACCGGGCTCGTGGTCGTGGCGCCTGGCCAATCGACTAGTGTTTGGTCGCATCCGTGAAGGCGTTGGCGGACGAGTGCGATTCTTTGTGTCAGGCAGCGCACCGCTCCGGAAGGACCTCGCGGAGGTGTTCGCCGGTATAGGGGTGCCGATCCTCGAAGGCTACGGCCTGACCGAGACGGCGCCGGTCGTGAGCGTGACACCGCCCGGTGCCATTCGCGCCGGCACCGTCGGGCCGCCGCTGTCGAACGTGGAAGTCCGAATAGCCGAAGACGGCGAGATCCTCGTCCGTGGCCCGTCGGTCATGCGCGGGTACTACAAGAAGCCCGCCGAGACAGCTGAAGCCCTGAGAGACGGCTGGCTGCACACGGGTGACATTGGCGCGCTCGATGAGGCGGGCTACCTCCGCATCACGGATCGGAAGAAAGAGCTGATCGTGACCTCAGGCGGCAAGAAAATCGCGCCGCAGGCGATCGAAGCGGCGTTCCGCGAGCACCCTCTGGTGGCCGACGTCGTGCTCGTCGGCGACGGCCGCCGCTTCGTGTCTGCCGTCATCCTGCCGGACCGTGCGGCGATCGCGCGCGTGACCGGCACGACCGCCGCCTCGCCCGCGACGTTCGTCGCCGACCTCGGGCGAGCCGACGTCCTTCAGGCATTTCAGGCGATCGTCGACGTCGTCAACGCGCCCCTGGCGCAGTTCGAGCGCATCAAGAAGTTCAGCCTGGTGCCGGATGAGTGGACGATTGCCTCGGGCATCCTGACGCCGACGCTCAAAGTGCGCCGGCGTAACGTCGAGGCGCGCTACCACGACGTGCTGGAACGCCTGTACGCGGAGTGATGCGCGCGGCCCCTACTTCCACGCCTCGAACAGGTGCGCGTGGTTGACGGGCCACCAGCGGATTTGCACCTTGCCGATGATGTATTTCTTGGGTACGAAGTCCCATGACCGGCTGTCGGAGCTGTTGTTCCGATGGTCGCCCATCACGAAGTAGTAGCCCTCCGGGACGACGCGCGGCCCCCACGTGTCGTGCGACCGGAACTCCTCCGGAATGAAGTCGTCGGGAAGAGGGACGTCGTTCCGATAGACACGGCCGTCCACGCTGCGGAGCGTGTCGTTCGGTTCGCCCACGACCCGTTTGACGAACGACTTGCTGGGGTCGACCGGGTAGTACAGCATCACGATGTCGCCGATCTGAGGGTCGCCAATCTGGTAGGCCAGTTTGTTGACGATGAGCCGGTCCTGATCCTCGAGCGTCGGGGCCATGCTCTGGCCTTCGACGCGCGCGACCTGAAAGCCGAACGTGACAATGAGAGTGGCGTACACCGCCGCGGACGCCAGCGTCTTGAACCACGCGACCAGTTCTTCGGCCACGCGGCCCCAATGGAACACCGGCTGGTCGACCGGCACGCCCGCGGGCAACACGAGCGCCGACTCGCCATCTTGGTGCAGGCCCGGCTCGGAGGGCAGCGCCGCCACGCCGAAGCCGACGGGAGCCGACTCTCCGCCCGTGTGGACGTGATCCTCGGCGAAGGCGTGAGTGTGAATCTCACCCGACTCAGCCGTGGCCGCGACCGGCATCGGGACGTCGGTGGGGCTGCTCGTCCACGCCCCGTCGGCGGCCGATGACGCTGGCGGGGTGCCGAGTGTCGGATGAGAGGAATTCGGATCGTCCATGGTCGGTGATCGATAACTCGTTACAGTTTGAGGTAGTCGCGAAGACGCTTGGTTTGGGCCCGGCTGACCGGAATCTCGGTGGCCTTGGCGTCCTTCATCTTGAGCA
>Ga0070732_10001653_pt1 | contig 12137 bp, 11 predicted proteins | sample Coa_R1_5_FD_66449 | JGI IMG/M metagenome (GOLD analysis project Ga0070732, IMG submission 66449) | Surface soil microbial communities from Centralia Pennsylvania, which are recovering from an underground coalmine fire - Coalmine... | ecosystem: Environmental > Terrestrial > Soil > Unclassified ...
CATCGGCTCGACGCCATCGTCGCCCCGACCGGCGGCACGCCCTGGCTGATCGACCTGGTCAACGGCGACGCGCCCTCGGGCGGCAGCTCGACCCCCGCGGCGGTCGCCGGCTACCCCAGCATCACGGTGCCGGCGGGGCAGATCTTCGGGCTGCCGGTCGGGCTCTCGTTCATCGGCGCCGCCTGGAGCGAGCCGACGTTGATCCGCCTGGCCTACGCCTTCGAGCAGGCCACCCGGCACCGGCGTCCGCCGCGCTTCCAGCCGACCGCCGAGCTGCCCGCCGCGGCGGTGGCCGGCGATCCGGGCTCGGCGGCGAGCGCCGGCTGAGCACGCCGGCGGCGGCCGGTGCGGCTTTTGCTAGAGTCGAGCGCGGGCTCGGTCACCGCCCGGACCCGCGGCAAGTGGCCGGCGGCGGGTGACGGGACCGGCGGCGGCTGACCGTGGCCGGCGAGGCCGCGGAGGAGGGGAGATGGCCGGACAGGGTTCGACGGGCAACGTCATCGCGGCACTCGCCAGCTTCTTCATCCCGGGCCTCGGCCAGCTCCTGCAAGGCAGGCTGGTGATGGCCATCATCCAGTTCGTCCTCGCCGCAACGCTCTGGTTCTTCCTGCTCGGCTGGGCCGTCCACATCTGGTCGGTGCTGGACGCGGCGCTGTACAAGCCGCGGTAGGTTAGACCTCGCTGCCATCGGTGCCCAGCTCCGAGCTTGGCGCTGTTGGCCTCGACCGCGCTTGACTCGCGGCAGCGCATCAACCTGCTCGGATGGCTGGACGGACGAGTGGTGCAGCTGATCTACACGGAGCGCGAGGAAGACCTGCACGTGATCTCGCTGCGGGAGGCAACCAAGGGCAATAATGATCTTGACTCACCACGTCTTCCCTGGTAGACTTCTTCCATGGACGCCTCGAACGCCTCTCCCGCCAGTCTGCTGGAAGCCGTCACCTTCTTCTCCGACCCGGACACCAGCCTAGCATTCGTCGCCCGGCTGCGCTGGCCGGATGGCGTGGTGAAGTGTCCCCGCTGCGAGGCGGCGGAAGCTACCTTCCTCTCGACCCGCCGCCTGTGGAAGTGCCGGGCCTGCAAGAAGCAGTTCTCGGCCAAGGTCGGGACCATCTTCGAGGACTCGCCGCTCCCCTTGGAGAAGTGGCTGCCGGCCCTGTGGCTGGTCGTGAACTGCAAGAACGGCATCAGCTCCTACGAGCTGGCGCGGGCGCTCAAGGTCAGCCAGCGGGCCGCCTGGTTCATGGGTCACCGGCTGCGGCTCGCCGTCCAGAGCGGCGGCGGACTCGGGAAGATCTCCGGCGAGGTCGAGGTAGACGAGACCTTCATCGGCGGCAAGGCCCGGTTCATGCACAAGAGCAAGCGCGCCGAGAAGATCACCGGGCGCGGTCCCATGGGCAAGACTGCGGTTATGGGCTTGCTGGAACGGCACGGCGAGGACGGACACTCGGCCATCAAGGTGGCGAAGGTGGTGCCCAACACCAAGCGCAAGAGCTTGTCCCCCGAGGTGCGGCAGCACGTCGAAGAAGGCTCCGAGGTGTTCACTGACACCCTCAAGTCCTACGACGACTTGGGCGCCGAGTACGTCCACGGCGTCATCAATCACGCCGAGAAGTACGTCGCGGGAAAGATCCACACCAACGGCATGGAGAATTTCTGGTCGTTGCTCAAGCGCGGCATCAAGGGAACCTACGTCAGCGTCGAGCCGTTCCACCTCTTCCGCTACCTGGATGAGCAGACCTTCCGGTTCAACAATCGGAAGATGACCGACGGAATGCGCTTCCTCCGCGCGGCGGCCGGCATCATCGGCAAGCGCTTGACCTACGCGGCCCTCACCGGGGCCGAGGTGGCTGGGACGTGAAGCGCAAAAAGGACGGCGCGGCCGGCGGAAAGGCCAAGGCCAAAAGGGGCAGCGATGAGCTGCCCCCACTGCCGCCCTTTCCTTCGACTCCCACATTCGAGCGATTTGTAGACTTCGCGCGCCGCATCCTCGCCGTCCCCAAGGCGGCGATCGACGAACAAGAAGCCGCCTGCAAGAAAGGCAAGCCGCACCGCAAACCTGGCGCGAAGAGCCGACTCTTGCTTCTCTTGATGGTGCTCACGGCCTGCACCTCCCTAAGTCCCGGCGCCGAGAAGATCAAGGTTACTCGGAACCCCAAGGACGTAGCGGGCTGCAAGGCTGTGGGCGAGGTGTCCGGCCTTACGGCGAACCAGGCGCTGCCGGGCGCCAAGAAAAAGATGATGAACGCCGCCCTCGCTCTCGGGGCAGACACCGTGTTCGTGACCTCGACTATCGGCAACTACGACGGCGTGGCCTACCTCTGCGGATCAAGCGGCTCGCACTGACGCAGCGTGGCGCGGAAGCCACTACGGGCGGGAGATCTGCTCGCCATCTAATGAGCAGAAGTGATCCTCCGGAAGCCTGTCTCAGTAACAATGTTGGGTTGACCCGGGACATCGATGGTCAGCCTAAGTTTCAAATCTCGATTAAGAAACGCAACGGCGCCAGCCGGATTGGTCCCCAGGGTAAAAAAATTGACCACCATTTCGTCTAGCTCGGGAAGTTCCAGCCGGCGATTCTGGTGCCAGAAATCTCCGAAGCCATTCATTCCCCTGGGAGCGCCTCTCCCTGCCAGTGTGCTGCGATAATCTATGTGTATGACTTCCCATTCGCCGCTGTCATTCTTTCCAAGTAACTCGAAAGCCGGGAAGAAAGCACGCCTGCTAGCCTCCGCCTCGTTCCGGAGCGTCAATTTTAGACTGAGTATTAAGACATCTTTCTCGGAGTCGATGGCAGAACGCAGCTCGGCCGTCGCCTCTGAAATCGTCGCTTGTACAACTTTCATCTTGTCCAGTTGTTTCTCTAGGGCGGTCGCCCAATCGTTGGCTACAGCAACTGCATTCTGCCCGGCCAACCGCTCGGCATCCTGGTCTGCTTTCCGCTCCTGATCTAACTGAAAAGGTGCCCGCAAACGAAAAAATGGTAGGGATATGATGTAAACGATAGCCGGGCCGCCAACCGCACCGATGAGACCAGCGATGAGCGCAACACCGACGGAAAATCCGCTGCCGCTCATGCGCCAACCTGTGTAGACTGCAAGGGCGGCGCCGATTGAACCACTCGCGGCACTGGTGGCAAGACCCTTCTGTCGCGCAAACTCCCGCCGGTCGGCGCGGGCTCGCTCCCAAAGTCGCCAGCGGTAGGTCCGCCGTGAAGTCTGGTCTGCCATGTTGAAAATCCCATCGCACTGCCCCCTGGCTCTTGAGCCGTCGCAGTTGTGGTACACTCCACCTACCCACAGCGGGGTAGGCTTCAACGGTGTGCCACCACCACGAAGCCAGGGGCTATGCGGAAAGACCTGCTGTGCGGACGCCTTAGCGTCCCCCTTCCTGCGATCGTAGTGTACGCTGAAATGGATTGCGAGTCTCGCCCCCCGAAGGGGCTACTCGCGCCCTGGCGGGATCAGCTCTTCGGCTCGCCGGGCCTCAGCCCACCTTCGGCTCGACCGGCAGCGGGCTGTACCAGTTGACGCGGAAGTAGGTCTTGAGGGTCTTCCATCGCACGTTGTCGATCACGCCTTGCAGCAGGCGGTTGCGTAGCAGGAGCATGACGGCGCGCCCCTGGTCGTGCAGCCCCAGGTTGCGGAGCAAGGGCAGCAACATCTCGGAGAACGCGAGGATGTCATCCTGCCGCCCCTCCTGTGCGGAGATGGCCTGCAAGAGATCCACGGCGATCAGAGTCAACTCGACAGGGTGATTCCCCTCCTGGTCGAGGTCGCGGAAGAGCATCGCAAGGATCTTCTCGGCCTCCGCGACCTTCCCCAGGTTGAAGGCAATCCGCGCCTCGATCCAATAACCCCTCAGTCGCACCCACAGGTCGGAGTAGCCGAATTGGTTGTATAGCTCCCTCGAATCCTCCAAGAGCTGCAAGGCCGCCTCGGGCCGCCCCATCTCGTTCAGGCTCCATATCTCGATGTGCCGGGCGCACCAGTCTAGGAAAGGCTCGACGGAGGGGTCGTAGAGGGCGCTGGCGCGGCTCAGGTAGCCGATGGCCTTGGCCGGGTCGTGGTAGCTGGCGGTGGCCGCCAGCGACAGGAGAGTGCGCCCCTGGAGGTGCTCATCGCCGGCATGGGTGTACTCGATCAGAGCGTTGTTGCGGGCGTGCTCGGCTTCGTCGTAACGGCCCAGCTCGGCGTAGAGCGCGCCCTCGTAGCGGTAGATGAGCGCGTCTACCAGCGGGTCCGCGGTCCCGTCCTCCCGCAACTCCCAGGCGGCATTGAGGGCCATCTCCGCTCCGGCGAAGTCGGCGGCCAGTCGCGAGGCGTTCCCCAAGAGGGCCGATGCCGTAGCCATGTAGTCGTTCCGCAAGTCTTCGGACATCTTGAGGTGCCGCGCCACGGCAAAGGCAAGGTTCGCCGCCTCCATCGCCTTTCGCGGCTGCCGCCTGGCCTCCAGCCGCGACACCTCGGTCAGGCGCTCGTACAGGCCGAGGTGGTGGAATTCCGAGCGCTCGTCGAGGAAGGGTATGCGCCTGTCCTGAACGCCTTGGAGGATTGCCCACTGCGCGATCCCGAGGATGCGCCGGGTGCCGATCTCCGGGGATTGCAGGTTGAGAATGCGGAAGTCGTCGCGGTCGGACGCAGCGAGCACCCCCACCTCGACGCCAACCCGAAGCATCCGCTCACTGCACCGCCCGCACCGGCCGAGCAGGTGCCGGACCACGAACATCTTGTCGTCCGCGCTCAGGGTGTTCTCGAAGAACCCTTTCGCCATGGCGTCCGAGATGTGATGCCGCCTGAAGGAGGAGAGGAAGCCGCCGCGACCGTTCGAGTCTGGCATTTCTCGATCTCCGCAACTGCCGAAGGCTAGCGTTACCGACTGCCAGCACGGTAGCAGATGCGCTTTGCCGAAACAAGGTGGGGCGCCGACAGGAGATTTCTCCCCTGTGGGCGCCCCGAGGACAAGATGGCGCGGTGGGCCTAGTGCGGAGGGCAGCCGCCGTCCGGGTCACCCGAGCCGCCGGTGCAGGACGGGACAATCCGGTGGTGGCCTGGCGGGGAGGACAGCCCCAACGCATGCCAGAGCTGGCCCCACAGGCCGGAGAGGGAGAGGGAGATGAAGAGGATGCCGAGTGTGCGGCGCATGGGCACTCACCTTTCGGGGAGGCGATGCGCCTCGGGCCACCATGGCGGGAGGGGTCGCCCCCTGCGTCCATAGTGCCACCAGCCTTGTTGAACCGGGTCAGTAAGCTGCCAACTACTTCCAGCGGAGGGGAGTCCTTCTTCGCTCCGAGAGCTTCTCGGCGAGCCGTTGCATGAACTCCCTCACGTGATTCATAACGCTCAACGCTCGCGGCTCATCGTAGCTTTCTCTGGCGTGCATTACGTGATGCCGCCACACGTCCTTGAACGACCTGAATTCACCGATCGCCCCCCGGTAGAACGACAGCGCCTCTGTCTTAACTCTACTTCTTGGCCAATTGTCGATCTCGTTGACTTTGCCCTCTATGGAGTCAATCAACTCCCCCCATCCCTTTAAGTCATATTCCGACGGAACTGGCACTCTCCGATCCTTTGCGAGCACGCGGAGAACTCGCTCCACCGCACGCATGAGGTGGAAGACAGAAGCCGTAAAAGCACCCGTGGCAAAGCAGCTGCCGCCCTCTTTGATATCGTCTCCGGCAGACATGAATGCTTTGGCTACCTTCTCACCAAACAGCGCGTCCTGCTCAAAATATGCACTACGCGCAGCTGGGATGAACGCAGCCCGTTGTTCGGTTAGCGCCTGAATGACGGCAAACCTGAGATCCAAAAGCCGAGTGCCAAGGAGTTCAAAACTGCAGCCATCGTACAGCTTACTCATCGTCACTGAGAAGAGAGGGGAGCGCCTTAGCAAGTCGATTCGCGCGCACTCATCCCTGAGCGCTTCTACAATCCCCGCAATCTCTGACCGTTCTGATTTAGGTACCGGGTCGGCCGGACCATGCTCGTCGCACTTGCGCGCTTCTATATCAAGGCGCCGGATGTACGAAAGGAGGTTGATGAAAAGGAATCTCTCCATGTCCCACAAGCTCCAAAGCCTTGGACCGCCAACCCATGGCGGGATTGGTGGCTCGCCATGGGAGCTGTCGCCGCAAGTCTCTTCCGGTTGTAGCATTGGCACCCTTCCGCGCTGCGTGATACACTGCACCAAGCCGCAGCTCCCCGGCTTTCACCGAGCCGAGCGCTACGCGGAAAAGGTTCCTGCTGTACGGGCGCCGGCAAGCGCCCGCCTGCTACCTACCTGCTGTAGTCTACGCTAAAGCGAGAGTCGCTACCGCCCGGGGCAAGGTCCGCGGGGCGGCGGCGCTCCATCTGGCGGGGAGCATTGCGCCCTAGGCGTGGTGAGTCAAGATCATTATTACCCAACCAAGCATGAAGCCCGGATCTACTTCGAAGTCCTTTCCAGTGAGCCCTGAGGAGATCGAGGCGGCGATCGCGAGAGCGCCGGAACGGGTTCACGATCCGGATTGCCCTTATGATCCCAGCGATCCCGCGGCTGTGGATGCCTTCTGGAAGGATGCGACACCGCGCCGGCCGGGCCAGCGTGGGCCAGGCAGGAAGGCGAGGAAGGTGCTGCTGTCCTTGCGCTACAGCCCGGAGGTCGTGGAGTACTTCAAGTCCACGGGGCAGGGCTGGCAGACTCGGATGGATGATGCATTGAAGCAGTGGGTGGCGGCGCGCCGGTCGCACACTCGCTAGCGGGGGGCGGGGGCCCCCTCCTCTCCCCGGCCGGTGGCCGCGGGAGGGGAGGGGGGGATGCGACTGCGGAAACGGGGCGGGAGCGCTACTGGGACGGGTCTTGGACGACGCCCCGGTGGTGCCCGAAGGCGGGGTGAGACGCCTGCATCTGCTTGAACTTCGCGAGCTGGTCCGGGGTGAGCAACGCCTCGAGCTGCTGGTGGAAGGCCTGCATCACCGGCTTCAGCTGCGCGCGGTTCTGGTGCATCTGGATGACCACCTGGCCCACGGTGGCGGCGTCGGGGTTCGGGACCGCGAGCGCGGCCTTCAGCTGGGTGCCCAGCGCCTGCTGCGCCTGGTGGATCGGCGCCGTCTTGGTCTTGAGGTCCTGGAACAGCTGCTTGGCGGTGGCCTGCTGCTCCTCGGTGAGGTTCAGCTTCTGCGCCATCTTCTGCAGGTGCATCGCGAACATCGCCTCATGCTGCGCCGGGGTCGCCGCGGCATCGGCCTGGGCCGACAGGGCGAGCGCCGGTACGGCGAGCAGGGCGAGGGTGGCGGCCAGTGCCAGCAGGCCAACCGTGGTGAAGGACTTGTCTCTCGGTGCTCTCATGCGGTCTCCTTATGTATATATACGCTCCAGGCCACTCCGGAGTTGCATCGACTTTGCGCTTCCGGCGTTTATGCCTTCGGTTTGAACGGGTCCGAGGCGCCAGAGCTTGCTTACAACCGGTCAGACGGGCCGCGCAGGGCTCCGGTTACATGGTAACCGGACCGGCTCCGCTGCGACTCACCTCCGCGGGGTGCGAGGGCGTGCCTTGGCGGGGCGGGCGATGGCCCTGAGGAAGTCGCGGTAGCCGAGGGTGTTCAGGACGTGGCGCGCCTCGAGGCCGGCGCGCCGCGCCTGCTCGACGCCGTACCGCATGGTCCCCAGCTCGGCGACGCGGTGCGCGTCTGTGCTGATGACGATGCGGCAGCCGAGCTCGCGCGCCAGCAGCAGATGGCTGTCCCGGAGGTCGAGGCGGTCGGGCGAGGCGTTCAGCTCGACGGCGACGCCGAGCTCGGCGGCGCGGGCCAGCACCGTCTCCATGTCGAGGGCGATGGGCTTGCGGCGGTTGATCAGGCGGCCGGTGGGGTGGGCCAGGACGTCGACCTCGGGATGCTCGAGGGCGCGCAGCACGCGCGCGGTCTGCTCCGCGGCGGGCAGGTCGAAGCGGGAATGGATCGACACCACCACCAGGTCGAGGCCGGCGAGCATCTCGTCCTCGAGGTCCAGGCTGCCGTCAGCCAAGATGTCGACCTCCATGGCGCGCAGCAGTTGGATCTCGGGGTGGCGGGCGCGGATGGCGTCGATCTCGAGCCATTGCAGCCTGAGGCGCCGGGCGTCGAGGCCGTTGACCATCGCCAGCGCCTTGCTGTGGTCGGTGATCGCCATGTACTCGTAGCCGTGGGCGGCGCAGCCGGCGACCATCTCCTCGAGCGTGTCGCGGCCGTCCGACCAGGTCGAATGCATCTGCAGGTCGCCGCGCAGGTCGGCCACCTCGATCAGGCGCGGCAGCCGGCCGGCGGCGGCCGCCTCGATCTCGCCGCGGTCCTCGCGCAGCTCGGGCGGGATCCAGGCCAGGCCGACCGCGGCGTAGACGTCGGCCTCCTCGCGGCCGGCGATCCAGACGCCCTCGCCCCCGTCATGGCCGGCGGCGGCTGCGGCCTCGCCGGCCGGGCCGCCTCCCTCGGGGAGCCGGAAGACGCCGTACTCGGAGATCCGCAGGCCGCGCTCGACGCCTCGCCGGCGCAGCTTGACGTTGTGCTCCTTCGAACCGGTGAAGTAGACGAGCGCCGCGCCGTAGCAGTCGGGCGGCACCACCCGCAGGTCGACCTGCAGGCCGTTGCCGAGGACGATCGACGAGCGGGTGTCGCCGGCCATCGCGACCTGGGCGATCTGCGGGTAGGCCAGCAGGTGGGCCATCACCGGCGCCGCCTCGCGGGCGGTCGCCAGCAGGTCGATGTCGCCCACCGTCTCGACGCGGCGGCGATAGCTGCCCGCCACCTCCAGCCGTTCGAGCTGCGGGCACTGCGAGAGGTAGCCGACCAGCGGCTCGACGTAGCGCTCGGAGTCGGCCAGCAGGACGCGGCTGGTGTGCTGGCGGTGCTCCTCGATGCCGGCGAGGATCTTGGCCTGGGTCTTGTCGCCGAAGCCGGAGAGGGCTGCCACCCGCCCCGCGCGGGCGGCCGCCTCGAGCTCGTCGACGCTGCCCACGCGCAGCTCGTCCCAGAGCCGGCGGGCCTTCCGCGGGCCGACTCCCGGCAGCCGCATCAAGTCGATCAGGGTGCGCGGGATCTCGGCGACCAGGCGATCGCGGAGGGCCAGCGTGCCGGTGGCCGCCAGCTCGCGGATGTGCCCGGCCATCTCCTTGCCGATCGCCGGCAAGTCGGTGAGCGCGGCGCCCTCGGCCACCATCCGTTCCAGCGGCCGGACCTGGTCCTCGACGGTGCGCACGGCGTTGCGGTACGCCCGGATACGGAACGCGTCGGCGCCCTGGATCTCCAGGACGTCGGCGACCTCTGCCAGGGTTCGGGCGATCTCGACGTTGTCCACGCGCGCGCCTCCAGGAGATCGGAGGCATCATGGCAAAGAATCGGCCGCGAGCACAGTCTCCCGGCCACCATCCCCGGAGGCTTTGCATGGGGGGGCGAGATCGCCTACTGTCGCCGCCGGAGGGATGCCATGTCCGAGACGCCGCCGCGCGGCCGGGAGCACGCGGTCACGATCTACACCGACGGGGGGGCGGACCCGAACCCCGGGCCCGGGGGGTGGGGGGTGGTGCTGGTGCATCCGGTGAGCGGGCGGGTGCAGGAGCTGCGCGGCGGCGAGGCTGTCACGACCAACAACCGCATGGAGCTGACGGCGGCGATCCGCGCGCTCGAGGCGCTGCGCCAGCCCTGCCGCGTCGAGATGCACACCGATTCCCAGTACCTGCGGCGCGGGGTCACCGAGTGGCTGCCCGGCTGGATCGCCCGCGGCTGGCGGCGCAAGGACGGCGTGCTGCAGAACGAGGACCTCTGGCGCCGCCTGGCGGAGACCGTGGCGCGCCACGACGTGCGCTGGACCTGGGTGAAGGGGCACGCCGGCGACCCGCGCAACGAGCGGGCCGACCAGCTGGCGACCGCCGCCATCCGCGAGCAGCGAGCCGCCGCCGGAGTGGCCGCGGGAACGGTTGCATCCCCGGCGGCCGTGCCCCCCGAGCACCAGGTGTTCCTGCGCGTCTCGATGACGCCGCGCGGCGGCGGCTGGGCCGCCCTGCTGCGCGGCGCCGCCGGCGAGCAGGTGCTGAGCGCCGGCCTGCCGCCAGGGTCCGCGGCGGCGACCTCCAACGCCCTCGACCTGGCGGCCGCCGCCGCGGCTCTCGAAGCCCTCCCGGCCGGCGCCTCGGTCGCCGTCCACACCGTCTCGGACTACCTCCGCCACGGCGCCAGCCGCTGGCTCCCGGGCTGGCGCCAGCGCGGCTGGAAGACCCAGGAAGGCAGCCCGGTCGCCAACCGCGCCCTCTGGGAGCGCCTCGCCGCCGCCCTCGCCACCCACCGCGTGACCTGGCCCGACGTCAAAGGCCAGGAAGTCGAAGAGCTCGACCGCCTCGCCCCCATCGCCAAGGCCGCCGCCAACGGCAAGCCCCCATCCACCGACCCGTAACGATCCTCACCCCAAGAGATCGCTTGCCATTGTAGAGAGGGGAAGGCTGGCGCCCGGTCGCCGCAGAGCCCCGCAGCGGTGCGGCAGAGGTGAGGGCCGCGAGCGGCGGATCTCCCCCCGGCCGACCTTGGGCGAGGCGTCCGAACGGCACCGCCGGACGACTCCAACGCCTCGCGCCTCGCCCAAGGGAGGTCCGGGGGGAGATCCGCCGCTCGCGGCCCGTCCAGGCGGCAAGGCCCCCCCGTAGGCGGCAAGAACCCTCGGGCCGCAAAGGACCCTTAGGCGCTGCTACAATGCCGCCGCAAATGGAGTTCTCCGGTCGACTCACCGCGTTCCCGCCGAGCGACCTCCTGCAGTGGGCCCTCAACGACCGCCGCACCGGGGCCCTGGTGATCCGCAGGAGCGAGCGTGAGAAGCGTGTCTACTTTCACGCCGGCGAGGTCATCACCTGCCTGTCGAACGATCCCGCCGAGTACTACGGCCAGCACCTGCTGCTCAACGGCCACCTGCAGCAGGAGCAGCTGTTCCAGGCGCTGACCCACTGCACGACCCAGGGCGTGCGGCTGGGCACCGCGCTGCGCGAGCTCGGCATGATGACGCCCGAGAAGATCCAGCAGACCCTGCGGGCCCAGATCGAGGACTCCATCTGCGACCTCTTCCTCTGGGAGCGCGGCGTCTTCTACTTCCGGGCCGAGATGCCGCTCGAAGAGGAGATCCTGCCGGAGCCCATCCACGCCATGGCCCTGATCATGGAGGGCACCCGCTGGCTCGACGAGTACCGGCGCATCCGCAAGCTCTTCATCCACGACAACATGGTCGTGCGCCGCGGCTCCTCCTGGCCCGGCCACGACCTGTCGCCGGTCGAGGCCCGCATCGCCGCGGAGCTCGACGGCAAGCGGACCCTGGGCGAGCTCTACCGCGTCATCCGCGGCTCCTACTTCCGCTTCCTCGAGGGTGCCTACCGGCTGGCGATCCTCGCGGTGCTCGACATCGACTCGGTCGGCGAGGCGCTCGACAGCACCACCCGCGAGATGAGCGTCTACGACCTGCTGCTCGAGCAGGCCACCGAGGAGCAGATCCTGGTGGCCCACCGCCACATGGCGGTGCCGCTCGACCTCCTCGAGCGGTGGGTGCCGGTCTGGGTCGCCGAGCCCGGCGCCGAGGAACAGACCCGCATGCCCGCCCGCGCCCGCGACTTCTACGCCCGCCTCGACGGCAAGACCACCCTCGGCAACGCCTTCTCCGGCGACGCCCGCCTCCGCGGCCGCGAGATGGACCTCCTCCTCCTGCAACTCCAGAAGGGCCGCCTCGCCCTCCTCCCCGCCGCCGTGGAGACCCTCGAAGCCGAGGCCGAAGGCCACCGCCAGCCCCCGCTGGAACGCTGGTGGCAGCGGGTCTTCCCGCGCCCCCGCACCTAGAGATCTACGCCGTCGCCCCGCCCTCGTTGCGTTCGCCCGAGAGGATGCGCCAGCCGACGACCTTCTCGTCGATCTCGCGCAGGCGGTTGGCGACCAGGCGGCAGAGCAGCTGCATGAACTCGAGGGCGGCGTGCGGGTCCATGGCGAGGATCTCGCGCACCGTCGCCTGGTCGAGAGTGAGGACGGTGAGCGGGCCGCCGTAGGCGCGGGCGTCCGCCGAGCGCGGCTCGCCGTCGATCAGCGCCATCTCGCCGAAGAACTCGCCGCGCTCGAGGATCGCCAGCGCCTCCTCGCCGGCGCCGGGGATGAACTTGC
>Ga0070732_10001654_pt1 | contig 12137 bp, 11 predicted proteins | sample Coa_R1_5_FD_66449 | JGI IMG/M metagenome (GOLD analysis project Ga0070732, IMG submission 66449) | Surface soil microbial communities from Centralia Pennsylvania, which are recovering from an underground coalmine fire - Coalmine... | ecosystem: Environmental > Terrestrial > Soil > Unclassified ...
AGGACCCGGACTTGTCATCATGAGCCACGACACGTCGAACACATCCTCAAAAAGTGCGAAGCTGGTCATCCGCAATGTCGGCTTGTTGCTCAGCGGAGATCTCGACCGGCCGATTCTCGATGCCGACACAGTTTGTGCGATTGACGGAGTCATTCAGTCGATCGGCAAAGAGAAGGACCTCGACACCTCCGGCCCTACTACTGTCATTGATGCGAAGGGCACGGCTCTGGCTCCAGGATTGATTGACAGCCACGTGCATCCGGTCTGCGGCGATTGGACTCCTCGACAGAACCAGCTGGGATGGATCGATAGCTGTCTGCACGGCGGCGTTACCACGATGATTTCCGCCGGGGAAGTTCACGCGCCCGGCCGGCCCAAGGATATTGTCGGGCTCAAAGCCATGGCCATTTTTGCGCAGCGGGCATTTCATGCGTTTCGTCCCGGAGGCGTGAAGGTCTATGCCGGTGCGCCAGTCCTCGAGCAAGGCATGGTCGAGGACGACTTCAAGGAGTTAGCCGCGGCGGGAGTGAAAATTCTGGGAGAGGTTGGTTTGGGCAGCGTAAAAGACGGCACAACAGGACGCCGCATGGTCGCCTGGGCGCGCAAACACGGCATCCAGAGCACGATTCACACGGGTGGCCCTTCGATCCCGGGTTCAAGCCTGATCGACAAGGACATGGTGCTCGAAACCGACGCTGACGTGATTGGCCACGTCAACGGCGGACACACGGCTCTTCCTGACGACCAGATCGTCGAATTGTGTGAGCGCTCCCCCCGCGCGCTCGAAATTGTTCATAACGGCAACGAGCGCGCCGGACTGCTCGCGTTGGGCACGGCGAAAGAACTGAGGCAGCTTCATCGCGTCATTCTTGGAACGGATTCGCCTGCTGGATCTGGCGTCCAGCCGTTGGGCATTCTGAGAATGATTTCGATGCTGTCGTCGCTGGGGGAGATTCCTGCGGAGCAGGCCATTTGTCTCGCTACCGGCAACACGGCCAAGATGCGTAGCCTCAACTGCGGACTGATCGCTGCCGGACGCGAAGCCAGTTTCGTTTTTCTCGACACCGCGCAACAGTCCGCGGGAAAGAATTTGCTCGACAGCATTCAGAAGGGAGATCTGGCCGGCGTTGGCATGGTGATCACTGACGGCGCGGTCAGCATCCAACGTAGCCGCAACACCCCGCCGGCGACGCGAGTGCCGGAGATTTTGCGAGCGTAACACAGGATCGACTTACGGTCAGCGAAGGCCGTCTTTGCCTTTGATCTGATCCTTGGTCAATCCCCCGACGCGGGGCAGGGGACGGCCGCTGTCAGTGACGGCGACTGCGACCATGATTTCATTCGCTCGCGGAGCATCGTTGAGCCGTACTTCCATGCCATCGAAATGACTGCGCACGAAGGCGGCGTCTTTGTGGCCCAGCGGAATGTCGAGCACGACGCCCATGCCGCTGCGCTTCTTCGAAGAGGGAATCAACGCCGCCCCCTTTCCCAGCACTTGCCGCACGGGCGTGCCCAGCTTGGGGTGAAGGATGGCCGCGGCATGTTCGAGTTCGCCGTTTTCGCCGACTGCTGCAGCTTTGCCGTAACTCTCGGCTGACGGACCTGAAATTCCCAGTGCGGCTACAGCCCGCGAAGTGAGCAAGTGGCCAAGTTCTTCGCCGATCGCCATCAGCTCGGAAAGATCTTCCACATACTTTCCGGCGCACGGATTTTCAATCACCGCTACAGCCGCGGCCTTACGCGTGGGAGGGGAGATTTCGCGATCCATCTCACGCCGAGTCTCTTCCACAAAGGTGGCGATTTTGCGTATCTTTGCTTTCATGTCCTTGGTTGGATGCCCTCAGCGCAGCCCGTCCTCGCCTTTGACCTCCGATACCTTCAGCCCGCCGACGCGGGCGTGCACCCGTGGCCCGGTGGTCATGACGAGAGCCAATAAGATCTCATCCGCGCGCGGGGCATCGTTGATGCCGACTTCCATGGAATCGAAATGGCTGCGGACATAAGACGCGTTGATGTGTGTGATGGGCACGTCGAGTCGAGTGCCTGGGCCGCCGACTTTTTTCGTGGAAGCGACAATTGCTTTCGCGCCACCCAGCACTCCGCGCATCGCGTATCCGCCGGGCACATGCCATAGAGCGCCGTGCTCGATTTCTCCGGCAGATCCGATGATCGCTCCTTTGCCATAGCCTTCGATAGATCGGATGTCACCACCCAGAGCGACGACCAATGCACGTGCCATTTCGAGCCCGAGCGGTTTGAGGTCATCGGAGAATCTTTCAATGTCAGCGACGTATGATCCAGCAAACGGATTTCGAATCACGGCCAGCGCCGCCGCGCGCCGCAACGGCCGCTGGGCGACCGGCCCTCCCTCATGAAAAATTTCCTCCACACAGGTCATCTTTTTGCGGACGATCACCTCAGGCATGAAGCAGGATCCTTTCGTGCTCGGGGCCCTCGACGAGTTTCAAACCGCCCACTGTTCCCACAACGCGCGTGTTTCCCTGCAGGCAGATTGCCGCGGCGCGGACAAGGCCCATCCGGAGAAGCAGTTCCGCGGTCCGCGCTCCAGCAGCGAGAGCTTGCTCCACCTCGTCGTTGGACAACGTACCGACCGCCTGCGTGACCGGCCGATCTCCGAGATCGCTGTCGGGCGCGAGTTCGCAAGCGGGGACGCGCAGAATCGAAGGATGCCCGGGCAAGTCCACGGCATTAGCAATGATGGTGGCCGCCGCATCGGCTGCAGCGGCGCGATCGGCGAGCACAGTGACGGCATCGGCGATTCCCAGGGAGAAGCTGCGTCCGCGCCATCCACTGGTCGCGATACCACGAACCGGATCATGGGCAGCGATCGCAGTCTTCCCGAACAGCGAGGGACGATCGGGGCGCTCGACCATTCCGATGGTGAACTTTTCGCCATCGTTCAAGTGCAGCGCGATGTCGCCGCCGTCATTCACATATGCACGAGAAAGTTCGGCTGTTGCAACCATCGCAGCCAGGATTTCCTCAGCTACTGCTCCCGCTACTGCCGCCATGGGCGTGATGAAGTATTGCGGTGTGTACGGCATTACGGCCGCGACCATTCGCCTGGCGACGGCGCCATCCGGCCAAGGCTGCTCTGGTCGACAGGCTTGGCGCAGGTACGCAAGTTCGGAGCACAATTCGTCGAGCACTGTCACGAAACGGTCGCACGCAGCCCGATAGGCGGTCTCGACTTCGGGCGCTGAGCCAAATGCTTCGACAATTAAATCGATGGGGCCATCGTGAAGATGGAGACGGCGTCCGTCCGGCAACATGGCAATTTGTGCACGGCTGTTCATTGCGCTTGAGAGTACTACGAAGTCGGACCGAGCCGGTTCTTTATCCTCAGGATAATTTTCGGGGCTCCATGCAGTTCGCATAACAGTCACTCTGAGTTCGGGCACTCGCAAAAGTAAGCTAACGTTTATCCCCGACTTCGTTCCTTGTGAGAGGCCATGGATTCTCTCGGTGCGCGCTCAGTCGACGCCGGGTCTCCTGCTGTCCGGTGATGGCGCTCAGCGGACGCACGTTCTCCACATATCCGCCCAACGCCGCATAGTCCGCCAGCTTCAGCGTGAATTCAATGGGAGCGACCAGGGCCGGGGTCGGCACGTATCCAAACGCGTTTTGCGGCATGCGGATGACATCGACCATGAACGTGATGCCCCCGCCGGGCCACACATACACTGGAGCGCCTCCGCAGGTGACGCGGGTCAGGGCATCGCGCACCGAATGCGTGAGCTTCACCGGATTCTCGGTGACCCCAGCGCGCAACGATCCTCCAGCGCCGCCCATGAACAGCACAGTGCAGAGGGCGGGCTCGCAATTTTCTTTGATTCGTGCTACTGACTCTCGCAGGGTCGCAGGCAATTCCTGCTCTCGCGGTTTCAGATTCTCATCGAGTTCGAAATAGGCGTAATGTTCGCCAGTCGTGCTCACCATGAGCAGGCGCAATCCGGGCCAGGCTTTCTTGGAATTGAATTTTCCCAGGATGGTCAGCGGGTTGTCGAGGTTCGTCCCGCCCCAGGAGGTGCCTGGCTCGGCCACCTGAAAGTATCTTCCCGGTGTCGATCGTCTTCCTTTCAACTTGATGCCGGTCTGAGCAACGCCGAGAAGTTTGCCCGCCTGGTGTTCGGACAAAACGCCGGTGATGTGGTCGTCGACGACAACCACGTCGTCGACTTTGCCGAACCATTGCTTGGCGAACATTCCGATCGTGGCTGAGCCGCACCCGACACGCATGCGCTCTTCCTGCACGCCATCGACGATGGGCGGCTTTCCTGCCTGGACGGTGACCTTCGCACCGTCGTCGATTTCGAGTTCGACCGCTTTCCCGTTGCACAAGCTCAGCAGCGCATCGCACGTGGCCGTACCTTCGTGCCGGCTGCCTCCGGTGAGATGGCGCACGCCGCCGAGCGATAGCATCTGCGAACCGTACTCGCTGGTCGTGACGTGGCCGACAGTCTCGCCCTGTGCCCGAACCGTGCTGCATTCTGCTCCCAGATGGCGGTCTGTATCAATTTTCACTTTCACGCCGCAGTAGCTGAAGATGCCTTCGGTGACGACTGTGACCATGTCGACCCCTTCGACCTGAGACGAGATGATGAAGGGGGCGGGCTTGTAGTCGGGATAGGTTGTACCCGCGCCAATGGCGGTGACGAATGTCTCGCCGTGGCTAACCAGGGTACCGTCCCAGTCGTGACTGCGCTCGAGAAACGGAACGACTGAACCTCCGCATTCCAGCGCGCGATCGAGCACCACGTGCGGATCGAGCCGAACCAGTTTTCCGTCGTGATTGCCGTAGCGGTCGCACGAGCCCGTACGACCTGGCTTGATGTAGCACAGCACCGGACAGGCGTCGCAGCGGACGGCGTCGTCAGCCATGCGGGCCTCCGCGGGCTTTGGCGAGAATGGCGGCGCGCACGCGATCTGGTGTCGCTGGAACTCTGTGAATGCGCACCCCAATGGCATCGTGAATGGCGTTGAGAATGGCCGGCGCGGTGGGAATGACAGCTTGCTCGCCGATTCCTTTCGCGCCGAACGGACCGATTGAAGAGGGCTCCTCAATCAGAATCGATTCGATGGGAGGCACGTCGCCGGCGGATGGGATCAGGTAGTCGTGCAGATTCTCACCCTTGCCGGGGAAGAATTCTTCCATCAACGCCATGCCGAGGCCCTGGGCGACGCCGCCCTCGATCTGTCCTTCAATCAGGGTGGGGTTGATGGCGCGGCCGACGTCGTGCGCGGCGGTTACTTTCAGCACGCGTACTGTACCCAGTTCGACGTCGACTTCGACTTCCGACATATGTGCACCGAAGCCGAATACCGCATAGGGAGTTCCCTGGCCATTTTCGTCCAGCGGAGTGATCGGCGGATCGAAAGTTGCCTCGCAGGTGATGACGTATCCGTGCGCGTCTAGCGGCAGTTCCCTCAGAGCCAGCGACTTCGATTTGCCGTCATCGAACACTGTTACGTTGCCAGCGGAGAATTCAATCCGGGCGCAACTGCATGCGCCTGCAAGTTTAAGAATGTCGCCGCGCAGTTTGCTCCCGGCCATGAGCGCGGCTTTTCCGGTGACGAAGGTCTGCCGCGACGCGGACGTTTTTCCGCAATCGGGGGTAATCGAAGTGTCTCCAGAGACCAGATCAAACTGCGCGATGGGAGCGCCCAGAGCGTCGGCGCAAATCTGCGTCACGATGGTGTTCGATCCTTGGCCGATATCAACCGCGCCCTGGTGCAGCGCGACACGGCCGTCAGGCTTCAATCCAATCCGAACCGTCGAGGGATTCGGCAGGGAAGTGTTGCCGCAACCATACCACATGCCAGCGACTCCCACGCCCCGCTTCAGAGGTCTTGGCTGCTGCGAGTTGAATTCCGCGACTTCGCGGCAAGCACGCATCCAGTGAGGACGCAGGGCTTCCAGGCAGGCGCGAATGCCCACGCCTTCGCCCAAGACTTGGCCCGTGACAGTCGGAGTGTGATTGTCGAGCGCGTTCAGGATGCGGAACTCCAGGCGATCGATTCCCACGCGATCTGCAAGATCATCGTAGAGTTGCTCCTGTGCAATCGCTGCCTGCGGCACGCCGAATCCGCGGAAGGCGCCGGCAGGAACGATGTTGGTATGCACGGCGCGGGTCAGCGCCCGATAGTTCGGAACCGAGTATGGCCCCGAAGCATGAACGGGGACGCGCCCCGCGACAGTCGGTCCCCAGGAAGAGTAGGCGCCGGTGTTGAAGTCTGCGGAAAAATCGAGCGCGGTGAGTTTTCCTTCGCGGGTGGCTCCGGCGCGCAGACGCATCCGCGCCGGATGCCGCTTGGTCGTCGACACGATCGACTCGGTCCGCGAATACACCATGCGGACTGGACGATCGAGTTTCCATGCCGCCAAAGCCACGAATGGTTGCACCGAAAGATCAAGCTTCGAGCCAAATCCCCCGCCTACAGCAGTCGGAATAATCCGCACTTGCTCGGGCGCGATGCCGAGGATCTTCGCGATGTCATGACGATCCATGTAGGGGGATTGCGTGCACGCTTGAACTTCAAGGGTGTCGCCGACGCGGCGGGCGAAACCTGCCTCCGGCTCGATGTAGGCGTGCTCAACAAAGCCGGTTTCGTATTCGCCTTCGACGGACACGTCGGCCTGAATGAGAGCTTCATCGACGTCGCCGCAAACTACGCGCCCGCGCACCAGAACGTTATCTTCTCGCTGCGGATGGATGCGGGGAGCGTCCGGCGCCAGCGCCTGATCGATGGTCTCGAGCGGGGGTAACGCTTCCCAACTGACGGGGAAGTCCAGGAAGTCGAGCGCCTCGATTTTCTCCGCCTCGCCCACGACCGCAGCAACTGCTTCGCCGCGGAATCGAGCCTCACGGTGAGCGAAAACCGGCTGGTCGGCGAAGCGGGGGATCACGCCATAGCAGTCCACGCCGGGAACGTCTTTGGCCGTGAGAACTAAATCAACGCTATCGTGGGTTGCTATGAACTCGTCCAGATCGCCGAATTTAAATCTCGCCCGATGATGCGGGCAGCGGATAACGCGCAAGCCGAGTGCTCCAGCGGGACATTCATCTGCGCCAAAAATCTCGGTGCCGGCAACTTTCTTCTGGCCGTCAAGCCGCACCAGTCGGGCGCCTACGGCCGACCCAGCCTTGGGGAACGAAGGGACTTGCAGTGGCCCGTTCGCGGCATCGATCACCGCGCAGATAATCTTTCGGTATCCGGTGCAACGGCAAAGCACACCGCCGATGGCGTCCATGACCTGGTTTTCGTTGGGAGAGGAGTCGTGTTCGAGGAGTGCCGTCGCTGCCACCAGCATTCCCGGAGTGCAGGCTCCGCATTGCGCCGCGCCCTGAACTAGAAACGAATTCTGCAACCGGTCATACAGCGGCGAGCGCGTCGCCAATCCTTCGACAGTGGTAATCTCGCATCCCGCCACCTGCCCGACTGCCGTGAGGCACGAGCAGATGGGATCGCCGTTCAACAGGACCGTGCAGGCGCCGCAATCGCCGGCATCGCAGCCAACCTTGGTTCCCGTCAAGCCGAGATCGTCGCGGAGAACGCGGGACAAGCGACGGTGGCCCTGCGCCGCGACTTGAACTTCGCGTCCATTCACAGAAAATGCGATCGATTCCGTGAGGGGCGGTGCCGGCAGTTTTTGCGTGGTGGCCATTTCAGTCGTTCCCCACGCAGGCTTCGATGGCGCGTCGGACCAGGGTCAGGGAAGCATCCCGGCGATATTCGCCGGTAGCGCGGACATCATCAATAGGAGAAAGCGGCGAAAGGTGCTCGGGCTTTACGGCAACGCCGATTTTCTTTGCCACCGAAAGTCCGACCAGGGCACGCTCCAAGGCATTCAACCGCTGTGCGGTCGCGGAGCACGATCCTACCGCGATGCGCGCCATAGCAATTTTGCCGCGCCCATCAACCTGCACAACAGCGGCCACCATCGAAATTGAGATCACGAGATAGCGCCGGGCGCCGAGTTTCAAGAAAGACGAAGCCGCATTCTCCAAAGTTCGTGGAACCAGCACCGCCGTTACGATCTCATTCGCTTGACGCTTCGTCTTTCGATTTCCGGTGATGAATTGAGAAAGAGGAACTCTCCGAGTGGCGGCGGACGAAGCCAGTTCGACCTCGGCATCCAGGGCGAGCAGCGGCGGAACGCCGTCAGCGGCAGGCGAGGCATTGCACAAGTTTCCTGCGACCGTGCCGCGGTTCTGAATCTGTACCGATCCGACTTCACCCGCCGCCGCCTTCAGAGCGTCGAAGCAACGCGGCAACGGTGCGCGAATCACCTCGGTCCAGGTCGTCAGTCCGCCGATCCGGGTCCACTCCGGCTCGAAGGAGATTCCTCGCATCTCTCCCAGCGAAGTAATGTCGATGACACGTCCTTGCGGCAGTCGTTCGCCCAGCGCGGGATAAAAATCCGTTCCTCCGGCAAGGATCTGTCCGCCGGAGGAAGCCAGCAGGGAAACGGCTTCGTCCAAAGTCTTGGGCTTGAGATACAAAGATCGGGTCCCCCGAAAAAACCCGCCACGCACCGCTTTCAGAGGTTGTATATGAAGACGCGTGCGTTTGTACAGCAGCTTCCGAAAAGCCCGTGGCTTGCTGAGTCCGGAACCTCCGTTGTCAGCCTATGCAACTTTCGGGGCATTGACACGGGACTGCTCCTGTGGCGAAACTGAGCGGACATGTCGCAGTGGAACGTCAAGGCGTCGACTCTGTTCATTCTCGGCTGCATAAGTTTTCTCATGCTGCTGATTGCGGTACTGCCGGACGTCGATCTGCCCGATACAGCTTTTCACCGAGGCACCGCTCCTGTTGTTGTGCACGCGCAGGCCAACGCCCACCAGCGGTGGTGATGGTAGCCCCGGTAGCACGATTTACCGCCAGCCTCGAATCGACCCTGCTCACCGACTGGAGAGGGTTGACCCATAGTTCCGATTCCAATTTTCGTACCATCCTCCTCCGCTGCATCCGTTGCTGAGACGCGCACGGTTTTGCGATGAAACCTGCTCGTGATTCAGAGCAGGAACGGTTGAGTATGACGATGGCCGCGGATTCAACAGGATCTCCCGCCGTCCCCTTCTCGCCGCATCCGGCAACAGCGGTATCACTCGAGGAGCATATGATGATTTTCAATGAACAGATATCAATCTCTTCTGCCAGCCAACTTTTGGAACAGGCGGCGGCCAGAATGGGCTTGGCGAATCTCGAAATGGCAGAGTTGTTGGAAAGCGACCTCGAGGTCGATGAATTGCTCAGCTACATCGACGCCGTGGTCACGAACCGCATGAATTGAAGGTAAGTCCGCTGGGAGTGCGGCGTCCCGCCGGCTCCCAGGGGGCTTCGCGTCGTCTTCGAAGCGTCCTGCCGTTTTGTGTTCGAATCATCCTGTTGCAGATTTTCCGCCTTCCACAAGTACATCTGTACCCGCATAAACACTAGCGATTTCGCATTCTGTGAGTTTGGTGGTTTTAGCAGTGTCAAGCTATGACCGACTGATGACCGAATCTGGCAACGATTCTCATAAGGGAAGGTGCACTCGGTTCTGCAGGTCTGCTGCGCTCAGTCGAGATCAGAGCACTGCGCGAATCCGTCTAAATTTAGATGATTAGAAAGGCCGGAACCCGAACCCGACAGCTTTCGGGGGGGTCAGTGTAATCGCCTTCCATGAGAAGGCCGGTCGGAGTCAAGACGATTCTTGTTTGGCTTCATGGATCAGGTTTTTATCTCCCGCCGAGTCGCCACTGTCGCCATGCTTCCATTCGCACTCTCGAGGAGCGATTTGTTTCGCTCGGTGCAGGTTGGGCGTTCTCGTTTCAGCCGGTGCTGCTATCTGTTTGGCGCCCTATTGTTCACTTAAGTGGTGAACTTGGGCCAGGCCATTAACGCAGTCACCGGAACTCGGCTTTGGCTTTTGTCTTCCCTGGAATGATTTTGACTTTTGTTCTGCCGTTTCCTTTACGCGGCTGCCGCAATTGCGGTCCGGCGGCTGTTGTGCAACGGTTCGTAGACTTCTCCGCTGACCCACAGGTGATGCAGCAGCACTGCCAGCTTTCTGGCGGTCGCGATGATGGCCCGCTTCTTGCCGCTTTTACCGCCACGCTCGGCCAGCTTCAGACCCCAGCGCCGCAGATCGCAGTCCACACCGAACGGTCCCAGAATGTGCTGGGCTCCCTGCACCAGCAGCGTTCGCAGATAGGGATCGCCTTCTTTGCTGATATGCATCTGCGGTTCGCTCTGCCCGGAGTTTCTCCGCCCCGGCTGCAATCCCAGATAACATCCGACATCGCGGCTCTTGCGGAAACGATGCGGGTCTTCCAATGTCAGCAAGAAGGTCAGCGCAATCAACGTGCCTACTCCCTTGATCTGCTTCAGCAGCACCACCTGCGGATAACTGTCCTGCGCCAGTTTCTCGATGCGCTCGTTGTACTCGCGCATCTGCTCACTCACCGATTCGATGCATGCCAGCAGCGGCTCCAGCGCCGTCTGCAGTTCCGGGCTCAGGCCTTTGGCTTTCTCCGGATTCATATTGCGCACGTTGCATCCCCGCAGCCGCTGGCCGTAGCTCTTGGCCAAGCTGCGTGCCGTGTTCACCAGCGCCGTTCGTGCCCGCACCAGTCCGGCGCGCGCTCGAATCACCGTCAGATCCGCCTGCGCCTGTGCGCTGCGATGCTTCACCGGACACAGCAATTGGGGATCGATTCTTGCCAGCCTGGCCAATGTCTGGGCGTCCAGACGATCGTCTTTCTTGCGGCTCTCCCCGATCAGCCGCACCTTGCGTGCATGGGCTACGATCACCTCGTGTCCCAACTCGCTTAGAAGCCGGCTGATCCAGGGCGAATGCGTCCCGGTTTCCAGCGCGATCCGGCTGCGCGGCATCTCTACGAAGACTTCGCGCAACGCTTTCGCATTGGTACGCACGCGCTGCTCCAGTTGGATCTGGCCGGCTTCATCCAGCACGCAGTACCAGCTGTTGCGATCGCCCAGATCGAACCCAATGGTCTGTGTGGGTTGAGAAAAAATCCTGCTTTGTTTGCTCACAGCAGTGCTAACCTTCTTCATTGCCGGTCTCCTTTATCTCTTGTGCCTCTGAGCACGTCGCTAACTTGGGAGCGTACACCGCATCCCGTCGGGAGACCGGCCTTCTCATCCCATCTGCTTACGACAGTCACACTAGACATGATGCCCAGACCGAATCAGAATAGCCGCTGTGACACTACTTAAATTCCTTCTAGCGCTCGCCGTACTGATACTGATCTTTGGCCTGACCCGAATCCCCTACATGCTTCGCGCACGGGACATGCGCGCTCTTGCTGCCAGATGGGGCTTCCGTTATATCGGTCCATCCTTCTCAGGATGGCGGACCTCCTCTTCCCGCAAGCTGATCCTTCCCCTTTCGTTTCCTCACGGGCTAGTTCAGGGCAGACCAATCAGACAGGTCTGGAACGTAATTGAGGGACAGCAAAGCGGGCTATCGGTTCTCATTTTCGACAGCATCATTGGGGAAGGAAGAGGCATGTACTGCACGTTTTTTGCGTGTCAGACCGAACAGAATCCGTTCGGAATAAACATCGCGCCAGACTGCGTAATTCAGTCGCATGGATGGACGGCCCTTTATCGAGATCGATTCCTTCAGATTCCGTGGACAATGGGCGTACAGCGCCTCGACGACCATCTGAACGAGTTGCGGGTTGGCTCGGTCGGCACGCCTAGCTGTTGAAACATCCCCATTGCACTCATTGGCTGTTCGAGTCTCCTGTGCCGTTCAGATCATCTGCGCTGGTCTTCAACACGTAACCAACAATCCCGGTCACAACTGCTATCAGCAGCCCCAAAAACTCAGCTAGAATCCGGTCCACCTTCCCAAACTCACTGATCGCCCGCCCTCCTACCCAGAAGGCGATGCCCGCGATTCCGAGCAACAGCCAAGAACCCACACGGAGAAAAGCCTTTAGGACTGATCGGTTCGCGGTTGTCATAGTGCTGGAATTGACTGGGCGCTAGCGAGAATATCACTCAACTGTTGCAAAATCGCGTCTCTGACAATGTCGGCGCTGTCAAGCAAAATTGGAGCGTACTTCGACGTGCACTCGAGCAAGAGCGCCATTTCGCTC
>Ga0070732_10001655_pt1 | contig 12115 bp, 8 predicted proteins | sample Coa_R1_5_FD_66449 | JGI IMG/M metagenome (GOLD analysis project Ga0070732, IMG submission 66449) | Surface soil microbial communities from Centralia Pennsylvania, which are recovering from an underground coalmine fire - Coalmine... | ecosystem: Environmental > Terrestrial > Soil > Unclassified ...
GGCCAGGACGACCGCCCCAGGCGGGCCATGTTGAGCATGTCCTGATTCTCCACCAGCGCCATACGGTCGGCGTCCTGACCCAGAGTGGGCAGGTCATCCCCAATTTCGTACATGCCGCCGGAAACCGCGGAAAGCACGATGGAGACTTTGGCCTCATCCAGCGTGAGCGGCGTCTGCCCGCCGTGCCAGGCGTGCTCCGCGATGGTCTGGCGGGAGACAGTGAACGCGTCCGGATCACTGATAAAGTAATTCCGGTTCATGTAATAGCGGGCGGCGATGCCCGGGGCCGCTTCCCGGCTGGCGACAAACGCGTGCCCCGTGTCCAGGGAGATACGGCCGGTGTCCACAATTCCCACCGGGTTGAGCATGGGACTGCCGTCCTTGTCGAGAAGCACATGCTCCCCAACCGCCTGGCGGATCACTTCCAGCCCGATGCGCTGCGCCTCCAGGGCGGTGGTGCTGGGCCGGAAATGATGGCCTTCCACCGAGCTGTCGTCCATGAAGTCCATTTTGATGTAACGAATGCCCCAATCCCTCGTCAGAGTCGTGTAGGTCTGGCGCAAGTACTCCTGCGCGCCGGGATTTGTTGTGTCAAGGGCGTAGAGCTGGTCCTTGCTGTCGGTAACGTGGCCCAGGTGAATGGGCTGGCCGGCACGGTTCGTCACCAGCCAGTCCTTATGGTTCTGAAAGATCCAGGAGCGCTCCGAGACTTCGAAGGGCGCGGTCCAGATGCCGAAGGTCAGGCCCAGATGGCGCACATGGTCGCCGATGAACTTCATGCCCAGGGGAAAATTGGTGGCATTGGGCGTGGAATACTCACCGCGGGCGTACTGATAGCCTTCGTCAATATGGAAAAAGGTGTAACCCAGGTCTTTCAGGTGCTGCGCCAGCCATTGCGCGTTGGTCAGCGCCGTGCCCTGAGTGAGGCCGAAGTAATAGGCCGTCCAGCTCCACCAGCCGATGGGAGTGGCAGCGCTTACGCGGGCGTGGTGCAGGATGCGGATGGCATCACCGTAGTCTTCCAGCTGCTGGTGGTAGTCGGAACCGGCGGCGACCATGAGGGGTTCGCCCGGCAGAGATTGTCCCGGACCAAGGGGCAGGCTCAGGTCAATCTGGTCGTCGGGCGGCGAATTCTTCAGCGACTCGCCTTTGAGGATTTCCGTGGTGCCGGTAGATTCCACATCGTAGGAAGCGATGCCTGGTTCCGGCGCAGTCCGGGCCTTGAGATGAAAGATGGTAAGAAAACGGTCGGAGCTCAGGGCGCCCAGAAACAGGCTTTGGCCGCTCTGGCGGTTGTAGATGAGCTGGCTGCCCACGGCGCGATGCAGACCAGTGGCAGGCTCGGTGAGGTCCATGATCTTCATTTCGGGGCGGTCTTCGCTGTAGCTGTCGGAGAGCACCCGGTCGGAGGATGGCGGCCCATTCAGGTTGATAATCGCTTCTCCCGCCGCCTGGATGCCGCGCAGCTCCTGCACCGTGATTGGTTTTTCGGTAGTGTTGTGGATTTCCATTCCGATGCTGCCATAGGGCTGGCGGTCATAAAGGCGAAGCAGGCAGACCAGGTCAGGCTGGCCGCTCAGCCCGGTGTGCGTTACGGTGAGCAAGTGTCCGGGTCCGAGGTCATCAACGAAGGTGGTTTGCGCCACCTCGTGCTTGGGATACGCTCCGGCGGGCAGCAAGCGGAAATCTGTGATCGCCGCCGATTGCGCATGCAGGACGGGAGTGGCGGCGCCTCGTCGGGTGATGGAGTAGGAGCCGTCGGAGGCCACGCTGATCTCCAGGCTGGCGTTGCGCAGGGTGGCCAGGGGCCGGGGCGGCGCCGCCCGCTTTTTCTTACGGGCGCCCCAGGCGGGAAGGAGCAGAACGGGCAGAAAAACAAGAGCGGCGACCCACTTTCGAATGCTTTCCATTTTCACCTCGGTCCCGGGGGCGGCGGGAGCCCGGCCCTCGCCTGGCGGCGGGTCCGGCGGCGCCTCCAACCGGGCAGGTCTTTATCCCCTGATTGCAGGAAACCCTATCTTTTATCTGAAAATGAGGCCGCCGTCCAGAAACTTGTGCCTCCGCCGCGAGACAAAGTTTTGCTTGACAGCGGGTGTATAACGAAAGTAAAAGTAACACTTCGTAAAATTTAGTAAACCAGCTCGCGCCTTCCCATGTTCGCCCGGGCATAGGAAGCGTCCGATCCAGTCCCGGGCCAGGAGCCTTCGCCATGCGACGCGCTTTCCAACCTCGTACTTTCTCTTCGCGCTTCCTGTTGATTCTGCTTGCCACCCTGAGCCTAACGGCCGGGCTGTGGGCGCAGAAAGATACCGGCACCATTGCCGGCACCGTCACCGATCCCTCGGGAGCGGTCGTGGCCGGCGCCAAAGTGGTAGTGAGGGAAGTGGACCGGGGTGCGACCTTCTCCACCCAAACTACGCAGTCCGGCGAATACGTTGCCAGCCCGCTGATGGTTGGCCGCTACACCGTGACCGTGGAGCACAGCGGATTCAAAAGAGCGGTATCCCAGCCGGTGTCTTTGGACGTGCAGCAGCGCGCGGTGGTGAACATCAAACTGCAGCTCGGCCAGGCCACCGAGTCTGTGGAAGTAACCGGGGCGGCGCCGCTGCTGGAGACCCAGACTTCAGAACTGGGACAGGTAGTGAACGCGCGCCAGGCCAGCAACCTGCCGCTGAACGGGCGCAACTTCGCCCAATTGGCCTTACTGACCGCGGGTACGGCACCCAGCGAACCGGGCGCCCGCGACGAACAGAGCTTCGGTTTCAGCGCCGGCGGCGCCCGCTCCCTGCAGAACAACTTCCTGCTCGACGGAATTGACAATAACTCCAATCTTCCCGATCTGCTGAACGAAAGCAATTATGTCATTCAGCCGCCGGTGGACGCGCTGCAGGAGTTCAAGGTCCAGACCAACGCCTACAGCGCGGAATTCGGGCGCGGCAACGGCGCCATCGTCAACGCCGTCATCAAATCGGGCACCAACCAGCTGCACGGCAGCGGCTGGGGCTTCCTGCGCAACAACGTGCTCGATGCGCGCAACTATTTCGACCCGGTTGGCCCGACTCCGCCGTATGAGCAATATCAGTTTGGCGGCACCCTGGGCGGCCCCGTCTATATTCCTCACGTTTACGACGGCCGCAACAAGACATTCTTCTTCGTGGATTACGAGGGCTTGCGCATCCACCAGGCAGACACGCAGACCCTGCTGGTGCCCACCGCCAGCCAAATCGCGGGCAATTTTGCCAGCGCGCTGGACACCAGCACGGCCACCGGGGTGGACTGCAATGGCCGGCCCACCTACGGCGGCGAGCTATTCGACACCCGCCTGACCCAGCTCAGCGCAGCCAGCCCCACTGGGTTGTGTGGCGTTCCCATCGGCGGCTATGGCGCCAATGGTCTTCCCACAAACGTCATTCCAGCCGGCAAGATTGATCCCCTGGCCGCCAAGCTGGCCGCCCTCTTCCCGGGTCCAAACGTGTCCGGCAACTCCGCCTTCAACTACATCGCCAATCCGGTGGAAAACACCCATCGTTCCAATTTCGATACCAGAATTGACCAGAAGTTCTCCGATAAGGACAACTCCTTCATCCGCTTCAGCTACGAAGATCAGCCGCGCATCATTCCTTCGCCCTTCGGAAACAGCATCGCCGATGGTGGTGGCTTCTTCAGCGGCATTGAGGACAACTCCTACCGCAGCGTGGCGCTGAGTGAAACCCACGTCTTCAGGCCTACCCTGGTGAACGAGTTCCGCTTCGGCTACAACCGTATCAACACACACCGCTTCCAGTTCAATTACAACACCGACGTCTCCGGCGAGGTCGGTTTCCCCGGCGTGCCCTTTACCCCCATCAACGGCGGCCTGCCGCAACTCACTTTCGGCGACGGCAGCGCCCCCACCCTGGGCAGCCCTACTTTTCTGCCCTCAGTGGAACTGCAGAACACCTACGTGCTCTCTGACAACCTGACCTGGGTGAAGGGCAGGCATACGGTGAAATTCGGCACCGAAATACGGCGCGAAGAGTTCACCATCTTCCAGCCTGCGGAATCGCGCGGTACGGAAAACTTTGGAACCGGCTTTACCGATAATCCCGCCAATCCCGGCACCGGCGGCCTGGGCTTAGCCTCCTTCCTGATCGGATTGGCCGACGGGGGCGCCATCAACAACCTGCACAACGTGGACTACCACCGGCCGATTTATTCCTTTTACACGCAGGATGACTGGAGAGTGACCCAGAAGCTGACCCTCAACCTCGGCCTGCGCTACGAACTGTTCACGACGGTAAAGGAACGACACAACGAGCAGGGCACGTTCGACCTCACCGACCCCGCGACTCCCACCATTATTGTGCCCAAAGGCCAGACCATGACGCTGACCCCCACCCTGGCGTCAGAAATCCGGCTTTCGCCCACGGGCAGCAGCGGGCTGGTTCCGGTCGACACCAACAATTTCGCGCCGCGAATCGGCTTTGCTTACCAGTTAACGCCCAACACTGTGGTGCGCGGTGGCTACGGCATCTTCTACGGCGGCCAGGAGAACGGCCCCTATTCCAATCCCAGCCCGGGATTTAATCCGCCGTTCTTCATTACCCAGTCCTTCAATGGTCCCTGCGGCGCGGCCTCAGCCAATCCGGCGTTGTTTGCCTCCGGAAACGATTGCGCCGTGCCCGGCATCAGCAATCAACCGGGTGGAATACCGGGTTCGGCCGGCATTTTCGTGGGTTTTCCTGCGACCGCGCTGACTGATCCCAATACTCCCACCTTGTTCACCGTGGACCCGCGCCTGGTCACGCCCTATATGCAGCAATGGAACTTCGGCATCGAGCGGCAATTGGGCGGAGACACCATGCTGCAGATCACCTATGCCGGTTCCAAGGGCAATAAGCTGTTCACTTTCTATAACGGTAACCAGGCTAACCCCTCCCCCAACCCCAATGCGGCGTTCGCTCCCCGGCGACCAGTGCCGCTGATTGATACAGGCATCAACCTGTTTGCCTCTGATGGCGGTTCCAAGTACAACTCCCTGCAGACCCGCCTGGAGAAACGCTTCACGCATGGCTTCTCGCTGTTAGCCAGCTACACCTACTCCAATGCAGAGGACAACGCCTCCAACGCCAACCTGGGCTCGCAGAACAACGACGGCTTCCGCTGGTTCAAGCACCCGGAATGGGAATGGGGCCACGCCTCCTTCGATGTGCGCCACCGCTTCACCCTCAGCTACATCTACCAGTTGCCTATTGGCCACGGCCAGCGCTTCCTCAGCGGGGCTAGCGGAGCCGTGGACCAGATTCTCGGTGGCTGGCAAGTGGCGGGCATCACCACCATTTCCTCCGGCAACTGGTACAGCCCGAACGACGGCAATGCAACGTTTTCGAACTCCGATGGCTTCCCGCAGTATCCCGACGTGGTGGCCAATCCCAACAGCAGCCAGCATTGCCTGCCGGGCACATTCTTTAACACCTGCGCCTTCGTGGACCCGCCGGAGGGCTCCTTCGGCAATGCCGCGCGCAACTCCATTCTGGGGCCGGGCTTCCAGACCTGGGACGCTTCCATCTTCAAGACCTTTTCGGTCACCGAGCGTACCAAGCTGGAATTCCGCAGCGAGTTCTTCAACTTCCCCAATCACACCAACTTCCTGCTGTCGAAGTCGGGGCCGCAGGAGAGCAACAACTCCACCGTGCTGGGAGCCTCCCAGTTCGGCTTCCTGACCGCGGCGCGGCCGCCCCGGCAGATTCAGTTCGCGCTCAAGTTGAGCTTCTAACCGGCCCTGAACTCTTTCTCCGGCCGAACCTCTAACCAGGTTCGGCCTTGGTTTGTGGCGCGTGCGCCCTCGCCCGCGAATGGCGTTTCCCGGGCCCAGATGTCTCCCTGCCCGGTGGAAACGCCATGTTTCCCGAGCCTTGTACAATCCTCCTGCATGCCCACCACCGTCCGGTCGTTTGCCAAAATTAATATCGGGTTGTGCATAGGGGCGCGGCGGCGCGACGGTTTTCACGAACTGCGCACCGTGTACCAGACCATTGGCTTGCATGACCGCGTCACGGTCGCCGTGGGCAGCGGCGCCGGCGTCGAACTGCGCTGCAATATCCCTGGCGTGCCCCTCGACAGTACGAATACGTGCTGGCGCATGGCCGAGCTGGCAATGGCGCGGCTGGGGAGAAGCGGGCGAGTGCGCATTGCCATCGAGAAGGAGTTGCCGGTCCAGGGCGGTGTGGGCGGCGCTTCGTCCAACGCGGTGGCTAGCCTGCTGGCCCTGGAGCGCGAGCTGCAGATCGAATTGCCCCTGCCCGAGAAATTCCGCCTGGCTGCCGAAGTGGGCTCCGACCTGCCCCTGTTCCTGATTGGCGGAACGGTGCTGGGAGTGGGACGGGGGGAGGAAGTCTATCCACTTCCTGAATTGCCGCCCACCGCGTGCGTGCTGGCCACGCCCGGCATTCCCGTCTCCACCCCGCAGGCATTTGCCGGCTGGGACCGTGAACACGATCCGGCAAAATTGACGGCTTTCCCACCCTCCGATAGAATCAATGTGTTTGGCTCAGCGGTTTTTCTGGGCTTGAACGGTTTTTTGTCCCGGCCTGACCAAGCGGCCGGGCGGTTCTTCTCCGGTGTCCTTGCCACGGAGGGCAGGGGCCGGGCCGAGACCCAGCTGCTCGACCTTGTCCGTACCGGGATTGCGAACGACTTTGAAGAAGTCGTGTTCCCGCAGCATCCCGAACTGGCACAGGTCAAGCGCACTCTGGAAGCCGAGGGAGCCGACTATGCTTCCTTGTCCGGGTCTGGTTCCACGATTTACGGCCTGTTCGGCTCCCGTGGAGCCGCCGAGAAAGCCGCCGCCAGCTTGCAGGCCCAGGGAACTCGCGCTCAGGTGACTACGACCGTGACGCGTAAACAGTACTGGGAGCAGCTGCTGGTGACAGGGCCTGCTTGTTAAGTCTGGGCTGATGCGTGAACTGAAGGTTCCAAAGTTTCACAAGGTTCAAAGTTTCGAACGGGCAATTGTGAAACCTTGCAACGTGCGACCTCAGGTTTTACTGACCACTGGCCACTGACAACTGGGTTTGGGCGGTCGACTAATGGTAGGTCAAGTGCCTTTGGAGCACTTTGTCTAGGTTCGAATCCTAGCCGCCCAGCCAGAAAAGCACCCGTTAGTCGTTTAGGCGTACGTTTTATGGCGGCACCGACAAAACACGAGGGTTGGCAGCGCAGTTTGACTCCGGAGACGAGACAAGCCATGGCAACGATGGCCACCGCCGAAAGCAAAACGCAGCAGTCCGAGCCCAAACCGGAACGCAAACCGCAGCGCGCGCGGGTAGACGACAAGTTCAAAATCTTCTGTGGCACCGCCAACCCGCAGCTGGCCGATGAGGTTTGCGCGTTTCTAGGTCTGGTGCGCGGCCAGGCGCACGTAACCCGCTTTTCCGACGGCGAAGTCTACGTGCAGCTGCTGGAAAACGTGCGCGGCGCCGACGTGTTCCTGATGCAGCCCACCTGCCATCCCGTGGACATGCACCTGATGGAACTGCTGATCATGATTGACGCGCTTAAGCGCGCCTCGGCCCGGCGCATTACCGCGGTGGTCCCGTATTTCGGCTATGCCCGACAGGACCGCAAGGACAAACCCCGCGCCCCTATTTCGGCCAAGCTGGTGGCTGACCTGCTGACTACGGCCGGCGCCGACCGCGCCCTGATCGTCGATTTGCATGCCCCCCAAATCCAGGGCTTCTTCAACATTCCGGTGGACCACCTGTTCGCTTCGCCGGTGCTGGTGGACCACTTCAAAAAACTGGCGCTGCCGGCGCTGACCGTGGTTTCCCCGGACGCGGGCGGCGTGGAGCGGGCCCGGTTCTTCGCCAAAAAGGTGGATGCGCCCCTGGCCATCGTGGATAAACGGCGGGTGGAAATGAACGTCGCCGAGATCATGCACGTTATCGGCGACGTCAACGGCCGCACCTGCTTATTGATTGACGACCTGATTGACACCGCCGGCACCCTGGTCAAGACTGCGCGCGCCCTGAAGGAAAACGGCGCCAGCAGGATCTTCGCCTGCGCCTCCCATCCCGTGCTTTCCGGGCCGGCCGTGGAGAATCTGGCCGAGTCCGATATCGAGCAGGTTATCGTGACCAACACCATCCCTCTGAGCGAGGCGGCGCGCCGCGAGCCCAAGATCAAGGTGCTCTCCATCGCCGGGCTTATCGCGCGCGCCATCCAGTCCATTCACGAGGAAACATCGGTCAGCAAATTGTTCATGTAAGGCAGGACTCAAATTTATGGCAACAGCGACGAAGGAAAGCAACGTATTGGAAGCCAAGCCGCGGCAGAGCAACGGCAAGAACGAAGCCCGGCGCGTACGCCGCGGCGGCCTGGTGCCGGGAGTAGTGTATGGCGCCAAGAAGGAGCCGGTGGCGGTGGCGCTCGATCCCAAGCAGATCGCGCGCATTCTGCAGTCGGCCACCGGTCACAACACCATTTTCGAGCTCGCGCTGGATGGCGAGCGCACCCGCGCCATGATCGTGGACTGGCAGCATGAGCCCATCAAGGGCTCGCTGCTGCATGTGGACCTGAAGCGCATCGCCATGGACCAGAAACTGCAGGTGCGCGTGCCCATTGTGCTCAGGGGCGAAGCCGCCGGGGTCAAGCAGCAGGGTGGAATTCTGGAGCAGGTAACGCGCGAAGTTGAAGTGGAGTGCCTGCCCGACGATATTCCCAGCTCCATCGAGGCGGACGTCACCGAGCTGGTATTCGGCAAAGTGATGCGGGTGGCTGATCTGCCGCACAGCGGCAAGCTGAAGTTTCTCAGCGACCCCAACCAGCCGGTGGCGCACATCATCTCGGTCAAGGAAGAGGTGGCGCCGACTCCGGAAGCGGTCGCGGCCGAGGCTGCCGCTGTTCCCGCCGAGCCCGAGGTTATCAAGAAGGGCAAGCAGGAGACCGAGGAAGAGGCTGCCGAAGCGGCTCCGCCAGAGAAGCCGGAAAAGGCCGAAAAGAAGGAAAAGAAGTGATCGCGTGGGAATGGGCTTTTCCGGCGAGCGCCGCGTGGCATGGGAAACGAAGGTTTCACTGTTTCGCTGGTTTCAAGGTTTCACCGGCGACCATATGAAACCTTGAAACATTGAAACTTTGAAACCGGAAAAAAGGCACGGTGACGGGTAACGCGTGAAACTGATCGTCGGGCTCGGCAATCCGGGCATCGAATACCAGTTCACGCCCCATAACCTCGGGTTCCTGACGGTTGACCGCCTGGCCGAGCGCTGGCGGGTCGAAGTCAAGAACCGGCATTGCCAGGCGTTGACCGCGCGAACCGGGTTCGCGGAACACTCGGTGCTGCTGGCCAAGCCCGAAACTTACATGAACCTGAGCGGGCTGGCGGTGCGCGAACTGGTGGAGGAATACGAGGTCAGGCCGGAGCAGGACCTGGTTGTTATTTACGACGAACTGGACCTGCCCTTCGGCAGCATTCGCATCCGCCCGCGCGGCGGCACGGCGGGCCACAATGGGATGGAATCCATCGTGGGCGCGCTGGGCACGGAAGAGTTTTTGCGAGTGCGCCTGGGCATCGCCCCTGACCACAAGGTGAAGGACGGCGCCCGCTACGTGCTGGCGCAGTTTCGCCGGTCACAGTACAAAGCCGTGGACCAGATGCTGGACACCGCGGCCGACGCGGTGGAAGCAATTTTGAAAGAGGGCGCGGCGGCGGCCATGAACCGCTTCAACCGCAAGCCCGAAAACGAAGAAGAAAAAGATTAGCCATGGATTCCATGCGGATGCGTTCCATCCCGGAAATCCGTGGCCAGCTTTGGAGAAACGCATGCAACGTACCTATGAAGTGATGTTTATCCTCCGGCCCGACATGGGCGAAGAAGACTTGGACAAGCTGGTATCCACGCTGGAATCGCAGGTTTCGGCTGCCGGCGGCACGGTCAAAAATGTGGAACGCATGGGCAAGCGCCGCCTGGCTTACATGGTGCGCCGTTTCCAGGACGGCATGTACGTGCTGTTCACGGTGGAAGGCGGAGGCGATGCCATTCACGAATTGGAACGCCGCCTGCGCGTCACCGAGCCGGTAATCAAGTTTCTCACCGTGCGCGTGGACAAGGAGCAGGCGCGCCTGGCCAAGCTGAAAGAGCGCCGCAAGGCCCCGGCGCCACCGCCCGAAACCGGTGGTGAGCCCGCAGCCGTAACGGCATAAACCCGTTTCAGAGTTTCAAGGTTTCAAAGTTTCGCAGGCTGAACGGAAACCTTGAAACCTTCGAAACCTGTGAAACCCCGATTTTGACTTAAGGAGCAACATGGCAGACGAAACTCAAAGACAGGCAACGGCGGAGGCTCCCGCGGAAGCTCCCGCACCCGCGCCCCCCACTCCAGCGGCAGCGGCGCCCACTCCCGGACCGCGTGGTGGACGCGGACCCGGCGGGCCGCGTGAAGGCGGTCGCAAGTATTTTCGCCGCAAGAAGGTGTGCAAGTTCTGCGTCGAGAAAATTGATTCTATTGACTACAAGGACTACCGCCTGCTCTCGCAGTTTGTGGCGGAAAGCGGCAAGATCGTGCCTCGCCGTCTGAGCGGAGTGTGCACCCCGCACCAGCGGCGGCTTTCCACGGCCATCAAGCAGGCGCGCAACATCGCCCTGCTGCCGTTCAGCGCCCGCATGTAAGTGTGGCCAGGACGCCCTCGCGTTCGACGACAGTGGCGGATTTGAACGGTGGCAAGATGCCGCGACGGCAGGTAAGACGGCGAAATTGGGAACAGGAGTCCCATTAGGGACGACACAGAAGCGGGCGCAAATCGCCCACGGAGTCATCCATGGAAGTCATTCTGAAAGAAGATGTACAAAAGCTGGGTTCGCGCGGCGACGTGGTTAAGGTGGCCGACGGATATGGCCGCAACTATCTGCTGCCGCGCAAGCTGGCCATCGAGGCGACCAAGGCCAATCGTGCCGTCATCGAGCAGATGAAGGCGGCCGCGGTGCGCCGCTCGGCGCGTGAAAAGGCCGATGCCGAGGCTCTCTCCACCCAGTTCAACAACCTCAGCCTGACCTTCCAGCGCCGTTCCGGGGAGCATGACCAGCTGTTTGGCTCGGTCACCTCCGGCGACGTCGCCGCGGAGATGGAGAAGAAGGGCTTCAGCGTGGATCGCCGTAAGATTCAGCTGCACGAACCCTTGAAGTCGCTGGGCGAATTCACCATCCCGGTGAAGTTGCACAAGGACGTGACCGCCCACGTGCGTGTGGTCATCGAAAAAGAAGCAGTGGAAGAACAGTAGCTCCGAATCCCGGACCTTATTCACGAGCATCTCCGGAAAGGGTGCGGCTTCGGCCGCACCCTTCTGCCTCACTTATCTGCCCTTGTCCCCGGAACTGCCCCGACCGAGCGTTCTCGTCTACGCTTCATGTATCCAAGACATGGTCACGCCTGTGTAACTTTTTCCATCGGAATACAATCTGCTACGCTGCGGAACCGGGCGCTCCTCTAAACGCGTACCGCCTCAGAGAATGTAGGTGCCTGGAGAGCGAATGGCATCCATCAAACCGGCACTAAACCAACCCCGGGCGGACACCGAATCTCGCGCCACCACGATCGGGCTGATTGGAATCGCGGCCAGTATCGCACTCCTCCATGTGCTCACCAATTCCCGCTACGGCATTCATCGGGATGAGTTGCAGACTCTAAGCGATGCCCTGCATCTCGACTGGGGCTTCGTCGCGTACCCGCCCTTCACCCCCTTTGTGGAACGCGTCAGCCTGGGAATTTTCGGCCTGTCGCTGGTCGGACTGCGGCTCTTTTCGGTGATTGCGCAGGCCTTGGCCATCATCGTAACCGGATTGATGGCGAGGGAACTTGGGGGCGGCCGGCTGGCCCAGGTCGCCGCGGCGCTGGCGGTCGCACTCTCTCCCTTGCCGCTGTTCGAAGGCACGGAGTTCCAATACTCCACGTTTGACTACTTGTGGTGGGTGCTGATTGCGTATTTTGTCATTCGTCTGCTGAAGACGGAGAACCCGCGCTGGTGGCTGGCCATCGGCGCGGCGGTTGGCCTGGGCTTCATGACCAAATACACCATGGGGTTTTTCGTTGCCGGAATCCTGGGGGGCATGTTGCTCACCCGCGCCCGGCGGTTCTTTCTCAGCCC
>Ga0070732_10001656_pt1 | contig 12113 bp, 17 predicted proteins | sample Coa_R1_5_FD_66449 | JGI IMG/M metagenome (GOLD analysis project Ga0070732, IMG submission 66449) | Surface soil microbial communities from Centralia Pennsylvania, which are recovering from an underground coalmine fire - Coalmine... | ecosystem: Environmental > Terrestrial > Soil > Unclassified ...
CGCAGCGGCCCACGCAGCGTCCCACGCAGCGGCCCACGCAGCGTCCCACGCAGCGTCCCGCGCAGCGGCCCGCGCAGCGTCCCGCGCAGCGTCCCGCGCAGCGGCCCACGCAGCGTCCCACGCAGCGTCCCCCGCAGCGTCCCGCGCAGCGGCCCCCGCAGCGTCCCCCGCAGCGGCCCACGCAGCGTCCCCCGCAGCGTCCCCCGCAGCGTCCCCCGCAGCGTCCCCCGCAGCGTCCCCCGCAGCGGCCCGCGCAGCGGCCCGCGCAGCGGCCCGCGCAGCGGCCCGCGCAGCGTCCCCCGCAGCGGCCCACGCAGCGGCTGCATCATTGCGCACCGCTTCGATTGGGCCGCGAAGCGACGGAAACTGCGTAATCGTCACACCATTTTTGGATTTGCTCTTTGTTTGCTTCATGGCAGTAATTTCAGGAAGCTGCTCAAGCGATTCTGCTTGCTTCGTAAGTCCCGCGAGGCGCAGCCAAGCGGGGGTGTGGATGCGGATCAGCCAATCAGCAGCCATGAGGCCGCGAGAAAGTTCTATTTCCTTGGTGCGCCGCGTGTTGACGAGCTTCGGGATCAGCGGCTTGAGCAGGCGGTCACGCTCGGCATCGCTTGGCAGCGAGTCATTCCAGGAACGCAGGAACGACGAGATGATCGGGCATGCACACTCAGGATGATCTGACCAAGGCTCTCCGGCGACAAAAGCTACCGCTTCCATGACACAAAACGTGGAATCCGGCTCGTGCTTTCCTTGCTGCAGCGACAACTGAGCGAATTTCTGAAGCCGCTCTTCGATAATCTCAAATTGCTGCATCTCGTCTCCTTTTTTCGGGGCTATCCGGTCTTATCGGAGGGTCGCATCGACCGGACAGTCCCATTCGACGCTGCGGATTACAGCAGTCGAAACTCTTTCGGGATGGAATTGAGGTTTTACGCCCCTCGGCGAATTGGAGTGGATCCTTCTTTCGTTGAGATTTTCCACCCCGAAACTCATCCTAGATCAGCTTTTACGCCGCATGACTTAGCTCTATCCTTAAACGTAAACCATTTTGATTCAGACATATGTACAACTTTTTCCCGAGCGTTTAGCTTGATGTCCAGTTCCGCGATCAGTTCGGGACTCATCTCAGACTTCACAATAGGCAGACCAGGACCAGAGAGAGCGATACGACCTTCCTTCCAAGGTATTCCGGTGACGACAGAAATAGCCTTATCGTGTTCCTGAATTTGTTCTTCAGTGAGCACTTTTGGTTGTTCGGCTTCAATGATCGTTCGGCCATTGGCGGTAAAGTCCTCACCCATGTGTTCCATTTCCTCGGGGATGTACAGACCACCGAGGTCCGGGTATGCTTCGCGGATGGCAAGGGCTGTGGCGCATTTGGCAAGCATACGGCGCGGCATCTTGCGCCAGAACGGGGCTTTGCCGAGGTCGGTGGGCGCGTACTCGCTCCACCATGCTTCAGCTTCAGTCGGTTGAGTTGCGCCTTTCTTCCAGACCTTGACGCTGGCCCATTCGGGAGCCTTGGTTCCATTTTCGACCTGGATCATTTCTCCGAACTGAGGCTTGGAGATTGAGCCTAGGTCGTTCTTGTGATCGCGGCCAGCGGCAAAGAGTAAGCCATTGATACCGACTTGCGGTGTCCAGACGAATGCACCTGTGCCGCCTTTGCCGTTATCGGCATTCTTGTCCCACCGTTTGACGAACCAGATTTGCTGCTTGAAGGGATCGAGCCGATAGCGCCGCGCCACAGTGAGCAAGAACTTCAATTCTTCATCGGTCGCGCCCTTGGCAATGTTGTTCTTGATGATCGTCACTTCGTCCTGAGTGAGTATCCAGGACTGCTCGCGCGGCGGATCGACCTTGACGATAGGAGCGGCTTTTTTCTTCTTAGATGCCATCTTCACTGTAAGCCTCCACTCCGGGAATGACTTCGCCGGGCTTCTTTAGAGAGCGAACGAATCCACCGATTTTGACTTCATCGGGAATGCAGTACTCACGAGGGATGCGGTTCGCGTCGATGATCTTAAACTTCCAATTCACGCGAGCCTTAATGCCAGCGACCTTCGGCACAGCCGCAGCGACTTTGACTTCCTGGACGTTCGCGGCAGCGATTTTGGCATCCTCGGCGGCACGCAGGCGTTCCCTTTCTTCGGCTTCGCGTGCTTCGCGTGCAAGCTTCTCAGCCTCGCGCTTTTTTAGGTCGCCAGCCTTTCGAGCAGCTTCAATCTCGGCCTCTTTGGCCTTGCGTTCAGCGGCAGCAATGCGCTCTCGTTCCTCACGTTCTTTCTTCGCTTGCGCCTCGGCAGCGAGTCGGCGTTCTTCGTTGATACGACGCTGTTCCTCTTCGGCCTTGCGACGTTCTTCGGCCTTCCATGCCTCGGCCTTCTGCGCGGCAATCTCGGCAATCTGCTTGGCTGGCTCGGTGTATTTGGTCTTTTCATTCCGCAGAAAGTCGTAATGTCGCTTGGCCGACTCGATGCCAGGATCGAGCTTGTGTCCTACGTCTTTGATATAGGCGCGGCAATCAAGCGCGACTTGACATGCTTGTGTGTACTCCTCGGCATTACGGACAACAATGGCCTGCGCTCGCGTGCGGAGAGCGGAAAGTCCTTGTTCGACTTTCACGATTTCGGCATTCGGCGCGGCCTCTCGGGACAATTCAGGTTCGGGCATCGGGAGTCTCCATATTCGAGCGACGAATGCTCGCTCAAGTTTTGTCACTTCGCCGGGTAACTCAGTATTGGCTTACGCGCTTGTTCTGCTAATTCCAAAGCATACTGAAAGACTTTTTTCTTGAAACTCTCCATCTCTTCGACGGAATAATCGTCTGGGAGCGGAACCCATGGCAATCCAAGACCGTAATAAGTACACGGACCATCCGCTTTGTAATAATAGGCTTCGAAAGTAATCCAGTTGAACGGCACCCACTGATGTCCGTCCCAATGGGATTTAGGCGTTGGTTGTGTCATCGTTCTCTTTCAGCTTTTCGAAGGTAATCGGCACGGTCGGCCATACGGTCTCGCCATTGCTGTTCGGCCATGAGATAGAGCTGGTATTGTTCATCTTCGGGCAGGTCCCAATAGTCGGTATTGGCATATCGAGCGAAAACCAAATCCTCGAAGATGGCCTGAATTTCTTCCTTGTACCTACTCATCTTGCTCATCTTGGTCCTCCCGCAGATCGGCCTCGGTCATCGGTTCGAAATGCTTGCATGAACAGCGTGTCATCCCTAGGCCGTGACCTACCTCCACTTCTTCGGCGCATCGGCCTTGTCCAGCGTGCGAACTTAGCCGATGGGTACACACAGCGCATGGATGCTCCGGGTCGATGATATTGGCTTGTGACTGGCGGTCGATGTAGTCATCCCAGCTGCTCATTTTCGGCCTTCCTCGGGAATCTGAATACCCTTTTCGCGCATTATGGTGAGCCAAGGCGCTCCGGCCTCGATCTCGAACACCATATTGCGAACAAGTAGGGCTTGCGCGGAGCGGTGCTCGCGTTCGAGGCGTTCGGCCCAGCGTTTGAGTGTGGCGATTTCTTCGGCTTGATTCATCAGAAACCTCCCGTAAAGTACAGAATGGAAAGCACAAATCCAGTCATCAGCAGCGCGATACAGGCAAGTTTCCAGAGCATCGATTGGCGTCGGATGCGGGCTTGTTCGCCACGGAAAACGATGTCCTGGGCAGTCAAGCGTTTCGGCGATTCGGCCATATCGGTTCTCCAGTAATCGGGCCAAGAAAGCTGGCCCAGATTGGTCATTCGTGTTGCACGTCTTGCATGTCCTCGTCGTCATCACGACGTTCGCATTTCTCAAAATGGATGCAGTGAATAGCGCCGTCTGAATCGTCGTCGAACAGGATGTCGTCAATGTCTCCGTTGCAGTAGCAAGTCTCACCACATTCAGGACATGTATGAGCCATAAGTGCTTGCCTCCCAACATGACGCAGTTTTCTTGCGTCGGATATGGTTCTCCTCGATTCGAGACGCAGCCCCTAGCGTAGGAGCAACCCGTGACGCCGAGCCACATTGACGATAAGTTGCACAGACGAATGGAGATCAGCGGATTGCTGGCCCGTCTCGGTAATGTGGATTTTGATAAGATGAAGAGCGTGGCGCAATTCGGCCTCGTCAATCTCACTCATAGTCGGCTTAAGCGAAGTTTCGATGATCGACATTTCGGTTATCTCCTGTCTTTCGTATTCGGTGCTGGAGCCTTGATCCTGGCGAGGCCCCCGCACTTCCAGCATCGAAATCCGGCCCCTGTGCCATGCTCGCAGGTTCGAGCGATAGTCTTGCTACGTGGTTCAGTTCCTTCGATTTGGGGCTGAATCTCATCGGGGATAGCCAAGCCTTTGAGCCACCGAGAGAGAGGCACCTTGCCGGCGCGCTCTCGGATGAAGTCGTATTCCTCGTCTTTGCAGAGCACTACAATCCGTTTCATCGGATTACCAGCCCTGTCCGGCTTCGCAGAGAACCTGGTAGCGGCAATTCGCAAGGATGTCGAAGGCTTCATGCCAAGCGTCCTGATCCCATTCCTTGCGATTGGACATCTCGCAAAGTCTAAGTTGAACGCGTTCCAAGATCGCATCGCCTTCAGGTTGCGTGAAGGTGGGTTTGAGCCATCGAGACAAAGGTACCTTGCCGGCGGGTTTTTTTTCGGTGCTCATTATGGCCTCCATGCGCACACAGTAACACAACGCTACAATCATGTCAAGTTTTGTTTCAACCTACCTGCTTCTCGGTAGGGCGCTCGTGCCTCTCTCGGAATTTCCGCATTTGGCACCGCTTCAGCGGAAAATACTTGACGCTTCGGAGAAGAACGGTGTACAAGCACAGGTGAACACGCACGTCCGCCGCCCGTAGGATATTCGGGTTCCCAAATTGGCAAAGCGCACCCGCGTCGAAATACGCACCCCATCCGGAAAGTCGAATTACGTATCCCCCGAAAAAGCAGCAGAATTAGCTGGCCAGAACCTCATTGTTTGGACGGATGACACCCGCCTATACGCTGTTTCGACGCAACCATCGACCGAAGGTGATTATTCCGGCGTGCTGACCAAGCGGTGCCAGTGGACTCCTCGGCAGAGCGGGTATGCCGGGCCTCTAGTTCTGCAACTTCGATGAGACTACTAATGCGATGTAGGTTAATAGGCTTTTTTTGGATGATGCGATCACGTCTGTTTGGGGCGGCAACGAGTCAAGAAATCATAGCCTTTTGGGGCTTTGACGCGCCGATTCGATGACATGGACAAACGGAAAGAGCGCATCGAGAAGTTCTGCCGAGCATACATCGCTTCGCTAAATGCTACAAGTGCAGCAATTGCAGCAGGTTACAGTGCTAAGACAGCAAAACAGCAAGGTTCTCGGCTATTGACCTATGTTGACGTTGAGAAGCGATTGGCTGAACTGTCCAAAAAGCAACTCGACAAGCTTGACCATTCGGCTCAAAAGGTCATTGACGAGCTCGGCAGGCTCGCTCACTCGAACATGCTTGATTACATCGTCATCCGAGAAGATGGTCAAGCTGATGTGGACCTCTCGAAGATCACACGAGAGCAAGCAGCCGCGATCCAGGAAATCAAGGTCGATACCACAGGTGGGGCCGGTGACGGTGAGCGTCGGCGGGTGCTTCGGACCACATTCAAGCTGGTTGACAAGGGCGCTAACCTTGAACGTCTTGGCAGGTATCACAAGCTGTTCACCGACAAGATCGAGCACTCCGGTCTCGACGGGTTAGCGGATCGATTGCACAAGATTCGGACGCGCAAGAATGGTTGATCTCGAAAACGAGCTTTTGCAGGAAGTCGGAGAGACGATCTTCGACCCTCTGGCCTATGCGGAGAGATTCTATCCCTGGGGAGAAGGCGCACTGGAGGGATCGACGGGGCCGCGCAAGTGGCAGGGAGAAATACTCGGCTATTTGCGCGACCACATTTCGAATTCGGCGACCCGGTACACGCCTTGCTGCATAGCGGTTTCATCTGGGCATGGCATCGGCAAGTCGGCTTTCATGGGCATGGTATCGAACTGGGCAATGTCGGTCTGCGAGGATTGCAAGGGTGTGGTGACCGCGGGCACCGGAACGCAGCTTTCGACGAAGACGGTGCCGGAAATCAGCAAATGGTTCAAGATGAGCTATAACGGGCATTGGTTCGACGTTCGAGCGACCAGTATCCGCAGCCTTGACAAGCAACACGAACTATCTTGGCGCATCGACTTTGTGACTTGGAGCGCGAACAACACAGAAGCGTTTGCCGGCCTGCACAACAAGCTGAAGCTGATTCTCTTGATTTACGACGAAGCGAGCGCGATTGAAGACCCGGTATGGGATGTATCGGAAGGAGCGCTCACCGATGAAAAAACGATCATTATCTGGCTTGCCTTCGGGAATCCGACCAAAAACACGGGACGCTTTCGGGAATGTTTCGGGAAGTTCAAGCATCGCTGGAAGACTTACCAGATTGATAGTCGCACGGTTGAAGGCACAAACAAAGAGCAAATCCAAAAATGGTGCGACGACTACGGGGAAGACAGCGACTTTGTGCGGGTCCGCGTACGTGGAGAGTTTCCTCGCGCGGGAAGCAGCCAATTTATTGCTTCGGACATCGTGGCGGCTGCAAGGCGTTATCGAGCAGCGGGATACGAGTCTTTACCGAAGATTCTGTCTTGCGATGTGGCCCGGTTTGGTGACGATCAGACGATCATCGGCACTCGACAGGGACGCAAGGCGGTAATTCTCGAAAAGCTGCGTGGCAAGGATACGGTCTTTGTAGCCGAGCGGGTGATTTACTGGCGCGACAGGGAGAAGCCGGATGCAACGGTCATCGACGGAGACGGGATTGGCGCGGGAGTTGTCGATCACGTCAAATACCGAGGCTTCGGAGAGCGACTCTTCGAGTTTCACGGAGGCATTCCTGCTCATGACTCAGCCCAGTACTTTAATCGCCGGGCTGAGTGCTGGGGACTACTCCGTGATTGGCTTAACGCTGAAGCCGAGATACCGGACGATCCTGAACTCGAATCTGACCTTACTGGCCCTGAATATGGGTTTTCAGCTAAGCAGCAGATCCAGCTCGAACGCAAGGAAGACTTGAAGAAGCGCGGCCTAAGTTCGCCGGATTGCGGAGACATGTTGGCGATGACGTTTGGAGTTACAATCGCGCCGCCTCCGCCGAAGCCCGAAGTCGAGATGCGGTATCCCGGTGAGCGAGAACTATCCTGGATGGCAGGATGATATTGCCGGAAGGAAGACCTTGCTTTGGGGCCGGCAAGCCATCTTCCTAGGCGCTTAATCCGACCGGGTAGCGCTGAGACGGCACTTTCGGCAATGGCCCCGAAACGCGATGCTTTACCTAATCCGCCATGAGGAGACGCCACTCAACGCCGAGAATCGCATGCGCGGATCGGAAGACCCTCCGCTCAGCGCCAAAGGCCGAAGTCAAGCAATGGCGACAGGCCGGATGCTGAGAGGCAAGTTTGATCGTATCGTGGCGGACAGTTCGAGGCGCACGCAGGAGACAGCGAAGCTGGTAGCGCCGACGCATCAGATTGAAACTGACTCGAAGCTCGGGACTTTGAACGTCGGCGAGTACAGCGGCAAGAAAGCTACTCCGCAGATGGAAGAGAAGTTCGATTCGACGTACATCGATCATCCCGAGAAGAAGATACCTGGCGGCGAATCGGTTAACGAATGGCTGCCGAAGTGGAAATCGACCTACCAGAAGTATCTCGGCGAATCGCAGCATCAAAACATCGCTTTGGTGACGCATGGCCGACCTGTATCGGCTGCTGTGCATGGTTTTACGACTGATTCTCTCAAAGAGAAGAATGTGCCAAAGCTCGGATGCTGTGTGTTTCAAGTCGGAAGTGACGGGGTGCCGAGAAAGATGAGCGTAGGGAGCGGGCCGAAGATGAACCTCTCGGCACTGGCGAGGGCCTAATGCCTACCGAGCACTTCAAATCGAAGGAAGCCTATCGCAAATGGACAGCCTATCGCCATATTCACGGCATTCCTGCTCCGAACCTAAAGACAGCAGTAATCGCTGGAAAAGCGCACAAGGTGAAGCACAGTTCGCTCAGCCGGCCGAAGAAGCAAGCGACCATGAAACTCAAAGAATTGGAGAGAGTCCGTGGCTAAACTCACAGCAGCGGCGCGTCGAAAGATACCGAAGGGAAAATTCGCAGTTCCGAGCAAGGCTCCAGGGCCGGGCAGCTATCCGATTGCCGACCGCAACCACGCCAAGGACGCCCTTGCCAGGTCATCGAGAAAAGCGGTAGCCGCCAAGGTGCGAGCAGCGGTACATCGGGAGTATCCGACCATGAAGATTAGCGCGCTTTCGAGGGCGAAGTGAACATCGAGCCTCGCAACGACTTGGTGGTGATTCAGCGCATCGACGAGCCAATCGAATCGAAGATCGGCAGCATTATCGTTCCGCAGATCGCGCAGGAGAAAGGCAGCAGGGGCCGGATCGTCGGCACGGGACCCGGCAAGTGGATACTAGGCGAATGGCGAGCGATGGGCGGCTTCTGGGCTGCCGACAAGAACGGCATCCAATGGCGCTATAGCTACCACTACGAATGGTTTCCCGGCTATTTCCGGCCGATGAGCTTCCATACCGGAGATGTGGTGCTATTCAATTCGAAGTGGAGCGAATTATCCGGATCGCATTACGACGAAGATACGCCAGTGAAATATGACCAAGGCTTGCATCTCGTCATGGAAGCGGACATCTTCTGCAAACTCGATGAAAACAGATCAAACTGAATGGTGCGTCGAGTGTAATTTTAACCCGTGCCGATGCGAAGAGTTCTCCGAACTCACAGGGTTAAAGCATGAATTTGACAAAAGCCGCAGGACACATTCGCAAACTTGCCGATTGTGCGAATTAATACGGAACTATAGAACTTATTGCCCTGACCCCAAATTCAGTGAGACCGATGAAAACTCTTGATCCGGAGACTTTTGCAGGATGGATGGTTTCGAACAAAAGACATAGTTGCTTCATTATTTTTGGCGATTTTCTTATTGGCAGGCTTTGGCATCCCGGCCCATGTCGATATGGATGGCACTTTATGCGGATAGGACGTGCACCAGAATCTCTGCTTAAATATTGGTGGAGTAGACCTTTAATGAAAGAGCTAGGAGAATTGCCCTGCGACAATGGCTCTGACCCAAGTTAACAAAGAAACCGATTCGGTCATCACGACAGCGCTCGAACGTTTTAAGCTCGCTGCCGAAGCGGACAATGAATGGCGCAAGCAGTGTCTCGATGATCTCGACTTCTCTATAGGCAATCAATGGCCGCTGACGATCTCGACGATCCGCGAGAAGGATGGACGTCCCTGCCTCGTCATGGATCAGTTGCAGCAGTCGATACGCCTTGTTTGCAACCAGTATCGACAGCAGCCTCCAAGCATCACTGTGAGTCCAGTCGGAGATGGTGCGGACGTTGAGACTGCCGACATTGTGCAAGGAATCTTCCGGCACATCGAGACGAACTGCGATGCCCAGGTTACTTACGAAAAGGTCCATGAGGGCATCGTTCGAACAGGATTTCATAGCTGCCGCATACTGAGCGATTACGTCGATGACGATTCCGACGAGCAGGAAATCATCATCGAATGGATCAAGAACGCTTTCTCGGTCTACTGGCAGCCGGGAGTGCCGCAGGAGAAGGCGCGCTGGTGCTTTATCGTCGTCGATATGCCGAGGGACACCTATAAGGCGGAATACCCGGATTCTGACCTGGCAACTTCGAGCGACTGGACGACGACCGGAAATCAGCCGCCGGAATGGATCAATCAGGACTACATTAGAGTAGCGGAATATTTCGAAGTCGAGGATGTAGACCGAGGCAAAGGCAAGCGACCCGGCAAAAAGGTTGTGTGGAGGAAGATTACCGCCTATGAAGAACTCGACAAGCGTGACCTCCCCGGAACATCCATCCCAGTATTTACGGCCTACGGTGATGACCTTGACGTGGACGGTAAACGCCATGTGGCAGGACTCGTCCGAAACGCTAAAGGGCCGCAACGACAATACAACTACATGGTTTCAGGAGCCACAGAAGCAGTCAGCCTCGCTCCCAAAGCACCTTGGATTGCGGTAGAAGGCCAACTTGCTGGTCGAGAAGTGCAATGGGAGCAGGCGAATCTTCGAAACTTCGCGGTTCTTCAGTACAAGCAGGTAGATATTGCAGGCAAACCAGCACCGCCGCCGCAAAGGAATACAGCCGAGCCGCCGATTCAGGGACTAGCGGCGATGATTGCGCAAGCATCGAATGACCTGAAAGCATCTCTCGGGCTTTACGATCCGTCGCTCGGGCAGCGCAAGGGTGACGAATCGGGTAAAGCGATTGAGAGATTGCAGGCGCAAGGCAATATTGCCACGCTGAACTACTCGGACAACATGAGCCGGATGATGAAGCGGCTTGGTCGGTCACTTCTCGAATGGATCAAGGAAATTTACAGCGAGCCTCGGGTGCAGCGGATCATCAATCCCGACAGCACGGTTAAGCATGTGGTGATCCATAATGGGCAAGATCAGGCTCAACAGGCGCAGATGCTCGCCGAAGAGAACGACATTCATAAAATCTATGACATTGGAGTTGGACGATACGATGTCATCATCTCGGTTGGGCCGACCTACCAATCGAAGCGGCAGGAAGCGGTCTCGACGCAAATGGATTTACTGAAGGTCATGCCTCCACAGGCGGGAATCAACATTCTGGACCTCGTGGTTCGGAATATGGACATCCCGCAGGCGAATGAGATGGCCGACCGGATCAAGAAAACATTGCCTCCGCAGATCACGCAGGACGATCCGGGCGATCCCGAATCGCAGATTGCAAATCTCCAAGCGCAACTTCAGCAATTCTCGCAGCAGCATCAGATGCTCAGCCAGGCTCTTCAGGAAGCTACCGAGAAGATCAAGACCAAGGAAGCCGAGCAGCAGGCCAAGATTCAGATTGCGCAGCTCGATTCGATGACCAAGCAAAGCATCGTCAAAATGCAGGAAGCAACCAAGCTTGCCGTAGCTCAGATCAATGCCTCGAAGGACGCGAATCAGAGTTTTGCCGAGAATGAGATCAAGCAGTACCAGATTATGCACGAAGCGGCGCATGATGCGGCAATGCAGGCCGAAGAGCATGCGCATGAGCAACAAATGGCCGAAAGCGCGGCCCAGAATCAGTCTCAACAGCAACAATCTGATCAGCAATTCCAACAGCAGCAGAGCGAGAATCAGCAGCAAGAGCAGCCGACAGGAGCGCAATAAATGGCCGAAGAAGTCGAAATTCAGACCGAAGAAGTGCCGCTTGACCAGGCTTCGATGGAAGAATTCAAGAAGGCTCGGGCTGAAGGCAAGGATGTTGTCACGCGAGAAGTCGTCGCCGCAGAGAAGCCCGAAAAAGAGGGAGAAGAGCCAAAACCGAAGGCTAAGGGCGGATTTCAAGCTCGAATTGACCGGCTAATTAAGCAGCAAGCGGAGACGGAGCGCCAACTCACCGAAGAGCGCCGGCAGCGTCAGGAACTTGAGGCTAAGGCAAACGGCAATCCTGTTCCGAAAACGGAACAGAAGGCCGATGAAGAGCCGAAGCGTGAGGCTTTCGACTCCGAAGCAGCCTATTTGCGGGCTTTGACCCGCTGGGAAGTTAAGCAAGAGATGAAAGCGGAGCGCGAAGCTGAAGAAAAAGAGGCTCAGGCGGCTGCCGAGAAGGAAGCGATCACGAGTTACAACCGTAAGGCCATCGAAGCGCAATCCCGATACGAGGATTGGAAGGAAGTATTCTCGCAGGACATCAACATTCCGACCATCGTCGGCGATGCGGTGATCCATACGATCAAAAACGGTCCTGATGTGGCCTATTACCTAGGGAAGCACCCGGAAATCTGCGAAGAGATGCTTTCGGTTCATCCACTCGAAGCGGTAGCGATGGCGGTAAAGATTTCGGAACAATTGGACCGCGAAGAGCCAAAGGAAACCGAGGAAGAAGAGACTGAAACGCCGAAAGAAGAGGAAAAAGTGGCCGTCGAGACGAAGCGCAAGCCTCCGGCACCGATCAAGCCCGTATCGGGCGGCACAACTCGGTCCACGATTCCTCTAGACAAGACAT
>Ga0070732_10001657_pt1 | contig 12102 bp, 8 predicted proteins | sample Coa_R1_5_FD_66449 | JGI IMG/M metagenome (GOLD analysis project Ga0070732, IMG submission 66449) | Surface soil microbial communities from Centralia Pennsylvania, which are recovering from an underground coalmine fire - Coalmine... | ecosystem: Environmental > Terrestrial > Soil > Unclassified ...
GTCGAGTTGAAAACTCTGTACGACGCGGTCGACAGGTGGAAAGTCAGGTACGCGGGCACGACTCTGAGAAAGAATAAATCGGCTTATAAAGCCAATTACGAGGCGGCGCATCAAAAGTTGGTCGAATATCTCGAAAAGTTGAAACGTGAAGAATTCTTTACCAAGTGTAAACGTAATCTCGACGCGTATCCCATCAAGTTTTGGCAGGCGTACAACGGAAAATTAATCGATTAAAAATCTTACCATATTTGGTAAGATTTCAATCAAACGAGTTTATCAAACTCGTATAATCCGGGCGTTCGTCGTACGATAAATTCCACGTGCGTTTTAAATAATCGCGTACGCAATCCGGAATAGACACGATCGATAGGAAATCCGCAATGTCCGCTTTCTTGTATCTACATTTTGACGCGCCAACCGAATCTACCGTAGAATGCGTCCACGGCAACTTACCGTCAAACACTGTGACGAGTACCCAACCAAACGATTCCATATCTGATCTGCGCGTAGGGTTTACGCGCGCATGCACATCGCAACTCATGTACGACAATGTTCCAAATCGATGATTAATGCGACGCGGCTCGGCATCGAGTGGTTTCGCTAATCCAAAATCGACCAAAACTGCTCTGCAAGGAAGTTGCGATCCGGATAACAACACGTTATGCGGTTTGAGATCGCAATGGACGTATCCCCTATCGTGTACGAATTGTAAAGCGTTGATAACGTCACGCGCGATCGATTTTAATAACGCGTGAGGAATCGCGCCCGTCGTTCGTATCAATTGATTCAAATCCAATGGAAATTTTTCCAATACGATAAACGAGTGATATTTCGGATCCGTGCATGCGCCTGATCCAAACCATTTAGCTAAATAAATGGAACTACCCAATTGCGCGTAAACGCGCGCTTCGTAACTACTCGTTGAAATTTTGATGACCACGTTTGCGTCGCTAAGACTAGCGTAGATTAGTCCGAATCCTCCAGACGCAATTTTTTTACCCTTTATCCACCACGAATTTGTAGTTTTATCGATGCAGACTGTTTTGATCAGTTGATTCACCGTACTAGTCAAATCTTCCTTGTTGGTAACGAGAGATGAGCTTAATTTGACCCGATTCTTACCTATAAATTTACCCGGAGTCTTCGTCATTCGATTGGACCACAACACATCCATATCGCTATTTATAAAACGCGTCAATTTTAATCGATTTATAGCGTTGAGGTTGTTTCGTTTCAATCCACTAAAAATATCGTTCATTTTATAGTTTCGCGCCGATTAAAAATGAACGATATTGAAGCGCAAAAAACGCACGATAAGAAATCTCTATTTACGTGCGCGTTAATCGGATCCGTAACAATTAGCGTTATGACGATCGTGGCGATGCTTTTGATCAAACTGCAAATTATTTGAGCGTGGAAATTGAATATTATCGCGCGCGATATTATTTCGGAAAATGTGGCAAGAACTACTGACTAAATACTTGACAGAGTACGCTGAACAATCCGCGGTTGATACACCGCAGTGTTCTCACGATGAAAGACTCGTCGAATCTGGTAACGAGATTTGCGTAGAGTGCGGCGTTATCGTCGATCGTAAATTTTGCACGACTCAATACGTAGCGACGTGCACGGCGCGACGAAAAATTGGAACGTGCCCCATTTACGCGGAAATGCCGTCATATTTTGCCACGGATGTTAAAAATTTAACGATAGAAATATACAAGTATGTGACCGATGAAAAAATATATCGAAGTACGTTAAGGCGCGCGATAATCGCCGCGTGTCTTCATCGATCTTCGATAATTCTCGGCAAACCCGTTTTTTTTGACGATTTGCTCCTTTTATTTAATCTCAAGACGTCCGATGCGAATAAGGGTATAAGTTATGTCGCGTCAAATATTTACGCGAAATCTCAATACGTTATCCCGTTTTTCTCTGAAGATGTTGGTATCGACTCGTTATTGTCGGATCTGAAGCTAATCAACGACAAACGCGCCATTCTAAATGTGTTTGAATACGCTCGGTCTTGGCATATTGTATCTCAAGCTCACATTAAAACCGCGATATGCGGATGCGTGTGGTTTTATTTGAAACACGTAAACGGCGTTAAAAAAATTTCGCTGAAAAAGTTTTCAATCGCGTGCGGGTTATCGACGATAACCGTGCATAAAAAATATCTCGAATTGAAAAAATCCGTTATTCGAACGATTATGAAACGCGTATTTTCGGCGTGCATGGTAGCGCGAATCGGAATAGTAAAAGGTGTTGACATTACGGCGCAAGATGGATCCGTCACTGTACACGAATACGCCAATCCGGATACTATATCGGTCGTTGGCTCCGACGCGTTCGTCTATCCGATAGAAGATGTGGACGACGTGTTGGAGTGGAACGCGCTGTTGTCACTCGCGTACGTCGACCCCGATAAAAATAGTTTTGTACTAGGAGCAAAATTGTACGCGACGAAACGAGACGTCGTCGTACAATTTTACGAGTGCGCCGAACCATTACGATCGATGGGAGAAGGAATTGTAAGGTTCGAAACGGAAAAGTTGTTCAAGTGGGATTAATTGTCTTACCAAATTTGGTAAGACAATGTCATCAGTTTATTCTTCGTCATCCGAAGCGATGTTATCCGGAACCACAAAATTTAACTGCAGCTTTTTACACATTTCAATCTTTGATGAATTGAGTGGTAGAACGTCGCCATTCTCGTCCTTGTACGCAATCGCGTCATTGTGTTCGTTAAAGACTAAACCAGTCGCTTCGTTTATGAGATGACCAAACTCATCCTCTACAATCTCGATATCGTCCGTCAATTCGACAATCTTTTGAACAACTGCCGGTTTTGACTTGGTGGCGGCTTTCTTTGCCGGTTTTGCCAGTTTGCGAGTTGGTTTCTTTTCCTCTTCATCTTCGGACGTTGAAATCAACGCTTTCGATTTTGGAGGCGCCTTTACCTTCTTTTCAGACGGCGCGCGTTTTACTTCATCTTCTCCGTTTAGGCGATCTATCAGTTGGACTTTGGTGCCCGAAATTGGCAAACCTCTCTCCTTTAACAGCGCCTTCAACACAGCGGTCGTCCTCTTGTCCGAATGCGAAATCTTTTCAACCGTCGTTCCGGGCACCGCCGTCGCTTGCTTGGTCGCTGGAACTAACGGTTGTACCGTGTACGATTCAGAGATCCATTCGGCTACACACTTTTGCGCCATCTCAAGATCGACTTTGGTTCCATTCTCCCCTAGTTTGACTAGGAGATATGGAACAAACATATCTCTCACGACGAGCTCAATGTGTTGTACGATAGATTCCATTGTTGTTTGGTTATCAATTGGCGTCAAATCTTTAAGCGCAATTTCATTTTTTTTCGGATCACCGAAATTTCGCGCGACTTTTCTTTTGGGTCCCGCAATCAAAATTTTTCTCCAACAACCCGTGTTGTTTGAACCATTCTTTCATCGCGTCGCACGTTTGATTTTTGGTTTGACTTTGCCAATAAAGGACGCGTTTCATCGCGTCCACATTTTTCAAATCTGAAGCGCGCGTATATTTTTTGAGGTTAGCGTACGCGGTTTCGATCCGACTCGATGACCAATTGTGAAGATAAGTGGCTGGTGGTTCAATCATCATGCGTCTAGCTATTACATCGATTAGCGTATCGCTATCAAAATTAATGCATCTACGCCCGACCGTCAATTTACGTAAATCTTCTTGTCGCGCTTGCTGCACATCTCTAAGACAAAAATCGTTCAATTCCGGATTATAGAGACCGTAATATCCGATCGGCGACGCTTTCATTTCAGAATGTTTTACACGTTTACGGTCCGAAACGTCGCATTGAATAAATTTTCGGGTGTCGGAATCGTAACAAGTTGTGCCTATATCGTCCGAATAAAGCCATACAACCCACGTTTCCTGCCCGTCAACATCGATCTTGTCGTAAAATCCGGAATAAAAATCGAGCAACTCTTTCCTTAACGCCGCGTATGCATCCTTGTTTTCGTCTTGAGCGATGATACACCCTTGTAAAATTTCGCGCTGTACTTTGGGCGGTAACGTTATTATCAAAGTTTGAGCTATATCCGGTTGATCAAAAATGGTTTGAATCCGAGCGGGAAGTGACGCGTCGTACAATTCGTTTAAGACTCGAGTAAAAGAGTCTCCGTTTTCAATGACGAAATTTGCGGAATAATATTTAGATAGCGATACATCGGCCTTTTCAATCGCTTTTGGTTCCAGAGATAGATAGAGCGAATCACCCTGTATTCTTAAAAAGTTGTAAAATCCGTACCTGTCTAAATACAACGAATCTGTATCGATCAATAATTTAAGCGCTTGCGCCAGTTCAAATTCGCTAATATTGGGAAACGCATCGCGTACTACGGATACGCTGAGAGATTGCGTGCGTCTCATTTTCTCTCGCAAATATTCGCGAATCGAACGAGCGACATTCGCTTGTACGCTCGCGTTAATATCGTACGTGCTGGTATCCAATTGTCCTATCATTCCATCGCATACGTAATCGCAATTTACGTAATCGCATTCGCGTTGACCGTCGTATCCCAATACTTTATTTCGCGCTATTGTAAGGGGGCAATCAAACGCGCTTTCCTTGACTAATCGTTCAATCTGACGACTGGTCACGTCCTTTTTCTCGGCAGTCACGTACATGTCCAAGTCTACGCTAGGTACATTTACACTCTTGTCCGGAATACTTACGCATTGATACACATTTACCGCTATATCGGCATCTCCGCGCGCGATCATAGCGTTATGCGAACCGAGTCGCCAGCCGCGAGCTATCGCTTGCGCAGTTTCCGCGTAATTCCAGTGTCCAGTCAATATAAATTCGTGTCTGATATTTTTCAAAGTGAAGCCTTCGTTTAATACACGACTTCCGATTACTACGCTAATGTATTCTCCGTCGATATTGTCATCGGCGTTAAATCGGTTAATCATTCGCTGAATCGATTTTGACGATGCCGTTTGATTAGTTGCCAATATATAGCGCAATCCCTTTGATCGTTCGTTTCCGGTCGCGCGTTGATATCCAAATTTTTCCAATATTCCCGCAAACACTATCGCTCCGCTTCCATTTACGTATTGACAATAGACGAAATGAGTAGATTTTTTATCTAAAATTCGTATAACCGCCGCGTATTTTGAACTATATTTCTGTAAACTCGACAAATCGGTAATCTCTTTACTCAACGCCGCCGAAATTTCGTACGTCGTTTGACCTTTTCCCTTGGTTTTACCCAACACGCGCTGATGCGTTGTTCGTTTAACGACGTACTTGTTGAAACCGGCCGCGCCCACGCTACCATCTGGAAAAACGAATAGCGACGCTTGTCGCGAATTGTTGAAAATGCTGTGAGATTTCTCATCTTCGGCGTACGCAATAGCGTACGCTTTCGATTGAAATGGACTCATGACGTCTTCAGAGACGATAAAGTGTTTGAGATTACCGATAGTACGACCGATGTAGCGTTTTTTCACATCGGTTGTTGCCGCGTTTAAATACGATATTCTACCGCGAATCTTGTTTGCCATTTCCGCACGCGTATCCGGCTTCAATTCGCCTTCTGTATCAAAATATCTCTTTACGAACGCTTTGTCCGTTACGAATTGTAGAGAAACTGGCAAGATTAGATTCATGACGCTGGCAAATTCTTCGGGAGCGTCTTTTATAGGCGTGCCCGACATTAACAATATTTTTCGTCTCGTCAATACGTGACACATTCGATAAAATTGACGATACACGCTACCCGAATGCGCTCTCGTCACACTTTCTTCGGGATCGACGTCTTTCTCGTCGTGTTCGCGTAAATTGTGTACTTCGTCTATTACCACGATTGAATCTTCGTAGCGATTCCGTATTTGACCGTCGGATAGTTTAGCCAAATCTTTGGCAAACGTTTCAAACGTGTGAAACTGATAAAACTCTGACGCAATTTTGCGTACGCGATGAACCTTTTGCAATTCCGTCAATGACTCGTAATCTTTAGGGATGTAACGACCGTCGGTACACGTAAAGATTAGCTCTTGCAAGAAATTTTTCAACAAACCTTCTCCTTTCGAAAAAATCAACGCGCCTTTGATATTGGACGAATTGTCTTTACGCAGCGATTCGATCGCAGCGATAGCTGTACACGTTTTGCCAGTTCCCGGTTCGTGAAATAAGAGCAATTCGTTGTAATCGGTCGTGGACGCAAAAAAACGTGAAATGTATAGCTGATGATTAAACAACGCTCCGGGTTTATCGGGAAACTGTTCTATGCGGTCCAGTTTCAAGTCTGCCAACTCTTTTTTAGACACAATCGCGTCGTCAAATGTCTGCCCGCGATACGGATTTAACGTTTCATCTTGATACGGATGAATAAACGGGTATTTGGGGTAAAACATGTGTATATCCATTTTGTTTTGCGTACATTTTGCGTACGCGATAACTTTACCACATTTGGTAAAGTTAATCATCGTCTGGGAAGCCCAAAGATTCGTACGATGGCGGTGCATCGTCTTTGACAGCCATGCGATTTTCGTCCGGTGGAGCATGCGTTGTAACGCCGATAATCAATAGGGGCTTTGGTGTTGTAACGCCGATAATCAATGGTGTTGTAACACCAAAAATCAATAAGGGCTTTGCAAATATAAACAGGGTAAAGTGCATACATAATAAGAGTAATAAATTCAAATCGCTTCTTCCCATTACGAATCTCATTCCTAGATAATCGCACATGATGCTCACGAGTATTATCGTGTAGAGAATTAGCTCCACCGTTTGAGTACAAACGTATATTAGCGTTGCACGCCTCTTTTCGCGCGCGCATATGAGAACGCACGAAGACAGAGTGGTGACGATCGCTGATACGAGCATCAACACGTTAAACGTGTACGGATCGCGCGCGTACCACCCGTAATGCACGAACGGTAATATGTTCAGGACGATTGTTAAACAGCCAAGACACGACTCCATGTTTGATTAGAGTGCGTATCAAAAGTTGAAAATTCATCTTCAAAAATCGCTCCGATAAGAAACATGGATTGCGTAATATGCTTCAGCGAAGCCGAGGAAAGCGTATCGTGCTCAAACCCAGAGTGCGACGTGATAATTTGTCACGAGTGTCTACGAGCTATGATTGATTTTTGTTGGCGCAATTTTCACACGATACCGGCGTGTCCCGCTCGAAAATGCGACGGCGAGTACATCTATTCCAAGATTAGTACGGCGCTAACCGAGGATACGGGTCGGCAGTACGACGAGATTTGTCGTAAACGCGTCATGGACAAACCGCAAATTACGGATAAAGAAGAGATGATGCGCAAGAGAAAAGCGAAAAGAGACATGATACGACAACTGAGAGAAGACAATAAAAAACTCATTACTCATTTTCAACCAGCGCTCGTAAACGTAATCCGCATCAGCGGACTGGAGAAACGATTGGCTATAGTGTCTAAAACAAACGCGGAAAAGATTGCTCAAGTGTTGGAAAAGGCAAATTCGGTCAAGATACCGTGCGGCGCATTGACGTGTCGTGGAATCAAAATAGAGCGATCCGAGGCGTATCACGAGTGTAACGCGTGTTTTATTTTAACGTGCGTCAAGTGCGCCGCTATTGTATCGGGCGTCAGTGATAACCACGTGTGTAAACAGTCTGAGATTGATAGCGTTCTCGCTGTCAAGTCCATCACTAAATGCCCCACGTGCAACATACCCGCTACGAAAGGAGAAGGTTGCAAACTCGTCACTTGTCCGGTGTGCAACACCAACTTTCACTGCGAATCGGGAGAGGTGACCAAACAAGGCGGTCACAATTTGCAGCGATTAAAACTCGTACAATACGACTCGTTGACCGACATGTCGGATCATCCGACAATCAAGGACGCCTTGGCAAGAATTGAAGCCGTACGTCCATCCGCTCTCAAACCGCCAACCGCGGCGAAAATGAACGGAGCGAAATGTTACGAACAATTGGTAAAAACGGCTCAATATACGCGTGTCGTGAATCAGTTACAATACCATAGAGAAATGGGCACATTGACTATTGACAATATAAAGCGTGCGGCTCGATATATAATAATATACTCGTAATCATACCACATTTGGTATGATCACGTCTCACATTTCGATCACTTGATCGAAAACGCCTCGAGTAGTTTGATGAGCGATTACGATTACGGCGCCGTTGAAATTTTCCTTGAGCGTTTCTACCACGGTACTCGTCGTATCGGCGTCCAACGACGCAAAACTCTCATCCAGCAACAACAAACCGACGTTGTTCATTTCCGCCATCGCGATCGCAAACGCCAAAGTGAGGCGAGCAAATTCGCCTCCGCTTAATGAAGCGATATCAGACTCGTGTTGATTATGTAGCACGTTGACTTCAATCTTACCATTAAAAGACAACGAAACTTTAACGTCGTCTAGAAACTTGTCTAGATAAATTTGAGCTCGCAGATTTAAACACGTTATAGCGCGCTGCATCGCTATTTGTTCCGCAGTTTTGACTAACGACTGCAACTTGACGGCGCGTTTTAAACCCGAGTCTTGTTCGGCCCGTCTCGTTTCCAACGAGCGGATTTTAATCTTTACCTTTTGAAACTCGGCTTTATCGCGTTTTTCTTGCGCGATTATCAAATCGAGTCGTTTTTGTTCCAAACGAGCTCGTATTCCGTCTATATCGAGAGCTGCAATGGGCGAAGCAGCTGCCATTTCTTTCGTCAACATTTCTCTCACGGTGATGGTTTTCTCGTTTCGTTTGATTCGTTCGGTCACGTTAGCCAAATCGCAGTTTGGCGATTCGCACGCCAGTCGTTCGCACAATTCGGATAAATCGCGGTATCGATCATTCGCCGCCGCGAGATTATCCAACACGCGTATCTGAAAGCACGCGTCGATATCCGGATACGCCAAATTTAAACCGTCTAGCTCCGATCGGTAATCGCTCAAACTCGACGCATCGAGTTCCAATTTCGCGATATTCTTCTGACACTGTTCCATAGTATCGTAATCGATAGTTGAAACGGATTCGTCGACGCCGATAACGTTCAAATCATTATCCCATAATTTTAATCCCGCAAAACACGCCGGACACGTCAACTTTATGGCGTGATTAGCTTTATATTCCAACAGGTGATCCAATCGTGATTTGATCGCGTCATACGGCGCCACTGTGGTTTGCAATAGAACCACGCGTTTCATATCGGTACGCAGTTTCTCATCAACGATTTCTGGTTTTGATAACGAGGCCAATTTTTTCATTTCGGAGGCGTACCTATCGTATTTCACAGTTTTCCTAATCAACGAGTCTAAGCACACGTCGACGACTGTCGGGTCAATTTCCGGCAACTCGGACAACGACTCGACTACGCGATCCATAGTTTCGCGCGCTCGATTAATTTTATCAACGTCGCGATCCAATCTCGCAATTTCGCTTTTAATTTCATCGATATCATCCGGAACGTCGATTATCACGTCTTGGTCGCAATCAATGTCAAAATCTTTCAATACCGTCTGAAGCGTAGATTTTTCTAAAGACGTCGTATTCAGCGCGTCTTTACGATCGCGCATCATGACGTTGCATTTTTTGTGAATCGAGTCTAACGCGTCTTCGGCACCAAACGCAATCTTTTCGATAAATTTCAGTTTATCGACGGGAGTCATCGCGAAAAATGACTTGCACGTTCGTTGAGGTACGTAGCCCAATTCCCATTGCGGATATTCATTGTCTATCATTCCTTGCGCTTCATTGTCTTCGTACACGGTATCATCGATAGTTACTCGTAATCGACACGGGCCTTTAGCGCGAATAATAGATATATCGCGCTCGTGAGCGCGCATCGTCAATTCGACGCTGCACGATTTCTTGCCATACATTGTCAACTTTCGGCCTTCTCCGGTGATGGCAAAATGCATAGCCATGAATATCGTAGTTTTACCCGTGCCGCTAGCGCCGGATATTAAAGCGAATCCGCCGTCAAACGCGTACGTGGCGGATTCGAAACATTTAAAATTTGTCAGTTTGAGCGTTATCGTCATTTTTAGTTTACTCGTATCGGACACGCGATTTCAAATTTCGAAAGTTTTCTCTACCGTTAAAATGCCATACTTTAAAAGTGCACCGACACAACCATATACTAACAATGATCCAGTCACGACTGGAATGACTTTTCAGTCGATAACCGATTGGATCAAGATTAATTGGCTGTACGTGATAATAGCGATTATAGTAATAATCGTGATTGTTTACTTTGTCAAGGCATCGCCCGCGAAACCAGCGATACGTTCCGGTTATTATTGATAATAAAATGGATCTCCGAGAAGATTTTTGCGGATTATGCGCCGCGATTCCAATCGCGTTGGCAGGATTTGGAGCGTCGTCGTACGTCGCGTCGGGTGCGGAATACAAAACGAAAAAAACGATGATAATTATCGGCTGCGCCGTCGCGGTAATTATATCTATATATTTCCTACTGAAATATTGGAATTGCGCCAGCTGTAAAGCGTAATCGATAGGCGTGATGACGCATAAACGCGTAAACGACTTTTACGTACAAGTAAAATGAATCAGCAATACTTGAAACACGTCGGATATACCGATACAAACGTTGGGATCCGTACATTCTTTTCGATGGATACGGCAATGTTTATATCAAAAAAGATTACGGAATTATTGCGCGAGTTTTACCCGCCGGGCGTATTTGTGCCGTTGGATATGATAATCAACGTAATGAATGCGATATACGAAGCGTATAGGCCTAGTACCGGGGACATTTATTCGCGGTATACGATATCTAGCAACGAAAATCCAAATTGTGTAGATGAGATGATTAATCAAGTCATTCAAGTTATAGTTCCTCAAGTTAAGGATAATTTGGGTATGGATCAACGCAACAGTCAACTTACCGTATGGACAACCGTGCTCGGAACGTTTAATACGGAAGGATTACGATCCCATCCGCCAATCAAACTTTCGATGCGTAGACCTCAAAGCATGCAGTTTAATATGAATTATTAAGGGACGACGCATGTGGTATCGTATATTCATTACCAAATTTGGTAATGAATGTAAACGCAGTCTTTGTCTTTAATTTTTGTAGCGTTGAAAGTAAAGTTTGACTCAATATTGTAAGATATTCGAGAGTATTAGCAGCAGTTGCATAAACGTGGTTGTATTCAGGCAAATCGCGTTTACAACACGGACATTGGCTGGCACGATTTTAAAAATGATTTTACGGCTCTGGACCGATTGAAAAGAAAATGGCTTCACTTAACGACGTGTGTTTCGAACGAGTCCGCGATACGTTCTACTACGGAATGTTTGGCGAGTTCAAGTTGGTGGTCGACAAGTCAACGGGCTGCTTCAACGCGACTAAGCTGTGCGTTGATGGAGGTAAAAAGTTTAGAAACTGGACTTGTCTAGAAAAGTCAAAACGATTGATCGAATACTACGAAAGCCGCCGCCAGAATTCTGGCGGCGGCTCTGACTTTTACGAAGTCAAAGGAGACAACAAGGACGAACTGGTAGCGAAAACGACCGGCCAATACGTTCGGAAAGAGCTCATTCTAGATATCGCGTCATGGGTTTCCGTAGAGTTTTACGATAAATGTAATCGAATCATCGTCGATTTCTACGTCGCCGATTTTAAACGAAAAGAGCGTGCAAAATTGCAAGAAAAAGACGATATCATCTCGCGTATGGATAAACAACACGCTGAACTGATGGCAAAATACGATAGTTTACTCGAAAAGCACGACCAGTTGATCGGATACGCGAAAGATACTAAAGACGAACTCGCGCACCTTACCGATCGCGTCGAGGACCACAACGAAACGCTACCCGAAAAACTCGTCGACGTATTGAGACCGATCGCTTCCAATCTCGTCAAGGCTCCGATAGAAAACGCCTTGAAAGGTCGGTTCGTCGTCTTATCGTTGGGACGTCGTCAGTATCGAATAGCTCGAGGTCAAAACAGAAGCGTGACGCGAGTCATCGGCGAAAACCCAGGCGCGACGATAATACTCGACTTGCCTCTAGTTGGAGCGCAAGATAGGATGACTGAAGTGAGGCGTAAGATTAGACGAGAGATTGCGGACGATCG
>Ga0070732_10001658_pt1 | contig 12089 bp, 10 predicted proteins | sample Coa_R1_5_FD_66449 | JGI IMG/M metagenome (GOLD analysis project Ga0070732, IMG submission 66449) | Surface soil microbial communities from Centralia Pennsylvania, which are recovering from an underground coalmine fire - Coalmine... | ecosystem: Environmental > Terrestrial > Soil > Unclassified ...
TCAAGGCTCTCGATGCGCGGAGCAAGTATCTGGCGGAGACGCCGGTGACTTACTTTCTGCGAGCTTCAGCCTTTGATCACTTGCGCGATTACAAGCAGGCCGCGGCAAACTACCGCCTCTTCCTCAATACAGCGAATGGGAAGTATCCTGATCAGGAGTGGCAAGCAAAGCATCGGCTGATTGCCATCGAACCGAAAAAGTGATCTGACAAGCCAGACTATGCCTCGAATTATCAGCTCAAGACAGGTGCGTGCGATCGCGGCATTGATGTTCGTAGCCACCTCCTGGATTGCGCTGTCCGCGAAAGAAACAACGGTCGAGGAGTTGAAAGCCCGGTTATCCTCGGCTAACCCAGGAGAACGGCCTCGCCTATGCCTTGAGATCGCGCAGAAGCAACTCGACGCCGCCGATAAATCCTATCTGGCCGTGGAAAGTGAGAAGGGACAAGCCGCGTTGACGGACGTGGTCGCCTTTTCAGAATTGGCGCGGGATTATGCCATCCAGTCCCGTAAGCATCAGAAGCAGATTGAAATTGAAGTTCGCAAAATGATTCGCAAACTTATTGACTTGAAAAACACGGTCAGCCACGATGACCAGTTGGCAGTGCAGGATACCATCGACCGCCTTCAGAAAGTCCGCGATGACCTGCTGTTCTCCATGTTCCCTAAGGGTGAAAAGAAATGATCCGGCCTTGGTTTCTTGGATGCTTGATCGTCTGTCTTCCGCTGATCGAGGTCTCGGCGCAGCGGCCGCATGACGCGCTGACGCAACCAGAAATTGATCAGATTCGCGATACCAGCTGGGAGCCGGAGCTGCGGCTCGGCCTGTACGTGAAATTTGCGCGCGCCCGCCTGGTAACGCTCGAGCAGATGAGAAGCGATCCGAAAACCAAGGATCGAGCTCACAAGACCCACGATATGCTGGAAAATTTTCTGCAGATCTACGACGAGTTGAATGACAATCTGGACACCTACGTCGACCGCAGAGACGACATCCGAAAGCCCTTGAAGAAAGTGATCGAAGCTGACGCCGAGTTTCAGGCCAAGTTGCGGGCGCTCAAGGATGCGTCAGATGTGCCAACGCAAGAGGCGAATGTCTACGAATTTGCCCTCACCAATGTTCTCGATACGGTGGACACGTCGGCGGTAGATCATCGCAAAACCCTGGAGGATCAGGAAGAGGCGGCCAAGCACAAGAAATTAGGTTCGAGCGCCAAAAACGGGGGGAAGGAATAAGAGCGAATCTGGGCTGCGCTTTTCTTCCGTGCTAATCTAGCCCCACCGTGCGTGACGGACTGGTCGAAATCTTCCAAAGTAGTTATCGAGAATTACGTCCCTCTTCTTCTACCCTTCCGGAACTGAAGATTGAATTTTTCGCCTTCGCCAGCGTCAACAATACGATCCGGTTGCGCGATGGGCAGCTGCTGGTTCGGCTTTCGGATTTGCTGGAAGGCGCGCCGGAAGCGGTGTTGCGGGCCATCGCTCACATCCTTCTGGCAAAGATGTATCGCCGGCCGATTGATCGCTCGCAAGCTTCGCGCTATCGCAGGTATGTGGCGAGTCACGAGATTACCCGCAAGGCGCACCTGGTACGGCAGATGCGCGGGCGCAAGCGGCTGCGATCCGCGAAGGGTCGTTTCTACGACCTAGACGCGATTTTTGAGGACCTGAACGCGCGCTTTTTTCATGGGCTACTCGCGCGCCCCATTATGAGTTGGAGCCAGGCGGGAACGCGGCGGATTCTCGGACATTACGATCCGGCGCATAATGCCATCATCATCAGCCGCGTCTTTGATCACTCGGCCGTACCGCTTTGCGCTGTGGAATACATCGTCTACCACGAGATGCTGCATCTGAAACATCCCGTCAGATTGCGCGGAAGCCGGCGGTGCGTGCATTCGGCGGAGTTTCACGCAGAAGAGAAGCGGTTTCCACAATTAAAAGAGGCGAAGGCATTTCTGCAGCGGCTTTAGCGGGTCGCCAGGGCCCTTCCCTGCATCCAGAAGCAGTTGAAGGGCAAGATTCTGCCGTGTGATCCTGATCACATGCCGTTGTGAGATCGCGGATTGACGGCTGGAATCAAGGCGGCATATCCTTGAAGTTGAAATTGAAATTCATTTTCATAATCGGAATCCTCTAAATGTTACAGGCTTTCATCATCACCTTGCGCGAAGGGGTTGAAGCGGCGCTGATCGTTGGCATCACCCTCGCCTATCTCGCCAAAATCGGGCGCCACGAGTTGCGCAAGACGGTTTACGCCGCGCTGGCTGCGGGGTTCCTTGGCAGTATCGCCGTTGCTGTCGTTATCTCCCGCGCACACCTGAATGAAGACGCGTTTGAAGGCTGGATCATGCTGATCGCGGCCTTCTTCGTGATCACGATGGTCGTCTTCATGATGAAGACGGGCCGCAAGTTGAAGGGGGAGATCGAAGGCAAGGTCGGGCTGCTTGCGGGCAACGACGCGTGGTTCGGGCTGTTTGTGTTCATTTTCCTGATGGTTTTGCGGGAAGGCGCCGAGACGGTGTTGATCCTCTCCGCGGTGTCATTGAACTCCACGGAACTGATGAGCTTCCTGGGGACGGTGCTGGGCGTGCTGGCGGCGATCGCGTTCGGCGTTATGTTCGTCAAGGGCAGCGTTCGGATCAATCTGCAGAAATTCTTTCGTGTGACGACGGCCATTCTCTTCCTGGTCGCGGCGCAGCTGGTTATTGCCGGATTGCACGAACTTTCGGAGAGCGGTGTCATTCCTTCGTCGAAGACCGAGATGGCGATCATTGGTCCCATCGTGCGGAATGATCTATTTTTCTTCATTACGATTTTCGCTCTAGCGGCTTTGATGGTGCTGTTCGATGCCAAGCGGCGTCAGCCGGCCGCGGAATTTGCTTCCCCCGCGGAGCGCCGCAAAGCGGCGTGGAGCGCGCGTCGCGAGCGGTTATGGATGGCCTCGGTTTATACGTTCGCCTTCGTTTTCATTGTCATGGTTACGGCGCAATTTATTTATGAGAAGAGTGTGAGCGCGCTTTCCCCAGCCACCGAAGTCGCCTTCAGCAATCATCAGGTGAAGATTCCTCTGTCTCAGGTTTCTGACGGCGACTTGCATCGCTTCCAAGCGCAGGAAAACGGGACCACGATCCGCTTCTGGCTGTACCAAAAGCCCGATGGCAAAATTGCCACCGTATTCGATGCCTGCGAGATTTGCGGCGCGGTTGGTTTTTACAAGAGCGCCAACGGAGTAGTTTGCAAGAACTGCGCTGCTCCTATCAATCCACAGTCGGTGGGGACGGGCGGCGGGTGCAATCCGGTTCCGCTCAAGGCGACGCAGACCGCCGACGCCATGATCATCGAGGAGGCGGACATCGCTGCCGGCGGCCGCATGTTCGCGCAACCGTAAGCGATGTTTGCCCGGCTGGTTTACGAATCTTTTCGGCGGCAAAAGCGGCGCAAATTGCTGGCCGGCGCGGCCATCACGCTCGGGGTTACGGTGACGACGGCGATGATTGCGGTCGCCACCGATATCGGCGACAAGATCAATCGCGAACTGCGCACCATCGGCGCCAACCTTCTCGTCACTCCCCAGGAAGATACTCTCGATGTGGAAATCGGCGGCGTCAATCTGAAGCCGCCCACCGACGGCGCCTTTCTCAACGAAGCGGATCTGCCGAAGATCAAAGGGACTTTCTGGCATAACAACATCACCGGCTTTGCTCCGATGTTGCCGGTTCCCGTGAAGCTTGAGGAAAGTGGGCAAGCCGCCCCGACGCTGGTGGGAACGTATTTTGCCAAGCAAATTTCTTTTGGCAAAGAGGAATTCACCACCGGGGTGCGCTCGACCTATCCATGGTGGAGGGTTTCGGGCGAATGGCCTGACGACAATTCCCGCGATGTGCTGGTGGGGGAGAGGCTGGCCATCCGGCTGAAAAAGCGCCCCGGCGATGACATCGTCGCTTCTGGACGGAGTTTGCATGTGAGCGGAGTGCTTTCCACCGGCGGCGCAGAGGACGATCAGATTGTGGCCCCACTGGCGCTGGCGCAGGAGATTCTGAGCAGGCAGGGTGCGGTCCGGCGGGTTTATGTCAGCGCACTGACTAAGCCGGAGGATGCCTTGGCGCGCCGCGATCCCAAGAGCATGTCGGGCCCGATCTACGATCGCTGGTACTGTTCTCCCTATCCGCAATCGATTGCTTTCCAGTTGCAGGAAGCGATTCCGCACTCGCACGCGGAGCAGATTCGCCAAGTGGCGCAGAACGAGGGAGCGGTTCTTACCCGCATCGAGGGGCTGATTTTTTTGATCACGCTGGCGGCGCTGTTGGCATCGGCACTAGCGGTCTCGGCCGCGATGGCCACAGCGATTTTTGAACGGCGCGCCGAGGTCGGCCTGATGAAGGCGCTGGGGGCGGGCAAGCTGGCGATCGCCTCGGTCTTCTTTGCGGAAGCCGCATTACTGGCGTTGTTCGGAGGGTTGATCGGCTTTGCTGCCGGAGGCTGGCTGGCCCGGCAGATCGGACACTCTATTTTCAACTCGCAGATCGGAATCCCGCCCGTGCTTCTGCCTGTGATCCTGACGATTGCCGTGCTGGTCACTTTTGCCGGAAGCGCCTTGGCTATTCGCCGCGCGGTGCGTCTTGATCCCGTATTTGCCCTGCGAGGTGAGCTGTGAGCGCGCCTGTGCCTTCTTCTGCGCAGCAACTCGCCTTGAGACGGGCCAAGGCCGGTCATACTTCCATGCTCCTGCGCATGCTGCTGAGGGCCGCTGTGCTGCGGCGCGGGCGGGCGCTCTCCGCATTGTTTGCGATGGCTGTAGCCGCAGCGGTCGCCACTGCAATGCTGAATCTATACGTCGACGTGCAGGCCAAGCTGCAACGTGAATTTCGCAACTACGGCGCTAACATCATTCTCGTTGGAAAAGACGGCGCTTCCCTTCCCGCCGGCGCTCTAGCGCGCGTCGATGCGACACTCGCCGGCCGTGGCCTGGCTGCGCCGTTCGCTTTGGTGGTGGCGCGCACCAGTGATGATCAGGCTGTTGTGGTGGCGGGAACCGATCTGAGCCGAGTCCGGCAACTTGATCGCTGGTGGTCGGTGAGCAACTGGCCTTCTGCCCCGGGTCAGGCGCTGATCGGGGTGAAGGCGCAACCGGTGGTTTCGCCGAAGAATCAGGCTTTTGATCTCAGCTTTCAGGGACGTACCGTGCGTCTTGTGCCTGCGGGCACAGTACAGACGGGCGCCACAGAAGACAGCCGGGTCTATCTCGGCCTTTCTGACTTCATTTCCTGGACGGGAGTGCAGCCTTCGATCATTGAGGTCGCCGCGAGCGGCACGCCGGAAGAAGTAGCGGCCATCATGAATCAGTTGGGGCAGGCAATTCCCGGCGCGGACGTGCGTCCGGTACGGCAAATCATGGAAGGAGAGGCCCGTGTGCTGGGTAAGACTCGCGCCACCCTGCTGGCCGCCGCGGCTCTCATCATCGCAACCGCTGCGCTGTGTGTGCTCTCGACGCTGATGGGATGGGTGTTCGACCGCAGGCGCGACTTTGCCATCATGAAGGCGCTGGGAGCCTCCGCCCGCCTGCTGAATGGTTTCTTCGCGGCAGAAGCTGCGGCCCTGGGCGCGACTGGGGCTCTGCTCGGCTTTCTGGGCGGGATCGGCATCGCCGCCTGGATTGGACGGGTCAACTTCCACGCCCCTGTTGTGCCTCGCTTTTCGGTGTTGCCGGTGGTGATGGCTGGTAGCATAGTGGTTACGCTGGTCTCGGCGATTCTGCCGATTTCGCTTCTGCGGCGCGTGCAACCGGCCGTCATTTTGAGGGGGGAGTGAAATGATTCAGATCAAGGACGTCACTAAACTCTACCCCGCCAAAGAGACCGGGAGCGATAACGGCGCCGGCGCTATTCACGCGCTTGACCATATCTCTCTGCACGTGACTGCCGGAGAATGGCTGTCGATCATGGGGCCGTCGGGATCAGGCAAATCGACGCTGGTCAATCTGATCGGTTGCCTGGACCGGCCGACCTCAGGCGAAATCTGGCTCGATGGCCAAAACGTTGCCGGTATTTCCGCGGGCGAACTCAATCGCGTTCGAGCCGAAAAAATCGGTTTCATTTTTCAGCAATTTCACCTGATCCCGTTTCTCACCGCGGTCGAGAACATCATGCTGGCGCAGTACTTCCACAGCATGACGGACGAAAAAGAGGCGACTGAAGCCCTCGCCCGCGTGGGCCTGGGCGACCGGGCATACCATCTGCCCTCCCAGCTTTCCGGCGGCGAACAGCAACGCGTCTGCATTGCGCGCGCGCTCATTAACGATCCGCGGATCATTCTGGCGGATGAACCGACCGGCAATCTCGACGCCCAGAATGAAGAAATCGTGCTGCGACTGCTGCGCGAGTTTCATCAGCAGGGGCGCACCATCGCGATGGTGACGCATGATCCTGTGGTCGCCCGACTGGCGGACCGGCGGATTGAACTGCACCACGGCAAGATTGCTTCGCAGGAAGTCTTTTCCATGGCGGACGAGGAGCAGCTTGACGAAGTGCTCGAGGAGCTCTGGGTGCTGGAGGAGCACGGAGAGATTGCCGAACTGGAGCGCATGGAGGTGCACGGCGCCTTGCCCGTGAGCCTGGCCGTCGAAAAGATGTCTGAGCTGGGGCTGGTGATTGCAACGCCGCATCCGCCGCAGCCGCATGACCACAGGCCATTCGTGAATCCCTGCCACGAGGCTCTGAAACCGATGTCAGCTTCGGTGGGAGACGGTTCATTAGTCGTAGAGTTGACTCCGCGCGGACGGGAGCGCGCAGCCAGCATCATTCGCCGCCACCGCCTGGCCGAACGGCTGTTCACCGACAGTCTGGCCATGGATAGCGAAACGGAAATCGAACAACAGGCCTGCAAGTTCGAGCACATCCTGTCTCCCGAAGCGACCGACAAAATCTGCGCTTTCCTTGGACATCCGCGCACCTGCCCACACGGAGCGCCGATTCCGCTGGGTCCATGCTGTGCGGCTGCGACCGTGCGGAAAGTTGCGCTAGACTCCTCTTCGGCTTCCACCCGTTAGCTTCATGCAAGAAACGCGGCGTCCCACAATCGGCGTATTTGATTCCGGATTCGGCGGCCTCACTGTTCTTAAAGCATTACTTGAGGTATTGCCGCAAGGCGATTACCTCTATTTCGGGGACACGGCTCGCCTTCCCTACGGCTCCAAGTCCGTAGAGACGGTTGCGAAATATGCGGTCGAGGCGGCTCACTACCTGGAAGCCCGTCGAGCCGAGTTGCTGGTGATCGCGTGCAACACAGCCACCGCCTTGGCTCTCCCGCAAATCAAGGCTGCAGCTCATGTCCCTGTTGTAGGTGTGGTCGAGCCCGGGGCGGAGTCAGCCGCCGCCGCCACCAGGAATCAAAAAGTTGTTGTGATTGGCACCGAAGCCACGGTCACCAGCCATGCTTACCGCAAGGCCCTGGAAGGGCGGGCTCTCGAGGCGCGGGAGAAAGCTTGCCCGCTGCTGGTGCCGCTGGTCGAGGAAGGCTGGATTGAGCATCCGGTCACTGAGCAAGTGGCGCGAATCTATCTGATCGAGGCCTTTGCCGACGGATTTCAGGATGCCGACGTGCTCGTTCTCGGCTGCACTCATTATCCCCTGCTCAAACCGCTGCTGCATCGCATCGCGCCTGCACACGTCAGCATTGTGGATTCGGCCGATTCCACGGCGCGGGCCGTTGCTTCCCATCTGCGTGAATTACTGCCTCCGAGTGCGGAGGGTAGTTCGGAGCGGCGTTCTCAGCCGCGTCTTAAGTTTTTCGCAACGGACTCAGTAGAGAAGTTTCGCAGGCTGGGCGAACGATTCCTCGGCCATCCAATTGAGGATGTGCAGCACGTTGATCTGAAGGAATAACTGGCGGTCAGTAGAGATGGAAACCCACTTCGAGAGCAATCTCAACCGCAACGGGATGTCCATCTTTCATCGCGGGCTCGAAGCGCCAGGTCTTCACCTTCTCGATTGCCTTTTCGTCCAATCCCATGCCTAAGGAGTTGACGACCCGGATATTGGTGGGGCGTCCGCTTGGGTCCACGACCAACGCCAGCACTACGGTTCCCTGGTACTTGGCTTTGCGCGCTTCCTCGGAGAACTCAGGCTCGGGATCGTAAATGGGCCGGGGCGCGGTTACACCGCCGCCCACGTGGAAAACTCCGCCGCCGGTCCCTCCGCCTCTGCCGGGGCCAAAACCAGGCCCGGTTCCAGATCCCACGCCGCCGCCGCTGCCCGATCCGATGCCTGCACCGGAGCCGGTTCCGTTCGACGGAAGCACGGCGTTTGACATGGGATCGCCGAAGTTCGGCAGGTTGTTCATGGCCAGCTTGACTTGCGGGGGTATAACGACAGTCGGCTCCGCTGTCAGCTTCGGGTTCTCATTGCGCAGGACCACCGCCGGAGGCGTGATCTGCTCCATGGAAAACTTGGGAAGACGCCCCTTGGTAGCTTGCAGGACGTCGCGGTCTCCGCCGCCACCGCCGCCGCCCACTTGTGTCTTGGAGGGCTTCAGAGCCGGCAAATCGCCCGGATCGACCAGAGGGATCACCTTGGCCTGCGCCGCCACCTGCTGAACAACCCGCCGTCCGATCAGCGTCCCGGTAACGATGACTGCGGCGATGAGGACATGCACCGCCGTTGAACCGAGAAGCCCATTCTTCTTGTTGTCGTAAAAACCCCAGATGTCTTTGACCGGCTCGGGCTTGGACTCCAACTTCAGCGGGGGCAGCTTCTTGGGAAAGAAAAAATCGTCGAGCTGGTGGAAAAGTGATTTCCACAGCGGCTCTTCAATAGTCTCTTGACCCAAGAGCAGATTCAGCTCTGGTTCCTTGCCGGGGACGGTCGCGTTCATTTGTACGGATCCCATAATTGCTGACGAAACAGTTGCGCCTGCCGGAATTGGAAACGAGCCTTTTCTCTAACGCCCTCTACAGAGATGATTGAGGCTCGCGCTAAGTTGCTTCGATTTCTGCCTCACGCGAGTTTGCATCGGGGTGTTCGCGGATACCACCAGGGAAAACCAATTCCCCGCCCCCGTCCTTATCAAAATTGTACCTCGATTTCGGCTGTTTCTGACAGCACATTCGTGAGTCTTGAAGACATGTACTTCGAGCGCGGTGCGTGCCGAAATGGACGTTCCCCTTATCGCTCCCTATAATATGAGGATTCAATCGTTTCGGGAGATGCGAACCGGGTGCCGCTCGAGCTGAAATCCACGATAAATCTGCCTAAAACCGGCTTTCCCATGAAGGCCAACCTGCCGCAGAACGAACCCAAAGTGCTCGCTCGCTGGGAAGAAATGAGGATCTACGACCGCATTCGGCAGGCTCGCAGTGGCGCGCCCCAGTACATCCTGCACGACGGACCTCCTTACACCAGCGGGCCCATCCACCTGGGCACCGCTTTCAACAAATGCCTCAAAGATTTCATTGTGAAGTCAAAGACCATGGCCGGTTTTGATGCACCCTACGTGCCGGGGTGGGATTGCCATGGACTGCCGATTGAAATCAAGGTCGATAAAGAACTGGGCGGGAAAAAGCTGCAGATGCGTCCCACCGACGTGCGCGCGGAATGCCGTAAGTATGCTCAGAAATATCTCGATCTGCAGCGCCAGCAGTTCAAACGCATCGGCGTCTTTGGGCGCTTCGACCGACCTTATTCGACGATGAACCCTCAGTACGAGTCGGTCGTACTGGAAACGTTTTACGCCTTCTACGAAAGAGGATTCGTTTACAAGGGCCTGCGCGCCGTGTACTGGTGCATGCACGATGAGACGGCGCTGGCCGAGGCCGAAGTCGAATACGAGAATCACACCAGCACCACGGTCTGGGTGAAATACGCGCTGGTAGATGATCCTGCGAAGATCGATCCCAAACTCGCCGGGAAAAAGGTCTTCACCATCATCTGGACCACGACTCCGTGGACGTTGCCGGCTTCCATGGCCGTGGCGTTTCATCCGGATGAGGAATATGTAGCGATCGAATCGGGCGGCGAGGTCTACATCGTTGCCTCGAAGCTCGCGAAAGATGCCGCGGAAAAATGCGGCCTGGGCAATCCGAAAGAACTGGCCCACTTTCGTGGCAGCAAATTGGAGCGGCTGAACTTCCACCATCCGTTTCTCGACCGCAATATTCTTGGCGTTCTAGCCGACTACGTCACCATGGATACGGGCACCGGCGTGGTGCACACTGCCCCATCCCACGGTGCCGAGGACTTCGCCACCGGCATGAAGTACGGGCTGGATGCGACCAGCAACGTGGACGAAAAAGGCATCCTGCGCAACGGGCTGCCGGAATATGACGGCAAGCGTGTGTGGGATGCCAATGCTCCTATCATTGACTTGCTGAAGCGCCAGGGCGCGCTGCTGCATACGGAAAAAACCGAGCACTCTTATCCGCATTGCTGGCGCTGCCACAATCCCGTCATCTTCCGAGCTACCGAGCAGTGGTTCATCTCCATGGAAACGCCCATGCCCGGAGGCAAGTCAAGGGATGAAACGCTGCGCTCGGGCACGCTGGAAGAAATCAAGAAAGTGAAATGGGATCCGGCGTGGGGCGAAGAGCGCATGTCGAACATGATCGCGACCCGCCCCGACTGGTGTATCTCGCGGCAACGCGTGTGGGGCGTGCCTATCGCCGTCTTTCTGTGTCAGGCCTGCGGCAAGCCGCTCAACGATCCGGCGATCAATCGCAAGGTCGTGGAGTTGTTTGCGAGATCGGGGGCAGACGCCTGGTTCACCAATGAATCAGACTCGATTGTTCCAGCGGGAACGAAGTGCCCGCACTGCGGTGGCACAACCTTTGAAAAAGAAACCGACATTTTTGACGTTTGGCTCGAGTCCGGCGCCAGTTATTTTGCTCTGATTCACGACGAGCCATCCTATCCCTGGCCTTCGGATCTCTATTTGGAAGGCGGCGATCAGTTTCGCGGATGGTTCCAGTCTTCCCTGCTCTGCGCCATGGGCAGGCGCGGGACACCGCCCTACAAAGGCGTCGTCACCCCGGGCTGGACGCTGGACGAAAAAGGCCAGGCCTTATCGAAATCGCGCGGCAACGACGTCGATCCCGTCGATATTGCCGGCCGGCTGGGCGGGGAGATCGTGCGGCTGTGGGTAGCCTCGGTCGATTTTCGTGAAGATGTGGTGGGATCGGAAACTTTGATGCAGCGGGTCGGCGAGAACTATAAGAAAATTCGGAACACGTTTCGGTACATCCTGAGCAACCTCGGCGACTTCGATCCCCGGAAGGACGCGGTCTCATTCGATCAGATGGAAGGGCTGGATCAGTACATGCTGCGCCAGACGTGCTGGTTCACCTCTGACGTGAAGAACTGGTATGACGAATTTGCCTTCCACAAGATCTATCACCGCGTAAATCATTTCTGCATTGTGGATCTGAGCGCTTTTTACTTCGACGTGCTTAAAGACCGGCTGTACATTTCTGCGCCAAAATCGCAAGCGCGCCGAAGTGCGCAAACCGCAATCTGGCGAATTGGCGAAGCACTGGTTCGGTTGCTGGCGCCGATCATGAGCTTTACCTCCGAAGAAGTCTGGCAGTATCTGCCGAAGAGCGGGTCTCGCGAAGAAAGCGTGCACCTGACGCAGTTTCCCAGCGAGAAGGATATTCTCGGCGAGGGCGCGAAAGATTCCGGGGATTCCGGCCAAAATGACTGGAACACCCTTCGCTCCGTCCGCGATGAAGTGCTCAAGGCGCTGGAAGATGCCCGCAACAGCAAATTGATCGGCACAGGCCTTGAGGCGCAGGTGGCCATCACTGCGTCCGATCCCGTGTATTCGGTGCTATCGCGCTATGCCGGTCAACTCCGGTACTTGTTCATCGTCTCGGCGGTCGCGCTGACGCAAGGTTCCGGCAACGGTACCGGAGGCGTACACGTTGAAGTGAAGAAGGCGGACGGGCAAAAGTGCGAACGCTGCTGGAACTATTCGATCCATGTAGGCGAGGACAAGACTTATCCCACAGTCTGCGAGCGCTGCAGCGCCGTGCTGAAAGACCTGGAGCAGTGACACGACTTAGCAGAAAGGAAGAATGTGAGCCAACTGCGAGGACTGGTC
>Ga0070732_10001659_pt1 | contig 12082 bp, 13 predicted proteins | sample Coa_R1_5_FD_66449 | JGI IMG/M metagenome (GOLD analysis project Ga0070732, IMG submission 66449) | Surface soil microbial communities from Centralia Pennsylvania, which are recovering from an underground coalmine fire - Coalmine... | ecosystem: Environmental > Terrestrial > Soil > Unclassified ...
GCAGGTTGTCGCTGAGCGAGTCCGTGACGCTTACGGCGCCCTCTGTCCACTGCAGGCTGCCAGTGCTCGATGGCATGGTCAGATAGTTGTTATGAGAGCTGAAGACGAAGCCCTGGGTGACGAACCCATGGATCTGAATACCCGATAGATCCTGTGCGAATAAGCTGCCCGTGCAGAGCCAGACCAGAAGGAGCAATGACGGTCGTCGAAGCATCGATTCGCCCTCCCGACATCGTGTATGTCGGCAGTTCGGTTCGGTCGCTTTAATTGATCGGGCGGGACACGATTCGAGAGTCAGGGACTCGAGAAAGTGGTGCTTGAGGCACCATCGATCTAATCAATTGATTCTTGATTCTGCGTAGCGGAGGTGAAAGGGGTGGCACCGGTGTTCCCGGGGGACAATTGGGCGAACATGGTACCGGTACCCACTTCGTATCGACTTCAACCAACCCGTATATATCCGAACCGTATCCGTAGTTCTCAATCCCGAATTCCTGCTACCCCCATCATTCTGCCCGTCCTTCCCCGCTCAGCGCGGTAGGAGAACAACAAGTCAGGACGGCAGTTGGTGCACAGCGGCGAAGCTTCGATGCTTTTCGCCGGCACTCCCGCGGCCAATAACTGCCGGCGGTTTGCTTCCACCAGGTCCAGAAAAATCTTCTTTGGCAACTGGCTGCGTCCGGGCGGTCGAGCGGTTAGAAACAACAGCGGATACTTATCGCGGATAGGATCAGAGTCCTTGCGCTCATGGAACAACCCCGCCCCATACGAGAACTGGGAATTGAACTTCTGGCGGATCTCTTCCCCAACTTCATAGCAGCAGCGGTGAATGCCGGGACCAATCGTCGCCTTCAGATCGCCCGGCCTGCTGCCGAAGCGGCGATGCATCTCGCCCACACCTTTCTCCACGATTCTCTTCACAGTGCCGCGCCACCCCGCGTGAAACACGCCGACTGCGTGCCGCTTGGCATCGACCAGAATGACGGGCAGGCAATCCGCAGTCTGAATCGCGAGCAGCAGTCCCGGAGTAGCCGTGAGCAGCCCATCTCCAGTCAGGGGGTTCTCAGGGGCTGATTCCACGCAGTGCATGATGTCAGAGTGAATCTGCCGAAGCGTGACCAGTCGCCAATTGTGCGCAGCCGTGCGACGTACGCGCGTCGGCAGGGAGCTCGTGGCGCCCAGTTCCCGGAGGAAGGCAGCCCGGTTGCGCTCTACGACACTCTTCGAGTCGTCGTGAGTAAACCCAAGGTTAAGGCTATTGCCGCCGTAGACCCGGGAGAATCCGCCCACCCGAGTGGAAAAACCGTGAATCAGCCAGGGACGCTTGCCCAGGTTCTCGGCGCGAAGAATAGTGATTTTTGTTTTATTCGCGTCCCGAGTTGGCACAAACTCATCATAGCTGAACTCCGGCTGTCACTTTGGTTATCTTGCCCATAAGCGAGAGGAGACTATGCTGGTGATGAGGCTAAGAATGTTCGTTACCAGTGGCTTTCTGTGGACGGAACAGTACAGCGTCCACGTGGCTACCCTCGACCGTCAGCACCAGGGGCTGTTCGCAGCGATCGAAGAGCTAAACCAGGCACTCTCCGCCGGACAAGGCAATCAAAAGCTGGATCCCATTCTTCAGAAACTGGTGGACTATACTCTGGATCACTTCTCTGCCGAGGAGTCACTCATGGATCTCCACGGCTTCCCCGGTCTGCCTTCGCACCGCGCCAAGCACGAGTTGTTTCGCCAGAAGATCGCGTCTTTTCTCGAGGATCGACGCGCCGGCAAGCCCGGCATCGCTGTCGCGCTTCTGTTCTTCACCCAGAACTGGCTGACGCAACACGTCCTGCACACCGATAAGCAATACAGCGACTTTCTCAACGCCCGCGGCGTGCGCTGATCCAGCCACACTTTTAAAAGCGGATTTCGCAAGGATACGGTAGTGGATCGCTCGCGTTTGCCTGCCCCGCATTCGCTCCGCTATATTCATTCTCAGGCATGTTTGAGAACTTCACTGCCACCGACCGCTGGACCAGGAAGCAGGTTCACTGCGTCTATCAGGCCATGATCGTGGCCATCGCCACGCGGCATGCCGATGCGGTCGATATCAAGTTTCTGGTTGACGGACGAAAGATTTGGGTTGCTTTACCCCATCCCGCCTGGGCCGAGTACAAACGGCGCACGGGGACGATCATTACCGATTCACTCGCCATTGAGATTGCAGGGCACTATCTCAAGACGGCACTCGAAGCCGGCGAGGGGGTGGGGCGGGAGATGTATTCTCTCACCGTCGACCAGACCCTGGCTCACTTGGAGGCGGCAGTGTCCGAGATGCAGGCGGAAACGGAAACTATCGCTTCAGGGGGATGACTTTCGCTGGTCGGGGCTCGATCCCCTTTACGAACCTGCTTGCCGCTGGTTCGCGAGATGGCATCTATAGAGCTTTAGAACTTTGATCCGGCAGAGGCGAGAACGTTGCCCAGCCGTGATCCCGGCACTTGGCAGGCCTGTCCCTTTGAGGCAGAATACCAGCTTTGCCTTCCTCGCCGGTCCAGGAGAATGGAATGGCTACGACCATGCACGTCAGCGATGTGGCGGAGTTGCTGAGCGATGGCAGAACCCACTTTAATCTTTCGCCCGGAGTACTCGTCGAGCATTCGATCCGCCGCAACGAAGCCAAACTAGCCGCCAACGGTTCTCTGGTGGGCTACACCAACCGCACCGGCCGCTCGCCCAAGGACAAATTCATCGTTAAGGACGAAACCACCGCTCACAGCGTCGCCTGGGGAGCTGTCAACGCCCCTTTTGAGCCGGAAAAGTTCGACGCCCTTTACGAGCGCGTAATGGAGCACCTGCGCGGCCGCGAACTCTTTGTGCAGGATCTTTTCTGCGGAGCCGATCCTGCCTATCGTCTGCCCGTTCGCATCGTCAACGAATATGCCTGGCACAATCTCTTTGTCCGGCAGTTATTCCTGCGGCCGACGCCGGAGGAACTTCGCATTCACCATCCCGAGTTCACGGTCATCGCCGCGCCTGACTTCAAGGCCGATCCCAAGCGTGACGGCACGAACACAGAAGTCTGCATTCTGCTGAACTTCACCCGCAGAACGGTGCTGATCACTGGCACTTCGTACGCCGGCGAGATGAAGAAGTCGATCTTCAGCGTGATGAACTTCCTGCTGCCCCCGCGCAATGTCTTCCCTATGCACTGTTCGGCGAACATTGGCCATGACGGAATTAGCGCCTTGTTCTTCGGTCTTTCCGGCACCGGCAAGACCACGCTCTCGGCCGATCCTTCGCGGGCGCTGATCGGCGACGACGAACACGGATGGAGCGCCGACGGTGTTTTCAATTTCGAGGGGGGATGCTACGCCAAATGCATCAAGCTCTCGAAGAAAAATGAGCCGCAGATCTGGGACGCCCTCCGCTTCGGCTGCGTGCTGGAGAACGTGACCCTCGATCCGTTCACCCGCGAGCCCAACTATAACGACGACAGCAAGACAGAGAACACCCGCGCCGCCTATCCCGTCGACTTTATCGACAACGCTCGCATTCCCGGCATCGGCGGACATCCCAGGAATGTGGTTTTTCTCACCGCTGATGCCTTCGGCGTTCTCCCGCCGATTTCCCGCCTGACTCCGGAGCAGGCGATGTATCACTTCCTCTCGGGCTACACCGCCAAGGTTGCGGGAACAGAAGCCGGAGTGAAGGAACCGTCAGCCACTTTCTCAACTTGCTTCGGCTCGCCCTTTCTGCCGCTTCCCCCGAAAATCTATGCCGAAATGCTGGGCCGGCGCCTGCGTGAGCACCACGCGCAATGCTGGCTGGTGAATACAGGTTGGCAAGGCGGGCCCTACGGCGTGGGCAAGCGCATGGATATCCCCTACACTCGCGCCATGGTTGACGCTGCAGTCGAGGGTGAGTTGATCGAGCAGGAATTTGAGATTGAGCCCGCGTTTGGTTTCAGTATTCCGAAAGCCTGTCCCGGAGTTCCGTCAGAAGTTCTCCGGCCCCGCCACGCCTGGACCGACAAGTCCGCCTACGATAAAGCCGCAGAAGATTTGCGCAACCGTTTCGCCAAGAACTTCGAAAACTTCGACGCCCCGCCCGAAGTAAAGGCCGCCGGCCCAAAAGCGCAGAAGTAGCGCACCTGAAGCCAGGGTGCTCATGTGGGGACAGCCGCCCCCGGCTGTTCTACCTTCGATCAGAGTGCTCATGTGGGGACAGCCGCCCTCGGCTGTCCGGCCGGGCCACGCCCGGCTGCGCGAGTCGCGGAGCATTTTGAAGTGAGAGTGCTCATGTGGGGACAGCCGCCCCCGGCTGTCGCCTGACTCGGGCACTCCTGCCGTACCCCCTTGTGGCAAAGGCGATTCGTATCAGGGCATGCCTTCAGGCGTGCCGCAACCACGGCGTTAAAAGAGAGCGCCTTCAGGCGCTGAACTCCGCGAGGTCGGTTCATGACAGGCAACTACAGCGTCACCTCCATCTGCAATCCTTCGATCATGTCGTTGAGCGTCTTCTGCGCGGCCTCGCGCTTTTGCTGCAAGTCGGCCATCTCACGGTGCAACGCCTGCACCCGGTCTTCCTGCTCATTCAATTCGCGGACGTAGCGCTCCACCAGCGCTTTCTCTTCCGCGCTGCCCTTCAACGCTTTCATGTTCTCGCGAACGCGCTGCTGATCCTCCGTAATCCCGGAAATCCTCGATCTGCGCGAGGCCACCTCGGCATCCAGCTCCGCAACATTGTTTTTCTGTGCGATCACCTTCCGCAACGCCTGCTCGATTGCCGGATTGATCATCTTCTGTTCGAGAAAGAACTTGATCTGGCTGTCGGTCACATTCGAGACCAGATAACTATTCGTGAGCGGCCGGTACTCCTTCAACAGCAGAGTCGAAGTCGTCTTCGGCTCCACGCTCAAGCGGAAGCGATGGAACGACGCCGAACTTTCCGCCGGCTTTGCATCGTCGGTGAGTTTCCAGCCGGGACGCGCCGGATGCTCAATGACCACGGCTCGCGTCGAGGTGTCGCGGTTGCGGATGGTGTATGTGTTCTCTTCCCGCTCCTGCGTCGTTTGCATCAGAGTGCCGTGCGCGATGACCACCTTGGTGACGCGCTGGTTTTCCGATTTTTGCTTGGCCTCAACCAGAACGCCAAGGTCGGCGGCGTAAGAAAGCAGGCGCTTCTCGCCTGGCTTGATCGCCTCCATCAGCCCCTCGCCAGCGAACGCATCGCCTTCGAGCACGTTGAAGCTGCCGCCGTCGAGCGTCAGTGCGCTGGTATTGTCGACCCAGAGCGCGCGCAGGACGGAGCTTTCCGAGGGACTCCACACCGAGACTTTTTCCGCATCGATGCGCGCCTGCAGAATCGGCACAAGCGCCGACTGATTCTTGCGGATAGTGACGCGATCCTGCAGTTTGTATTCGAAAAGATCGCCGAGCTCGCGCGTCTGAGCCGTAGTGGTAGTCGCTTGTAGAGACTCGGCCACGGTAGTGGCATCGGGACGCCCAGCGAAAGCGCGAAAGACACCGCCACCAGTACCTCCCGCGCTGCCGGCCATTAAGTTTTGGCCACTGCGCGTAACGAGTCCGCCGATGGTTCCGCCCATTTGCTTTCCGGCAACGCCATTCATATCAGGAGCAGCGCTCGGTACCGCGACTTGGCCGTTGACAACCTCCACGTCCTTCTTTTCCTCCATCGTCGCTTCATGCGTCTGCGGCGTGATCATCGCATTCTCCGGCAATGGCACCACCGGCCGCCGCGCGTAGTAAGGTTGCGAAAGCTCCTGCACGAACGACTGCGGCGCACCCGCCACGAGCGACAATTCCACATTCTTCCAATCCTCGCCGACCGTGTTGTCCACGATCGCCCAACCTTGCAACAGCGGCTTGCCCTCGTTCGGAATCACGATCCGGTACGTGCTCTTCCACACCGGCACTTCGCTGATGTAACTCACCATCAGGTTGCGTTCGCCTTCGCCCGCGGTGGAGATGGTCATGCGCCGCACGTCCTGATCGCGGGTCGACGCCACCAGCCCTAGATATTTTCCGACCTCCTCATTCACCTCTTTTTCGGCCACGCGGACGCTGGTGGAAGGCGTCAGGTCGAACACGCGGACCTCTCCGCTGTCGCTCACGATGGAAATTTGATCAATGGTGACCTTCTGGTCGCCCTTGATGGGAATCTCCCGCTCGTCGATGCTGAGCAGGCGTCCGGACGCGCTTTCCGAGCCACTCTTCACCTCCAGCCGCGCCCCGCGCAATGCGTCCAGAAACTGCGCCGTGGTGGGATTCTCGCCCACCGGCAGGTGCAGAGAGCCGAGCCGCTTTTCCAGCGGGGCATTCGAGTTGTAGCTGACGCCGGTGATGCGTCCCTTACCCAGATCGAGCACGGTCAGGGATTTCAGCACGTCATTCAGTTGTGCCGTGGTGAAATCGACGTTGACATCCTGGCTGTCGCGCACGTGCCCGGCGTGCTCAAAATAGCCGACGCCGTTCTTGTAAAGGATGACGCGAGTCACGGGCAGGCGCGCAGCTTCGCCCGCTGCTGCCGCATTGCCAGATTGTCCGGATGACGATTGGCTGAATGAAATTGAGGCGAGTAACAACACTACGACGTTCAGTGGACGCATGGCTCCTCCGTCGAGCTTGGGGGCCGCTCGTAGAAGTAGAACGTGAAAACCTGCTCTCCTTGCGCGGTCCGCCTTGCCGGATTAGACACCTGAGCGGAGGTATCTGGAGCCAGGGATGCCACGGTTACGCTGGGAGATGCCTGAACCGCTCGCGCAGAATTGTGAAGTGAGAATGCTTATGTGGGGACAGCCGCCTAAGCCTGCCCTGAGCGGAGTCGAAGGGGCTGTCCGGCCGGCAACGCCCGGCAGCGCGAGGCGTGCAGAATTTTGAAGTTAAGATCCGGCTACTTGTCGTAGCGCAACAGCGACATCACTTCATAACCTTTCAACTTGTCCCGGCCCTTCAGGAAATCAAGTTCGACCACAAAGCCGAGCCCGGCGATCTTCGCGCCCAGCGACGAAGCCAGCTTGGCGGTCGCCTCCGCCGTTCCGCCGGTGGCGAGCAAGTCGTCGACAATCAACACGCGCTGGCCCTTCTGAATTGCGTCCTTGTGGATCTCTAACGTTCCCGTTCCGTATTCGAGGGCATACTCGTATTTGACGGTCTGTGCCGGCAGCTTGCCCGGCTTCCGCACGGGAACAAACCCGGCGTTGAGGCGATATGCCAGGGCTGGTCCGAAAATAAATCCGCGCGCCTCGATGCCCAGCACCGCGTCGACCTCATAGCGGAGATAGTGCTCCGAAAACTTGTCGATCAGGGTCGCGAAGCCGACCTTGTCTTTCAACAAAGTCGTTATGTCGTAAAAAAGGATCCCCTTCTTGGGGAAGTCGGGCACTTCACGAATCAGCTTCTTGAGCTCCTCACAGCTCAAGTTGGAATTGGGCATTTACCACGCTCCTTCAATGCGAAATGAACTCAGGCCGGCGGCCGGCCGCGCCTCCGATACTTCTACGCCATCCACGCGCGCCGCCCGTGGACCCTCGCGCAGCCGCGAATGTAGTCCGGAAAGCTGATCTCGCGTGCCCTGGGCCAGCACCTCGACGCTGCCGTCATGATTGTTGCGAACCCACCCGGCAATGCCGAGCAGGTGCGCCTCCCTCTCGACGAACCAGCGGAAGCCCACGCCCTGCACGCGTCCACGCACCAGGAAACGCCGCGCCTCGACCGCTTTTTCGGTGGAAGTCATACTTCGCCGGTCAAATGTACTGTCATCCTGCGCGAAGGATCAACTTCGCGAACGCCATTTTTCGCTCAAGATGCGACTAGCAATCTATGCCCGGGACAAGTACACGCCCTCAGCCGTGTCAACCTTGATCTTCTCGCCTTCGTTAATGAACGGCGGGACCTGCACCACCAGTCCGGTCTCCGTTTTCGCGGCCTTGGTTACGCTGGAAGCAGTGGCGCTTTTCAGTCCCGGCTCAGTTTCTACCACCGTGAGAATCACGGTTTGAGGAAGCTCGATGCCCACCGCCTTGCCATCAAAAAATTCCACCTTGATCTCAAGATTGGCGATGAGATAGTCCACGGCGTCGCCCAGAACTTCCTTGGTCAGATGAGTCTGCTCATAGTTCGAAGTGTCCATGAAGTAGTACGTGTCTCCGTCGGCATAGAGGAACTGCATTTCCACTTCATCCACATTCACTTTTTCAATCGGATCGGGCGAGCGAAAGCGGTGCTCGAACATGGCGCCCGTGCGCAGATTGCGCAGCTTGGCCTGGATGAAAGCGCGAAGATTGCCCGGCGTGCGGTGCTCCACACTGAACACGGAATGAAGGTCATTGTTGTGCTTGATGATCATGCCGGGGCGGAGCTGCGTGGCAGGGATCGACATCGTGAAAAATCTCCTTCTGAGATTGCCTTTACGGAACGGGCGGAAGGCGGGTCAGCCAACAATTTCCGCCGCCACAAGGATAAAAAATTATTTTACACACAGCTCTGCCGGAAAGGAAACCTTCCCCCTGCGGCATTCATCCTATCTGTCCCGATCGAATTAAGCTCGCGGTCTGCTCCCGCTCAACTAAAATGTTTGCAGACCCTGATTCACACGACGATGCCCGGCTCGCATCCGGGCGGAAACGAGGTCTTCATCGATGCGCTCAGGACGTTACGAATCTTCCGAAGGAGTTCATGTCGGCACGGCCGTTACCTTCCTGCTGATCGGATTGGGGGCTGGCGCGCTGGCCGGGCTTCTTCTCGCCCCGAAGAGTGGCAAGCAACTGCGCCGCGATCTGCGGCGTGGATACAACGATGCAAAGGATACCCTGGAAGACTGGACCGAAGAGGCGAAAGACCGAGTGCGTGACGTGGCTGACCGCGCCCGCGACATCGCCGATCGAAGTTCACAACTGGCGGAAGGTTTGCGGGATACCGCGCGCGAAAAGGTCGAACCCTTTCGGCGCGCCATGAATCGCAGCTAGTACCGCTTCGAAGCGCACCGCTCGCCTGCGCACGCCCGGGGAGAATCCTGCTAGCGAAAAATTGCGCTGAAAAATCCCTTCACGGATCCCATGAAACCGTGGCTTTCTGGCTTCCGCTTCACTCTTGGCCTGGGCGGGGCCTGCACCACCGCGTCCAGGTGAACCTGCCGTTCTAAAGAATCATCCACCGGCAGGCTCGCCACCGCCGCCGCTGGCGCGGGAGGCGCGTTCGCAGCGCGATCCTTGGCACTGAATATGATGGGCGCGTCCACCTGAATGCGCAGGTTGCTCTCCGCGCCAGACGCCGCCGGGGAACGCTCATCGCCTTTCGACGGAGTTGGGGGATGCTCCGGCCCATTCGCAAGTTCGCCGGAGCTGGGGCTAGGCTCCTCATCCGCGGGACTTGCCAGGCTCGCCTTCGCCGGCGGCCTCCCGGGCAGTGGGGTTAAAGAATTGCTCGCAGTCAGAGTGCGTGGACGCGGCGGCGGGCAGCCGCATTCCAGGGGAACGTCGGCATCCACCTGATCGATGTGACCGTCGTGAAACACAGCCTGCTCGGTCGGTTTGACCTGGTAAACGCGGTCGCCCATCAATTCCGAAACCACCACTGACGAAGTATTTCCAATCAGCGCCCGCACGCAGGTGTTTCCATGGGTGTCCGCGCTAATGGCGTAATGGAACTCCCCCGGTCCCGCCATCAGGAGGCGGAAGTCCGGAGTCAGCACCGAATCGGCTGAAGCATCCAGCGAATAGTGCGTCTCCAGCGCTCCCGTGCTCATGCCCAGCATCAGATCGTGTTTGTCCTGCGACGGCGTCACTGAAACGGTCGTGCCCGGGCACACGCGTACTTCCCCACCGCGCGTCAAACGCAGCACTGCAGTCTCCGACCCTGCTGTCACCGACGATCCCGAGCCGAGCCGCGTTCCCGCAAGCACAACGTAGCCCGGACCGCCGCTCACAGGCACGATCGCCGGAGTTGCCACGGTACCCAACGTCTGAATAGCGGGCAGCGGAGGCGGAGATTCCTTGGCGGCATTCACATCTTCAGCTGGCTTCAGGCGAATCATCAACCGGTTTCCCGCGCCGTCCCAGGTGTAACCATAAGGAGCTTTCAGGTCGAGAACCACTCTCGTGATCAGCGGCTTCACCTGATATTGCTCGATTCGAATCCCCAGAATGTTCTCTTTGCCAAACGGAATCCGCTTGTGGAGTTGTCCCAGCCGGGCATTGGGTAGATCGATCACCAGCCGAGGTGGGGAGTCGAGCGTCTGAATTTCGGGAATGAGCGGCGATGTCGAGAGAATCTCGACCACCGGAACGCCGTGCTCATGGATAATCTGAACGCTCGTGACCACCGGTGCCGCGGATAGTCCCCTCGAGGCCGGCTGGGTGAGCGTTGTATCATTCGCTGCGGAAGTCTGAGCCAGAGACCCGGAAACTAGAAACGCTGCCAGCAAATTTACGAACACAATTTGGACAGCGTATCGCGGCAAAGACACTCCTCGGGGTCGGATCAGAGCGTATGGGAGAAACATACCACTTGCCGGAAGCAGGGAGAAGTGCTGCCGCAGGGGTCTCTCTAGTTTGTCATTCGGAGCATGTTGCGGCGTTGCGGGCCCGGGCCCCAGCCAAAATCCCGAACGAACTGAAAGACTCCTTGACGATGCACCACTCGCCGCTTGGCTCGCTTCCTTTTCGCAAGAATCTATAAAGGCGGCGTCCCGCTCTCCTCTAACTTTCGGGCAGGAATTCGTACTCGTCAATCACCGCCGCGACGGCCATCTTGTCGGAAGATGTTTCGCTGTCGACCCGTACGACGCGTCCTTTGCACTGCACTCGAATGCTTTCCGTCAGAGTGATCTCCGGCGGCAGCGTCAGCGTGAATCCGATCGGCGAACCCTGGGCAATCGCCGAGCCAATATAGAAACAAATACCGCGCGCGCTCACGTCGCGAATCTGGGCAAGTTCGGTCTCCGTAGGATTTCCGCCCCGGTCGACGGTAACCGGAATCTGCAGCGCGAAGCGCCGTGCGGCCCTCTTCTCTTGCTGGCCTTCGCCCATCGCTTCCTCCACATCCAAGACGTTTTATTGTTCTCAATATCGAGGATGGTAACATTTCGGTCAATACCACCATCGTGCACTCGGTGGCTCTTTCGGGCGACGGGACCAACGCCATGCAAAGCGCATCGGAATTCCATCAGCAGTTCTATTTTCTTTAGCGGGGACGTTGGCGAAATGCCAGGGTGGAACCTACCGATCGTCTACGAACTGGTAGGCCTTCGGCTGAAACGGCTTCGTCCCGTCGCGCCGGGTTTTGGCTTTATCCGCCGTTTTTTCGACGTCTTCGCTCGGCGCAAGGGCGGTTTATAACCACCCGATTTGTCCCGCTTCGCCGCCACCATCTCAAACGATTGTCGGATCAAATCCTGCAACTCGGCGTCGCGCAGCGCGTCCAACCGGTCGAGCATGACCCACTGGTAACGCCCCACATAAGGCGCTGGGCGAATATCCTCGCGTTCGATCAATTCCGCGAATGTTTCCGGCGCGCACTTGAACGTCAGCCGCAGCCGGTCCAATCCCAGCACCGCGAACATCTTCTTGCCGACTTTGAAGCAGAGGGCATCGTCCCACTGCAGCTTTTCGCTTGCCCCGGGGAATGACAGACAATAAGCGCGAATGGAATCCACGTTCATAGATTTCCTAAGTACTCTTTACAAATTCTTGATTAGCGTCGCCTTGCTGTAGGCCACGCGAAATCCGAGCCGTTCGCAGTTGCGTTGCGACGCCGAACCGCCCTGCGTGACCACCACCGCATATTCGCATCCGCTTGCGGCCGCGCCTGCCAGCCGGGCATGCAGCAGCGCGGTCTGCAGCCCGCGTCCCCGGAACCCGACGGCTGTTCCCGCCCCGCAGACGGCAAAGATTTTGTGTTCGGGAATCACCAGGCCTGTCCCGCAGGCTACAATTTTGCCCTCGATGCAAGCTACATAAGCCGTCGCACCCATCATCTGGTAAAGAGGCGCAATCAATCCACGAAATGATTCGGGAGCGCCATCGGGATAGAACGCCCGCTCCACGACCTGGCCGCAGACATCGGCTTCCTCCGCC
>Ga0070732_10001660_pt1 | contig 12078 bp, 15 predicted proteins | sample Coa_R1_5_FD_66449 | JGI IMG/M metagenome (GOLD analysis project Ga0070732, IMG submission 66449) | Surface soil microbial communities from Centralia Pennsylvania, which are recovering from an underground coalmine fire - Coalmine... | ecosystem: Environmental > Terrestrial > Soil > Unclassified ...
CCCACCTGACCCAGCGCGCATGGAAGAGCCTGCATTGGCTCGCGTATGCGTCGTGGCCGCTGGCGCTCGCACACGGAGTCGGGATCGGGACCGACAAGACGGCAGGTTGGTTCGTCGACACTGCCGTCGCGTGCACGGCGCTCGTCGGAGCCGTCGTCGCGTGGCGCCTGCTCGAGCTGCGTCACCCGTATGCGAAGTACCTGGGAGCGCCCTCATGAGCGCGGTGCCGGCAGTCGAGCGCTGGGGCGCCACGCCGTCGCGGCTGCTGCGCGCCGACCACGGGCCCCTGCCGCGACTCGGGCGAGCGGCCCTGCTCGCGGAGATCGAGGCGAGCGGACTCACAGGACGCGGCGGCGCCGCGTTCCCCACGGCGGTGAAGCTGGCCGCGGTCGCACGCGTCGGAAACGCCGTCGTCGTCGCGAACGGCACCGAGGGCGAGCCGGCGAGCTGGAAGGACAAGGTGCTGCTCGACTCCAACCCGCACCTTGCGATCGACGGCGCCGTCGTCGCTGCGCGCATCGTCGGCGCGCGAAGGGTGACCTTCGCCGTCGGCCGCGCAAACCGGGCCGTGCTGAAGCGCCTCCAGCGCGCGCTCGCCGAGCGCAGCGACGGGCTCGACGTCGTCGTCGAGACGGTGCCGGACCGGTTCGTCGCCGGCGAGGAGTCGGCCCTCCTCAACCGGCTGAACGGCGGCCTCGCCAAGCCCACCATGCGCAAGCCGTACGAACATGGCGTGCTCGTTCAGAACGTCGAGACGCTCGCGAACCTGGGCTTGATTGCACGCTACGGCGCCGGCTGGTTCCGGCAGCGCGGTACCGCCTACGAGCCGGGAACCGTCCTCGTCACCGTCCACGGGGCCGTGCGCAACCCGGGCGTCCTCGAGGTCGACCTCGGCATGCCGATCCGCGAGATGCTGCAGCGTTTCGGCGGCCTCACCGCGTTCCCGCACGCCGTGCTGGTCGGCGGGTACTTTGGAACGTGGGTACGCGCACACGACGTGCTCGACCTCCCGCTCACGAACACAGCGCTCGCGCCCGTCGGCGCGTCGCTCGGCGCGCGAACACTCGTTGTCCTCCCGCAGGGTGCGTGCGGCCTGGCAGAGTCGGCCCGCGTCGCCCGCTATCTCGCAGCCGAGAGCGCCGGTCAGTGCGGGCCGTGCGTCTTCGGGCTGCCCGCAATGGCCGACGCGCTCGAGATGCTCGACCTCGATCGGCTGCGCCGCCTCGCGCCGCAGGTGTCGGGACGCGGCGCCTGCGCGCATCCGACGGGCGCGACGCGCTTCGTCGCCAGCGCGGTCGACGTGTTCTCCGACGAGATCGAGCGCCACCGTGCCGGCCGCTGTTCCGGGGCGGCACATCCGCCCGTGCTCCCACTCGGAGCCTCCCGTGAATGGAGATGACCATGAAGCTTCGTGTGAACCCGATCCTCTGCGACGGCTACGGCCACTGCGCCGAGCTCCTCCCCGAGGTCGTCGACCTCGACGAGTGGGGTTATCCGCTCATCGACAAGAAGCCGCTCGGGAGACGTCTCGAGCCCGCCGCGCGCCGCGCCGTCGCCATGTGCCCGCGGCTCGCGCTCTCGCTCGAGGGAGGTGGCCGGTGAGGACGGAGCTGCGCGATCGAGGCCTTGCGCGCGTGCGCCACCTGACCGCGATGACGGCAGGAGCCGCCCTCGCTGCCTGCGGGCTCTTCGCCGGACTCGCCGCCAGCGCGGCCAGGCATGCGACGACGACGAGCGCGGTGAAGACGACCGCGGTCGAGCACGCGACGACGACACGGACTGCCCCGGCGACCACGACGAGCACAGCGGTCACCGTGACGCCGACCGCGTCCGCACCTGTTGCGACCTCGGGAGGCTCGTAGGATCTGGATGTGCGCCTCCTCATCCGCGACCTCGCTCAGGTAGCGACGCCCGCGGGCAGCGACGCACCGCTCCGCGGGGCGAGCCTCGCCGACGTCGAGGTCGTCGAGGACGCCTTCGTGCTCTGCCAGGGGGATACGATCGAGTCGGTCGGGCGGATGCGCGAGCTTCGGCGGATCGGCGGCGACGTGCTCGAGATCGACGGCCGCGACTGCTGCGCGATCCCGGGCCTCGTCGACTGCCATACCCACGCAGCCTTCGCCGGCGACCGCGTAGAGGAGTTCTCGCTGCGCGCCGCCGGAGCGTCGTACGAAGAGCTCCATGCACGCGGCGGTGGCATCCTCTCCACCGTGCGGGCGACTCGCGCGGCGGACAGCGAGAGCCTCCTCGCCGCGGTCGAGCGCCATCGCGCGTGGATGCTCGCCCATGGCACGACGACGTTCGAGTCGAAATCGGGCTACGGCCTCGACCGTGGCACCGAGCTGGCGTCTCTGCGCGCCGTGCGCGACGCCGGCGGTATCCCGACCTGGCTCGGCGCACATGCGGTCCCGCCCGAGTTCGACGGCGCCGACGGCTATCTCGACTTCGTGCTCGCCGACGTGCTGCCGGCGGCGGCAGAGATCGCGGAGGCGGCCGACGTGTTCCTCGAGCGCGGCGCGTTCGACGTCGCGCAGGCGCGGCGCTATCTCGTGGCCTGCCGCGACGCGGGGCTCGTGTTGCGCATCCACGGCGACCAGTTCAGCGAGATGGGAGCGGTGGAGCTCGCGATCGAGCTCGTGGCACGCTCGATCGACCATCTCGAGGCGACCGGCGACACGGGCGTCCGCTGGCTCGCCGCGAGCGACGTGACCGCGGTGGTGCTCCCGGCGAGCGCGCTCTTCCTCGGACGGCCGATGCCGCCGGCTCGCGCCCTCGTGGACGCGGGCGCGGCGGTCGCGCTCGCCACCGACTTCAATCCCGGCAGCGCGTTCTGCGAGAGCCTCCCGATCGCGTGCTCGCTCGCGGCGACGCAGCTGAAGCTCTCCCCGGCAGAGGCGCTCTCCGCCTGCACCGTGAACGCGGCGCACGTCCTCGGTCGCGCGGACCGGATCGGCCGGATCGCGCCTGGCTATCGCGCCGACCTCGTCCTCCTCGATGCGCCCGACTGGCGCCACCTCGCCTACCACCTGGGCGGAGAGATCGTCGACCGAGTCGTGCTCGGCGGCGAGCTACGCTAGATCTCGATGCCGACCCGGAAGCAGAAGCGTCGCGAGGCCAAGTCGAAACGTCACGAATACGAGTTCGTCTACGTCGACGACGACGGTAACGAGGTCGAATCGCCGGAGGAGGACGCCGCGCCGGAGAAACGCCGCAACGGGGCCAAGCCCGTGGCGAAGAAGTCCGCGCCTGCGGCGCGCTCGCGCCGGACGCCGCAGCCGCCGTCCTGGCAGCGCGCCGCGCGTCGGGCCGTGATCCTCGGCGCCGTCGTCTTCGTCCTCTTCGGGATGCTGAACAAGTCCCACAACTACGCGGGCGCAGCCGTCGCGGCGCTGATCTACACCGTCCTCTTCGTCCCGTTCACGTACTACCTGGACCGCTTCGCGTACCGCCGCTTCCAGCTGCGCGACCAGACGAAGAAGTAGCACCTCCTCCACGGAAGTGGCCCTCGCCCGGCCACGGTGCGAGGACCAGCAGAACGCGCGCGCCGTGCTCGCTCACGACGGTGCGCCGCTCGTCGGGCTCGAACCGGAACAGCTCGCCCGCCTGCGCGTCCACCGAGTCGCCGCCGGCGTCGATGCGGGCTTCACCTTCGACGACGAGGACGAGCGCGGCCTCCTTCACCTGATGCTCTCCGAGCTCCTGACCCGGGGAGAGCGCGATGAGGACGACACGGCCTCGCCGTCGCGCGAGTGGAGCACTGCGGGGGAGCGTGTGCCGTCGGGCGCCGGGACCGCGTGCAGGTTCCAGTGTTGCACCAGCGCACCGTTCCCGCGCACCCGCCTCGTTACACTCGCCCGATGCCCGTGGTTGACACGTTTCCGCTCGGTCCGTTCCAGGCGAACTGCTACGTCGTCCGCGCGGAGCGCGGCGCCGCGGAGGCGGCCGTCGTCGACCCGGGCGCGGACGTCGCGCAGCTCCGGCTCGAGCTCGCCCGCATGGTGACGTCGTGCTCCGCGATCCTCGTCACGCACACGGATGTCGACCACATCGGCGGAGTCGCCGACCTCGCCGAGGGCACCGGCGCCGAGGTGTGGGCGCCTGCGGCGGAAGTGGACGCGCTTCGCTCCGGCGTCACCCGCACCGGCACGCCCGTGCGGCCGTACGAGCCGGAGCATGCAGTCTCGGGCGGCGACGCGATCGCCGTCGCGAACGTCGATTTCGCCGTGATCGAGATCCCCGGGCACGCCTCCGGTCACATCGCCTTCTCCACCGACGGCTGCCTCTTCAGCGGGGACCTGCTCTTCGCCGGCTCCGTCGGCCGCGTCGACCTGCCCGGCGGCGACTGGGACACGCTCATCGCGTCCATACGCGCGCTCATCGAGGGGTATCCACCCGACACGGTCGTCTATCCCGGACACGGCCCGGTGACGACGCTCGGAGCAGAGCTCGCGCGCAATCCCTTCCTCGCGGAGCTGCGGGCGTGACCCGCATCGAGGCGCCGCGCGGCACGCACGACATCCTCCCGTCCGACCAGCCTCTGTGGCAGACGATCACCGGGGAGATGGAGCGCCTCTGCGCGCTCTACGGTTACCGCCGAATCCAGACGCCGGCGTTCGAGGACACGGATCTGTTCGCGCGAACGTCCGGCTCCGGCTCCGACATCGTGCAGAAGGAGATGTACACGTTCGACGACCGCGGCGGCCGTTCGCTGACGCTGCGTCCCGAGGGAACGGCGCCCATCGCGCGCGCGTACGTCCAGCACGGTATGCACCGCGAGCCGCAGCCGGTGAAGCTCTACACGATCGCACCGATGTATCGCTATGCGGCGCCGCAACGTGGACGCTACCGCGAGCACTGGCAGCTCTCCGTCGAGTGCATCGGCTCGGCTCTCCCGTCGGTCGACGCCGAGGTCATCCAGTACTACGACGCGCTCCTGCGCCGGCTCGGGGTCCAGCACTACGAGCTGCAGATCAACTCGATCGGCGACCGTAATTGCCGCCCGGCCCACGTGGAGCGCCTCAACGCGTGGCTGGACGAGCACGTCGACGTGCTCGACGACGATGCACGGCAGAAGCGCGCGACGAGCCCGCTGCGAGTCTTCGACGTCAAGAGCCCGAGAGTGCAGGAAGTCCTCCAGGGCGCACCGAAGATCAGGGATTCCCTGTGCGACGAGTGCGCCGAGCACTTCGCACGCGTGCTCGGCTATCTCGACGAGTACGGCGTCCCGTATACGGTCGTACCAACGCTCGTCCGCGGCCTGGACTACTACACGCGAACGACGTTCGAGTTCATGGGGCCGGACGAGAGCGCGCAGGCCTCCACGATCTGCGGCGGCGGCCGCTACGACTACCTCGTCGAGGAAATTGGGGGCATGCCCACGCCCGGTATCGGATTCGGCGCCGGCATCGAGCGGCTCGCGCTCTCGCTCGGGCTCGAGGGGATAACCGCGGAGGAGCCGCGGGTCGACGTGTTCTTCGCCGTCGACAAGGGGCACTCGGCGCTCGACGCCGTGTACGCACTTCGTGATGCGGGCATCTCGGCCGACACCGAGCACGCCGGGCGCTCGCTGAAGGGCCAGATCACCTACGGCCAGAAGAGCGCGCGTGCGACCGTCGTCGTGACGGACGCGGGCTGGACGTTGCGCCGGCAGGGAGAGCTGGACGTGAAGGTGGACGACCTCGACCATCTGAAAGAGCTCCTCGGGTGAGCTGGCGCGATGTGACGTGCGGCGAGCTACGCGCGCCCGACGCAGGTCGCCGCGTCACCCTCGCGGGCTGGGCGAACGCCCGCCGGGACCACGGGGGCCTCGTGTTCGTCGACCTGCGCGATCACACCGGGATCGTCCAGCTGGTCGTCCGTCCGGAGCACGACCCGATAGCGCACGACGTCAGGAACGAATTCGTCCTCCAGGCCGAGGGCGAGGTGGTCGTCCGCGCGCCTGAGGCGGTGAACCCGAACCTCTCCACGGGCGAGGTCGAGGTACACGTCGACACGCTGCGCGTCCTCTCGCGCTCGACGCCGCTTCCCTTCCAGCTCGACGAGGAGAACGTCGACGAGAACCTCCGCCTCCGCTACCGCTGGCTCGACATGCGCACTCCGCGCATGCAGCGCAACCTTCGCCTCTCGCACACGGCGGTGACGGCCATCCGCCGAACGATGGACGACCTCGGGTTCGTCGACGTCTGGACACCGAGCATGACGAAGGGGACGCCGGAGGGAGCCCGCGACTTCCTCGTCCCCGTGCGCCTGCAGCCGGGCAAGTTCTTCGCGCTCGCACAGTCGCCGCAGCTCTTCAAGCAGCTGTGCATGGTCGGCGAGATCGACCGCTACTACCAGATCGCGACGTGCTGGCGCGACGAGGACCTCCGCGCCGACCGCCAGTTCGAGTTCCGCCAGCTCGACCTCGAGATGGCGTTCGTCGAGCGCGAGGACGTGCTCGACGTCCTGGAGCGATGCGTCGCCGCGAGCTTCGAGGCCGTCGGCCGCGAGCCGCCGCCCGTGCCGTTCCCGCGACTGCAGTACGCAGATGTCATGTGCCGGTACGGGTCCGACAAGCCCGACCTCCGCTTCGGGCTCGAGATCGAGGACGCGACCGAGGTCACCCGCGCGTCCCGGTTCGGCGTGTTCGCGAACGCCCCCGTCGTCCGCTACCTCGTCGCGCCGCGCGCCTTCTCGCGCGCCGAGCTCGCTCGGCTCGAGGAGATCGCGAAGGAGTGGGGCGCAAAGGGCCTCGCGTACCTCGTCGACGACGGCGACGAGATCCGCTCCCCGATCGCGAAGTTCCTCTCCGAGCAGGAGCTTGCGGCGCTCGCCGGCGGGCCGGGCACGACGACGCTCTTCGCCGCCGCCGACGAGGCGACGGTGGCACGCGTGCTCGGCGGCCTCCGCACGCATCTCGGGCGCGAGCTCGACCTCGCCGACGCCGACGCGCAAGCGTTCGCGTGGACACTCGACTTTCCGCTCTTCGAGCACCACGAGGAGAGCGAGGGGTGGACGTTCGTGCACCATCCGTTCACGGCACCGCTGCCCGGCGACGAGCACCGGATCGAGAGCGACCCTGCGAGCGTCGTCGGCCAGCACTACGACCTCATCTGGAACGGCTGGGAGCTCGGGTCCGGCTCGATTCGAATCCACCGCGCCGACATGCAGCAGGCCGTCTTCCGGGTGATGGGGATGGGCGAGGAGGAGCAGCGCGCGAAGTTCGGCTTCCTGCTCGAGGCGCTCGAGATGGGCGCGCCGCCGCACGGTGGGTTCGCCCTGGGCCTCGATCGGTTCCTCGCCCAGCTGGCCGGCGAGCCAGACATCCGCCAAGTGATCGCCTTCCCGAAGGTGGCGAGCGGGTCCGACCCGCTCACGGGCGCTCCGACCCCGATGCCCGACAGCGTGCTCCGGGAGCTCGGCATCGCATCGATCGCGGAGCCGTCCGAGCCGCAACCGTAACCTTTCGGCCATGAGGCCTCTCTTCGGCCCGCGGACGGTCGTCGAGGCCGCCGTCCTCGTCGCGGTGCCCATCGTCACGCTCGAGGTCGGCGGCACCTGGTACGCGATCGCCGCCGCCGGTGCCGTCGCGTACGTCCTTGTCCTGATCGTCGAAGTGGTGCTGTGGCGGCAGGCGAAGCGCGCGCTCCCGCCGCCTCCGCCCGAGCCGCTGAGGGAGGAGGTCGTGGCGCGGCCGCCCGAGCGCGCGAGGAGGCTCGCGCCCGTGCCTCCTCCCGAGCCGGAGCCCGTCCCCGTGCCGCCTCCGGAGCCCGAGTTGCCACCGGCGGCGGAGACCGTGCCCCCCGCCGCTGCGGCCCCGGGCCCGCGCCGGTGGAACATGATGGACCTAGAGCAGCTCGTCGCCGACCACACGGGCCACGACCCGATCGCCGACGAGCAGCGAACGTTCCTGCTCGTGTACCTGCGCGACTTCGCCGGGCCCGACGGGATGCTTCCCGTGGACTTCGACGACCTCGTCCGTCAGAGCTTCGGCGAGCTCGTCGCCAACCGGTGACCCTCGCCGCCGGTACGCTGTGACGTGGGTCCGGGCCGAATGGTGAACCAACAGCACCATGAAGGGATCCCGCGTCTGTCGTGTGTTTTCACACGATGGCAGGGAACCCACCTGTTTCGACAGGTTCCCTAGGTCCGGGCCCAACCTATGGTGTGACGATGATGGAGGCCTTCGGAGACTCGACGCGCGGCCGTGAGTGGGCGTCGGTGCGCCTGCGCATCCACGGCGACCGCATTGTCGATGCCGATGCCCCGGGCCTCGAGCGTCCGCTCGCCGGCCTCACGCTGCTCGAAGCCGCCGCGGTGCCGGGTGAGCCGCTCGCGGCGGACGCGCTCGCGAACGCACTCGGCCCCGTCTTCCGCGCCGAGCCGAGGTGCGGCCGCACGGCGGTGGCGATGAGCGGCGGAGTCGACAGCGCCGTCGCGCTTCTTCGTGCGATTCCCGACGCGATCGGCGTGACGTTGCGACTCTGGCTCGACCCTGCTGGGCCGAACGCCGAGCGGGCATGCTGTTCGCCAGAAGCGGTGATGACGGCGCGGGAGACGTGTCACCGGCTCGGGTTGCCTCACGTCACTCTCGACCTCCGCGAGGAGTTCCGGCGCACGATCGTGGCGCGGTTCGTACGCGGATACGCGCGCGGCGACACCCCGAACCCCTGCATCCATTGCAACGGCGAGCTCCGCTTCGACGAGCTGCTTGCGTTCGCGCAGAAGGCCGGCTGCGATCGTCTGGCCACGGGGCATTACGCCCGGATCGTGCGGCATCGCGGGCGTCTGCTTCTCGGCCGAGGCGCGGCCGCGGCCAAGGACCAGTCGTACATGCTGGCGTCGCTCGATCCGAAGCTGCTCGAACGCGTCTGGTTCCCGCTCGGCGAACAGGACAAGTCAGAGACACGCGCCGAGGCGATGCGTGCGGGGCTCGAGGTCGCGTATCGGGGCGACAGCCAGGAGGCCTGCTTCCTCGCCGGCGACGACTACCGCGCCTTCCTCACGCGGAACGGCGTCGAGGCGAAGCCCGGCGCGATCGTCGACGCGGAAGGTCGCGAGCTCGGGTCGCACGACGGCGCGTGGGCGTTCACGCCCGGTCAGCGCCGCGGGATCGGCGTCGTGGCCGAGCGCCCGCTCTACGTGCTCGACACCGACGCGCGCGCGAACACGGTCGTCGTCGGCCCGCACGACGCGCTCGCACGACGCCGCGTCCGAGCGGCGGGCTCGCTCTACGTCCCGGTCGAGCGCGTCGAGGCGAAGCTCCGCTATCGGTCGCCCGCCGTCCCGGCGACGGTCTCCGAGACCGGCGGGGGGTTCGAGCTCGACCTGGACGAGCCGGCGTTCGGCGTCGCCCGCGGCCAGGCGGCCGTTCTCTACGAAGGCGACGCCGTCGTGGGCTGCGGGATCGTGACCGCGGCCGCCTGACAGTAGTATCGGCCCCCGGAATGCTCGTCGCCGCATTCACGTGGGGGGATCTCTGGCGACTCGCCCTCGCCGTCTTCCTCGGAGCAGTGGGCCTTGGGGCCGCCTACTTCCTCGTGCGCCTGGCCGGAACCGCCGCGCGCCTTTCCGCGTTCATCCAGGGTGCGGAGCGGGAGATCCTGCCCGTCATCAACAAGGTCGGAGGGAGCGTGGACCGCGTCAACAGCCAGCTGGACAAGGTCGACCACATGACCGACAGCGTCGTCGACGCCGTCGACAGCGTCGATACGGCCGTGCGAACGGTGAGCACGGCGGTGACGAAGCCGGTGCAGAAGGTGTCGGGTTTCGCAGCCGGGGTCACCTACGGCGCCGCCGATTTCAAGACCACGCGCGACTGGCGCCACGCGGTCCAGGCCGGCAAGGACGCAGCCGCGCAGCGCGAGGAGCTGCTCACGGAAGACCTCGAGGAGAAATCGGAATGAACGACGAAGTGACGCTCGTCATACCCGCCGGCGAGGACTTCCGCCCGATCGTCCATCTCGTCGTCGGCGGTCTTGCCGTCAGGCTCGACCTCACGATGGACGCGCTCGAGGACCTGCAGGTGGCGCTCGACGCGCTGCTCGCGAGACGCGACGACATGGGCGACGTGCACGTCCGCATGGTGTTCGACGACCAAACGATGCGCGCGACGGTGGGACCGCTCCCGTTGCTGGTCATCGACGATCTCGAGCGCGACAATGACGGTCTCGGCCTCCGGCGTGTGCTCGAAACGGTCTGCGACACGTTCGAGATCGAAGATCGCAACGGCGAGGCGTGGGTGGAGCTGAGCAAGCACACCGCCGCACCGGCGCGTGCGGGGGGCTAGAGGTGCCGCGGCTCGACGACAAGATCCTGCTGAAGCGCTACCACGAGCAGGGTGATCTCCAGGCGCGTGAGCGCCTGATCGAGCAGTACATGTCGCTGGTGCGCTCGCTCGCGCGGCGGTACTCCTACCGTGGCGAGCAGCTCGAGGATCTCGTTCAGATCGGCGCCATCGGTTTGATCAAGGCGATCGACCGCTTCGACGTCGGCCGCGGGGTCGAGCTCACCACGTACGCGACGCCGAACATCATCGGCGAGATCAAGCGCCACTTCCGCGACAAGGGCTGGTCGGTCCGCGTCCCGCGCGGTCTGCAGGAGCTGAACGTCCAGCTCTCCAGACTCGTCGAGCAGCTGACGGTGCAGCTCGGCCGTTCGCCGACGATCCCCGAGCTCGCGAAGGCCGCCGGCGTGCAGGAGGAAGAGGTGCTCGAGGCGCTCGAATCAGGGCGCGCCTACTCATCGGTCTCGCTCTCGTCGGGAGGCGGTGACGGCGAGGACGAGCTCGATCCCCTCGAGTCGATCGGCACCGTGGAGCACCAGTACGAGGTCTCGGAGGACCGTGCAGTGCTCGCGCCGGGCTTCCGCGCGCTCGACGAGCGCGAGCGCAAGATCCTTCAGCTGCGCTTCTTCGAAGGGCTGACGCAGTCGCAGATCGCACAGCAGGTCGGCATCTCGCAGATGCACGTCTCGCGTCTGATCCGGCGCTCGCTGGAGAAGATCCGCGCCGAGATCGCGGACGACGAGACGACGCAGCAGCGTCGTTGAGCACGAACTACTGGGCGAATCCGAAGTTCAGGAGCCGAGCCGCGTCGGCGTACATGTTCGGGTCGTCGAGCAGCACGGCGATGAGCGTGTGCCCGTGGCGCGTCGCCGACGCGACCAGGCACGGGCCCGACTTGTGCGTGTACCCGGTTTTGACCCCGTTCGCGCCGGGATAGGACCCCAGCAGCCGGTTGTTGTTGACGTAGATCTTCGAGTACGTCGGTGCGCTCCACGGCACCTGGATGATCCTCGTGCGAACAACGCGTACGAAGCGCTCGTTGCGGAGCGCGACGCGCGTGAGCGCGGCGAGATCCCAGGCGCTCGAGTAGTTGTCGCGGTCGACGACGCCGCTCGGGGAGATGAAGTGCGTGTCGCTCATCCCGAGCCGTCGAGCCTCGTCGTTCATCTCGCGCACGAACGCCCACTTGTCGCCGCCAGTGGCGATCGCGAGCTCGAGCGCATCGTCGTTCCCGGAGTAGAGGAGCATGGAGTAGAAGAGCTTCCATGCCTTGACGCGCTCGCCTGCCCGGAGGCCCTCGCGGACGAGGGGGACACGCGGCACCGTCTTGTCGACGGTCACCACGTCGTTCGGGGCGAGCTTCCGGAACGCGAGCAGCGCGGTCATGATCTTCGTGAGCGACGCGACTCGGAGACGCGCGTGTGGCTTCAGCGCCCAGATCACGCGGCCGGTGCCGGCGTCGACGACGATCGCCGCCTTGGTCGTCAGCGGGGGCGAGAACACGTGGCCGACGACGTCGGTGTCTGTGAGCAGATGGAGGGGCCTCGCCTGCACCGTGTGTCCGGAGGTCGCGCTGATGACGAGCGGTCCGGACGCGGCGGCATTCGGGATCGGCGTGCTGCGCTGCCTGCCCGCCCATGCACCGGCGACGACGGCGGCGAGCACGATCGCGCCCAACGGCAGAATTCGTCGCGGCCGGTAGCGGTAGCGCCTCGGTCGCATCCGGCGAGCATACGGCGGGATCCGGAGGTCGCCAACCTAGAATGGCCGCGATGCACACGTCGGCTGAAATTCGTGAGGGATTCCTCTCGTTC
>Ga0070732_10001661_pt1 | contig 12065 bp, 10 predicted proteins | sample Coa_R1_5_FD_66449 | JGI IMG/M metagenome (GOLD analysis project Ga0070732, IMG submission 66449) | Surface soil microbial communities from Centralia Pennsylvania, which are recovering from an underground coalmine fire - Coalmine... | ecosystem: Environmental > Terrestrial > Soil > Unclassified ...
GCGCGCTCCTTCCAACGCCGCTGTTTCGAAGCAGCATGCGCACCTCGGAGTCCCCGCCCGAGAGTCCTCCAAAAGCAAGCACTGTCCTAAGAATCTGATCCTCTCTTCGTCGCAATAGAACGGCGAGGGCAACGTGGTGTGTCTTCGCGTGACCTCATCCTCAGAAACGTGTGCGAGGAGAAATGACGAAGATCAGAAATCTATGTGTATTTGTCTTTGTGGCGGGTGCCGCCTTCGCGCAGAGCACTGCCACCAGCTTGCAATCACTGATCGCGGAGGCGCGTCAAAACAACGCCGCGATCAAGGCTGCTGAAAGCGCGATTCAGACATCCCGCTACATGCCCAGGCAGGCATCTGCGCTGCCCGACACCGAAGTGATGGTGCAGCATTTCACGGTTGGAAGTCCGCGACCTTTCGCCGGATACAGCAACAGTGATTTTGCGTACATCGGGTTCGGAGCGTCACAGGAGCTTCCTTATCCCGGCAAGCGCGCATTGCGGGCCAACGTGGCCCAGCACGAAATCGCAATTTCAGGTGCGGAGAAAAATTCTGTCGTCTGGAATGTGCTCAACCGGCTTAAGCTCGCGTATTTCCAGCTCGCGGCTTCGCAAAGCATTATTTCTGTGCTTGGAAAGAATCAGCAAGTCGCAGATCAGATCGAGCAAGGCGCCGAGGCCCGCTACCGTGTGGGAGAAGGGATGCAGCAGGACGTGCTTCGGGCCCAACTCGAACGCACCAAGCTGCTGAACGGACTCTCGATGCAGCGACGCGAAAGCGCCCAGGCGCAGGTTGTCCTCAAAACTTTGCTCAATCGTCCTGCAGAGTCACCTGATCTTATCCCCGAGCCATTGTCTGCACGCCATATTCCAGGTTCCGACGTGCTGATCGCCAAGCTGCGAGACAACAACCCTGAGTTACAGGTGAGTGAGGAACAAGTCTCGCAACGGCGCGCAGCCGTTGAACTCGCAAAGCGGGAGAAGAAGCCCGATTTTGGCGTCCAGTACATGTGGCAGCACACGGCAGACAACTTCCGCGATTACTACATGGGGACATTCTCGATCAAGCTTCCTAACCGTTCTCGGGTGCGCGCGGCGGAGGGTGAATCGCAAGCGAAGCTCGCGCAAGCAGAGGCGGACAAAGAATCGCGGCTGAAGCAAATGGAGAGTGACTTGGGGGAACAATTCGCGATTGTCCAGACCTCCGAACAACAACTGAAAGTCTATGAAGAAGGATTAATCCCTCAAAGTGAAGCCGCGTTCAACGCCGGGCTGGCGGGGTATCGCGCAGGAAAACAGGAATATCAGGGGCTGTTGGCTTCATTCGCCGATACGCTCCAGCTTTCCATCGATCATGAACGCACGCTAGCAGAACACGAGGCAGCGATTGCTCGGATCGAAGGCTTGATCGGGGAGGAACTGCAATGAACTACCGTAGACCTTTCATCTTCGCTGTAGCGCTCAATGTCGCGCTTGCGCTGGGTGCTTACTGGATTTGGAGATCATCGAGGCCGACGCCAAGTTCGACGAGTGCAGTAGAACATCCGCCCATGGAGGGCTTCACCGTGAACACGCCTCCGGAAGGCTCCGCCCCTCCGCTCACTCCTGTCGAGTTATCGCCGGAACGCATGCAAAGCATTGGCGTGCGCACAGGACGGATCGAGTATAAGACCATCAATTCGGATATTCGTGCGACCGGCACTGTGGACGTGGACGAAAGACGTGTGGCTTATGTGCAGACGCGCTATCCAGGCTGGGTCAAGGACGTTTTCGTGAACGCGACCTACCAATTTGTGAAAAAGGGCCAGCCTCTCTTTACGATCTACAGTCCGGAACTCGTCGCCAGCGAGCAGGAATACCTGCTTGCCAGGACCAATGCGCAACGCGTGGGCCAGAGTTCGGTACAAGGCGTCTCTTCCGGCGCAGATACGCTGCTGCGCTCAGCAAGGGATCGGTTGTTGCAATGGAATATCTCCGATTCAGACATTTCCAAACTAGAGGCCAGCGGAAAAACGCTGACAGACTTCACATTCGCCTCACCGGTTTCTGGCTATGTCATTGAACGTATGGTTTTGCCGAACGGCTATGTGCAACCGGAGACGCGCTTATATACGATTGCAGATCTGTCGAGCGTCTGGGTCAACGGGCAAGTCTTTCAGGAGGACGCAGGCAAGCTGAAGCCTGGCGATCCAGCTGACGTCACAGTTGACGCGTACCCCGGTCGCACATTTCACGCGCGAGTCGAACAGGTACTGCCACAAATTGATCCATCCACGCGCACTCTACGCGTCCGATTGGCAATGCCCAACCCGAACCTGCTGCTAAAGCCTGGCATGTTTGTGAATGTCCGCTTGCGCACTCCACTCGGACGCCAGTTATTTGTCCCGGCCTCGGCGGTGCTGCAAGGTGGAAGCCAGCAGGTGGTTTTTGTTGCGCGAGGGCATGGTTCTTTCGAGCCGCGCGAAGTCCAACTCGGCACTCGTACTGACGACGGTTTCGTGGTTCTCAAAGGCTTGCAGGCAGGCGACACGGTAGCAACCTCGGCCAACTTCTTGATCGATTCCGAAAGCCAGCTCCAGGCGGCTGCGGGAGCATACAGTCCGCCTCCGCCGGGAGCAGGCACCGAAATGACCGCCACAGCGCAGCAGCTCTCGGCTGAACTCACGACTGATCCATCGCCTCCGCACAAAGGTAAAAACGCTGTTCAGGTGAAGCTCACCTCAGCGGACGGCAAGCCGTTTTCGGGAGCCAAAGTCACGGTCCGATTTCATATGCCGGGCATGCCGGAGATGGGCATGGCAGAGATGAATGCGGTGGCCCAGCTGAACGATCAAGGAAATGGAACGTACACAGGATCGCTCGAACTCGGCTCCGGAGGCACATGGCAGGTCACAATCAGTGCCGAGCAAGCCGGAAAACTCGTGTTGACCAAGCGCATGAACGTCACCGCAACGGGAGGGAGGTAAGCCATGATCTCTCGTCTGATTGAATGGTGTGCGCGAAACCGGTTTCTGGTGTTCGCGGGAGTTCTATTTCTGTTGCTCGGAGGCATCTGGTCGCTACAACGGATACCACTTGACGCGCTGCCGGATATCTCCGATGTGCAAGTAATTGTGCATACGCCCTGGCCTGGACGTCCGCCGAATGTCATCGAGGATCAGGTCACGTATCCGATTGTCACGACATTGCTCGCTGCACCGCATGTGAAAGCCGTGCGTGGCCAAACAATGTTCGGCGACTCCTATGTGTTTGTGGTTTTTCAGGATGGCACGGACCTGTACTGGGCGCGTTCGCGTGTCCTCGAATACATCCAGCAACTTGGCGGACGCTTGCCACAAGGTGCACAGCCGATGATCGGCCCGGACGCAACCGGTGTAGGGTGGGTTTTCGAGTACGTGTTGGTCGACCGCACACATCAGCACAGTCTTGCCGACTTGCGGGCATTGCAGGATTGGCAAATCCGCTACCAATTGGAAACTGTACCCGGTGTCGCGGAGGTCGCAACCATCGGTGGGTTCGTCAAGCAGTATCAAGTGCAGCTGGACCCCAACAAATTGCTTGCTTATGGCATTCCTCTCTCCACCGTCATTGATCGCGTTCGCGCCAGCACCAATGAAGTCGGTGGACGGGTGCTGGAAATGAATGGTGCGCGTTACATGGTCAGAGGTCTCGGATACCTGACTTCTCTGAAGGATCTGGAGGAAGTATCTGTCAATGCAAAAAATGGCACACCGGTGCTCTTACGCGACCTCGGCACGGTGACATTTGGACCAGATATTCGCGAAGGCGTGGCGGAATGGCAGGGCGAGGGAGAAGCAGTAGGTGGCATCATTGTGATGCGCACGGGCGAGAATGCCTTGAACGTGATCAATGGAGTTAAGGCAAGGGTTGCTGAGATCGCATCCACCCTGCCCGCCGGAGTTGAGATCCATGCAGGCTACGACCGCTCTGGCCTGATTAGCGAATCCATCCGAACGCTGCAACGCGACTTGCTCGCCGAATGTGTCATCGTCAGTTTCGTCACGATCATTTTTCTGTTCCACTTCCGCTCGGCGCTCATTCCCATTCTCACGCTGCCGATTGCTTTGCTGGCCGCATTCATCCCGATGTATTTCCTGCACATCAGCAGCAACATTATGTCGCTCGGTGGTTTTGCCCTTGCGATCGGTGTGCTAATCGATGCTTCGATTGTGATCGTCGAGAATGGATATCGGCACCTCTCAGAAGCCGGTCAGGTCGACGAGAAACAGCGCCGCCGAATTCTGATTGATGCAGCAAAGCAGGTCGGCCCTGCACTCTTCTTTTCACTGCTGGTCATTGTGGTTTCCTTCCTGCCGGTTTTCCTGCTCGAAGCGCAAGAAGGAAGGATGTTCCGGCCACTCGCGTGGACGAAAACCTTGTCGGTTGCCTTTTCGTCACTGCTCGCCGTGACGGTCGTCCCGGCGTTGATGCTGTTCTTTATTCGCGGGCGATTACGGCCCGAGTCCCGGAATCCAGTCTCTCGGATAACGCAGGCGATCTATCTGCCGATCATTCGTTTCGCACTGCGTTACCGCTGGCTAACCATCGTAGTCAATCTCGTCTTCCTTGCAGTCACCATTCCGCTGGCCTTGCGCCTGGGCAGCCAGTTCATGCCACCGCTATACGAAGGATCGTCGCTGTACATGCCGACCTCGCTGCCAGGAATTGGGATTACTCAGGCCACGCAGCTTCTGCAAGAGCAGGACAGAATCATTCGGAGCTTTCCTGAAGTTGACAGCGTATTTGGCGTGGTCGGTCGCTCCGACAGCTCAACCGATAACGCACCGCTCGATATGTATGACACCACGGTCATGCTGAAACCGCGTGAACACTGGCGTCCAGGAATGACCTACGACAAACTTATCGCGGAAATGGACTCGAAGCTCCAATTCCCTGGCCTCTCGAACACTTGGACAATGCCCGTTGAGAACCGGCTGGACATGCAACTCACGGGAATTAAGACGCCAATTGGCATGAAGATCCAGGGGCGAACCGTGGAGGGGATTCAAGCCGCAGGCTCTCGTATCGAGCAGTTGCTCTCGCGCTTACCCGAAGTCCGCGCTGTTTTCGCGGAACGAGTATCACAGGGTTTCTATCTGAATATTGACGTAAACCGCCTGGAGGCAGCGCGCTACGGCATGACTGTTGAAGACGTTCAACGAGCGGTGGAATCTGGCATCGGCGGTCAGAACATCGCCGAGAACGTGGAGGGTCGGGAACGATACCCCATTAACGTACGCTACCAACGAGACTTCCGCGATACGCCAGAAGACCTCGGGCGTGTGTTGGTAGCGACGCCATCAGGTGCGCAAGTGCCACTCAATTCGGTGGCTCGCATTTCCTTCTCGAGTGGCCCGGCAATGATTCGGGATGAAGGCGGACAGCTCACCGGATATGTATTTATCGATCTCAAAACGAACGATTACGGCAGCTTTGTCAACAAAGCGAAGCAGTTGCTGACTCGTGAAATGAAGCTGCCCACTGGGTTTAGCTTTCAATGGTCCGGGGAATACGAATTTCAGTTGCGGGCCAAGGAGCGGTTGAAGCTGATCCTGCCCGTCGTGTTCCTGGCAATTTTCATGCTGTTGTATCTGGTATTTCGTTCGGTTACGGAAGCAGTGGTGCTCATCCTTCCAACTTTCTATGCCATGAGCGGCGGCTTGCTACTGCAATGGATGCTTGGCTACAACTTCAGTGTGGCAGTCTGGGTAGGCTACATTGCGCTGTTTGGAATTGCGGTCGAGACCGGTGTCGTCATGGTCGTGTATTTGCACGAGGCGCTGGATCGCCGCATTCGCAGTGGTGTCGAGCTTACGGAAGAAGACATCGAGCAAGCAGCAATTGAAGGCGCGGTGCAGCGCCTTCGCCCGAAACTGATGACCGTGACAGCGGTCCTAGCCAGCCTCGTGCCGATCCTCTGGGAAACCGGTATTGGATCCGACGTGATGAAGCCAATCGCCGCGCCCGTCGTAGGCGGGATGATTACTTCGACCATTCACGTTTTGATCCTGGTCCCAGTGTTTTTCGTCATGATGAAGCAACGTGCGCTACGCCGAAATGCTTTGCGCGCGCATGATGAGCTAACAACTGTCTAATCACAGTTTCCTCCATCGGGAAGCGCCAGCTGATGCCAGTAGAATTGAAGACGTTGAATACGCAATTCCAATGCGCCGAGCAAAACACCGCGCCGTATCAGCGGAAGATTGTGTTGCTGCAACTTATCACTATCATTTGGATGTGCGCAGAAGCGGCCGTCGCGATCTTCGCGGCCATCCGTGCCCACAGTGTGGCGCTGCTGGGATTCGGAGCGGACAGTGCGATTGAACTTGCCTCAGCTATTGTTGTGCTATGGCACTTCAAGAGGATTTCGGGGCTCAGCGAAACCATCGCGTCGCGAATCACTGGCCTGCTATTGTTCATCCTGGCGGCGTTCGTCCTTGGCAGTTCGGTTCTCGTCCTTACCGGTCCACGTTTTCGCCCACAGCCGAGTTATCTCGGCATTGGATTGCTCATTGCAGCCGTCATCGTGATGCCGTGGCTCTCAAATCAGAAGAAGTCGCTTGCTGCGCGGATCAGCAGCGCCTCGCTAAGAGCCGATGCCGTTCAGAGTTCGATGTGCGGGTATTTGGCCTGGATCGCCTTAGGCGGATTGGCGTTGAATGCATTTTTTAAGCTTTCATGGCCCGACCCAGTTGCGGCTCTATTACTCCTACCAATAGTTGTTCGAGAAGGTTGGGACGCAATACACGGAAAATCTTGCTCGGATTGCCCTTGCTAGGGATTGCCAACACGTTTTTTTCCACGACCTTCGGTGACGAGCCATTCTCGCAGGTCTTTAGAGCGCGGCCTTTATGCACTCGCCTTATAAGCGAGACGAAGCACATTCGATTCTTACATCCCGCACCAGAGTCAGTAAAAAAGAGGCGGCATAGCATAACGGACGAAATGCGCCGAGCTTCTACCTATTCAACTCGACAGAAACAATAGAGAAATTGCTGCGTCGTCCCAAATGGCGTCTGGTGCAACTCAGTGAAGCTTGTGAGTAGCTGGAAGCGAACGCCAAATTCCTGGTGTAACGACTCGGCGTTATAGCGGACAACGTCAAGACCGCTGCATTTGGTTGGTCCCTCTGGCCCGAACGTGCTGACAATCACATGCCCTCCCGGCTTGACAGCCTTGGCCACTTGGCGAACATAAGCTACGCGGGCGTCGGGCGCGGTCAGGAAGTGAAACACGGCGCGATCATGCCACACATCATAGGAACAACGCTCCAGTTTCGCGACCGTGATGTCGGCGACGAGCCAGTGGACATTTTCTGAGGCTGACGCCAGGCGCTTCTTCGTCACATCGATCGCGATTTGCGAAATGTCAAGAACGGTGAGGTTCCTGTAGCCGCGAGCAATCAGATCATCGACGAGCGTAGACTCGCCGCCGCCGACATCGATGATGGAGGCCAAACGTCCGGCTGCCGCTTGTTCTATGAGTTCAAGCGACCTTTCCAGGTGCGGACGATACCAGCTGACGGCTTCCGGGGCCTTCTTGCCGTAGACGTTCTCCCAATGACCTTGGGCATCCATATCAATCGCAATCTCCGTACTGATAAACTTTGGATAAATCATATGCCGGTCTCAAGGACTGTGGCGATGAAATCTTTCTATGTTTATCCCCATCTTGTGACCATGTTGGGTAATCCCAAACCCATTCGTAAGATACGTGAGCGGATCGTCCCAATGGCCGAAGGAACCGTCCTTGAAATTGGCGTCGGACCGGGCGTGAACTTTGCTCACTACGACCCATTCAAAGTAAGCAAGGTCTATGCCCTGGAACCGAACCCCGGGATGATTCGCCGCGCCGAGCAGCAACGGTGCCGCGCTAAGCTGGATATCGAGTTCTTGGATCTACCTGGTGAACGCATTCCACTGGCCGAGAGCAGCGTTGACACGGTGGTTAGCACCTTTACCCTATGTACGATTCCAGGCGTAGTGGATGCGATCCAGGGGATCGCGCGGGTCCTGAAGCCGGGAGGCAAGTTCATTTTTTTTGAGCACGGACTTGCTCCCGATCCTCCCGTACGACGTTGGCAGGAAAGGACCGATCCGCTTTTCCAATGGGCATTCGAAGGCTGTCACGTAACCCGTGACATTCCATCCCTAATTGGACAGGCCAAATTCAGAATCGAGCAGATGGACACGGCCTATCTAGCCCCATTCCCAAAGTCAGGGTCGTATTGCTTTTGGGGCGTGCACGTCCTAAACCTTGAGGTCGAAGTCCCTACCTTTAATCGGTGCGAACGGAAGGGGTTCATCCCAGACACATGTGCCGTAAGTTACCTTTTCAGGAAAATTCATCATTTGCCGTTGCGAGGGAGAAAACAATTCTGATACGTCGCCAGATGGACTGCCAGTTTACCCACTGATCCTTCGCTGAAAGCCGGGAAACTCCGCATCATATTCGCGAGATGTATTCGTCTTGGCGCAAAATCCTGGCGAGCTTTATCCTGCTTGGGGGACTGATAGATTTGAGTGTCCCGGGAGTATGCCAAGCCGACGACCTTGAGGCTTATCCTGCCAATGCTCAAACGCTGGCCTTACCACAGATGCATGGGGCAACGGCAATTCTAATCTCATCTTGTGTGCCCGGCCAAAATTCTTCCGACCAGAGAAAGCGCAGTTCGTGATTGTTGCGCTAGCGCCGCCTTAGAACGACACTTCCAGTGTTCTGCCCGCCCTGACCTCTACGCGGTGCACGCCCGGTCTGCCGTCCAAGGAGATGTCGTAATTGCCTGCAGGAAGCCCACGAAACACAAAGCGGCCCTCTACAATTTCGGCCGATGCGGGGGAGGGATACAAGGCGGCGGGTACATCCCCGGTAACGCGGCGGGCCACGGCGCGGCCTGACATCCTGCGAGCGATCGTGCCGCTTACGACCCCTGCCCGGTCAAGAATCACGTCGAGCGTTTGATTGACCTCGCCAAAGGATGACAGCACGATGTCATCGCCAACGAGCTCCTGCCCGTTCATGCGGATCCCTACTATAACGATCGGCTTGAGATGGTCCGCATCGAACTCTCGAAGCGTGTAACGCTCGTTCGAGGATAAACCCATGACGGCAAAGTGCGTTTCGTCGATGCGACGCGACTCGGCCAGAAAGCTCATGTCGCCGCGAAATCCGCCAACGCGAGGCGACTCGCACAGATCGATCGTCACACCGTGACCTGACGGCGGAACGCTTCCGTCGCGCATCACGAAGCGACCGGTCAGTTCCAGTCCGGGACTGACGAGGAAATCGATCTGCGTCGGCCCACTATCGTGGTCGAGATGAAAGGATGTCGCGTAGTAATCCAGCGACGTGGACGGTACGGCCGTATTTCGCCAGGATGCAAACGGCGGAGGAACCTTGTTGACGAACGCGTAATAGTTGCCGGACGGCAATCCTCGGGCCTCCGCTACGCCGGCGGCATCAGTCCGGAGTGTTTCCATGGCCTGCCATGGCGAACCACCGACTGGCTGGCGTGTGCGCGAATCCTTATCGCGCCGCCGCACGAGAGTGATTTCCGCCCGCGCGACGGGAAAACCTCGATCCGTCACGACGCGGAAGATGGCTGCGGCCGGCCGCGGCTGGCCGAAGTGAATGTCGACATTCATGGGGACTTCGCTCAGCGTCACGAGCGTCGCCTGATCCTTGTCGGTCGTGTCGGGGTAGTACCACCGTTTGCCGACGGCCTGGTTGGCCTCCGGTGAATAGCGTACCGCGCTGATGTAGTATCGTCCAAAAGGCAGATTGGAGACCGAGTACCGGCCCTTCGGAAGGCCGGTTGTGCCCATGTCGTGATGCCACTCGTCTTCGAAGAACACCCAGCCGCCGGTCGGCAGCGGACGGCCATCTTCACCGTAGACCACACCGCTGACCGTCGCGCTCGCTCGCGGCAGCACCACCTTGATGTCGTCCTGGAGGTGGGACGGCGTTAGGACGATCGACCGTCCGAAGCTGTGAGGGCCGGTGGCCTGCTCGCGAAACATCTGCGTGAGATACCCAGCCTTTTCCGCTCTCACGTTGTACAGGCCCGGCTGAACCTGTGTGAACGCGAATCGCCCGTCGGCGTCGGTGGTCTCGATCACTGAGGGACAGCCGCCTTTTTCGACGATCAGATAGACCGTGGCGCCGGTAAGTGGTGTGCCGTCAGCATCCACGACGGCGCCCATGATCACTCCGCGTTCGGCCGAGGCCGGCGACGTGAGCGTGATAAGTAAGGGTACAAATAACGCGGCGTAGCAACGCATGAGGCACCTGTTCCCTGTTCCGGAAGTTATTGCTGATTATAAGTATTGGCGGGATGCTCGTCGTTATTAAACGTCAGCCACAACTCGCGAGTCACACCGATCATGACGGCTCAAGGTATGAGGGTCAGTCAAATCGCAGTTCATTTAGAGAAGATGCTCTCTCTTGAATCTTTTTGTGTGCCAAATCTGGGGGTTTTGAGCGATATCGAGATTTAACAACAATTGACAAGCTACCGCATAGTTTCCGGATTGCCGACCAACCGTCAGTTGACACGAATTAAAAGAGTTCAGCGGCGACCGTGAGGCTTAAATATGATAAGTGTCACCTGCTGTTACGAGATGACGTGCTTGGGTGAGGAGGAGAAACCTATGGCTCGCGAGATCAGTCGATTTCAGATGAGCATTTTGCTCCGCATTGCTCTTCTACTCTTCCCGTGGTGCAGCCTCTCGTTTGCCCAAGAAAGTCTTACTACAGTTTTCTCTCATGTGAATGTGATACCCATGGATCGTGAGATCGTGCTGCGCGATCAAACAGTCATTGTGAAGGACGGCAAGATCGTCGCACTCGGACCGACTCGATCCGTCAAGGTTCCAAAAGGTAGTCAGAGGATTGACGGCTCCAACCAGTACTTGATGCCGGGACTGGCTGACATGCACGTGCATTTCATCCGTCCCGCAACGGCCGAGAAGATGCCATCCAGCGCCGCAACCTATGCGGACGAGAACCCGCGTTTGGCACTGCTGTTTGTTGCCAATGGCGTCACCACTGTCCGAAACATGTGGGGACACCCAGCCATCCGTGCACTAAACGATGAGATCCAGAAAGGCCGACTCATTGGACCGACGATCTATTCTGTCGGTCCAATAACTGATGGGGATCCACCATCCTTCGCGGGTATGCGAATTGTCACAACGGACGAGCAGGCTCGGCAGGCGGTTCGCGAGGACAAAGAGGCGGGATACATAGGAATCAAGGTTTACAACCGGCTTTCGCCTTCGGCTTACAAAGCGATAGTTGCAGAGGCAGCAGAACAACGCTTGCCTGTCATGGGACACGTCCCAGGAGCTGTGGGAGTGGCGGGGGCAGTTGAGGCCCACCAGAAGTCGCTCGAACACTTCAGCAGCTTCATGCGAGCCGCCCTGCCCGAAGGCATGATGCAAGCTGACTTGTCAACGGAAGAAACCCTCGCCCGGGCTGACCTGAACAAGCTACCGACAATCGCTGAAGCAGTTGCGGCAGCGGACTCATGGGTTTGTCCAACCGTCGTGCAGGTGCAAATGGATGGCGATCCCATGCTGTGGGAGAGGGAGCGAAGCTTCGTGCCCAGTGGGGTTGTGGGCCGATACAACCCATCAGGGAAATTGATCTCGTTTCCTCGGCAGGGGCCCGCTGCTAAGCCGTTCGCTCTTGCACTTGTGCGCGCACTGCATGAGAAAAGAGCCGGGCTCCTCGCTGGGACCGACGCCTACAAGCTGAATATAATACCCGGCTTTTCTCTGCTCCAGGAACTGAAATACTTCGTCGAAGCCGGTCTTAGCCCCTACGAGGCTATCAGGGCCGCTACTAGTGATCCCGCCAAGTTTCTGGGCAAGGAAGCCGAGTTTGGGACGATTGCCGTAGGCCGGCGAGCTGATCTCATTCTGCTTTCGGCGAACCCTTTGGACGATATCGGAAATGTCGCAAAACGGAATGGAGTGATGCTGCACGGGCGGTGGCTAAGCGAGCAGGACCTTCAAAGGCAGCTTCGCCAATAAATCTGCGGTGTTG
>Ga0070732_10001662_pt1 | contig 12064 bp, 1 predicted proteins | sample Coa_R1_5_FD_66449 | JGI IMG/M metagenome (GOLD analysis project Ga0070732, IMG submission 66449) | Surface soil microbial communities from Centralia Pennsylvania, which are recovering from an underground coalmine fire - Coalmine... | ecosystem: Environmental > Terrestrial > Soil > Unclassified ...
CCCCGCCCACCGGGCGGCGAGGGGGGCGAGAGGGGTTGGAGGCGCCGAGGGATGCTGCCGGCCGGCGCCGGAGGCCGCCCGGGGAAGGTTGGCGGCGCCCGCGGCCGGCGGCGCCACGATCACCGGCTCGCCGGGCGGGTAGGGCAGCAGCAGGCGCTGGGCGGCGGCCGCGCCGAGACGCTCGGTGAGCTGCGCCCGCAGGATCTCGAACGAGGAGTTGAGGCTGAGGTTGAGCGCCATCAACTTCGCCCAGGAGAGCGAGTCGACCGGCGTCCACGGCCGCGGTTCGACGCCGAGCAGGGTGAACTCCAGCGGCAGCCGGCCGCGATGCTGCGCCAGGAAGGCGTTCACCCCTTCCGAGTAGGCGAGCAGCACGGCGCGGGCGGCCGGCGACGAGGCCTGCCAGTCGCGCTCGGCGCTGCCGCGGATCTCGAACACGCGCATGGTGCGGTCGAGATCCAGGGCGGCCTCGCCGAACAGGGCGGACAGCTCCCCGGCGCCGACGTGGCGGTTGAGCTCCATCTGCCAGAGACGGTCCTGCGCGTGCACGTAACCCTGGGCGAAGAAGAGATCGTGCTCGTCGCGGGCGTACAGATGCGGCACGCCGGGCTCGACGCGCAGCACTTCCACCGGCGCATGCAGGCCGGTCACGGCGATCCTGCCCGTCACCTGCGGCCAGGCGCGGCGCACCATCCAGGCTGCCGCGAGTGCGGCGATGAGCAGCAGGGCCGCCACCACGAGGCCGGCCACCTTGAGCACTCTCCACAGCGTCCTCATGGCCGCGGATCTCCGATACGCGCGGCCAGCCGCTCGGCCAGGACCCGCACGTGCGGTTCGGCCAGGGCGCTGATGTGGTCTCCCGGCACGGTCTCGATCTCGACCGGCCGCGGCGAGAGCGCTCCCCAGCCGAGCGTGGGCTCGAGCGCCGCCGCATCCGCCGGCTCGCCGGCCGCCGCCGCGACCCGGAAGAGGGTGATCGGCCCCGGATAGGGCCGCGGCCGGTAGCGCCTGAAGGCGCGCACGTTGGTCTTGAACACGCGGAGGAGCCGGTGGAGCTGTTCGAGGGTGGCGCCCGCCGCGCCGAAGGAGGTGCCTCTCATCGCCGCGAGGAAGCGGAGCGCCTGGGATTCGGGCGGCAGCACCCGGAGGGTCTCGTAGGCGAGGCCGAGCTCGACGCCCCACAGGCGTTCGAGGTAGTCGGCGATGTCCATCAGCCAGCGGGCGTCGTTCCCGCCGTCCTCTTCCTCCTCGTACTCTTCGTGCCAGTCGTCGCCGTCATCCCGTGCCGCGTCCATGGCCGCAGGATCCGGGCCCGCGTGGTGGAAATCCCCTCGCTCAGAGGGTGGCGGGAGGGGATTCCCACCGCCCGGGCTCGGGGTCGAATCGACGATGGCGAGGAGCGCCACCTCGCTGCCCGCCTCGGCGAGCTGCCGGGCGAGCTCGAACGCCACGACCCCGCCCAGCGACCAGCCCCCGAGATGGTAGGGGCCCGGGGTGATGCGGCTCATCTCGGCCCGGTAGGCCGCCGCCATCTCCTCGATGGTCGCGAGCGGCTCGTCGCCGGCTTCGAGCCCCCGGGACTGCAGGCCGTAGAAGGGCTGTTCCGGCCCCAGGTGCCGGGAGAGGGCCTGGAAGCAGAGCACGTCGCCGCCGGCCGGGTGGACGCAGAAGAAAGGGGGACGGCGGCCGGAGGACTGGATCGTCACCAGCGCCGACGGCGCCGCGGGCGCCGCCGCCGCCGTGGCCCCCGCCGAGGCGTCCCGCGGCCGCAGGCGTTGCGCGAGCTGGCTCTGCAGCTCGGGCGAGAGCCTGGCCCGGCGCTCCGCCAGCCGCGCCGCGCGCTCGTTCTCGGGCTCGGCGCGCATCACTTCCCTCTCCGCAGACGGGCTGCGAGCAGGTCCTGGTCGCCGGCCGCGAGCCGCGCCCGGCGCTCCGTGAGCAGAGCCTGGCGGCGGGCGAGAGCTGCGGCATCGGCGCTTTTCCCGGCGGCCTCTTCCGCAGCCGCCGCTTCCGGAGCCGCCGCCGCCAGGGGGCGCCGGGGCGCCATGTCCGCCGGCAGGGCCGGCAGGGCCGAGAGCCGCAGGCCGGGGTCGGCCACCACCGCGGCGAGCAGCTGGGAGAGATGCGCCAGCAACCTCTCGACGGTCGGCCCGCAGAACAGATCGGTGCTGTACTCGGCAACCAGGGTGAGGACGTCGTGCCCATGGTTGACGGACAGGGTGAGATCGAATTGCGACGTCGCGGTGTGCACCTCGACCGGTGCGGCGGTGAGCCCGGCGAAGTGGAGCGGCTCGGGCGCCGCGGCCTGGACCAGGAGCATCACCTGGACCAGCGGGTTGCGGCCCTGGTGACGCGCGGGGTCCAGCTTCTCGACCAGGCGCTCGAACGGGACGTCCGGATGGGCGTAGGCGCCGAGGGCGACCTCGCGAGCCCGCCGCAGCAGCTCCCGGAAGCTGGGGTCGCCGCCGAGATCGAGACGGAGCACCAGGTTGCCGGCGAGAAAGCCGAAGAGCCCATCGCTTCCGGGCTGGTGCCGGTTGGCGATCGGCGAGCCGACGGCCAGGTCCGTCCGTCCGGTGTAGCGTCCGAGGATGGCCGCGAAGGCGGCGAGGGCGGTCATGAAGAGCGTGCTCCCCTCGCGGCGCCCGAGCTCCTTCACCCCGGCGGAGAGCTCGGCGGAGAGAGGCAGGACCGCGACCGCTCCCCGGAAGCTCGGCCGTGGGGGCCGCGGGCGGTCCGCGGGGAGATCGAGCGCCGGCGGCATCCCCGCCAGCTGCCGGTTCCAATAGGCGAGCTGCGGCGCCAGGACCTCGTCGGTGAGCCAGCGGCGCTGCCAGGCGGCGTAGTCGGCGTACTGCAGGACCGGCGGCGCCAGCGGGGACGGCAGTCCCGAGACCCGGGCCGGGTAGAGAGCCGCGAGCTCCCGTTCGAGCAGCTCGACCGACCAGCCGTCGGCGATGGTGTGATGGAAGGTCAGGAGCAGCCGGTGCTCTTCCTCGCCCAGGCGGAGCAGCCGGGCGCGCCAGAGCGGTCCGGACGAGAGGTCGAAGCGCTCCCGCGCCTCCTCCTCCGTCAAGCGGCTGGCCTCCTGCCGGCGGCGAGCAGGCGGCAGGGCTCGGAGGTCGGCCAGGGGAAGCCTCGCGCCGCCGTGCGGCGCGATCGGCAAGCCGCCGTGCGGCGCGATCGGAAAGCTGCCCTGCGGCGTGATCCGATCTCCGCCGGGTGGCGCGATGCGCTGGCTGAGGCCCGCCTCGCCGTAGACGAAAGTGGTGCGCAGACCAGCGTGCCGGCCGGCGATCTCCACCAGGCACGCGGCAAGCGCCGCCGGCTGCAGCGGACCGGCCAGGTGCAGCGGATGCGGCACGTTCAGGACCGCGCCGCCGGGGTCGAGCTGGTGGAAGAGCCAGAGGCGCTCCTGGGCCGAGGAGGCGGGCGTCTCGTCCGCGCTCGCGGACGGCTCGATGGGCGGCAGCGGCGTGGCATCCTGCGCCCGCAGGCAGCGCTCGACCTCGGCCGTCAGGGCGGCGACGGTCGGGTGGGCAAAGAGCGCGCGGAGGGGGACGTCCATCCCGGTGGCATCGCGCAGGCGCGCCAGCAGGCGGACGGCGAGCAGGGAGTGACCCCCCGCGGCGAAGAAATCGTCGTGCAGGCCCGGCCGCTCGCCACCCAGGATCTCGGCCCACAGACCGGCCACCAGCTCCTCGAGCGGTGAACGCGGCGGTTCGGCGTCGGTGGCCGGAGATCCGCTGGTGATGACCGGAGGAGGCAGGGCGCGGCGGTCCACCTTGCCGTTCGGGGTCAGGGGAAGGGCCGGAAGCGTCACCACGGCCGAGGGCACCATGAACTCCGGCAGCCGCTCGCCCACCCAGGCCCGCAAGGCCTCAGCCTCGATCGCCTGGCCTTCCTGGCTCTCCTGGCTCCCAGCAGCGCTCGCGAGCACCACCCAGGCGACCAGCCTGACGCCCCCGGCCCCGTGGGCGTGCGTGGCGACCACGGCCCGCTCGACCGCGGGGTGGGCGGCCAGGGTGGCCTCGACCTCGCCCAGCTCGATGCGGAACCCGCGCAGCTTGACCTGGTGGTCGATGCGGCCCAGGAAGTCGATCTCGCCGTCCGTGCGCCGGCGCGCCAGGTCGCCGGTGCGGTAGATCCGGCCCCCCGGCTCGGCAGCGAAGGGGTCGGGGAGGAAGCGCTCCGCCGTGAGGTCAGGGCGGCCGTGGTAACCGCGTGCCAGGCCGGCGCCGGCAAGCACCACCTCCCCCGGCATCCCCAGGGGGACGGGCGCCAGCCCACGATCGACCAGGTAGGCCCTGGTGCCGGTCACCGGCCGGCCGATCGCCGGCTGCGAGGCGTCCGCGGGGCCCGCCGCGCCTGCCCCGCCGGCGGGTTCCGCGTGCCGGGGGATCACCGCCCAGGTCGAGTAGGTGGTGTCCTCGGAAGGCCCATAGAGGTTGAGGACCCGCTCGACCGTGCCGAGCGCGTAGATCCGGTCGACCAGGGCCCGGGGGAGCGGCTCACCGGCCAGGGCGACCGTCCGCACCGTGGCGGGAACGGCGTTCGCCTCCACGAGCTCGGCCATCGCCGAGGGGACGGTGCTGATCAGGGTCAGCCCCTGGCAGCCGCCGCCGGCCGGCCCTGCCGCGCCAGCCGCCCCTGCGACCCCCGCCGACTCCGCTCCCGCCAGGGCCAGAGCGTTGTCGACCAGCCGCACGCAGCCGCCGCAGCTCAGCGGGACGAACAGCTCGAACACCGAGAGGTCGAAGCAGATCGAGGTGGCGGCGAGGACGGAGTCGAGCTCCGCGGGCGGGAAGACGCTCCGCGCCCAGTGCACCAGGGCGACCGCGCTGCGGTGCTCGATCGCCACGCCTTTCGGCCGGCCGGTCGAGCCCGAGGTGTAGATCAGGTAGGCGAGGTTCCTCGGCGAGGTCACGGCCGGCCGGGGCGCATCGGCGCTCTCCTCCGGAGCGGCGCCGCCGGACGCGCCGCCGGCTTCGCCGGAGTCCAGGCACAGCGGCTCCGCCCCCTGTCCGGCATTGCCGGCATTGCCGCCGTTGCCGGCGTCGCCGCCATCGTCGGCGTTGCCGGCAGTGCCGGCGCCCCCGGCGAGCAAGGGCAGCAGTGCCCTGCGCGTCAGCACGATCCTGGCTCCCGAGTCGGCGAGCAGGTACCGGCGCCGCTCTTCCGGATAGCGTGGGTCGATCGGCACGTAGGCACCGCCCGCCTTGAGCACCCCAAGGAGCGCGATCACCAGCTCCGCCGTCCGGTCGAGGCAGACCCCGACCGGCACCTCGGGCCCCACCCCGCGACGGCGCAGGGTCCGGGCCAGGCGCTCCGCCGCGGCGTCGAGCTCGGCATAGGTGAACCGCGCCGTCGCGTCGACTCCGGAAGCCCCCGGGGCACCTGGGGCCGCGGCGGCCCCGGGAGCCGCGGCGACCCCGGCGACGCCGTAGATCAACGCCGTGGCACCCGGCGTCGCCCGGGCGTGGCGCTCGAAGAGATCGTGGAGGAGGCCTGCCGGGAATTCGGCCGCGGTGTCGTTCCACTCGTGGAGCAGTGCCTGGCGCTCCGGCTCGGCGAGGAGGGGAAGGGCCGAGACCGGCATCTCGGGCCGGGCCAGGGCGGCCGCGAGGAGGGTCTCGCAGTGCCGCTGCCAGCGGACCATGGTGGCGGCGTCGAACAGGTCGGTCCGGTACTCGTAGGTGGCGACCATGGCGTCGCCCTGGACCTCGAAGGCCAGCGTCAGATCGTACTTGGAGGTCCGGTTCTCGACCGCGAGCGGCGAGAGCGGCAGCCCCGGCGCCAGCGTGCGTTCCCCCGCGGCCACCGCGAAGACGAACTGCACCTGGAAGAGGGGGCTCCGGGCCAGGCTGCGCTGCGGATGGAGCTCCTCGACCAGGCGCTCGAACGGCAGGTCCTGGTGGGCGTAAGCGTCGAGCGCCGTCTCGCGCACGCGGGCGACGAGGCTGTCGAAGCTCGGATCGCCGGCGAAGCTGGCGCGCAGCACCAGGGTGTTGACGAAGAAGCCGAGCAGCCTCTCGATCTCCGCCCGGTTCCGGTTGGCGATCGGCGAGCCGAGGAGAATGTCCGCCTCGCCGGTGTAGCGGTGGAGCTGGGCCGCGACGCCGGCCAGCAGGGTCATGAAGACCGTCGCCCCCCGATGGCGGGAGAACGCCCGGACCGCGGCCGCCAGCGCCGGTGACAGCGGCGCCGAGCAATGGGCGCCGTGCGAGGTCTCGACCGCCGGCCGCGGCCGGTCGGTCGGCAGGTCGAGGGCCTCGGGAGCCCCGGCAAGCTGCTGCCGCCAGTAGGCGAGCTGGGCTTCGAGGACCGGGCCGGCGAGCCAGCCGCGCTGCCAGACGGCGAAGTCGGCGTACTGGATCGGCAGCTCCGGCAGCGGCGACGGCAGGCCGGCCGCGAAGGCGCGATAGAGGTCGGAGATCTCGCCCAGGAGGACGTCGAGCGACCAGCCGTCGATCGCGATGTGATGGATGGTGATCAGCAGGCGATGCTCGGCGGGGCGGACGGCGAGCAGGATCGCCCGGAAGAGCGGGCCGGCGGCGAGGTCGAAGGGACGCGCGGCTTCCTCGCCGGTCAGCGTAGCGGCCGCGGCGGCACGCGCCGCCGCGGGGAGGTGTCCGAGATCGACGCGGGGCAGCGAGCAGCGGTGCGGCGCGGCCACGACCAGGCGCGGCTCGCCGGTGTCCTCCGCCGCCGCGATCGTGGTGCGCAGGACCTCGTGCCGGCGCACCACCTCGCCCAGGGCGCGTTCCAGGGAGGCCGCGTCCAGGACGCCGTCGACGCGGAAAGCGAGCGGCAGGTTGTAGGCCGCCGAACCCGGCTCCAGGCGGTCGAGGAGCCAGAGACGCTGCTGCGCGAAGGAGAGCGGGAGACCCGAGCGGTCCGCCATCGGCTCGATCGGCGCCGCCGGCGGTTCCGGCACGCCGCCGGTTTCGGTCAGGGCCGCAGCCAGGACAGCTGCCAGGGACGCGACCGTCGGCGCCGCGAAGAGCGCGCGCACCGGCAGCTCGATCCCCAGCGCCGCCCGCACCCGCGAGACCACCCGCGTGACGAGGAGCGAGTGACCGCCCAGCTCGAAGAAGTTGTCATGGGGGCCCGGCAGCTCCTCGCGCCCCAGCACCTCGGCCCAGATCCCGGCGAGGAGCTCGACCAGGGGATGGTCGGGACCGCCGTGCTCCCGCCTGGCCTGCCCGCCCGGCTCCGCGGTGTCGGGGGTGGGGCCGGCGGGGGCCGGCAGCGCTTTCCTGTCCACCTTCCCGGTCGGCGTCAACGGCAGGCGTTCGAGGCAGGTGAAGGAGGAGGGCACCATGTACTCGGCGAGCCGGCCGCGCAGGTGGTCGCGCAGCTCGCCGGAGGTGGGGGCCATCGGGCCGGCGGCAACCACGACGTAGGCCGCCAGCGAGCGCTCACCGCCCGCCTCGCCGCGCGCCACCACCACCGCCTCGCGCACGCCGGGATGCGCGGCGAGGACCGCCTCGATCTCTCCCAGCTCGATCCGGAAGCCGCGCACCTTCACCTGGTGGTCGAGACGGCCCAGGTACTCGAGCCGGCCGTCCGGCAGCCAGCGCCCGAGGTCGCCGGTGCGATAGAGACGCTCTCCGCGCGGGCCCTCGCGGCCCATCATGAGACCGCCGCCGGCGCCGGCGCCCTGGACCGAGGCGAGCGGCGTGAGCGGGTCGGGCACCCAGCGCTCCGCTGTCAGGTCGGGCCGGCCGAGGTAACCGCGGGCCAGGCCGGCGCCACCCAGGTAGATCTCCCCGGGCACTCCGACCGGCACCGGCCGCAGGTCCGCGTCGAGCACGCGGACCCAGGTGCCGGGGAGAGGCCGCCCGATGGTCGGCTCGCGCGGGCTCCCCCTCTCCACGAGCTCGAAGGTCGAGTAGGTCGTGTCCTCCGACGGGCCGAAGAGGTTCCGCACCTTCTCCACACCGTGGCGGTAGAGGGCCTGGGCCAGGGAGCCCTTGAGCGGCTCGCCCGCCAGGTTGACCGTCCGCACGCCGGCAGGCAGTGTTCCTGCCCGCACCAGCTCGGCCATGGCGGAGGGCACGGTGTTGACCAATGTGACCTCCGCCGCGGCCGGCAGCTCCGGCAGCTCCAGGGCGTTGGCGGCGAGGACCACCCGGCCGCCGCGGGCGAGGGGCACGAAGAGCTCGAAGACCGACAGGTCGAAGGAGATCGAAGTCGCGGCGAGGACCGCTTCCAGCTCCGCCGCGGCGAAGGCCGCGAGCGCCCAGTGGACGAAAGCGACGGCGCTGCGGTGCTCGATCGCCACGGCCTTGGGCCGGCCGGTCGAGCCCGAGGTGTAGATCAGGTAGGCGAGATTGCCGGGCAGGGGCCGCGGCAGCGCCGGCGTCGCGGCCCCGGCTGCTTCCCCGGTCGCAGCCTCGGTCTCGGCCCCCGTCCCGGCCCCCGTCCCGGCCCCAGCCCCCGTCCCGGCCCCGGCCCCGGTCCCTGCCTCGGCTGCGGTCCCGGCCTCGGGCCCGGCTGCGGTCCCGGCCCCGGCTCCGGCTGCGGTCCCGGCCCCGGCCGGCGCCTGCCGCTCCCCGCCGTCACCGCCCGCGATGCCGGCGGCGGCGACGTCGGCGGAGCCGGTCCCTGCCGCGGCCGCGGCCGCGGGCTCGGCGTCGAGCACCAGCAGCCGTGCCCGGGAGGCCGGCAGGCGCGGGAGGAGGGCCGTCTCGGTGATCAGGACGGCGGCGGCGGCATCCTCCAGCATGAACCCCAACCGCTCCCGCGGATAGGTCGGGTCGAGAGGCACGTAGGCGCCTCCGGCCTCGAGGATGGCCAGCAGCGTCGCCACCAGCGCCGGCGACCGCGACAGGCAGACGGCCACCCGGACCTCCGGCCCCACCCCAAGCGCGGCCAGCCGGCGGGCCAGGCTCCCGGCACGGCGACCGAGGTCGCGGTAGGTGAGCCGCTCGTGCCCGGCGACCAGGGCCACCGCCGACGGGGTGCGCTCGACCTGGGCGGCCACGAGCTCGTGCAGGCACCCGCCCACCGCGGTCGGCGGCGGCGGCTCCTGCCACTCGCCCCACTCGCCGATGATCTGCCAGCTCTCTGCCGCTCCCAGCAGCGGCAGGTCGCCAACTCGCGACTCGGCCCCCGCTTCCACCAGCCCGGACAGCAGGCGGAGATAGGCGCGGCCGAGCCGCGCCGCGGTGGCGCCGTCGAAGAGATCGGTCGCGTACTCCAGGGAGGCGGTCATCCCGCCTCGCTCCTCTTCTCGCAGGAAGCACGCGAGGTCGAACATCGCGGTCCCGGAGTCGACTCGCAGCAACTCGTCATGCAGCCCCGGGCCGAGCTCGCCGGCGCCCAGCGGCGGATCGAGAGCGAACATCACCTGGAACAGCGGGCTGCGCGACAGGTCGCGCTGCGGCTGCAGCTCCTCGACGAGGCGCTCGAACGGGAGGTCCTGGTGAGCGTAGCCGGCGACCGCCGACTCACGCACCCGGGCGAGCAGGTCGCGGCAGGAAGGATCGCCCGTGACGTCGGCGCGCAGCGCCAGGGTGTTGACGAAGAAGCCGAGCAGGTCCTCGCTGCCGGCCTCGGCGCGGTTGGCGACCGGCGAGCCGATCACCAGGTCCCGCTGGCCGGTGAACCGCGCGAGGAGCGCCGCGAACGCCGCGAGGGCGGTCATGAACAGGGTCGAGCCCTCGCCGCGCGCGAGGCCGCGCAGCCTGGCGGCGAGCCCGGGCGGGAAGGCGAGCGCCAGGGTGGCGCCGCGGAAGCTCTGGACCGGCGGCCGCGGACGGTCGGCCGGCAGCTCGACGGCGGCAGGCGCCCCGGCGAGCCGCTCCCGCCAGAAGGCGAGCTGCGCCGCCAGCGCCTCTCCCTGCAGCCAGCGCCGCTGCCAGACGGCATGGTCTCGGTACTGGAACGCCGGCTCGGCGAGAGGGGAAGGCCGCCCGCCGGCGAAGGCACCGTAGAGGGCACCCAGCTCGCGCCGCAGGACGCCGACCGACCAGCCGTCGAAGGCGATGTGGTGGCAGCACCACAGCAGCTGATGCTCCTGCTCTCCGAGCCGCAGCAGCAGCGGCCGCGCCACCGGGCCGCGGGCGAGGTCGAAGGGGCGCCGCGCCTCCCGCGCCGCCAGCCGGCCGGCCTCGGAGCGGGCCGCCGCGGGCGGCAGGGCCGCGAGGTCGATGCGGGGCAGCCCGGCGGGACGCGAGGGCGCCACGGCCTGCAGCGGCTCGCCGTCCGACCCCTCCGCGAAGGTGGTGCGGAGGGACTCGTGGCGCCGGAACACCTCGTTCAGGCTGCGCGCGAGGACGCCGGGGTCGAGCGGCCCGGCCAGGCTGAGCGCCACGGCCAGGTTGTAGACCGGCGAGCCCGGCTCCAGGCGGTCGAGGAACCAGAGCCGCTGCTGGGCGAAGGAGAGCGGCGCCGGTTCGGCGCGAGAGACCCGGACGAGCGGCGGCCGCGGTGGCAGGCCGGCAGGCTGCGCCCGCAGCGCCGCCTCGACCTGCCGCGCCAGCGCGGCCAGGGTGCGGTGCTCGAAGGCGGCCCGGACGGGGAGGTCCACGCCGCAGGCGGCGCGCACCCGCGCCAGCACCCGCCCGAGGAGCAGCGAGTGCCCGCCGAGATCGAAGAAGTCAGCGCCGGCGCCGATCTCCGCCCTGCCCAGGACCTCGGCCCAGATCCCTGCCAGCAGCTCCTCGACGGCAGTGGCCGGCGTTGCCGGACCGCTCGCGGGCTCCGGCTCGTCCGCCGCCGGCAGCGGCAGGGCGCGGCGGTCGATCTTGCCGCTGGGCGAGAGCGGCAGGGCGGCGAGGAAGCGGAAGGCGGAGGGGACCATGTGCTCCGGCAGCCGCGCGCGCAGGAAGACGCGCAGCTCGTGCACCGAGGGAGCGGCGGCGCCTGCCGTGACCACGTAGGCGGCGAGGCGCAGGTCGCGCGGCGCCGCCTCGTACGGCACCACGGCGGCCTCGCGCACTCCCGGGTGCTCGGCGATCTGCGCTTCGATCTCTCCCGGTTCGATGCGGAAGCCGCGCACCTTGACCTGCCGGTCGGCGCGGCCGAGGAACTCGAGCTGGCCGTCCAGCCGGAAGCGGACGAGGTCGCCGGTGCGATAGAGCCGCGCGCCCGCTTGCCCCGCTTCGCCGGCAAAGGGATCGGGCACGAAGGCGCGGGCGGTGAGGTCGGGCTTGCCGTGATAGCCGCGGGCGAGCCCCTCGCCGCCGAGGTAGAGCTCGCCGGGCACCCCCCGCGGCAGGAGCTCGAGATGACGCCCGAGCACCAGGTGACGGTTGTCGGCGACCGGACGGCCGATGGGGGTCTGCCCGTCCCCGCCGAGACGCGACATGGTGGAGCAGATGCTCGCCTCGGTCGGCCCGTAGGCGTTCCAGAGTCGGCGCCCCGCGGCCCAGCGCGCCGCGAGGTCGGGCGGGAACGCCTCTCCTCCCACCACCAGGCCCCGGAGGTCCGGCAGCTCGCCGGCCGCGCCCTCCGGCATCGCCGCGAGGGCGGTTGGGGTGAGGAAGACGTTGGTGATCCGGCGCCGCCGCAGCGTCGCCAGCAGGGGCGGCCCGGGCAGCAGGTCCTCGGGCCGAGCGAGGACCAGCGTCGCGCCGTGGATCAGGGCGCTCCAGGTCTCCCACACCGAGGCGTCGAAGCTCGCCGACGCGAACTGCAGCACCCGGCTCCCCGGTCCCATCCCCGAGCGCTCGGCGAGCGCCTCCACCGCCCACAGGAACCCGCGGTGCGGGACCAGGACCCCCTTGGGCCGGCCGGTCGAGCCCGAGGTGTAGATCATGTAGGCGAGGTCACCGGGCTCGACGTCCCCCCACGCGCCGGTTCCGCCCGGCGCCGCCGATCCGGCGGCCGGGGCGGCGTCGAGCGGCACGTCGCTCGTGGCGGCGTCGACCGGCCCGGGGGCCGTGGCGGAGGCGAGGGGCACGAGCACGCGGGCGGCGGCGAGCGGCATAAGGCACGGGGCGGCGTCGAGCGGCACGAGCTCGGCGCCGCCGGCCGGCAGCGCGGCGGCCAGGGCTTGCCTGGCGAGGAGCACCGGCACCTGGGCGTCCTCGAGGATGGCCGCCAGGCGCTCGGG
>Ga0070732_10001663_pt1 | contig 12062 bp, 24 predicted proteins | sample Coa_R1_5_FD_66449 | JGI IMG/M metagenome (GOLD analysis project Ga0070732, IMG submission 66449) | Surface soil microbial communities from Centralia Pennsylvania, which are recovering from an underground coalmine fire - Coalmine... | ecosystem: Environmental > Terrestrial > Soil > Unclassified ...
GGCAACCACCGTGGCGGGCTGCAGGGTCACAGCGTGAGCGTCCACACGAGCAGCGTGATTGCCACCAGTGCCCCGGCGCCGTTGATCACGGCGACGCGCGACTGCTTGTAGGTGCTCGCCTGCACGACCTTCAGGAACAGGGTTGCGATGTTGATGCCGAACATCACGGTCATAACGATCTTGTACGCGAGCATCGGGATCTCCTTTAGGGGCCCGGACGGATCGGGGTCCAGGCGCACGGCCAGCGTTCTCCATCCTTGGCCATCACCCACACTTCGACGGTCACGGGGCAGTACAGCTCCAAGTCCTGATTGATCAAGATGTAGTATGGGCCCGCAATCGGTGCGGTCCCAAGGTGCTTGTACCCGCTCGGCACGTCATTGACATCGAGCCATGCGCCGCGTCCCTGCACGTCGTACTCCGGGATGATCTGTCCCAGCCCCGGAAGTCCGCACGCCAGCGCCGCCACCAACACAGCGGCAAACCACTTCATCGCATGAGAAGGTACACGAACGTGATAACCGCGGCCACGGTCGAGGCCGTCCCGGCATCGAGCACCACCGAGTACCACGGGTACGTCGATTGCCCGGTCGTGGGATCCACCCACGCGGAGCGCTGCAGCAGCTCCCACGTCAACTGCGCGCCCGAGGCGAGGAGCCACGGGTGCCACACTGGCGGTACTACGTACGCTCCGCCGAAGATGACGGCGGCCCACGTGAGGAGCAGCGGCCAGCGCACGACGCCGAATTGCATCGGGCGGTGCTGGTTCTCGTCCGCCACGATCGGAATCGCGGCCACGGGTTCGATCAGGAGCGCGAAGAGGAGCACGCCGCGGTACGGCAGTCCGAGGCCGAAGATCCAGCGATCGAGCGTCGCCAAGGCGAGGAAGACCGCGCCGCCCGCGGCGTGCGCGATCGGGTGCTGCTTGAACCACGAGAGGTTCGGATCGTGGAGCCACGTGGCGAACTGTTGCTTCGTGGGAAGGAAGCTCATAGCTGACCGTCCTGTTGAAGGAGCGCGATTTCTTCCGCGCTCATGGGACCACGATTCGTCGGGAGCACCGTTTCCTGATTGCGGATCACCTCCGCGTAGGGCCGGCACTGATGGTGCGTCCCCGCCGGGAACCACTGCAGGCAGCGCACGCACGTAAACCCGTTCTGCATCGGCGAGGCGCCCGCACGGATCCGCGCGACGTTCCCCATGTCCGTGGATGACGGCTCCTCGATCGCTGAGGCCTCTGCTTGTGGCGCGGTGCGCGGCCCAGGCGTCGACTGCGACGACGACATCTTCCGGAGCGGTTTCATGCGCGCGGGGAGCCCCAGCAATAGTGCGTCGTGCCAAGCGGTGTCCAAACCCCGCAAAGCCTACAGACAGAACCACCACCAGTCGTGCCACCTATTCCAGTGCAGTCGTGCATGGAGCCAGACCACGCGTACTGGCCGCACCGCGCGCACGTGTACCAGTACCCACCGGTCACGGAGGGGGGATTCGTGCGGTACGGCCCGTGGTCCTTGTGCCGACCGCACCAGCAACAGATGCCGTCGCGACAGTAGCAGTGGTCCTTGGGCGTCTTCTCTGAGAACGAGCACGTCATAAGGTCAGTCCTCCGCGGTTCGCCTCGATCCAATTCTTGGCATCGATCAAGTTGAGGCGCACGGTGCTCAAATCTGCGGTCGCGAGATCGTTCGTCAGTCCGCGCAACTGGTGCTGTGCGCGATCGAATGCGGCGATCGCGGCATTGATCGCGATTTCGAGGGTCTTTAGGTTCATGTTAGTACTCCGTGTAGGTCAGTTCGCCGTATTGGCGCGTGATCCGGCCAAGGGACTCGCCCGGGCGCTCTACCTCGATAATCTCTGGGAGGATCAGATGCGCCCCTCGGGGCAAAGTCTCGACCAGCGCGATCAAGTCGTCAAGGATCACGATCACTGTCCACGTACTCCGCAAAGATGGTCGCATCGATGCACAGCGCGAACAAGCCGCTCTGCCCTTGGTAGAGCACGTCCTCCAAGTGCCCGGTCACGTACTCCATGGCGCGCGTCCGAATGCGCTCGGGGAAGAAGTCCGCGTGCACCTGCGTGCGTCGGTAGAGCGCATCGGCGCGTTTGATGGTCGCGATGCGCTGCGGGGTATTGGGTGTTCCGAACGCTAATTCGTGCCTGATCTCGGCGATCACGGCGGGATCAGTGACGGTCGTCATGGGCGCAGGATGCAGGAGTTGAGGGCCTCTTCGGCTGCGCGGGCGCGATTCTCCGCGCCATGGATCGCGTCACGGGCGTCCCAGGTGTCGCCGCGTCCGGTCTTGTAGGCCATCATCACGGCGGCGTAGAGCAACGCGGCAAAAATCGCGAGGTGCAGGATCGTGCGCTTCATGGCCGACGGATGTGCCGGAGGCTGTCGACCCGCGCGGAGTCCGCCACGGGGAGCACATCGAGGTCCGAGGTGAGCGCAGGGAGCTGGTCCTCCGGACAGTACGTCGAGGTCATGCCCTGTTTCGCGCGACAGATCCCGTACTCGTAGGTGTAGACCTTGTCCCAGATGAACACGGCGCGCTCGCCCGGGAAGAGTCCGAAGTCCCCGTAGATCGGCGTGAAGGCCCAGATGTCCTTGTCGATCGGCATCAGGTGCACCCGGTACGTGACGGTGCCGTTACACTGGTGCGTCGCGGACATGATGATCCCGCACGGGTCATCGTAGAGCCAGTCCTCGTCGAGCTTCGTGATCGTCGCGACCGCGATGCCATCGGCGCGCGCGATAAGTCCCGGCATCACCGATCTCCACTGCAGCTCCGTGGGCTCTTGCGGTGGGAGCGGGACGAGGTGCGCCGTGGGCGAGGAGAAGCACGCGCAGAGCGCAAAGGCGATCACGACAACGAAGCGTTTCATGGCAGCCAATTCGGTGACCGATCACACAACCGTCGAGTCCGCGAGCGTGTCGGGCCGCTCGGAGAGCGAATCAGTATCGTGCCAGTGGGCTTTGGCGTAAAGGGCTCCCAGGTCATGCGTCGTTCCAGGGGGGTGCCGCGGTGCTTCCATTCACCACGAGACGCTTCGCCATGCGGAATTCAGGACCGATAGCGGTGTAGCGAGCATCCTTCAAGCGCTCAATCGCGCCGACGATTGCGGGCTGGACTTCGCGGACGTCGCATGGTGTGTGGATCACAATCCGCTCTGGAATGCCAAGAATTTCGCCGCGCAACACCACGGCGTCTTCGCCGGTCGCGAAGGATGCGGTCCAGCCATCATATCCGTAGCGCATGCGCTCGGCGATCATTTCATAGAGGCTCATGTGATCTTCACGAGATTATCAACCTGTGTGTAGTCGTACTCGGTGAAGAGTCCGAGGGGGCGCACGGGCGGCACGCCGACCTGCTCGACCCGAGTCGTGTCCCACTGCCCGAGGACCCACAGCGCGCGACGGCGTTGCAGGACTCCGCTTCCGTAATCCGGAGCAGGACGCCGAGCCGGTTGTACGTCGTGCCGCGAACGAGGTCGCCCACGGTCGCGAGACTTCCGTCCTTGTAGTGTGGCATGGTGTTCTCCTAAGCAAGGGGATCCCAGTCGTCCTTCCACGGGAGGAGCCGCAGGATCGTGAGGAGTGCGCCGCAGAGACTGATACTCAGCACAAGGAGCCCAAGATCGAGGAGCACGCTCCACTCATTCATCGAAATCCTCTTTGTGCATCACGAGCAGGCACTCGATGAGGGCGGTGATTTGCGCCTCAGTGGGCGGTGTCGGCAAACGGGGTCCTCGGGTGTTGGGCGCCGGGCCACGCTCCACGGCCCCGTCCGGTCGGTTCCGGGGCGGCAACCAGGGGTCACGGGCGCGGCGATGAAGGTCTGGGCCGGCAGTCGTGACAGTGTGGTCGGTCTGCTCTGCCGGGGAGTGTGCCTAAGCCTTACACCATCCCCCGATGAAGCGTGAGCTATACCCGCACGGACATTTGATCGAGGATCTCGGTCACGGAGGTCTTGAGATCCTGCAAAAACCGAGTGTCGCCGAGCTTGGCGTACGGCGCGAGAAGTTTCGTCTTCTTCTTGGGCTCTGGGACGATCATGCCCGTTCCCAGGGTGGTCATAGGGCGGCGCCGCGGGCTCGAGCCGGCCATTGTGATGTCCGACCGTGAAGGTGACCCGATCGCGCGCGGATCGAATCCGCAGAAGGTCCGTCCTGTAGTACGTGCGATCCTTCTCGGCCCATGAACCGTTGGCGATCGGGAGCAGCACGTCGCCCGTGGCGATATCGACGTACGGTTGCCCAGTTGTACTCCGTGAAGAGCCGAACCCATTTATTACACCCCTCGGACATATGCGACAGAGCGCCTCCTCGGGAAATGTCCTAATGAGTTCAATGAGGTGGAGGACTCGGTCATAGCTTCGGTTTCCGGTGCTGCACGGCCTGGAGCTTGCGGAAGCCGGTCGGGGTGAAGCGCGTCACCACGGTGGGCGACACGGGGACTCGCCCTCCTGCGGCCACGGTCTTCACGGCTGGGACGTTGTGGGGCTTCGCGCTCGGGACGATGGCGTGAGTTCCGCCGTGCTTCGGCGTCAGCACTTGGCCCACGGTCTTGGCCGGCGCCGCGGGCGTGCCGCGAGTGAATTGACCGCCGCCGTGTTTCTTCGGCGGGATGCGCGGCTGACCGGGGAAGCTTATAGGCCCTCCGTGATGAGCGCGCGCAAGGAGAGCTCGTTGAACTCTAAACGCGCGGTGTTCTTGCCTTCGGGTCCGGTCAAGGCTTCATGGGGGCGGATCATGGGCTCACAAGTGGATGATGTCGGGTGGCCGCAAGTGTATTGTGCGGCGGGATTTTGGAAACGAGGTCAGAGGATCTAGAACGCTAGCGTCGCCGACCGCGTGCCGGGGGGGACCCCTCGACACCATCGCGACACTGGCGCCTAGGTCCTAGCACCGTCGCGACTGCTCGTGGCACGATTCCTGCGGTACGCGGGCCGCGCCAAAACCCTCGCCACGATGGCGAGGGTTTTGCATATTTATACACGGGAATGCATAGCGACCGGCCGAGGAGAAAGTATACATATACATGCATATTTATGCAAGGGGGGCGGTCCTAGGTCCGGGATCGGCGCGGCTCGCTGGCGCTCGCTAGGCACGATCCGGCCGCCTTCTGAGTAAGATACAGCATCGCGACACTATCGCTACATCAATTCGTCGTTCGCTCGTGCTCACGAGCGAACCTTGTAACGTTCGCTTGCTTCGCTTGCTTCGCTCGGAGCTAAGCAAGCGAACGAGGCTTAACCGACATGCGTGGAAGGGGTTAAGGTTCGCTTGCGGTATTTATTCGGTTACTGTCGTTAGGCTAAGCGAGGCTCGTTCGCTTGCTTCGCTCGGGGGTACGTAGTACCCCGAGCCAAGCGAACGAACCAAGCCCCGTGTGTAGTAGAAGTGACACACCCAGCGAACCGCCTACCGTGGGCCGATCCTCGGCGTGGCAAGGACCTAGGAGCACCATCCGTGCCCCTAGGTCCCCCGCCTACGGCCCCCGCTCAGCCTATCGACCACACCCACGCGGCAACGTCACCGTTGCGTCCTCATCTATCTCATCCTTTCCGGGCGCCGGCCAGAGTGCGGGCAACAGGCGCGCCGGCTCGCACAAGACCTCGACCAATAGCGCCGTGTCTCGGCCGCCCCGCCCGGCACGGGTGCCATGTGCTGCTGAAGCAAGCAAGGATAGCGCGAAACTCGCGCCGGCATAGGGGTACCGTCTAGTGGAACTTGAAGCGCGGCCCGGTGCGCTCGCGCGCTTCCTCAGCCGCGTACGCTAGTGCCGTATCGTAGTCGTGCCGACTAATCCGACCGGCGCGGTAGTCGCGCTCGGCCGCTATCACGTCCGGTCCCGCGCCAAGTTGCGCCCGAAGCACGCGCGCCCGCAGGAACTCCACCGTGAGCCGATCCCGTTCCGCGCGCACGGCCGCCATCGTGTCCGCGTTCAAGCGTGCCAAGCGCTCGCGGTAGTGCCGCCGGTGACGGCGGCGCCAGAGCCAGAACAGGAACAACAGGAGCGCCACGGTGGGCCACCGGACCGCTACCCAAATGGCCACGGCCGCTATGGCGAGCACGACGAGACCAAAGACGCGCATAAATCCGCCCAGGAAGCGCGCGAGCGAGCGAAACAACGTATGCCGCTCCAGGTAGCGGACCATCCCGCGGTTACTGCTATTCATCGTCGCCGATCGTATCGATGAAGCACTCTAAGTGCATGTGCTCAAAGAGCGCCCATACCGTGGCGTAGCCACCGGTCACGCGGTGCGTCACGTTGCCGGGAAGCTTCAAGCGCCGATCCCAAACGGCGCGCGGAACTTCACCGTCGTGCTCGGCGATAGCGCCGCGCACGATCCGGAGCACGCGACGCGCGAGCGGCTCCATGTACGCCGGGATAGGCGGAAAGTGATTAGACCGTAGGTGCCACGCGAGCGCCACCTCTTCGCTCGCAAGCTCGCGCATACCCAATACCGACATGCGTCCCATGGTTACCGTCCTTTCATGTGCTCGCCGTCCGGGCCAAGCTTCGCGAGGATCGTCTCAAGATGCGCCGCCCATTCGCCGACGCTGCACTCTTCGCGGTCGCTCGGATCGTCGTCCGTCCCATATTCCCCTTGCCGGATTTGCCCAAGCTTGTTGCGCACCGCGTAATACACCTCTTCCCAATCGGCCGCCGTCAAGCTATGGCGGCCGTGGCGCAACGGTTCCAGAGCGCCCGTGATAACCTCCAGAACCGTGTCACGGGACAAATCGTAGATGTGCACATCGTCGCCACTCACGAGTGCGTACACTTCCGCGTCGCGCTTGGCGCGCGCAAGGTCCGCGTATTCCACGTGCTCGCCATTGAGCGGCACCAGCGCCCCGCTCACGGCGCGAACCTTCAGGACTAGGCGCGCCATGTTTCTCCCCTTCGCGCTTCCGTGCGCGCCACGGCCTCGGCCGCGCTCGGCTCGCGGCGCGCGGGGAACGCACCTTCGGGGCACGAGCACGCCTCAGAGTATAGGAGCGGTGCCACTAAGAGGCCAATGTAGCGGTCCGTGCTCGCGTACGTCGCCTCAAAATTGGCGGCCGTGTACTTGGCAAGCGAGGTTGTGACAACGGCGGCCGGTGCGAGCGTGAAGAGCGCGCGGAAAAATTCCCGGTGTCCGTGCCAACACACGGCATTGACGCGCCGTATCCTTTGCCGCATGTACCCGGCCGAGACGCGCCGAAAGATGCACTCCGGACGCGGCCGTAAGACGAGGCGCCACGGGTCGGTGCTTTGCGAGACGACGCGCGCGCCAATGGCGTACGCAGCGCCCTCAATCGCGAACCGGTCAACATGTCGGAAAATCATAGGTCCATCCTTTCTTAGAAGGGAATAGGGGTTTGCGCCGGATCGTCGGCGCGCCGGATCGTTACCCAGATTATCGCTTGCGTTTCACTGACCGGGCGCCGCACGTCGCGCGCCAAGGCTCGGAGCGCGGCCGCGATGTCGGCGCTTCGCTTGTCCGTCAAGCGCCCGACGATCCCGGCCGCGCGTGCTACCCAACGATCGACAACGGCCGCACTCGTGTCACCATACAGAGCGGCCGCGAACGGGACAACCTTCGGCCCGCGTAGCGCGCCGAAGTGCCCGCGTCGGATAATCGCGCGCGCTTTCCACAAGCACCGGGCGTAGTGTCCGCGCGGTTGCATGCCGCGCGTGAGCGCGAAGAGGACGTGCTCCGTAAGCGCAACGTTATCGGGCCACGCCATGTTATTGGACAGTGCCGCCGCCGCGTAACACACACGCTTGAGCGAGACGCGGTAGCGCCGGGACAGGTCCCACAATTCGCCGCGCGCGACGTAGTACCACATCCGCCCGTGGCGCTTGTCGTCCGCGTCGGCCCGATCCCACACGGCGCGAAGGTTCGCGAGGTAGTCCATTAGCGACACGGACGGCCGTAGTACAGGGTGCGCCGGCACTCCGGACAACGCGCGAGGCGCCGCTCGCACTCTTCTAGGAGCGCCGCGCGCGCCTCAGAGAGTGTGACGTTGTTTCGGATCGTGCGCCGCGTGCCGCTCTCGCGAAACCGGATGATACGGTAGACGCGCGGTTGCGGCTGTGTGTTAGTCATAGGTCCCCTATCAGAGTGAAGGTTTCAGCCGTCTCGACAATGCCGATCGTCCGTTGCGAAAGCTCGCTCTTCAGGTCATACGCGAAGCTATAGACGGCCGCGCGACAACGCACCGCGTCACGATCCGCGCCGCTCGCGCCGTCCGTCTCTATCACGAGCGCGCGCTCCGTCTCACCGTTGCTTAGCCCCGTGCCATGGTACAACGTGGCGCCTGTAATGCCGCGCTTGGCGAGTAAGCGGAGCGCAACCTGTTCCGACGTTTCTTTGCGCGCCGATCCGGTCACGCCGAAGTGCGCGACGGTTAAGTCTTCTGTGTAGATACGGAACATTGTCTAGTCCTTTTGCTTGAAGAGGAAGAGGGACGCCACGAGGAGCGCGGCCGTCGCAAGGTAGCTCATACGTCGCCGCGCAACGTCACGCCAGCCTCGCGCGCCGCGTCTTCTAGGTCCGCCGTGGGAATGCTCCCGACCGTATCGCGCTCGGCACACTCCGCGAGGAGTGCGTCAAGCTCACCGCCGTGCGCCGTGCACAGGGGCGCCGTCGTCTCGCGAGATTCTGGCGTCGCCGGAGCCGCACACAAGAGACAAAGTGTCGGGTCTCTCATTGCGCTATCCGTTTCGCGAGTCTGCGTTCCAGGCGCGACGCGGCACTCCAAGCCTTGAGCGCGGCGCGATACTCAGCGACGCGAAAGGTTGCCACGTCACCATAGAGGACTATCTCTATCTCGCTCGCGAGTGCCGTCAATTTGCGCGCCGGCCGAACACACTGTCCCGCGTGACACAGTAGAGAGCCTCGCGCTCGCGCTCGGGCGTCGCAATCGCGCGCCGTATGTCAACCGCGTACCCCGCGCGCCGTGCGTCACGCATCGCTGCGCGCACCGCTTGCCACGTGCCGCGCCCGAGTGTGCGGCCCGTCTCGCGGTCAAAGATGATGTAGAGGTGTGCCATGGTCGCCGATCCTTTCTAGTGCTACCGGGGGGCTTAAGGGACCTCCCGCGAGATTGTCCACCCTCTGGTCTTTGCCCGGCGCCAGCGACCGCTACCGGTTACGTTTCAACCGGTCGCACGTACAGAGTAGCAAGGACCGTGCCACGTAGTCAAGTGCTTGAAACACAAGCACTTAGCTTTTGGCAGTGCAGGGGATTGCGTAGCAAAACGCGGCAAATCGTGCACGTTGCGAGACCCACGGCGCCCCAGTGTTTCTATGCGACACGTGTCAAATCGGCCTCCCCTGCCCTGCCCCGAACCGCGCAAAAATTTTTTGGCGCGCGGCTCGCGCGGAGGGGCGGCGGCCGAAAAACGCAATGCTTAGGATTTCAAAACGCCTTTGGGGTAATGCTTTGGTTTTCAAATAAGGGAAGGGGTCACCCTCCGAAACGTGTAAGAAAAACTAGGTGGTTTTTCTGACTCGATCGAGGATGGCTTGGGTGCGTTTCGAGGGCTTGGTCGTGAGGAATCCGCAGCAGGCGCCAGCGGCATAGTCGGGAAGGACCGTGAACTGCGCACAGGTGGGATCGCAGATCGCGCGGGTATGCCGGTTCATCAGGGTCGAGAGCCGGCCGGTGCGCACCCAGGCCGGCCGCCATGAGGACCGTGGACCGCCGATCAAGTGCCACACCGCTTCGGCCGCGGGATAGCATCGTCCGTCGGGATCGCCGATGGCTTGGCGAACCAACTTCACCGCTTTGGGTAAGCGCATGGTCTGGATTAGATAGGAGTGGGGATAATGATCAAATAGGAGTGGGGAGGATTTTGATCAACGCGGAGACGTCGTGGACCACAGCGGTGGCAAACTTGTACATGACATCGAAGCGCTCGGGCTGTTGATCGAGGACCACGTAGCACGGCTTGCCCTGACCGATCAGATAGCCCATTTCGATGTGCCCCGACTTCCCCGCCGGCAGGAGCAGCACGCCCGCCGCGGCACGATCGAGATGAACCTTGTCGTACCGAAATACGTGCTCGGCAGTATAGCCCTGCAACGCTTCGATGAAGGAATGCCCGCGCGCCAATTCATAATCGCGCCACGCATCGTCCGCGCGCTCGCCCGCTGCATACCAGTCATCGAAGACCTCGTGGCCCGCCTGACGCAACAGCTCCGCCGTCTTCGGGACTTCAGGATTCCGCAGGGAACCAATCAGATAGAGACGCATCGGTCTAATGGTCGTGGGCCAAGCGCCGACATACGTGCGCCAGGTACAGCTCAACCGAGGCGAACCATTCCTTGCACCGTGAGCACTTTAAGGGATGCACGCGCACATGCGCGGCGTAGTCCACGGCCTGGACAAAGACTTGTCGACACATGGGACACGTAATTCGCCAATCGCGCGGACGCACTAGAGCGTCGCTCCCGAGCCTGTGGCCTCACTCTTTGAGACGGTTTCGGCCGAGGCCATCCGGTACCGATCGAACGTCTCGGCGCCGACGCGATACGTCTCGATGACCACAGGCGTACGCTTCAGGAGCGACGAAAGGATCTCCTCGACCTTTTTCTTGCCCATGTGGCACACGCGCATGATCGCGTTCACCGAGTCCGCGCCACCACGAATCGCCACGAGCACGGCGTCCTCGATGGCGCGCGCGGTCTGCGCTGCTTCGGTCGCAGCAAGAGCATTCTCCGTTTCCTCTGGCTGCTTGATCCAGAAGAGTTCGAGTCGGGGGGGTTGCTTCTTTCCGTCGACGTCATCGATCGACACGAGTCGCGATTGGTAGCTGAGCTTCGCGGCGTGCACACTGGCGCGCGCCTTGTTGACGTGGATCTCGCGCGTGATCTCGTCGTTCTTGAACTTGCAAAGCGTCAGGACGACGTCCACGCCGTGACCGATCGCCGTCGAGTCGCGGTATTCGCCCGTTTCCTTTGTGGCCTGCGCCGACATGAGAATCGCAGGTCCACCCTTGGTGTGGGCAATCTTGTCGAGCGCCGCCATCACCGTCTGCCAATCATCCGATTGTGAGCTGCGCTCGATCGCTTCCGCGGCCCAGGAGTGCAGCGTATCGATGATAACGAGCCGGGGCTTCGCGAGCGCGACGCCCGCGAGCAGCTCCGGGAGCACCTCGGACGGATGGTCCTGGACATAGAGGAACGAGAGCCCAGCGCGCGGGATATCGAAGTCGAGCGCGCGCAGGATCATCTCGCCCTCGGCCTCTTCGGACAGGATCCAGAGCACCGAGCCTTGCACCGTGGGGAACTTGTCGAGAAACGGGCGGCCGGCAGATACCGCCGCCGCGGCCTCGCCAAAGAGCGTCGACTTGCCGAGACCCTCGCGCGCCGCCATGAGCGTGATGCGCTCGGCCCAGGCGAGCCCCTCTACGACCGATGCGGGCGGGACCGGCATCCCGTTTTTGATGATCTCAGCCACGGTCCGAATCGGCTGATCGCCCGTGTGGGTCTTGCGCTCGGGCACCTGACGGAGCGCCGCGGCGATAACGCGCCGCAGGATCGTGCCGTCCTTGCGCCCGGGCATTGGACGGCTCTCGTTCCACTTCGGCCGCTTGAGCGCCGATTGGCGCATGATCGCTTCGATGACCGTGGCGTCGCGTGTGTACTTCGCCAAGACGGCGGCCATCCACATGTCGGATTCGGATGCCGATTTGCCGGGGCGCGTCTCGCCTTCCTCATAGAGTGCCGAGAAACCGCGCGCCTCGGGGGACGCGTCGATCTTGGCCAAGATCGCGTCGATGTCAACGGGCGTCACATTCGACGGAAGTGACGCTTTCTGATCTCCGATGGCATCCGGGACGTCGCCGCCAGCGAGGTACTTGGTGTGGAACGCCGCGAGTTCGTTGGTGCGATCGGGGACGGTCGTCGAGGATCCGGCCATAATGTTGCCCGTGATCGCGAAGTAGCGGCCCTCGGAGTAGCTCTCGATCGGCCCTTTGCGTCGCGCGCCGGCCGGGAGCTGACCCTTGACGATCACGTGCACGCCCTTGCCGGACTGACTGATCTCGACGTAGGCGGGCGAGAGCA